>BBPF01002537.1_pt1 | contig 14830 bp, 15 predicted proteins | sample 1343921 | NCBI WGS metagenome assembly BBPF01 (sample SAMD00019090, study PRJDB2971) | groundwater metagenome | isolation source: The Cedars highly-alkaline
ATGACCCAATTACCAATTACCAATTACCAATTACCAATTCTCAATTTTCAATTTCAAGCCCTGAGCCCTGAACCCTGAGCCCTGAACCCTGAGCACTTTGTGCCTTTGTGCCTTTGTGCCTCTTTTTCACTTTGTAGTATACTTTGTAAGTATTACAGCATTATTACAGCAATATTAAGATTTTGATTAAAATTTTTTTTCCTCTTTTCACTTAAACCCTAAGATTATTACGGAAATATTACAGGAAGGTTGAAAAGAGTTGATTTTTAGGGAGAGTGAAGAAGAACTTTGAACCTTTATCAATCTTGCTCTCAACACCCACTGTCCCACCGTGTGCCTGAATGATGTGTTTTACAATTGAAAGGCCTAATCCCGTACCGCCTAATTCTCTTGAGCGGGCTTTGTCCACGCGGTAGAAGCGTTCAAAAAGTCGCGGTAGATGTTTTTGGGGAATACCAATGCCTGTATCAGATATCTCAATCTGTATATCTTTTTCTTTATCCACTGTTCTGATACATATCCTCCCGTTTTTGGGAGTAAACTTGATTGCGTTATCAAGAAGATTATTAAATGCCCGTTCTATCTTTTCTGAGTCTATCTCTACTTGAGGAAAGTCAGCAAGGAAATCTATCTCTATTCTATGCCCTTTTTGCTCTATAGCTCCTTTAAAATGAGAGATTACGTCCTCTATTAGCTCTCTAATATTTGCCAGTTGAAACTCCATCTTAATCTCTTTGGACTCTATTTTGGAGAGTCCAAGTAAATCATTTATTAAATTATTAAGCCTTTCGGTATGGGTCTCAATAATATTAAGGAACTTACGGCTATTCTTAGGGTCATCGATAGCGCCATCCTTTAAGGTCTCAATAAATCCTCTGATTGAGGTAAGAGGGGTACGCAGTTCATGGGATACATTAGCCACAAATTCAATTCGTATTCTCTCAAGTCTCTTAATTTCGGTGATATCATGTAACACTGCTACTACACCTGATATACCTTCTTCGCCCTTAATGGGTAAAGCATGAACTCTAAACATCTTCTCCTCAGAAAGGAAAAGAGTTAGCTCTTTGGTCTGGAGCTTTCCTTTATTCACCGCCTCTTTTAAGAGATTATTCAATTCATTGTGTCTGATTACCTCCCAGAAGAATTTTCCTATTACTTGAGCTTTACTGAGATTGAAGAGCTTCTCACAGGCAGAGTTAAAGAGTATCAGCTTCTCATCTCTATCAATGGCTACTACTCCTTCAATCATACTGCTAAGTATTGCTCGCATTTCATTTCTATCCTCTGTAATAGTCTGGAGCTTCGTCTTTAGTTCCTCTGCCATCTGGTTGAAGGTGCCAGCTAGCTCATCTATCTCATCATTAGAACGAATCTTTATTCTCTTCGTAAAATCTCCATTACCTATATGTTTAGCTAAGCTTTTTATATCTTCCAGTGGCTTGGTGATCATTCGGGCTGCCATAAAACTTACGGCTGAGGCAAAAAATAAAGTTAGCAATACTGCCCGGAAGTTTAAACTAAATATGCTTACAACCACCATACAGATAATTACAATCCCTACATGGGTCAAAAATAATTTCCAGGTAATCTTAATCTTCATTACTTTCAAATTTATATCCTACCCCTCTAATAGTAACTATTAATTTAGAAGCTGTCTTTAGTTTTTTACGTAGCCTTCTTATGTGAACATCTACTGCTCTATCTATTATAAAAGTTTCTTCTCCCCAGGCACTATCCAGAAGTTGGTCGCGAGTGAAGACTCGCCCTGGATTTGAGGCCAAACACTTAAAAAGATTAAATTCAATTTTGGTAAGTTCAATTGGTTTTCCTTTTGATGTTACTTTATGTCTTGGCGTGTCTATGGTTAAATCTTCTATTTGAATTACTTCCTTTGGTTTTAGTTTCTCTTCAAGTCTTCTTAAGACAGTTTTAACTCTTGCAATTAATACTTTGGGGCTGAAAGGCTTAGTAATATAATCATCTGCTCCCAGCTCCAACCCTACTATTATGTCAGACTCCTCTCCCTTAGCAGTCAGTATAATTATGGGAAGTGAGGCTGTCTTTGTATCCTTTTTTAATATTTTACATACCTCAAGCCCATCCAGGCCTGGCAACATTAAATCTAATATTATCAAGTCAGGGCTTTCTTTTTTGACCAGCTCTAAAGTCTCTTCCCCTGTCATAGCTTTAAGAACTTCATATCCTTCCTTCTCTAAATTATATTCGAGGAGTTCAAGGATATCCTTTTCATCATCCACCACTAAAATTTTCTTTTTCGCCATATCGCTTTCTCTTTGAAATACCTAATATATCTAAACTTCCCCTTGTGCTTCTGTGCCTCTCTAATAGCTTTCAGCTTTCAGCCTTTAGCCTTAAGGATTCAAGGGGTCAAGAGGTCAAGGGTTCAAGTGAATCTAAAAAGAAAACAAACACTCGAACCCTCGAATCCTTGAACCCTATTTTCTAATAGTCTTCAGCCTATCCGCCTGTGTTACTATAATAAACCGTTGTCCCATTTTTCTACATAGGAGGGGCTTTTACCTTTTAGAATTTCCACCAGGGAAAGGAGGGTTTTGCGTGCCTCCCCCAGGGGGTAATAGAAACCGCTCCAATTCTCGCTATCTTCGCCGTCGTGGTTGGGGATAACATTTTTAAATTGGCAAGCCTCTTTTAGTTCTCCATAGGCGCTGCGAGCCCTTTTTTCAATGTTCTCCAGATCGGCAAGGGATAGGATGCCTTTCTGCTTTTCCGTTCTCCTTAAAAGCTTTCTTTTCATTACCTCGGTTACCAACTCGGGAAGCAGGAGTTTGTCTCCGAGACTTTGGAAAAAGATAATCTCCTCCCGGGAAAGAGGAGAGATAAAGACGCTTATTTTTTTGATGTTTTTGAGGGATGGATGAAGCAGCAGGGTTTTGCCGATAAAAGGATTACCTTCAAAGAGCATATCCGCTTTCTTTAAACTGTTTTTTAGCTCCTCAATATCTACTGCCTGGAGGTCTCCCCGCACATCCAGGACCAGGAATTTTTTTTTCTTTTGTAATCCTTTAATGAATAAACGAGAACGAAAGTAGTAGTCCTTGCCTTCTGTTTCCCGGGGACGGGGCGAACGGCTGTTATAGAGAATAAGTTTATTCATTCTGTCGGCTATCTCGGGATAGAATTTCTCCAGGGCCTGATGCAGGGGGCTTTTCCCTGCGCCGGAAGGGCCGCTAATGACTATTAGTTTTCCCATATCGCCTCCACGGAACAGTCAAATATCTCTTCAAGGAGGCCCTTTTTCTTATTGAAACCGTAAAGGTTGGTCTCGGATATTTCTCCTCCCTTAAGGATGAATCGCCAGGCTCCGCCTTTCTTCTTTATCTTTATATCTTTAATACTACTTGCATGATCGCGATCAAGACCGTCAGCGACCCTTATAATTGCCGAAAGTTTGTTAACCATATCTTTCTCTTTATTTTTAAGGTTACCGAAGCCTTTATGTTTCCGGCCGGGATGAGCTTTGCGATGATAACGGGCAATGAGGGCAATTAATGTTTTCTCGTGTTCATCAAGATAATGGAAACTAATCTCATTAATCATCTTTTGGGAAACTTTATGGTGTTTTGTCGGCGATGCCGTCAGGCCTAAATCGTGCAGAAGACAGGCCCCTCCCAGGAGAAAACGGGCATAATTATCCAATTGATGACATTCTTGTAACTGGTCAAATATAGAAAAGGATAGCTTCTTTACCTGAAGGCTGTGGGGGATATCAGGGGATAGCTCGTTCATCTTTTTCTCAAGCTCTTTATTTTTCTTTTCCATTCTTTATCTTCCTCCTATAAATTCCAAAATCCCTGCCTGCGTGCGGTTCGCCCGCACAGGCAGGCAAATGTCAAATAAAATCCCAATGACAAAACCCAAATTATTTGTCATTAAGGAATTTGTCATTTATTTGTCATTTGAGATTTGTCATTTGTCATTGAAATTTCTAGACCTTAAGGTAATACCAATCCTTTTTTAACCTCGGGGTCGGTTTCCTCCCATAACTTTTTGTATTCCCGATAAAAGAAATTCCAGCGGGAAGGATTTATATCTTTACAGACAGGAATAAACTCCTCAAATGTTGATTTCCAGCGAGCCTTTTGTTTCTTTTTGTTCTTTGAGTTAAGATGTCTGAGAGAATCAAGTCTATCGGCCAGTTTTATCATCTTTGTCGACTCACCACCACTTTTTATCTTTTGAAGATAAACATCCATACTCTTGATTTCCCTGTCCTCTTTGGTTAAATTCCAGACCAGCGAAGCCACCCTTTTGCCAAAATCCTTCTCTATCTTTTCCCGGGTAGCTACCGTCCCTTTTATCTCTAAGGTATCATGGAGTAGAGCGGCGGCAATAATGTCCGGCTCGCTGACCTTAAGTTCCCCTGCCAGAATAATCGCCGTTCTCAGCGGGTGAACAATATGAGTATTCCTGGCATACAGGAGAGCATTTTTTATTTTACCCTCCTCTTTTTTTCTTTTAATCTCTTTCGGTAAAAGCAGAAAGGCGGCCTGGAGGGCCCTTCCATCATCAATATCAGGAAAGGCGGCAAAGTCCTTTTCATAGGAGAAGATAACTTCCGATTGTTCTTTAAATTCTTTATTGAACAAAGATGCTCTCCTTTTGTGCAGCCGGTTGCTTGTTAGCGCTTGCAGGCGGGTTAAATTCCTGTCTTTAAGTTTCTGGCTGTTCATCTTCTGGATAAGTACATCCAGATCACGGATATCGCCCATTACCTGCTGCAGAGCATGCATATTATTTAACCTAACTTCGGTAATCCAGGGGAAGACGGGCTGGAGAATTTCGGATGTATAGCGGAGTTTTTTTAAAGAGATTCTCATGCGGTGGAAGGCATTAATGTTTCCACCCTCGGCGTCTTCTCCAGGGGAGAAGAAATTCTTAAAAAGAGTAGCCAGGACAATTTTTGTCTGATACTCCAGATCCGTATCGGCAAGGGGGATGAGGATTTTTTTAATATCCAGCCTTTTTAAAAAATCCAGCGAAAAAGACTCAACCGCACAGCGGACATCTCCCTCTCCCTGTTCAATGCCTTTATTTAATTTATTCAGGAATAACCTAACGAATTGGTTCTTCCTCCGGAAAATATTGTTTATGATCTCCACCTCTACATGAATGTCTCGCAACTCTCCCATGGGGTTCATAATGGTCTTTGGTTTTTGGTAGAGCGATTTTTTTACCTTTGTCCGGGGAAGCAGGCGCAAGAGCGAGAATACCGCCCGGAGCCTTCTTATGGAAACTCTCAAGTCGTGAAGAGTATCGGCATTTATCTCCTTTTTTGCTCTCTCAAGTTCCTTCTTAAATCCGGCCTCCCTTTTCCAAAAGGATTCCTCTATAACCTTCAAGCTCCCATTTACCATTTCTCCATTATCCTCCGGAGGTTAGATATAAGTGCCGTCATTTTTTTTATATCCCTGAACCTTCCCTTCTCTGGTTGGACCTTAAGGCTCCTCAAGCTTCTTTGCATAATACGGATATCCTTAAGCCAGTCTTCCTCTTCGGCTGATTCGCGCTCTGAGATGGCCAGGACAATAGATTCAATCTGAGCCTGTCTCTTAATCAGATGGGCGGAGACCGTTTCTTCCATTAAAGAGCGCAGATATTTCAATTCCGTCTGGACGGAAGCGGCGACTTTAGGCAGCTCGCTTACCCGGGGTTTCTTATCCCTTGCCGTTGGCAATATAATCCTCTATATGCAGCTTCAGTTCATCGGACACGCGGCGACTGGAGCGGTTGGCATTAATGGTGATAAAATTATATTTTGCTGCCATCTTGGAATACTCTTGCTGCATTAATCGTTGATATTTCCTAAAACTGGTAAATATTTCGGACGAGACCCTCATGTCCATTCCGGATTCCCACCAGTCAAAATAGGTTTGTTTTCGCAGGTTTCTTTCAGTTAAAATATTGAGGCTTACCCTGAGATGGAAGACGAGGTCGGGAACAAGAGCGACCTCACATATATTTTCTACCCATTCGGGGAGAAGACCGCGAACGGTACTGCGGGCGATAAGAGTATAGATATATCTATCGGCAAGTATAACGCATCCGGCTTTCAAATTAGGGATAATAATATTTTCTAACTGGTCAAAGAAATCGGTAATATAAAAAAGGGTGGAGGTTCGTTCGTCAAGAGTATTCCCTTTCTTTGCCTGCTCTATTTCCCGACCGAGAAGAATGGAGCGTCTTAATCCTACATTTACGGTGGAATATCCCTTTGCTTCCAGCCAATCGGTCAGGATTCTAATATAGGTGGAGCGTCCCGAACCATCCGGGCCCTCAATAACGAAAAGGTACCCTTTCAGGTCTTCTGTCTTCACTCCCGGGAGAGATTTCCCGAAAAATTCAAAAGGTTTTTTTCTCATCTTTTACTTCTCTGGCGAAAAGAAGGAAGGTCAATTTTTTCTTTGACGACCTTTCTTGCCATTTCCTGTTGTTCATTTATGGGTAAAGAAGCATCAATTATTTCAAAGTCATTCTCTCCGGCAATCCTCTCATATTCCTGAAATATCCTCTCCTGAAAAAGTCCAAAACTTTCCTCTATGTCATCGGATAGCCCCATATCCATCCCGGCTTCAAAATATTTCAGTTTTGTCCTTCCGCTCAGAATTCTCCTGACTGCTGTTTTCAGAGGAATACGGCAGTAGAACGAAATATGAGGCTTAATAGCGAAAGAATAAAGATTTCTCACCCATTCCCGGTCACATCCTCTAACCACATCACGGGCAAAAGCAGTGTAGACATATCTATCACAGATGACTACGAAGCCGGCCTGCAGGAGCGGATAAATCTCCCGCACATATCGGGTAGTAAAATCTGCAGAGTGAACAAGACTGAAGGTGGTGGGAGTCAGAAGCCTTTTCTTCTTTCCTCTCCTGGTGGCACTTTTTACCATTGGAGATGAGTTCCATTCACTTAAGAAAACCTTGATTTTTTGTGATTCCAGGAACCGCTTGAGTAAGAAGTTTTGGGTGGACTTGCCGGCTCCATCCAATCCCTCAAAGACAATCAACCTTCCTTTTATACTTTTATTATCCTGCATCAAGATATCCTCCTAATGGCATGGGTTACTGAGCTTTTACTCTTATTATACCACACTAATGTTACGATTTTATGACAATCACTTTAATATTAAGCTCTCTGCCATCAGTAGTAAGGGTAACAGCTCCTGACTTAGCCGTTGAGTATGTTACTATACCCATTTTTGCATATCTGGCAAGAGTGGCCTCTTTTGCGTTAACAGGAAAAAACTCCGCGCAGGGCGACCAGCCATACTGATTGATGGCAAAAGCAGGGGATATGGCAGTAATAAATTCCTCTACCTGTTTTTCAGGATTGCCATGAACTGGAATAAGCATCACATCGCCTAAAAGTTTATCAGGATATTTTCCTGTCAATCTCTTTTGCGCGGCAACGCCTACCTGAGCAGGTAGAATAATAACTTTTTCTCCATAACTGATTCTTAAAACAAGAGAGAAGCTATCCAGACCTCTAACTGTGCTGGGAACAAGCGCCTCAATTTTCAATCCATCCTCTGCATAAAGAAGCCTGCTTTTTCTAATTGTCTTTATCTGAAGCGGGGCATCCTCAAGAAGCTCTATCAAAGCCATATATTCAGTATAAATTTTCTGCGGATGAGGCATAAACGGATTGCTCAACAGCCGCCAGTCATCAAGGAGAATAAGGAATTCTTCATAAGAGAGCTCTGCCCTTAACATTTCTTCCTTTACCGGCAATACTACTCTTTTGACAGGAATATGCTCTACTACATAAGCAAGCCCACCGATGTTTCCCGGCCTTAAAGAAGTAATAATAATATAATCTAATTGACTAATCCGGTAATGTGAGAGAGTTTCTCTTATCGTCTCGCCAAAACTCCACTCTTCTTTTCGTGGGCCGCCATCAATGAGAATACTTTTTCCTTCCGGAGTAGATACGAGCATCGCATTTCCAAAACCAGCATCAAAAAATACTATCTTTAATAGTGGTTTTCTCGCCATTAAGTAGGCTGCTGCTCCAACAGTTATAAAAAGAGAAATGACGACGAGCATCGCAAGCAGCTTCCTTCTCTGCCAAAACTTTCTTTTGACCTCCAGGATTTTCTGGAAAATCTCTTTATGAAAAATAAAGGAGAAAATTAAGCCATACCAAAAGATAAGCTTTCCTGTCCCATAAGCGCCCACATAGGGAAAGGGAATAAAATCATGCCAGGTTCTGGCAAGCCCTAAAAAACCCTGACATAGAACAGTGTTAAACCCATTTATAGCCATAGCAAAACCATTGCCAATAAATCCCAATCCAATAACAGAAAATAAGATTTCTCCCAGCCCTGCCACCCAACCAAGCATTACAATCGCCCCAAGAAGCGGTATCGCTAAAATATTGGCATATAAGCCAGCGATGGGAAACCGCAGGAAAAACACTGCTGAGAGCGGCCAGAGCATACCCAATTGAATAGCAAGCTGTGCAAAGCAAAAACGCAGTAAGTAGCGCCCCCGCTTGCGTGAGAAGAGCTCTATCATTAAATCTCTTCCTGTCCATCGCAGACAGATAAAAAAGGTAGCAATGCTCGCTGCTCCAAGAAGAAGGGTGGCTGTTAAAAACTGCGACTGGTGGAGCCAGCTATGCCCGGGAAAATGAATCCAGGCTGGAAACCAATCAAGAAGAGGTGGAATTTTCTCCACTGCCGGCAAGATTCCTCTTACAACACTCAGGTGTTGAACTATTCCGCTCAGTGAAAAAAGATTCATCCCTACCAATATTCCAATTAATGGAAAACCGATAAACCCGCGAATGCCAGTTCCCTTCATCATAACTACTTTCTCAATCGGCGGAGTGATATAAGCCAGGGAGAGAACGGCGGCGAAGGAAAGAACAAAGGAGACATCGGTAAGCCATAATGGATTAGTAAAAAGAACGACAACCGCGGAAAGAAAAATAGTTATTCCCACTGAAGTCACAAGAGGCACTCTTAATATATCATAAAGCAGCATTCCTAAGGAAAACATCAGTGCTGCCCGCTGGGTAGCTGGCGAAGCGCCGGAGAGAAAGACAAAAATCAGTAACCCGAAGCTGACCAACAAAAATCTCATACTCCTCGGAAGATGCAAAAGACGAGCTGCTCCCATGAGAAGAAGAGCAATGAATCCGGTATGAAGCCCTGAAAGAGCAAGGACATGAGCTATACCAACGGCACGAAATCGTTCTCTTATTTCACCTGAGAGTCCTCCTCGCATTCCAAGGGTCACCGCCGCCAGGAAAGCGCTTTCCGGATAGGGAACAGTGCGCTCAATAGTTTCAAAGATGCGATGGCGTAGCCTCAGGGATAATTTTATTAGTGAGTTCACATCACCTTCACCAAGAAAACATAACTGCTCCGGCTCTCTAATACGGCTGGTAACAGCATAAACATTTCTTACTCTCAAGTAACGAGCAAAATCAAAGCCGGCAGGGTTCCTTCGCCCCCGGGGAGGATGCAGGAAGGAAATTACCTCCACACGGTCACCGAAGGACATTTTCTCATAATACTCTCCAATAGTGGGATAGACTCTTGCTTGAATATAGCCCGTTCTTCCTCTCAGGATTTTTTTCTTATCCTGATAACACTCATAGCGAAGAATTTCCATATGCGGGCAAGGATAGTATCTTGCCAAACCTCTTTCTATAAGTTGTGAATTCAAGAGTCTTCCATCAAGCTCCACCACTGCCAGTATCCTTCCAAACTTATCCAGTGGACGGTTCTCCTCTACGTAGAGAGTAACTTTGCGATGAAGGACCATTGAGCGAGTAAAGCTGATAGCTTCTTTTGCTCCTTTCTCGCCTAAATCAGGTGCATCCACTCCTAATAATCTCACCACTTTTCCTTCATAAGTAAAGAGAGTATCCCCATCAAAAACACCGATTATCTTCTGGGTTATTACCTTATGAGGAACTTTTAAATCTAATTTTAAATAGGCATCCGGCTGCGGATGTGGAACAATTTTCTCCGGCTTTATGGTAAGAATACTGAACTCTTCCCTTCTGTCGGGGTCGCGGACAACCGTTCCCAGAATAAGCACCTCTTCTCTATCATTAAGAAAATTAGTAATGTGATAAGGCGAAGAAGTATCAGTTGCCTGAGCGTGCCTCGCCATTCCCAGGAAAAGCAGGAATAAACAGAAAAATATCAGTGCCTGAGGATAAGGCTTCTCTGTGAGGATAGCTCTCACTCCGATGATAATAAACAGGATTGCCACTACCCGGAGAGCTACTGAGAAAGACGGGGGGAAGAGAATCCATCCCGAGAGGATAGTGGAGAGAGTAACTCCAGCAATAAAAGAAGCGCAAAGTGGAATGATGCCACTCTGCCTTGGTAGGAGGGGGGAGTCGGTCACGGAATTAGTTTCCCTGATTCATAGTTTTCTATGAGCGCTTTCTCTATGCTCCGACGAAGTGTCCGGTCAAGGATTTCCACCTGCCGCTGCCATCCCCTTTCTCCTTCCTGTGGTGGGCGGGCAGGCCAGCTAATCCAGACTGTGCCATCAGCTCTTTCTACTATCCTGCCATTAATTCTCAGTGCATCATTGAAGGTTATGGAAAAATGGGCTCTTGTCCTGGAGTGCCCCGTAAATTCAGCAAGCCTGGTTATCTCCCAGCGAAGCTTCCCGGGGCGTTTATCTGAAGACTCGCCACTTTCCACTGCTCTTATTATCTCCTTTTGTAACTCCTCTTTTAAAACCTCAAGGCAAGGGTAGTACGAGCCTCTGCGAGAGATGTAGGCGGGAAATTTTATTATTGTGCGGCCGGCAAACTCTCCTATTATCTCTATCTCTCTTACTTGGATCCGGTCATTGAGAATAATTTCAAGCATTTCTTTTCCATTAACTGTCTCTATGTTTAGCTCAGTAACAATGATTCTATCTATCTCCCTGGAAAAGACAGACAAAAAGCCCGTGATTACAAAGAGCAAAACAATTGTCAACAATCTCTTCTTAAACATTACTCCTCCTTTACTTTAGTGTAACCATTTACTCTGTCAACTGCTACTTTTTCAACAGCTTATCTTGCAAGCCTTTTATCTCCTTACGAAGTCTTTTCTCACTCCTAATGTCCGGACTGAACTTTACAATTAAGTGCATCCCTTCATAAGCCTTGAATCCAAACTTTTCAACCGGCACTATTAATTTCCCCATCCCCTCAAACACCACTACCGCTAATTTATCATCCTCTATCCTGTCAATTATAGCTTTCATTCCTCCTCCCTAACAGCCTTCAGCCTAACTGAATAATTACAATATCTTCATCTCACGGTCTTTATTCTTATATTCTTTCCATCACTAACGATGGTAATATTTCCGCTCTGATGGGTATGGTGAGGAACCTGAACGACATCGGCTCTTATCCGCGGGCCGTACTCATTGATGAGTCTATTAATGGCGTCTTTCTCAATATCCCCTGTAAAAAGAAACCTAATTTTGCCATAAATTAACATTATGGTTATTGAATTCTCGTTGGCGCACTTCCATAAGCTGTCTGGAGGAGGAGAGAGGACCTGAACAAAAACATCCGGACCCCAGTCGAGGATATTTCCATCCCTCACAATTCGATAAGATATTTCCCGGGACTTAATTAATTCAAGAAAAGATTTATAAGTAGAAGTGGGATGAATCATGCCAGGGTCCAGCACTTCTCCTACTTCAAACTCGCTCTCGTTCAATATGCAAATGAAACCTCCTACTCCAGCATCATACAATATCACTTTTCCCGAAGGAATCTGAATAAGATGAGCCAGGCCCTGACCAACATCAAAGTAAGTGATGGTCAACTCACGAGGCGGTTGACATGTGTCCTCTCTTACCCCTGTCGGAGTACAGGGAAAGACTTCCTCGAAGGAAGTATAAAGCGCCTGGCGCCACTGACTATTGAATACCAAGCTCCAGGTAGAGGAAGCAAGTAAAAGCAAAACAATGGCTAAAGAGAAGAATCTATTGGAACAATTAATATGAAAAAAGTCATTCGAAGTCGTCCAGAACATAATCATCTAATCCCTTACCGGTTACAGTGATGCGGTCCTTTATCTTCTCAAAGGTCTTGGGTCCAATTCCATGGACCCTTGTAATATCTTCAATCCTGGCATAGGGTCGACTGGCGATAATTTTCTCGGCCCTCTTGGGTCCGATAAAGGGTAGCTTCTGCAGTTCCTCTGAAGAGGCGGTATTGATATTTATCTTCAGGGCCAGTCTGAGCCTCTCTCTCTCCTGGGCATCCAGTCTCTCAATGGGAACCCTTGGAGTTGCCACTAATGGCCGGGATGGCTCTTCAATAACCGACTTCTTCATCTCCTGAAGGGCAAATAGAGGATACTCCTGTGATATCCGATAGCCCAGAACTGCACCTCCAGAGATAACAGTCAAGCACAGGAAAATAATTAAGAATTTCATATACTCACCTTCACCTGGTCTCCGAGCATCCGTCTCACTTTGCTGGAAGGCGCTGCAGCGTCTCAAGGATGTCTTCTTTCCACTTAAATCTTAGCCGCTGACGCTTTTCCCACAGTTTTTTCTGTAGAACAAATCCAACGACCAGCGGCAGAGAAACCGTTGGCTCAACGAATGCCATTGCTTTAGTAGCCTGCTTACTTATTTTCCCCCATGAGGTTGCTTCATCAAAAGTGCTGCCGCTCAATCCTCCCCAATGCGGAGAATCGGTAGTAAGCTGAAAAGCATAGCTGTGTCCGCCGGTGTTTTTTCCAAATATATAGCCCATCACCACAGAATCATTGATAAAATTCTTGGGCACGCCACCGGCAACATAGATTGCTGCTGTTTTTCGTGACTTTAATATTATTTGTGTCAGCTCATAATTATCCCTGATTGCATCAAGAACAATGTGAGGCTTGCCCTCTTTTTTTCTTAAATGATAGTGCCCTGTTAACCCAATGCCGATACTTGAGTCATTTAACGCTGGAGAAAAGACAGGTACTCCCAATTTAGCAGCAGTTCTCAGAATAGAATTCTCATCTTTTATCTCCTCGCCTAATAAGTGAAGAAACTCACGGCTGGAGTAACTCTTTTGTGGCAGCCGATGGGCAAATCCCTCTATCCAGCTATCAACTTTGAGGAACTTTTCATCATCTACATATGTATCATAAATACGGTTAATAAAGAGCTCTCTTAAGTGGACATCATTAGCAAGAGGAGAGCCAATATAATGCTTATGCCCCAATGCCTGGTAGATATCCTGATAGAAAATTGCTCCGGTGGAAACGATTGTATCCACAATGCCATAAGCAATCATATCCCTGATAACTTCTCTCAAACCCCCGGCAATAAGGGGTCCTGCTAATCCAAGCAGGACTGTAGGGCGTGCTTTATCCTGCAACATATTTTTATATACTGAGGCGCACTGACCAATTGCTCGCGCCTGAATAGACATAGACATATAAGAGGTAACCAGGTCATCTATTGTCCTGACTTCAATTAGGTCAACGGACTTAACCTGCTTTGAAAGCAATTTTCTCTTCTGGCTCCGCTGCGACTTGTTTAGCTTCTCCTCCATACAGATTTTTTCCAGCTCACTGCACCCTGGATAACTCTCTTTTTTCTTCATAATGGTTAACTCCTGAATGGAATGAATACCACAATGGAATGAATACCACCATCAGAGAGAATAAGCAAGAAAATAGTAGACCTGGCAGCAAAATTAGAAGACATGTAGTAGCTGAAACACTATTACTTTTTTCTTGACAAAAAAAATGGGTGTGGTACAATTTCATTGCAAATGAAACTTAACAGCAATTATAAGAGTCCTCAATGAGAATAGAGAAAGATAAATTAAGAGACTATTTGAGAGTGAATGGCTTGAAGTTTACTCCGCAGAGACAGCTTATTTTAAAGGAAGCCTTTTCTACTCATCGCCATTTTGAAGTGGATGACCTTTTCATTCGTATACGTCGGCAGGATAAGCAAATTGCCCGTTCTACCATTTACCGCACTCTGAGGCTTCTGCTGGAATGCGGCCTTCTGCGGGAGGTTTTCTTTGAGGAGAAACATAGTCATTATGAACACATCCTGGGGCATGAGCATCATGACCATCTCCTCTGCCTGAAGTGTAAGCGGGTAATTGAGTTCAGCAATGGTTCCATAGAGAACCTTCAGGAGAAGGTGTGCCGGGAGCACGAGTTCCAGTTTAAGGGACACCGGCTTCAAATTATGGGTTATTGTAGCCGATGCCAGTAAAAATTTTAAGATATAATTGCAATTGAGTGTCAATTGCAAAAGGTTTAAAAGGAGGACCGGAAATGACAAAAGATGCCAGGAAGATAGCCATTGTCGGCAGTCCCAATGTGGGTAAGAGCGTCCTGTTTAATAACCTCACCAAACGCTATGTAACCGTATCAAATTATCCCGGCACAACCGTTGAGGTTGCAAGAGGCAAGATTCAAATCGGAGAAATAGAATGCGAAATAATAGACACCCCGGGAATGTATTCATTCTCCCCCATTACCGAAGAAGAGAGGGTGGCCAGAAGAATCTTAGTTAAGGAAAACCCTGACCTGGTTCTTCATGTAATAGATGCCAAAAATTTAGAGAGAATGCTTCCTTTAACGCTTCAGTTGATTGAAGCGCATCTATCCCTGATATTGGTTCTTAATATTATGGATGAAGCTAAAACGACAGGCGTTGAAATAGACATTAAATTGCTGGAGAAAGAATTGGGGATACCGGTTGTGGGAACAGTCTCCACCACCGGCAAAGGAATGGATGTTTTGCAAAGGAGGATTAAGGAGGTAGCAGATGCCGGTAGTAAAGTT
>BBPF01000743.1_pt11 | contig 14803 bp, 17 predicted proteins | sample 1343921 | NCBI WGS metagenome assembly BBPF01 (sample SAMD00019090, study PRJDB2971) | groundwater metagenome | isolation source: The Cedars highly-alkaline
GAAACTCTCTTCTTCATACCTTTTTGTCACACCAAACGCGATTAGTGTGTCGTACACGCAGTTTACATTGATGCCATAAATATACGCTACCTTCCAGTCAAAACTTAAGCCATGACAAACAATACGCTTCTTTTCTAGCAAGGGCTTCATGTACTTCTCCATGAAGAACCAGTGGTCTCCATCACAAAGATTTGCGAACAACTTATGCTGTAAAGGTAAGTAATATCCAGTACCTATCTCTTTGCAAAGTACCACACCTACTAACTGGTCAGCCTCATTTGTTCTTGACTTAAAATTTATATCTAGCCCAGAAGTCTCAGTATCGAAAGATATTATCCCATTGTAATCAAAAAACTCTTGCATTACAACCTCTAACGAATCATCAGTGACTATTTCATAGTGCCTACCTTTTATCCACACAGTATTCTTGTCTGGATTATTGGCAATTACTTCATCGATAGTTTCAAAAATACCTAACACACTTTTAATATCCGACTGTGATTGCGGTACATATTTGAAACCAAGAATATCCTGGGACAACTTAAACCCCACTATCTCGATAGGGGCTACACTCAAAAGATTATTGTACTTATCCCGCTCTTTTAACTCTTTGAAGATTGCTACGTCAAAAGCAGCAGTGACCGAATCATCACTGACTGTGTGTAACTCAATAGACACAAAGGAATTAGCACAAACTAAGTCTGTTATCAAGCCCATTGTATATTTTACTACCCCTACGCCATCGACAACTACCTCACGTGTTGTGGAGAATTGAACATCTCCTTGTTGGTTGTAATTTTTTACACACGTAAGCTGCATGTACCTAAGTAACGCAGATACCTTCAAGCATAGGTCTCTGTTTGACACGTTACTCTTATACTTATTGGTTTTCTTGACGTCTATTCGACGCCTGTCCTCAACAGGCACACACTCCAGTAACCCATCTTTGTTCTTTACCTCTCTGCCTGACTCGAAACGATTACTAACAACCCCATCAGGTGACACTACTTTGTCAAATACAAGATTGGCATTATCATAGCGAGTAAAATCTACCGCATCGTTTAACAAGACAAGTTTAGTGTCATTAAAAGAATCCCGCCCAAACAAAGTGTACTCGACAACCCCGACATGCGGGTCATTGAACTTTAGTTTACCACGTAACAACTACCTCACCCCCACTTACAATGACTTGTACAAATCTGTTATCTTTACATACTCATCCGTGGTATTATGCTTCTCATAACTCACCCTCGAGTTCTGGCTATATATAATCTCAATCTGATTACGCACCAAAGACAACTCGAATAACACATCCGCGAATATGTCTATATACGGCACAGGTGCAGCACCTTTCTCAAACCACGTATACACAGTTTTGCTATCGATGAACAGGAAAATATCCGACTGCTCATCTATGATATTGTGCTGCCCTAACATCTTTACCTTTTTTATACCCCATAACAAGGTCTTTAGAACCCTATCGAATTTATTGTCTGCCACATCCCGCAATATAGCTACATCCGAGAAAACAACGCTACCATCCGATTTGAATATAGTTACCCCTTTTAACGGGTGCAAGTTAGCTTTTTTGCTACCTATATACACTCTGAACCCCACTAGGACACACCCCCATATTTCGTCGCCTAAGTATATACTAAATATCCAATACAAACTGCAAAATAAAAAGCAACTCGTTAGGAGTTGCTTTTATGCCGTATTTAGACCATAAATAACCTTTTCTTTAGGTGAATACTCACTGGTAAATCAAGAACTTTGCCTGTCACCATCCGTAAACGTAATGTCTCAAGCTGTAACGCACGATTAGGCTTTATAAAGATACTATCCGGAGATAACGCTATGACTGTGTTTATGTTGTTCATGAGCAAGTTTAGAATTAACTCTGCCCGCACAATAGCTATAAACTTAGTTCTGTCGACACAAAGAGTAACATAACCACCAGGGGACGTTAACTTGTACTTTTCCCCACACCACTGGATATGCCTAGTGTTTACCCCTTGCTCCACAAATACTTCCTGATACACATAATCCATAAGTGGAGAGATATCTATTTTTAGTACATCACAACTAGTCTTGAACACTACATCCCATTTAATGTAGTCCGGGTTTATGTTCATCCCTAACGAGTTTTTATCAATTTGGTGTAACGCACCATCTGCACCAACTATACAAGGCACATCTGGTAACTTTGACAGCATTGCGAAATTACTCTCTTTTAACACTATATCGCGTATCTTAGAACTGCTCCTAGTAGTAGTATACTGCGCTAAGTCCTTGAGGAAATCGTACAGCACCTTGAATACAAGGCCACCACCAAACTTTTTGACTAACTTGGAGAATTCTGCTTTAATGAACGCATTCTTTACGACAAAGTTTTTTAGGTCCGTGATATCCGTCACATCGTCATACTTGAAAACATTCTGCAACTTCAAGAAGTCATCCTGGTGTAACAAGTATAATTCCTTGAACACACCAGTTATTTCTGACCTATCAATTAAATTATCCTCGTTTATTGTATTGGACAACGCAGTAAAGACATACGACACCTCACCACTATCGTCATACACATCATGAGGAGTTTCCACCTCCTTAGTCCGCATTATAGTTCTAGCTAACTTTTTTATGTATGGCTCGATATCCTCGTAGTTATTGTTGCGATGGTCTACTGCCGCAATAAAAGTGCGTTGAACCGCTTCCTCCCAATTTGGATTGAACTTTTTGAAATAGGATATATTTTTGTTTATTGCATTCATAACCCTTGTACTGTAACCATCGTTATCCTCGTTATTTATAGAAAATGCTAGCATATAACACTCTCCAATATGGAAAACCCTTTATCACTCGACAACACAGACTTAATGATCTCTTCCATCTTATACTCTTCCATCAAAAAACGCAATTTTGCTATGTGCTTTGCTTGCATATGCGTTTTCACTAATTTTAGAAGAACAAACAGATTGACACCTGCTTCTACTAAGAGATACTCGTGCATATCTTTAATCTGATTTGCATTATGCACTAATTCTGCGTTCTCGACTAATTCTTCTATACTGCCATCCACATAAGACATATACTTTTCAGATACACCCTTAAACCCTAACTCCAACTCAGTATCGTTCAACAATGAAACTTCTGTTTTTGCGGAGTATGCTTGTGTGTTTTGGTCGCAACCATATGCATATGCGTTTACATGTACTTTTCCACCAGAGCCAGTGCGTAATTTACCTTCTGCACAGTTAATATAGAGTTCTCCTAACCAAGACCGCCCCAAGTCTGACAACCCACTAATATTGATTTTGGACATTACAACTGCTGGAGCATCACTAGATTTGTTTAGGCTGAATGATAACATTTTTCAGACTCCCCCTATCTTAATGCATTACTTTCCAGACAACTTCCAAATCTTCCAGACACCCCCATCAGATAACTTCCCAGAACCTTCCAGGCACCAAACTTGCTACTAAGATAAGTATAACACTTAGTTTCACAGCAGTCAATACTTTTTGCAACAAATTTCAAAAAATAAAGCTTATTTTTTGAAAAACAAGCCTATTTTTTACCATAATATACCTATAAAATTACTGCCCGTTATTTGATAGCTACCTCACCACTGGACTCCGCATCGTCCAAGACTGCACCAACACCATTTAGTATGTATGTTTTCGCTTTCTCGGCAGCCAACATACCGTTCACAACTTCATTAACACTGTCTTTCATCCATGATATCCACGACACAATATAACTATCTGAATTCTCACCTAGTTTAGTGTCCTCCCGAAATCCAGCCTCAGAAGCCAGTAACAGCCCGCCTATTTCGGCAATCAGTTCTTCCCTTGACCTCTCAGCGCGCTCTCTGTAGTCTGTGAAACAAGACCTATGTAAACGCTTTTCTACCCCAGTCGAATGCACCAACTCATGAAACAAGACTCGATAATACCCCTCGGTGGAGTGGAACGAGCTAAGACTAGACATATGTACAGCGTCATCCCGAACAGTATAATAACACTTCCCCGCACCATCATGGTGCAGCCTTACACCAGACACTTTCAAATATTTATTTACTACATCATCCGCCGGAGTAAACTTCTCCACAATAGTGTTACCCATGCGCGGAATGAGTTTTTCACCGGAAGGAGTAGAAATATGCTCAATATTATATACCCTGTAGTACCGCAGTATCCAAACACGCCTATAAAGTACCCCATCTATCCAGACATAGCCTTTTGCACCTTTTTTCACCCTCGCGACCTCTTCAGGTGTTGCTGGGTAATCTTTGACTGAGTAAAATACTACTATATCATAGGGTGTGCCAGCCTTAAACCAAAAATTAGACTTGGTCTTTTCGTTATGTTGCTTTAGTTGATTTGGCGTTATATATTCCCCACCATCCAAAAGAAGGCGGTTTACACCTCGATACTCAGTCTTGGAGAACCAATTCATACTGGACGAAACAAATGGCTTCTGCCACGGCAACCTCTTATCTGCCTTAATTTTCGCTATCAGACGGTCTACAATTATTTGCGCTACAGTGTTTTTGTCTTCCATCTGGTACCACCCCCATACATTATAAAAGTATAGTAAAATATGCTAATAAATAAACTAGGCTGTTTCCGCATATCCCACGAAAACAACCTAGCCACTATACATATCCAAATCCGTTTTACACGACTACCCCAGTATGCCTGACAACGCTACGGATACCTATTTCCTTGTTTATGACGTCATCGTCTACACTACGCCCCAACCACGCCATCTTAATAAGCCCTTTTTCACAAGTCCAAAAAACCAACGTCTCATAATTACCATCTACAAAAACAAGGCCGTTTGCAGCTTGACGTACTATTTTAGCCTTCAAACCTTTTATGATCGATGTTAGTACTGTGTTATCAATCTCTAAAGTGCAGTTTTTTGCCTTTAGTGTTTCAAATACCCCCTTATGGACTTGCTCGGTTATGCACTCCCATGTACCAACTGTCTGAAATAATCTAGAGTAATACATATTTTTGCCGACGTAGTCCTTGTTGTGTACAAATTCACTCTCATACAACAAAACGGCACCATCGTGGTCATACGCTTTAATAAATGACTTGCCTACGTAGTCTTCCTTCAAAAATATACTATCCCCTAAGCTGCCTTTCGACACCTTCAAAGGGACACCTTTATTCTCGAAGAAATCTACTGAAAAGTACACAGCCGGTATGACACAATCAACATTTTGCATATCCGCAAAAGCATACTTACCTTTATCAACATACGACCCATGCTCTAACACACCCAAACCAACTTTGACAGCCTTCTGACTGTTTCTATGCTGGAAAACCACTTTTTTGTTCTCAAAAACCATTACCCCGCTATTGCTTTTGTAAAATACTTTATGCCTACAGGACAAATACACCACAACCCCTCATTTATTACCTACTTTAGTATATAGTTTCGCATGCAAAAAGTTATACCTTATATGCAAAATAAAAAAGACGATGATTAAAACAATCATCGTCAAGATATTATATTTTACCGAACAACACCCAATCAGACACACTATAAAGTTCATAATCTTCAGATGTCCTGCGAATTACTAAAGATGAGATACCGGAGTTGATTAAGACCCGTTTACACATTTTGCACGCATCCGTATCCTCAAACAACTCCCCTGTATCCACTGATACACCTACTAGATACATATGCGCCCCGAACATATCTCGACGCGGAGCGGATATAACAGCGTTCATTTCCGCATGCACACTTCTACACAATTCGTACCGCTCACCAGAAGGGATGTTTGCTTTCTGCCGTTCGCAATACCCCGCATCGCAGCAATTCTCTGTACCCCTCGGAGAGCCACAATAACCAGTGGAAATTATTTCATCGTTTTTTACAATTATGGCCCCGTAATTACGTCTCAAACAAGTACCCCTCTGCGCCACACTTTGAGCTATATCTAGATAATAGTTGTTCTTATCTTTTCTATCCACAAACCCACTCCCAAACTTTAATTATTAAAAGAAGTCTGTCCCTTTGGCTTTCGCCAACGAAACCAGTGAAGATAATTGCTTTTTGGGTGCTTTTAAGGCATCCACCTTAAACCCCTTAGTCATATCAGTGTAAAACTCAACCGAATCTAACTCACCCAAACTAAGATTTTTATACACACAGCTACAACCGGAAGTCACTATAGGTAATCTGTTATCGGCTACTTTTTTGAAAACATCATTTGTAGTTATGCACCCTATGCTACAACCGTCTAGCCGAATTAAATTACCACCACAGAATCGTAAATTGGAATACTTTATACTATACTCCTCGATTTTACGCATATTACAGTACTCCGGCTCTACTTTTGCAATTACCCTAATATGTGGTGGTACACTACCAACGAAGTTATCCAACCGAGCATCCAACGCATCTAAAGTATCAGTCTCAACTAGAATTTTGACACCTTTGGCTTCTACCACACGTAATACTCCTAGATTACCTCTGTAGTCTAGGCCAACACACCACTTGTTATCTTTTAAGGTCTCTATTGCCTCTGTAATGTTTGTTTCATCGACTTCTACACGCATGAAGAAATTGTATACTTTACCTTCAACTGCGCCTTTTAAGGCGGCTCCTGCCACCTCTTCGTACTTTAGTTTTACTATCACTCTTACCTTCCCCACTTCCTAGGCTTTCTATGAACATTATTACTGCTTGTACCAAAGCCGTCTCCGCAATAAAACTATTAAACCCAACTAAACACAACTTCAAGTTTAGTAATTTTGGCATCGACACCTCATCTAGTATAACCACTTCAAACCTCTTAAGCCTCGTTATCTTCTTAGTGTCAAAAGAATCTGGTATGTTTTTATTTTGCCTGCTGTAATACCCCATTATCTGCAACTGCTTCATCTCTATGAACCCGTCTATAGTTGTTAACATGTAGTTCTTTATAGTGGAGTATTTATAAGTGTGACTCAAGTCTGTCAACAACCGCAAATGCTTGGAGATGCAGCGTGTTTTAACCCCACTAGGTTCACTGCGTAACAGACTTACCGTGAAGCTGTCGACCGAGTTACCACCAACCCCGACTAACTCTGCGATTTCTTGCTTTGTGTTTACCTCATTACCGGACTTGACTAAGGTGAATAAGTCACACACAGCCTGTACATCGTAGTTATACGTCTTCGCTACATGAGTCAAAAGAGTTTTATCCAACCCCTTATACCCACCGAGCATAGTGTCATGTAGAAATATTACATCAAAGTAATCCAGCTTACCTAAGTACAGCTTTGTTGTATAACTTCCTTGCGTTTTTAGTATATCTAACTCAGATAACCACTTATACACAGCGTATTTCGATACCCAGTAGACGGTCACACAATGTGAAGTGTTGAAGTTAAGTGCTTTAATTATGTCTGGCTTACTCAATTTATCAGCATCAATGTTTATCATCCACTTACCACCGAATAATGGCTCTACAAGAGAGTCAACTTTTGCTGAATTGACTCTCTTTGCTGTATCCGGTGCCACCACAAAATCCGCATGCACACCGAACCTTTTCTTGATATACGTTTTTACGAAATACTCCAAAGACGGGCTATCCACATAGACTATTACATTGAGCGTCATTGTAGATAATGTCTTAATATACGACAACATTAGATTACGCCTTGCTTACTGCAATACACACGTATCTTCGTCACACAGTTTAACTCCACAAACAAAGTTGATTTAAGATAGTTATACCCCTCGGCCCCGTCTATGTACTTAAACATAGCGATCTCATCTAGCATTATTCGGAATGGCTCGCGGTCATTCCAACACTCGTTGAACGCCATAAATTGACTTTCATCCAACGCTCCAAACTCAACCAACTCAATACCACTCACACGCACATTAAATAAATAGACTACACCAGTCTCTTTGTTAACGGCTACAGATGATGGGTAATCGCCATCCCAAATCTTATTTATCATGTTGAAAGACCACGTATTATCCCCATAGGTACTCAACACTCTAAGATTTTTCGTTCTTTCCACCGTTTCAAAACGCTCTGACTTAGTAATTATGCGTTCTCTATACGAGATAGTTAAATCAATGTTGGCGAACCCCTCAATATTTTCCACACTCTCAATATGATAGTGTGTCACATCACAAGGATTTACCATCAAAGACCCGTAATGTTTGATAATCACTCGGTTAGACGCACCCAATGTTTCCTCTATTAACTCTCTAGCATCACAATAAATATCCGACAGCCGCACACTCATTACACTTCTTCCTCCTCTTCATCACTAGAACTGACCCCAAAAGCAGAATCCATCATGAACCCGTACTTGTAGACCCCCTCGAGCAGCTTATCCTTCAGACGAGATACTAAGTAAAGATACTTTTCCTCATGCTGCGGTGTAAAGAAACCAGTTAACAACCGCACTTGCGCCAACCCTGCATCCCAAGCATTTGTATGCTGCGCATAACCTAAGTCTTTCCGTACACTGCCTTGCAGACTGGTCAAAATTACTTCTAGCGCGAATTCATATAGTTCCCTCGCCTCGGGACTAAAGGAATTTTGCACCTGCCCTAATACCCCAACTAAGAATTGATTTTGTGGTTGGAAGTTGTCGAAATCCTCCAAAAGAACAACATCAGAAATTACAGAACGCGCTATGTCACCGGAGATAGGAAACAACCTATTAGATATATCCCACGACTTGCCAGCAACATCTACGCCTCTATAACTTGCTATCTGCGCAGAGTAATCGAATAAGAACAGCACCAACGCATCTACTAACCACTTGTCATACCCCTCTATTGAGGTATCTGGACTGCTGTAATACTGACAATTATTATACGGGTTTTGCTTTACAGCATATGCACGTCTGGCACCAAAAGAACTCACACATCTCCAAAAATTTTCCTCTGTTATATCCACACCGCTTGTATTTGGTACAGATGTAACAGCCGCGCGTCTGGTTGCACGAATTACATAATTGCTAGACATCACAGAACCAAGTGCATTTGACGCCGTTTTCACTACCAAACCAGTGAAGGCAAAGATACTGGTGACACAAGGTGCTAACTCGAAACGCAAAACATCTTTTGGAGCTACCCAATTATGTAAGTTTTCCGCTACGTTCGTTATTAACCGCTTGCCGATTATAGTGACATTTCCTTCTGCATCCGCAGACTTAGCATCTAGTAAAACACTTTTAGCTGCTTCACCACCTGTATTAGTCCTCCAGACCGTGTACCCCACTACCCACCCTACGCTCTCAGACGTACTGGAAAAGTCTCCAGCTGTAAAACACATACCGTCTTCAAAGACGAACTCTTGTTTGAACTCATTATAAAGTTCCTCCGTCATCTTGCTGTGAAACATAGTGATAGGCCCGAATATACCTAGGTGTACATTTGTCAGATTGTAGAACCGCTTTAACATACAAATGCGATACATGAATTGATGAAAAATATCTAAGCCACATTTAGCCATTCCAAGAGCGGCCATGTGCGCACCAACATCGGAACAACTAGACTCCATTACTTTGTAAGGCGGGTTCATATAAAAAAGTATAGGCTCATTGTTTTCTAGGACACGGATTAACTCTTTCGGTAGTTTTTTAGAAAAATTCTTGTTGTACTGATCAACATCCATGTCATTAACAAAATCACACTGAAACGCATGCACCCCTGGCAAAGTCTTCTCCACCATTGGAATATCCTCAGCTAATAACGTGGACATAAAAACCTTTTCCGCAGGATAATTGGCGGTCTTTAACAGATTACCCGTCCCGCAAGACGCATCCCAAATATACACTTTACCCCACAAGTCGCCTAGTGCTTTCTGCAGATAATTTCTACCTTCGACACACCATACTTCCGGAGTGTAAAACTCACCGTCTTTTCTACTAGCATCTTCCATAATGGCTGCGCGGATTACATCTTTGTTCTCTATACAATCCGCCAAAGTTATACCAGACGCCGCAAGTAGACTAAAACATTTTCCTGCTAACCAATCCGCATCCGACAAATCAGCAGATACCTTACCCCTTGTCTTTTGCACACTTAGAATGAGGTCTTCGTAAACTGACCCTGTTGTGCCTACATAATACCGTATTACATCAGACAGAACTCGTTTCTTATGCCCTTGAATAACCACTAAACTACCCCTTCCACTTTCAAACTTACTTTACTACAGACCTATACCTAATAAACTATATGCATAAAATTAAGCACACCGCTATAACTTATATGCCGCACACGTATAAATGACAAATAAAAAGGTTAGACAGCATTTCTGTGCCTAACCATGACTCACATTACGAAACAAACACGCTACCTACTGTGATAATATTGTAGCGTAGTGTCGATAGCATTGGCATTATCCACAGGCAACAAACAGGCAATCAAACCCTCGCCTTTGTTAGCATCCAACTCCAGAATCTCGATGGCTAACAGACTAGACAAGTAATCCCTAAACAACGCTAAACTTGACTTAACTTCTTCAGTTAACTCGTTTACTTCCTCCTGCACATCATTGAGTAAAAATACCTCAAGCGAGGTTGTAAACACTAACTCTGAAGCTAAGGTGTACGGTAACACACTATGCTGTCTGGACACGATTTCTTTTACCAAACGCATCAACTTTCGCCCTTTGTTGAAGTCCTTCTCGATGCCTTTAGTGTTTGCATCCCACCAGCTTTTCAGTAAACAACCATCACTACAATAAGAGTAAATACCAGTGTCACTGAATAGCCGATAAGGCACCGTTCTTTCAATACCCCTGAGGCTATCTAAAAGCAAGAAAACTTCGTTAAACTGCTTTGCTGTGACCTTACTAGCAAAATCAGCCGCAAGCTTCTTGTGGACACCATGCTTTACTTTCTCCGAGCCTAGCATACTACACCTCCAATTACATATTACTAAGGAGCTTCTCAAACTCAGCACCAGTAAGAATCTCTATGCCGTATTTTTCGGCTTTCTCGACCTTATTGGTTGCTGACCCCTGTTTTGACCAAATCAAATAATTACAATCTTTAGTGACCGCACTAAGAAAATTCAAGTGAATTTTGCTCCCATACCTATTATTCATCTGCGTAATAAAATCAGTTTTAGATTTGTAAGGCTCCCCAACGGCTGTCGAAATGCAAATATTCAAAGTTTCTGTGCTTACAGTAATTATATCCACGTAAGACACAGCTTGCAACAAATCAGCTTTGAACGCCATTAAGGTATGGAATACATCTATCGCCTTAACCGACACTGACTCATCAGCATCCTCTGCGAACTCCGAACCACTATTTGTAGGTCTGCCTTTGATTGACAACAACTCTTGGACAAAAGGCACCCCACCAGCTTCTACATCGTCCAGAAGTTCTTCTAGATTATCGTAATTAGCCGCCAGACGGCGAGCACTGTCCCTTATGCCTGGCATATTACCTATCTTCAAGAACTCCCACAACAACATTTTACGCTTTTCATCCACTTGCGCTACGATGTCCAACGAGAAATCCATGCTACAACCTGGGAACATAACCCCATCCTCTTTTGGCTCGTACATGAATATTGCATACGCATTAGTCAAATCAAATGCCTCTAGAAATTTTCGGCATTTGGATTCTCCCATATTCTTTACACCGATGTCTTTTAATAACGCAGTCATTCGTTGCACTGCTTTTTCTAGACACTGCTTGTTAGGACAAATTAGTATGGTCAAAGATTCAGTTATCTCAGTCTCCGCACCACAAACACAGTGTGTAGGCAAAACAGCTAGAAACTCCGGAGGAAAACTTTTGCCGCTCAAGTCTACTACTTTTAACATTTCTGCACCCCCATTATGCTAGTATCTCCCAATAGTACGCTCGATAAAACACTTAACTGTTGTCTCGCGGGCCAACCCCTGAGGTGTATACACTTTGTACAAGACATGCTGACGCCTATTGTTCTGTATCACACACTCTACTTTTTCGGGTAACGCTTTTATCATTATCGCCAACAACTGACCAGTTGTATCCACGTACTCTCCAGCACAAATTACACCACCGTGAATTGGTTGCGCCATAAACGCGATACCAAAACGATTCTGTAACGCTAAACAGAATGTCGCAACACTTCTATGACCTTGTAAAATTGACGGTAATCTCATTGCATTTCACCCTCCTCTTCATCTACTTTGAACAGTAACTTAGTCTTGGTCTTCTTACCAAACACACGCCGAAAACCCCAACGTACCCCTAACAACACAACTACCACCAGAGCACCAATCCCTGCTACTCTTACAAAGATTTGTGTAGCAGACGCCCTATTCAAGGAAAACTCTTGTGCAAGTAATTCCCACTCTGCGGCCTTGTTGTTATTCAAATACACAACCCTTATTGCAGCGATGACACTCGTGATATCAGCAGCAGATAAGTAATTTTTGGCATCTTCCGATGCTAACCAAGCCACCACTCTCTCGAAAGGCTCTTTGTTTTCCGCAGCGAACATTAAAAAATCAGAGTTTCGTCCACGAACCACTTCTATTATACCAGACGCAGACACATAAGTGTCTACTTTTTCCGATTTCCCATTAGATAACAAAACGAAATCAGCACCATTTAGTATGCCAGAAATATCTATTGTTACCCCAGTCTTCAGGTACCTTCCTTGAAAGCGTACAACTTCAGTATACTTAACAGGTATTGCTATTATGGCATCTTGCAACCGCGCTAAAACTAACTCTTCCTTTACAAACTTGTTATCCTCAAATGAACCAGCATTAGTCACACGGAAACCATCTAAAGTGGCAGGCACTACTAAATTACCTGTAAGTAGGTTAAGATATAACCCGTAAGTTGCCATATGCGCTAATGGTGTGTCACCAGAAATCCCTAAATTTAATACCTTCGGCGTGACTACAGTTGCAAGCATATTGACACACTTTATGATAGCGCTATCGGAAGGTATTGACTTTAAGACACCGTTTTCGTGGTCTATTGCGTCTAGTAAAGCTACATATTTAGGGTCTAGGAGAATCCCAAAGTCGGCTCCAACACTATTCGTAGTTAAACCGATATCATCAAATATAGCAAACGGACTGGCAGTGAAACTCAACGTGAGATTATTGTAATCCACCATACCTAAAGCATCCGTAACTCTAACGACAGGTAAAACTGGAATATACACCTCAATTACATGGAACTCAGCTTGTTCACGGATAACTCCCCACATCAAAGGTATAACTTCTTTCTGAAACCACGCTCGCGTTACCAAGTCACCTCTAAAAACAAAGCCTGGCATGGTGACGTGATCCGAAACCGCAACACCGTCTCTAAAACGGTACAAAAAACTACCCCACTCTTTTAGAATGATATGATCACGAACCATATTGTTAATTTTTAATCCTACATTTGCAAACCCGCTTGCTGCATCCACACGGACAGACCGCAACAGATTATCAATGAATAATGTGTAACCAGGACTACCGGCCCTGTGCACCAACACTTCGGAGTTACCTACGACACGGAAAATACCGCTTTCGTTTGCCGAATGCACGACACCCCTTGGAACAGCACCAACCAGAGAAACCATAGACCCCATACTGACTGCTATGACTAGAAATAAAACTGCTACTTGAACGACCCTACGCACAATACCTACTCCTCCCTGCACCGCCTACCAAGTTACCACATATAGTATAGTTTTCTATCCTACAAAAACACCGCTAGAAAATTAGACCAGAGCCCTCCCACAACTAGGACAATATTTCATCTCGAACGCGCCGATTAACACATTGTTGCTCCTATCTGATATAACTAAAGCACCTGAGAACATTGAAACATCAAGGTCAGAGTGCTTTTCTAGTGCTTTCGGTACACCAGAGATGCACACCGGACACGGGTCTTTTGTACAGGTTTTCGTAACCGCTGACGCTCCGCTAGTTACAGACACCCCTAGATCGAGCTTAGGTGCCTCACTCTTAGGTGACCCTACGCTTTTCAGAAGTTCAACCCCAGCTGTAGTCAGCTTGACCATATCGTGAACATAATTTTCAACCTGCACAACATACCCTTTGCGTTTGAGGATTGCCACATTCTCTTTACCAAGCCACGTCGACCATTTTCCACAATCGGAGCAGTATACCCCTACATTGTGGGCTTTAACACGCAGGAAAATTGACGTACAACCGCAATGACACTTAAACGCTAAACTCACCTATCACACCACCTAAATGTATTACTTGTATCTTAGTGTAGAATAGAGTTAGTTGCATCTAATCCAAGCAACTAACTCTATCACGACTTATCGAAAAGCTATTGAACGTATCACCCAGTCAAAATAGTCACCGGTAAATATTGAACATCTGATATACACATCCGCTGACGCACCAGTAGTTACATTCTTAAACTGGAACTGCCAATGACCACCGCCCAAGCAAACAGAAACTGGCTCGTTCTCGTGCATACTTGTACTTGTAGAAATACCAACGTACACCAAGTTATGCTCTTTCAATAGAAAATCTAAGACCTTGGCAGGAATAATGCAGTCAGGCTTCATTTCTGCTTGTCGAACCTGCTTTTGTAACCCCAGTAACCGGTACAACTTCAACAAAACAAAACTGTGAGTAGTCTTCTTTATTACCCACCTCTGGTTTATGGTCACAACTCTCATACACGACCCCCATTACCGTCGGACGGCAGCTAATGTAATAAAACTACTTACCTGTAGGTAACGACTCCAACGCCGCGTAAAACTTAGCAATGTCAGGCGCACCAATCTTTGATTTGACAGACTCTAACCACTTCGTTAACAACACTTTTGGAGCATACTCTTC
>BBPF01001709.1_pt2 | contig 14754 bp, 15 predicted proteins | sample 1343921 | NCBI WGS metagenome assembly BBPF01 (sample SAMD00019090, study PRJDB2971) | groundwater metagenome | isolation source: The Cedars highly-alkaline
TTGAACCTTGAACCGTGAATCTTGACAGGTTGTCATTTACTTCTTTATAATTGGTTAGTAATAGAGATGGATAAATTAAAGAGGTTAAGTAAAATTATCGGGGAGATGAAGAGCGTCCTCATTGCTTATTCGGGAGGAGTGGATTCTACGCTACTTCTCAGGGTTGCCTCAGACGTACTTGGAGAAAAAGTCCTTGCCGTGACTGCTCGTTCTGCTCTTTACCCTCAAGAAGAACACCGTGAGACAAAAAGAATTACTGCTATGCTTGAGGTAAGACAGATTATAATCAGGCAAGATGAGCTAAAAATTAAAGAAATTAGGACCAATGTGCCGCAGCGCTGTTATTACTGCAAGAGAGAGCTTTTCTCAACACTGGTAAGATTAGCCAGGAAGGAAGGGCTCTCCAATATTGCCGATGGGACAAATCTTGATGATTTAGATGACTTTAGGCCTGGAATGAAGGCAGCTTATGAATATGACATCAGAAGTCCACTGCGAGAGGCAGAACTAACTAAAAGGGACATCAGGCGGCTCTCTCGCAAATTAAATCTCCCTACTGCGGATAAGCCTCCTATGGCATGTCTTGCCTCCCGCTTCCCTTATGGAGAAGAAATTACCCAGAAGAAACTGAAGATGGTAGAGAAGGGAGAAGAATTTTTGCGAGACCTCCTCAAAGCAAAGCAGGCGGTGCGGGTGAGACACCATGATAATAATATCGCTCGCATTGAGGTTACTGGAGAAGAGATATTCCGACTTTTCAATGAAGAAGCAAGAAATAAAGTAGTGAAAGAATTTAGGAAGCTTGGTTACAATTACGTTAACCTTGACTTGGAGGGGTATCGCAGCGGAAGCATGAACGAGGTAATATTGTGAGGAAGAGAAAAGCAATAGCCCTCCTCTCAGGTGGGCTGGACAGCACACTGGCAGTCCGAATTGTTCAAGACCAGGGAATAGAGCTGGAAGCAGTGAACTTCCTGACTCCTTTCTGCACCTGCACTTCCCGCAACAGTTGCCAGCTTGCTTGTCGGCAAGCAGCAGAAACAATGAACATCCCTCTAAAAGTAATTAATGTCTTTTCAGAGTATTTAGACATTGTCAGACACCCAGAGCATGGCTATGGAAAAAATATGAATCCCTGTATTGACTGTCGCATTTTTATGTTCAGGAGAGCAAAGGACTATATGGAAGAGCGTGGAGCGTCTTTCCTCGTTACTGGAGAGGTGCTCGGGGAACGACCGATGTCCCAGCGCAGGGAGTCTATGGAAACAATTGACCGTGATACGGGATTAGGAGGCCTTATCCTGCGGCCTCTCTCGGCACAGCTTTTGCCACCCACCATTCCTGAGAAAAATGGATGGATAGAGAGGGACAGGCTTCTTTCTATCAGCGGCCGTTCCCGTAAGCCACAGATGAAGTTAGCAGAAAAATTTGGCATTAATGATTATCCCTGTCCAGCGGGAGGGTGTCTTCTCACAGACGGCAATTTCGCCTCTCGCCTGAGAGATATCTTCAGGCATAGTACAGATATTTCGCTTAATGATATTAACCTGTTGAAATCAGGAAGGCACTTTCGTCTCTCTAATAGAGGGAAAATCGTTGTCGGAAGAAATGAGGAGGAAAATGAGCAGATTTTCTCTCTTGCCAGTGAAGGTGACCTTTGCTTTAAGATGATTGATTCTCTCGGTCCGCTTACTATTGCCAGGGGTGTGTTGGATGATGCGGATACCTTAATTGCTGCTTCTATCACGGCTCGCTATGGCAAGGAGAAAGAGAAGGAAAGGGTAAAGATTGCCTGCCTGAGAGTCAAGGAGTCGAGAGATAGAGAGTCAATAATCAAGAGCCAGAAGGTTTTGAGTGTTACTCCGCTCACGGATGAGGAAATAGAGCCTCTCCGGATTTAGAAGGAAGATTTTATGGAACTCGCAGAACTCGCGGCACATGAGATACATTGCCTTCTTAAAAAGAAGGAAGTAAGCGTAGTTGAGGTCGTTGATGCAGTCCTAACCCGCATAGATGAAGTAGATGACAATATCGGTGCGTTCATAACGGTCAACGGGGAGGGGGCGCAGCGAGAAGCATTGAGGATAGACCAGGAAATAAGTCGTGGCAGAGAAATTCTTCCATTGACAGGTATTCCTGTTGCCATTAAGGATTTAATCTGCATTAAGGGGATGAAGACAACCTGTGCTTCCCGAATATTGAATAATTTTTATTCTCCTTACGATGCGACGGTCATTGAGAAGCTGCGCGAAGCCGGGACAATATTTATCGGTAAAACGAATATGGATGAGTTTGCGATGGGCTCTTCCACTGAGAATTCTTGCTTTGGCATAACGCGCAATCCTCTGAATCCTGATACCGTTCCGGGTGGCTCAAGCGGAGGCTCGGCGGCAGCAGTGGCTGCCGGAGAGGCGATTATAGCTCTTGGTTCTGATACCGGGGGTTCAATTCGTCAGCCGGCAGCGTTCTGTGGTGTCGTAGGGTTGGTGCCAACTTATGGGCTTGTTTCGCGCTTCGGGCTGGTGGCTTTTGCTTCGTCATTAGACCAGATTGGACCGATTACCCGCGATGTGAGAGATTGTGCTCTTCTTATGAATCTCATCTGTGGGTATGACCCCCGGGACAGCACCTCGGCAGCGACAAACATTCCTGATTATACTGACTCTCTCTTAAATGATGTGCGGGAAGTAAAAATTGGCATTCCGAAGCAATACTTTGGAGAAGAAGTGGATGAGGAAGTAACTGAAGCCATGAGAGAGGCGATGGCACTTTTTAAGAGGCATGGAGCGAAGATAGAGAATGTCTCGCTTCCTAATACTGAATATGCTATCGCAACTTATTATCTTATTGCCACTGCTGAGGCAAGTTCCAATCTTGCTCGTTATGATGGAGTGGGCTACGGGCAAAGAGAAAAGAGCGATAATATATTGGAGATGTATGAGAAAACGAGGGAAGCGGGATTTGGAGATGAGGTAAAGCGCCGCATAATGTTAGGAACTTATGTCCTCTCTGCTGGATATTATGAGACCTATTACCTCAAAGCGCAACGGGCAAGGGCTCTTATCAGGGATGATTTCGAAAAAGCATTTCAAAAGTTTGACTGCCTGCTTGCTCCTGTCTCTCCCACAACGGCGTTCAAGGTAGGAGAAAAAACAGACGACCCCTTAAAGATGTATCTTTCCGACATATTTACGATTCCTGTAAATCTCGCCGGATTGCCGGCAATATCTATCCCCTGTGGGTTTAACAGCCTCGGGAGCGCAATTGGTCTTCAACTTATCGCTAAGCCATTCAATGAAGAAATGCTGTTGCGCGTTGCTTACACCTTTGAGGAGAATACCAAAATGAGTAGGTAGTGAGTAGAGGGTAGTGGGTGGGTCTAAGAGGTTAGGTAGGTGACAGGAGAAATGTTTTGTATCAGACGGTAATTGGATTGGAAGTTCATGCTGAATTATCCTTGGATACCAAGATTTTTTGCGGGTGCAGCACTAAATTTGGTCAGGAGCCAAACTCTCAGACTTGCCCAATTTGTCTTGGCTTGCCCGGAGCACTGCCTGTTCTTAACGAAGAAGCCGTGAAATATATAATCAAAATAGGACTTGCTTTAGGCTGCAGAATTTTGCCCGAGGCGCGGTTTGACCGCAAGAATTATTATTACCCTGACCTTCCTAAAAATTATCAGATATCGCAAAACTATCTCCCCTTTGCTGTGGATGGCTACCTTGAGCTACCTCCGAGCCAGAAGAAGGGGACCCCCATAAAGGTTGGCATTGACAACGTTCACCTGGAAGAGGATACAGGAAAAAATATTCATAGTGAAAGTGGAGGGAGGGAGGGCTATAGCCTTGTTGATTTCAATCGGGCGGGGATACCGCTTGTGGAAATTGTTACCCGCCCCGACATGCATAGCTTGGAGGATACAGAAAGTTTTATGGTATCCTTGAGAAATATTTTGCTTTATTTAGGGGTTTCCAATTGCAAGATGGAAGAAGGAGCATTGAGATTTGAAGCCAGCGTGTCTATTCGTCCTGATGAAGCCTCATCGCTTAATGCAAGAGTTGAAATAAAAAACCTTAATTCTTTCAAGTCTGTATTGCGCTCTCTCCAGTATGAGATAGAAAGGCAGAGAAGATTACTTAGTGGTGGCGAGATAGTCAGTGGAGAAACCCGACTCTGGGATGAGAAAGAGGGTAAAACTCTAACAATGCGCGTCAAAGAGAGCTCACCGGACTACCGCTACTTCCCTGAACCTGATTTACCACCGGTTGTCATTAAGCCCCAATGGATAAAGACGATAAGAGCGGCTATGCCCGAGCTTCCCGCTGAGCGTTTAAGGAGATTCGTTAAGAAATATCACCTCCCCCCATATGATGCAATTATTCTTACTTCAAGCAAGTCACTGGCTGACTTCTATGAAGAAGTGGTAGAGGGCTTTCCTGATGGGAAGCATGTATCCAACTGGATAATGGGAGAGGTTTTGGAGAAATTGAAAGAGAGGAAAATAGGGATTGAGGAGTCATCTCTTACTCCTGCATCCTTATCAGAGCTTCTTAATCTTATAAAATGCGGCACAATCAGCGGGAAAATGGCAAGAGAGATATTTGCCGAGATGTTTGCTACCGGGAAGGGAGCCGGGGAAATAGTAAAAGAAAGAGGACTGGCGCAAATCAGTGACACAAGGAAGATAAAGGAGACGATTGATTTGATATTGAAAAAGAATCCCGCTGCCATCTCTGACTTTCAGACAGGAAAGAAAAAAGTCATTGCCTATCTCACCGGACAAGTAATGGAAGAAACCAAAGGAGCGGCAAATCCACAACTGGTAAATGAGTTATTGCAGGAAGCCCTCCAACAACAATAGAGCGGATAGCTTGACATTATTATCAATTTACCCTATTTTTGTCTATTATCTACATCATAATCATAGAGAAGCTGGGAAATTATATGGATAATTACTATTGGGAGAGAAGTTACTCTCAAACTGGAAGCCCGCTCACCAGAGCAGTAAAGATGCTGCTTATTGCCAATGGGGTAGTCTTCTTATTTCAAATTCTGCTTCGCGGTCAACTGATTGCAATTTTTGGGCTGGTTCCCGCATCTTTATTTGCAGGGGAGAGACTCTGGCAGCCATTTACCTATATGTTCCTTCACGGAGGAATGTGGCATATTTTAATCAATATGTTTATTCTCTGGATGTTTGGACGGGATCTGGAACGGGAATTTGGAGAGAAGTTTTTTCTGCGATACTACTTCGTTACCGGGGTAGGAGCAGGCTTAATTTATTCGGTGTTTTTCATCCGCTCTGAGATTCCAGTGATTGGCGCCTCAGGAGCAATATTCGGACTCCTGATTGCCTTTGCTCTCATATTTCCGGAACGACCAATCACTCTACTTATCTTCTTCGTCCTGCCATTAACGCTAAAGGCAAAGCATCTGGTAATACTTTTAGGCATAATAACGCTTCTTGCCCTGCCAACCAGAGATGGAATTGCCCATCTTGCTCATCTGGGTGGGATGGTTGTGGGATTTCTCTACCTTAAAGCACGAAAAATGAGTTATCATCAGGAGTTTCCCTGGTCACGCGCCTTCCGAGTCAGGCATAGTCAGGAGACAATCAGGCGTCAGGGAAAAAAAACAGACGAGCTAAACGCCGAAATAGACTCAATACTGGATAAAATCTCCAGAGAAGGGATGAGTAGTCTCACATGGAGAGAGAGAAGAATACTTCAAAAAAGCAAGAGGAGCCAAAATGATTATTGAATCGCTCACCGTCGGATTCTTTGAAACAAACTGCTACATATTAGGGAAGAGGGAAACAGGAGATGCAGCTATCATTGACCCTGGAGACGAAGAAGCAAGAATACTAAAGAGAATAGAAGAGCAGGGGCTAAACCCTTTATGCATCATTAATACCCATGGCCATGTTGATCACATTGGCGCCACCCGAAGCCTCGCGGAAAGACTGAAAAATATCAAAGTATACATTCATGAAGCCGACGCTCAAATGCTCACCGGTCTGGAGACTGACGCGCTCTTCTTTCTTAAAGATGGAGACAGCATATCCGCTGGAGGCCTCCGCTTTAAGATAATTCATACCCCCGGGCATACCCCTGGAGGAATTTCATTGCTCATCAATGGACATCTTTTCTCCGGCGATTCACTCTTTTGTGGCTCAATTGGCCGCACTGACCTCCCGGGAGGGTCAACGAAGCAATTGCTCCGCTGCCTGAAAGAAAAAATTCTCACCCTCCCCGGTAAAACAATCGTTCATCCAGGGCATGGGCCAGCATCAACTATTGAAGATGAAAAATTAAGCAACCCTTTTCTTTCCTGATTGAGGGTTATATGGCAGAGATTATTAAAGTTTGGGCGAGAGAGATTCTTGACTCACGCGGAAATCCAACGATTGAGGCAGAAGTAACCCTTGCCGGAGGAGCAGTTGGGCGAGCCTCAGTTCCTTCAGGGGCATCTACCGGAATATATGAAGCAGTGGAGTTAAGAGATGAAGATAGCCCCCGCTACCGTGGCAAAGGAGTCAAGCAAGCAGTAAAAAATGTCAATGAAATTATTTTCCCGGAGATTAAAGGAAAGGACGCTTCAGAGCAGAAGAAAATAGATTACCTGATGATTGCCCTTGATGACACAGATAACAAGTCCAACTTAGGAGCAAATGCAATATTGGCCGTTTCTCTTGCTGTTGCCAAAGCAGAGGCTGCATTTGAATGCAAACCTCTCTATCGCTATCTAAACCAGGGGGAGGTAATGAAACTTCCCCTGCCGCTTTTAAACATCGTTAATGGCGGAATGCATGCTGACAACAATGTTGACTTTCAGGAATTTATGATTGTCCCTGTTGGGGCGCCAACCTTCAAAGAAGCATTGCGGATGGGAGCAGAGATATTTCACAGTGTCGGCGCATGCCTTAGGAAGAAGGAATACTCAACTGCCGTAGGAGATGAAGGAGGATTTGCTCCTAATCTCAGCTCGAACATTGAGGCTATTTCAATAATTTTAGAAGCAACGGAGATGGCTAACTACCGACCGGGACAGGATATATTCATTGCCCTTGACCCGGCGGCAAGCTCTTTTTATCAATCAGGGAAATATATTTTAGGAAAAGAAGAGAAAATTTCAGGGGAGATGATCAGCTTCTATGCTGAACTGATATCTCAGTATCCAGTCATCTCTATTGAAGATGGACTGGCAGAAGACGACTGGGATGGCTGGAAGGAGATGACCCGACAATTAGGAGATTCTATTCAAATTGTCGGAGATGACCTCTTTGTTACCAACGGCAGGCGGCTTCGGCAAGGAATAGAGAAAAAAGTAGCTAATTCTATTCTAATTAAGGTAAATCAAATTGGAACTCTCACTGAAACGTTTGAGACAATGAAGATAGCGCGGGAGGCAGGCTACAGTGCCATCATATCGCACCGCTCAGGGGAAACAGAAGATACTACTATATCGGATATTGCTGTGGCAACAGGCTGTGGTCAGATAAAGTCCGGCTCCCTCTGTCGCACAGACCGGGTAGCAAAGTATAATCAGCTCTTAAGGATAGAAGAGGAATTAGGAGAGGAGGCGATTTTCAACGGGAAGGAAATTCTCCAGAGATTATGAGAAAGTATATCATTATAGCAAGTATTATTATCATTTGCGGAGCACTCCTATCCTACCAGCCTTATTCGGAGGTGAGAAGATTCAGAAAGAAGATAACAGAATTGGAGAAAGAAATTGCTATGCTAAGGGAGACAAACGAGAGTCTTCGCTCCGAGATAAAAGCATTAAAAGAGGACCCATTTTATATTGAAAAGATAGCCAGAGACCACTTGGGCTTGACTAAACCAGGTGAGATCGTATATCATATCAGAAGATAGCGGGGTAGAGCAGTCTGGTAGCTCGTCGGGCTCATAACCCGGAGGTCGGCCGTTCAAATCGGCCCCCCGCCATTATTTTACCCGAACGAAGTAAGGGTTGTATGGGGCTGTGGTCGAGCGGTTTAAGATTCCTGACTGTCGATCAGGAGGTCGCGGGTTCAAATCCCGTCAGCCCCGCTCGTTACTTTTCCACGCAGTTCACTTTCATCAACTAACCTTTTCACATACAGCTGCTCGCGCTTGATTAGCTCAATTCTCTTCAGCTTTTTGAACATCTTTTTGAGTGGCACATAATTTGCGTCAAACATAACGGTTATTGTCGGCCTTAATGGGAAGTTTTTATCAATACCTACTACTCTGCCGATCTCTCCGGTATTGAGTTGAACCCAGCTCCCAACAGGATAGAGGTCAAGGCACCTTACCAGCGCCTTTATGATGTCCTGTTCAAATAAGCTTTCACCCCTTTCTATGATTTCCTTCATTGCCTGCGAGTGCGGAACTTTCTCGCGATATAGCCTGGGATGCGTCATCGCTTCATACGCATCCACCAGCCCTACTATTCTGGCGTATTCATTTATATCGCCATTTTTAATACCCCTTGGGTAACCGCTCCCATTCATTCTCTCATGCTGCTGATGCGCTATGTGAATGACAACTAGCTCAATTTGATAGCTTTTATCTAAAATCTCAGCTCCATAGACTGGATGCTTCTTAACCTCTTCGTATTCCTCTTTAGTTAAGTTCTCTCTTTTTTCAATAAGCGGCAGAACTCTTGCCATTCCAATATCATGAAGAAAAGCACCCACTCCCAACCTGACCAGCCCGGATTTATTATATCCCAATTCCAGACCTACTCTAACCGAAAGAATAGCCACATTTGTCAGATGACACCAGAGATAATTCTTTGGTGAAAATCTATTGGTGAGGTTAATTAACTCCCTGTCTTCTATCATCAGTCTATCCACCATTCTCCCTATCAACTCTGATATTTTCCTGCCATCAATCGGCTTCCGGAGCATTCCCTGATTCAATATCTCTTTTGCCAGTTTTACTGCCTCTTCATACAACCGCTGTGTCTTTTCTTTAAAAGATTCTAAGATGATTGCAGTCATTACACTTACTCCTGAGCGCCACTCAACTTGCTCCCTTTGAGCTCTTCTATCATTTCCTTTGCTATTTCTTCATTTATTTGAGTAACCTTCCTTCCAGCCCCGAGAAGCAAACTTATGTCGCAAATATTGTTTATTTCTCTTGGAATACCGCCAGAGCCGGTATAAATTAGATTGCAGGCTACATCTGTAAATAGTTCTCTCCCTGCTCCTGCTACTTTACACCGATGATGGATATAGCCTTTGGTTTCTTCTTGATTGAGAGCGCTCAGATGATATTTTATAGAGAGCCTCTGCTCAAATTGCCTGAGCCTCTTCATCTTTTCCCCAAGCTCAGGCTGCCCAGCTAAAAGCAGGGTCAAAAGAAAGCCTTCACCCATCTGAAGATTCAGCAGCAATCTCAACTCTTCAAACACTTCTTCCTTCCCTATCGCCTGCGCTTCATCAATGATGACTACAACATGCCTATCTTCTTCCATGTTTTTATGCAGTACATCATTCAGGCTGCGGAGAAGCTCGACTTTTTTCATTTCCACAGGGATAGAACGACCCAACTGATAAATAATCTCACCTAATAGCTCCAGTTGCGGGATAGCGGGATTAATTATTAATACCGTCCTGTAGTTATCTACTTGCTTCTCCAGCCTATTCATAATTTCTTTAACCAGGACGGTTTTCCCGCTGCCATATTCACCGGTGAGCATAGCCGCTCCTTTTTTCTCTTCAACTGCGTAAAGCATCCTCATCAGAGCCTCATCGTGCTTCTTGGAGTGATAGAGAAAATGAGAATCCGCTACATTCTCAAACGGCTTTTCCTTTAGCTTCCAATATCCTTCATACATGTTTCTGCTTATATCATTTTGTTACAACAAAGTGCAAGTTAAAAGTTAAAAGTTTGTGCTTTTTTTACTTGACGGGTCAGGAAAATGATGCTAAAAGTTTTACTCAAACCTGAGTCTAAAAATTAGAGTTTCTGCCGTGTTAAAATTTTTATTTATTATAATAGCCTTTCTGTTAATTGGCGCTGGAAGCGCTTATGGTGGATATATAGAGCACTTTAAGCAGGGGAGTGAGCATTTTTACGAAGGGCGGTTTAGGCAGGCAGTAGCGGAATTTGAAGAATCACTGCGACTCAACCCCCTTCTTGACAAGATAGACACCCAGCTTGCCCGTGAGGCAATGAAATATCTTGAGGCAATCGCCCTTGAGGAGGAACACCTTGCCGAGGAAATAGAAAGACTGAGGGCAGAGCGAATATCAAGATATGTGGCTAAAGAAAAAATCGCAGCCCTTGAGCTTGAAGAAAGGATAAGGCTCGGGATTGAAGAAAAAGAAAGAATAAGGCGGCTTATTGAAGAAGAGGAAGCAAGAGAAAGGCTTCGCCGAAAAGAGGCGCAGAGAAGAGAGCTTGAGAGGCCAAAATTGGAAATTGACGCCGGGACTTCCCTGAGCCACATTGTTCTTTTTAACCTTGATTTTGAGCGTGGCAGTTTCCCCGGCCACGACCCCGCGCCAGATAGAGGTCATCATGAGGTAGCTCTCCCCTTCACTGATGAGCATTTCACGATGCAGGATACTTCACTTGGCTTTACTCTTATGCCCTTAGAGGAGCTTTCTTTTACTTTTGATATGAGACAGAGTAGAACCTGGGGCTCACCTTACTGGGAAGCGCCAACTCCTATGAGAGACATTATGCGTACCACTGTTGACCAGTTTTTCCCCTTCATAATTTTGCCCCGCTCAGATCTTGTTATTGACCTTCCTTGGCCACTTCCGGTGTGGAGAGGTGTGGTCTTCCATGGTCACCAAAGTTACAAAGATATACGCCATCCCGTTACACCCCCTAAAGCTGAAGACTGGATAATGGTGAATGGCTGGTTCCTTGTTGAACGGAAAGTTCTTCTCACTGCCATAAGGCCAATGATAGTTGATGAGGCAACTCCTGCGCTGGTTGACGGGCTTGGCCTTAAAGAACCCACCGACCCGGGCGTGCCGGATACTCTGTGGAGGGATATAGAGTTAGCCTATCTTGAAGCAGACTTCTTAGGTTTTGAGGCAAAAGTTGGCCGCCAGCGGCTTCTCATGGGGCTGCCTGTTGATGTGGATGAAGTTACCGAGCTCATTGGCATAGGAGTTGTTGAGGATTTAATTGGAATGGTTGTCGGACATGCCGATGCCATAGATTTGAGCGTGCGGACGCTGCCGATAATGGGGCTCGTCTCACCGCGGGTCAGGGGTTTCGGGATGAAGTTAGATGACGCTGACCCGGGGATTTGCCGAATAAGAAGCGACCATACTTACGCCGGAACAAGCCTTGGCATTGAACTCTCTGTTGAAGGGATAATGGATATGTTAGGCTTTGAGCTCGGAGAGCTTGAGCTTCCTGAGGAGATTACTGTCCTTGAGGCTGCCCGGCACCGTCGGCGCGACAAAGACCTCCGCGATGAGGTCCAATCCGATATCCTGCGGCTCCCAATTGCAGTCTATGTTTGCCAGAGCGGAAGAGTGGGAGTCTGGAAGACTGGCCCTGACCCGGTAACAGGTAAGACCAAACCGTGGAAGCACTATAAAGATGGACCAAGACATTGGGTGAGGTCAAAAGAAGTCGGAGGTCATGGCTGGATAGGAATTCTTCCAATAGCAATCCCCGGGGACCGTATGCCTTTCTTTGCCGCCATCCACAAGTATCGCAGCGGGGATGACCCTGCAACCCCGAATATCTCCGAAGAATTTGACCCGCTGCCACATGATATGCTCTTTATGCCGCTGGACCCGGCCGCTCTCCTGCCCGGGGGGCTGCCAATAACACTTCCGGAGGGATTTGACATTGGGACCAATATGAGATACCAGCTCTACGCTGCCGGCTTCAGGCCGAGTGAGGAGTTGACGCTAATAGGGCTTTATGCTGAGTTAGACCGTGCCAGGCTAATGCCAAGTAATAATACCGCTCTGGATAGAGCCAGAGGCTGGATAGGAGGCACAGATAAGGACTTCCTGCAGGTGGCAGGGCTCGCCTCTATCTTCACCTGGAGGGATATTGGTTTTACCCTTGCAGGGCTCGGAATTCGTCCGGAGGACTCTCTCTATGATGCAATGCAGGATATGGCTGATGAGGTTCACCTTGCCGGATTATGGAAGCCAGGTCGCCCACTGCCCGAGCCACTGGTGAGAAGTAAAAAATGGATGCGAATGCTTATCGGGATGATTACAATGGCTCCCACCGAGCATACCTCACTTGTAATAGGCGGCGCATGGATTGACCCTCGTGACCATCTTCTTAATCTTGCCAATGCATTCCTTTATATTGATATAGAAGAGCATATTAAAAGGAAGCTTGGGGGATTCGGTCGTGTAGTTTCAGTTACTATGGACCCGGTAGAGAGGTTTGCCGAGCCATTTATGGATGATGCGGCAATGGCTTTTTTCATACGGCTTGCCGTTCACTTTTAAAATGAAAATAAACGAGATATTCAGGAGTATTCAGGGAGAGTCCACATATCAGGGGCTGCCATGCACTTTTATCCGATTTACAGGGTGCAATCTGAGGTGTGCCTGGTGTGACACCGCCTATGCCTACGAAGCCGGAGTGAACTGGACAGCTCATGAAGTTCTCCTGAAAGTAAGGGAGTTGGGATGCTCATTAGTGGAGATAACAGGCGGAGAACCTCTACTGCAGGAAGAAGTTCACGAGCTGAGCGCCGGGCTTTTGGAGGAGGGCTATCAGGTGCTCCTTGAGACAAATGGGACCAGAGACATCGGCGAGATTGACCCCCGCGTGGTTAAAATTATGGATATCAAATGCCCTGATAGTAAGATGTCAGAAGAGATGCGTTGGGAAAATCTAACAAAGCTGACAGCTCGGGATGAGGTCAAACTTGTAATTAGCACCCGGAGGGACTATGAATGGGCAAAATCCGTCATCACCCAGGAGGGGCTAAATGGAAATGTCGTACTTATGTCTCCTGCTTTCGGGAGACTCTCGCCACAAGCACTGGCGGGATGGCTTCTAAATGATGAATTAGATGTTCGGCTCCAGCCCCAGCTTCATAAATACTTCTCTTTACCTTAAATTAAAAAAGGAGGGGACAGTGGCAAGGAAAATGGAAAAGGTCCGCCATGAGACCAAGAAAAAGGCAAAGCTCTCACCCAAAGAGAAAAAATTAAAGAAAAGGATAAAGAAAGCGAAAATATGAAATGATTCCACAAAAGCTCTTTCTTACCAAGGGGGTGGGCAAACACCAGGAACGTCTGCAGTCATTTGAGGCAGCACTCAGAACAGCGGGCATTGCCGCCTACAATCTGGTGCGGGTCTCCAGCATACTTCCCCCCGGATGCCGGATTATTTCCCAGGAAAAAGGAAAAAAGCTTCTTTCCCCGGGGCAAATAATATATGCAGTCATTAGTGAACAGAGCACAAATGAGCCGCACCGTCTTCTTGCAGCTTCTATCGGAGTAGCCGTTCCCACTGAAAAAGCTCAACACGGATATCTTTCTGAATATCACTCTTTCGGGCAAACAGCAAGAGCTGTTGGAGATTACGCCGAGGATCTGGCGGCAACGATGCTTGCCTCTACCTTAGGAATACCTTTTGATATTGACAAAGCCTGGGATGAGCGCAAGCAAATTTACAAGATGTACAACCAGATTGTCCGAACCACAAACATAACTCAATCAGCAGTTGGTAACTCCAAAGGACTGTGGACAACGGTTATTGCCGCCGCCGTATTTATTCCTCCTTCTTAAAATTACTCCTTCTTAAAAGGAAGCAATGAGATTTGCGCTAACTGAAGAACAAAAAGGAATTAAAAAGGTGGCAAGAGAACTTGCCGAAGAGGAGTTTCCAAGAACATGGGAGGAACATTACGACAAGAGAGCGTTTCCAGAGAAAATCTGGAAGAAGGCATGCGAGTTAGGGCTGACAGGGGTAACCGTGTCAGAGCGCTATGGCAGCTCGGAATTAGGTATACTGGATGAGATACTGATAATTGAGGAGTTTCAAAGAATAAATCCAAGAATAGCTACATTTATAAACTTTGCAACCTACGGGAATCAGATAATAGAGAAGTTTGGAACTGAAGAGCAAAAAGAAGCATACCTGCCCCCCATTGTAAAGGGGGAGAAGACCCTTAGCTCTACACTCTTCAGCGAAGAAATTGACCCCCCCTGAAGCAAAAGTTCGCGGAGATGAGTTTAAAATAAAGGGAAAGGTAAGAGTTGAAGATGGAGCCATTTTCACAGAAGAAGTTACTGATTCTACCAACTTTAAACTGCCGTCTAATTTATTGATTCTATGTAATAATAACACCGGAAGCGGCAAGGATATAATACTGGTTGAAACTACTAAATCTATAGAAGTTAAAGACGTAACATTTGGAACAAAGGCTCCACCTATAATTGAAATTTCATTTAATAATACAAAAGCACCGCTGGAGAATCTCATAGGGGAAAAAGGGAAAGGGCTAAGGTATGCAGCCTTCTTTCTAAATATAGCAAGTGTAGAGATTGCCGCTCAGGCAATCGGATGTGCCCAATGTGCTCTTGAAACTTCCCTGTATTTTATCAATGAGAGAAAAAAGGCAGAGAAAAAAACATGGCAATATCAGGAGACCTCTTACAAGATTGCAGAAATAGCAGCTGAGATTGAGGCGGCAAGGCTTCTCTTGTATAAAGCAGGCTGGGCGATTGATGAGGGAGCACCAGATTCAAAGTTGACTGCAATGGCAAGGTGGAAGGCAGGTAATCTCGCAACAATGGCTGTGGATGAGGCA
>BBPF01004782.1_pt2 | contig 14709 bp, 8 predicted proteins | sample 1343921 | NCBI WGS metagenome assembly BBPF01 (sample SAMD00019090, study PRJDB2971) | groundwater metagenome | isolation source: The Cedars highly-alkaline
CTACAATAAACTGGCGCAGGCGCTCAATCCCAATAAAGGCAGCATGTCCTTCGTTAATATGAAACAGATTGGCCTGAATACCTGCTTCTTTTAATGCCCTTATGCCTCCTATGCCTAGTAGCAATTCCTGTTTGAACCTGTTCTCCCAATCTCCACCGTAAAGCTGATGTGTTATTGACCTGTCTTGTACAAGGTTTTCCTCAAAATCGGTATCAAGCAAAAATAGGAGAACCCGTCCTACGCGGAGTCTCCAGATTCTGGCTTTCAAATTGCGGCCGGGGAAGGCAATGCTGATAGTTTTCCAGTTTCCCCTATCATCAAGCAGCGGCACAGCAGGGGTGTGGCTGAAATCTGATGCCTGCATTGAAATAATCTGATCTCCTGCAGCCGAAAGTTGTTGTTTGAAATATCCATATTTATAGAACAGGCCAACGGCAACCATGTTAACATTCGAGTCGCTTGCCTCCTTTAGGTAGTCTCCGGCGAGAATTCCAAGTCCGCCCGAATAAATAGGAATACTGTAATGCAGGCCATATTCCATGCTGAAATAGGCAATTAAAGGTTTTTCTTTTTTGGTTTCTTTCATATAAACAAGTAATTTTTCGTATTCCTTGTTCATTTTATTAAGAAAGTCCGAATCGTTTTCCAACTCCATAAACCTTTTGTACTTTACTTTTTCAAGTAAAAGCACAGGGTTGTGATTAACATTCTCCCAAATTTCCGGATCAACCGATGCAAACAGCTCTTCAGCCTCATAATTCCAGGTCCACCAAAGATTCCGTGATAATTTATCGAGTGGCTTCAGTTTTGAAGGTAGATTTTTCTGAACTATGATATTATTCCATTTAGGGACATTAGATTCAAGAGCTTTGAAAATCTGAATTATTTGTTCAGGCGCTTCAGGTTTTGCAATATGTACATATCTTTCAGCCAGTTTTTTTATTGCTATATCAAATGCTTTCAGGTAGTTTTCTGCCAAATTTGACCACTGTGCTTCGCAGGCAATCTGAAACGCCTCTTCCCTTATTTTTTCCTTTTCACTGATTTTCTTTCCCCTGAATTCAATTATCCATTTGCAAATGGCATCTCTCACATTGTCATAATTGTCTTCGTTTCTTTCTATTACCTGCACGGCCTGTAAATCTTTAATCAACATGCTGTTTACCCAAAGGCCAAATCCGGTTAAATTTGTAGTAACAGTAGGTACATAAAAGGCTATACTCTCAAGCGGGGTGTATCCCCAGGGTTCATAATAACTGGGGAAAATACTTAAATCCATGCCGGAGAGCAAATCGTAGTAGGGCATGTTAAAAATTCCGTCACTGCCATTCAGGTAACAAGGAACGAATACAATTTTCACATTTTCTTCGGGGGCGTTGTTAAGCCCCGATTCCCTTATTTTTCTGATAATAGGATCAAAATCCAGGTCATGCAGATTGTGGGTAATAAATGGATTTTCAACAGGAGTTGCCGCGTTGGGAGTTAAAATGTTATTTATCAATTCTTTTTTAGGGCCGTAATGGTTGGCCGGAATAAGAATGTAAGCCAGGACTGGCTCATTGAATTGTTCTAATGATTTTAATTTGGACAGGGAATCAATAAACAAATCTATTCCCTTGTTTTTCATTTCATATCGTCCGCTATGTACAAGCAAGAGACTGTTTTCATCAACCTGATAATTAAAAAGCGCCGAGGCAACCTCAATAAGTTTTGCACGCGCAAATTTTCTGGTATCGGTCAGCAGGTGAGGAGGAGGAACCATGGAGTTTTCAAAGCCGTTTGGTGTAATTACATCAGGTTTCCTTTCAAGGAACTGTTCACATTCCCTGGCTGTAAGCTCGCTTACAGTGGTAAAACAGTCGGCATGTTTCGCAGCCAGTTTTTCCATTGAATGTTTAGAAACTACATTTAATTCATGGGCCTTATTAATAGCATTAATTTTTTCAAAATTGCGGTAAAGTGGTTGGTAATTGTTTGATATAGAGCGGCCAACAACAGTTGCATGGGTTGTGAAGATTGTTGCTGCCCTTGGAAAATATTTATCAAGGTATAAAATACCTGAACCAGACATCCATTCATGAAAATGAGCAACTACAATTTCACGACTGCCGGAATTAAAGCGGACAAAGCTTTCTATAACCTTGCCGGCTGCGTACCCGAAAAGTACAGGTTCCACATAATCCCATTGACCCGAAATGGAATCAAGTTGATAGGTTTCCCAGAAAATTTTTAAAATATCGTCTTTGCACGATATAAAAGTGGTAAAGTCGACTAAAACTGCAATCGGATTTCCGGGTATATTCCATCGGCCAATTTTTAGGCGTAAACCTTCTTCAATTGATCGTTCGCGCCATGCCTTAAAAAGGAGTTTATCCTCAATAAATTCAGGATTTTGATCTTCATCGCGCCATACATCGGGGCCAATAAATATATAGTTCTCAATTGCTTGCTTCTGCAAGGAAGTGGCTTTGGTGGCCAAAACTGTATGTATTCCGCCAACTTTGTTACAAACCTCCCAACTTATTTCGAACAAAAAATCGGGCTTGGAAAGGGGTAATTTCATTAAAATTTATTTTAGGATATCTTTATAAATTCAGGGGTTTGCAGAAAATTAATATTAATTTTTAACCCTGAATAATTACATAACTTCAACTGCGAAAATTAAAGATTTTTAAAAGAATACGTTATTTTTTATTCACGTTTTTTTTCTTTGGTGTTTGCTTCTCCGGTTTAGCATTTAACTTATTTCGTGTTGTATTTGTAGCAGATGTAATCTGGGAATCTGATAAAATTTTTGAAGTTTTAACAGCAGGAGTTTTAGTATCAGTTTCCTCTTTGGTGCGGTTAAGTTCATTTTTAAGTTTTTCTATCAGATCATTTTTTTCCTTTATTATTTTGCTAAGTCTGCTTACTTCCATTTCGGATTCACTGACATTATTTTTAACCCTTTCGGAAAAATCACTTAACACATTCATATAGTTGATAAAGGCATGGTAAGGTGATTCGTACGGATTGAAATATTTATGCACCTGGCCGTCGGAAAAGAGTTTAGTTGACATATAGTAAAAATGGTCGCTTACCTGAAGGTATTTCCAATCGGCGAGGATGGTATGATCGTTGCATTTCTTTACAATATCCCTGAGTTCATATAGCTTTTTAAATGCTTCATTTTGCATGTCATTTCCGAGCCAGGCGGTAAGGTCGCGCTCTTCATCGGCCCATGAAATTGGAAATGCAACATTTATTGGAGCAACGGGCTCGTACTTTTGAGCCACCTCAGCCGGAGTACTGAAGTTTAGTTTTGTTTTTCCAAAAACAGTTCTGGGAAATGCTTTCAGGAATTCGAAAATTCCTGAGTCGGCCCATTGATGTTCGCCGAATGTTTCATAATCCATAAAAATATTAACCACATCTTCCTTTTTATCAAGCTTATTAAGCCATGAAACATATTTTTCGGCAGTAAGTGGCCATTCGCTCCATGATTTGTTTGAAAACCTGAAGGCGATATCATCGCTTAGAATATAATTTTTAAGGAGAATCTTCAATTTTGGATTTTTAGCATTGTAATAGATATAATTTGGGCTTTTCCACCCAAGTATGTGCTTGGCTCCTTCGGTGAGCATGGCCTTAAACCCCATATCGGCCACTGTTGCCCCAATTGAATCGGAATAAACCAGCTCGGTATTTCTGAACACTTTGGGTTTTACGCCAAACAATTCTTCAATTTTTTTTGAATGCATTTCTACCTGCTCAATAAACTCCTCGGTGTTTATTAAAGAAGACAAAGAGTGGTTATAGGTTTCTGCCAGAAATTCTACGCATCCGGTTTTTGCTAATTTTTTGAAACTTTCAAGAACTTCAGGAGCATATAACTCAAACTGGTCAAGTGCAACACCTGAAATGGAAAATGCAAACCTGAAGTTTTGCCCATATTCGTTTATTAAATCATTTAATATTTGGTTTGCGGGTAAGTAGCATCGTTGGGCTACTTTTCTCATAATAGACTCATTGGCATAATCATCAAAATAATAATGTGAAATTCCTATATCAAAGAATCTGTATCGTCTGAACCGGAGAGGTTGATGAATCTGGAAGTATAAACATATTGTTTTCATAGGTGCGTCAGTTAGTTGAGGTTTTGTTCAACCCGTAATGATCTTTATTTTGTTCTAAACTGATTTCATGACTTGTTTTTATATCTGTTTTCCGTATAATACCGTGTTATAAACTTCTTTTACCTTTAGGGCAGAATGTTCCCATGTAAGTTTATCTACTTCCTCTTTGCCTAGTTTTTTAAAAATTTTTGGCAGAGCGTCGTATTTAATAAGGCCGTAAATAGCATCTGCCATAGCATCTACATCCCAGAAATTAATTTTGATTGCATGATCAAGTATTTCGGATACACCGGATTGATGCGAAATTATAACCGGTACGTTTGATTGCATGGCTTCGAGCGGTGAAATTCCGAATGGCTCTGATACCGAGGGCATTACATAAACATCACTAATTGAGAACATTTTAGTTACATCATCTCCCTGAAGGAAGCCCGTAAAATGAAATTTGTCGGAAATTCCGAGTGCAGCAACCCTTTGTACCATTTTCTGAAACATATCGCCACTTCCAACCATAACAAAGCGCACATTTTGTGTTTTTTTCAAAACTTTATTTGCAGCCTCTATGAAATACTCAGGGCCTTTTTGCAGAGTAATGCGCCCAAGAAATGTAACAATCTTATCATCAATATTTTTGGTAAAATTGAGTTTTTCTTTAATATCAACAGGTTCAACTGCGTTATAAACCGTGGTTACTTTACCGGGATCGGCACCGTATTTTTCGATTACGGTGTTTCGGGTTAAATTACTTACAGTGATTATTTTATCGGCGTGTTTTATTCCGAACTTTTCAATTTCATATACTGCAGGATTTACACTTCCCCCGCTTCTGTCAAAATCGGTAGCATGAACATGAATCACCAAAGGTTTTCCTGATGCATATTTTGCTGCCACACCTGCCGGGAAAGTGAGCCAATCGTGGGCATGAATAATATCAAAACCGACCTGCTCGATAAGTGAGCCGGCCACAAGTGCATAGTTTGCAATTTCCTGAAACAGATCTGGGCCATACTTGCCTGTAAATTTAAGCTTCCCGGAATATCCCATCTCCGGAAATACCGTTTCACCTTCAATTATTTTATTTCTGTGTTGTTCAAACAATTCTGGTGAAAGATATGGTACAAGTTTCGATGACACTTCAAGCTGTGTAAATTCCTTCAAAAATCCTTTCAAATACAGCTTTTTTTTGATTACAGGAATGTTTTCGGCTGCAAATAATTTTACCGAACTTTGATCTTCATCGCCATAAGCCTTTGGCACTACAAATAAAACCTCCAGTCCGGGAATTTTAGACATTCCCTTGGTAAGTCCGTAGCATGCAGTTCCCAAGCCCCCAGAAATGTGAGGCGGAAATTCCCAACCGAACATTAAAATTTTCATCATATTTTGGGCAATTTTATTGTTAATTTTAAAGGTAAAATAATTATACAATTTCGGCCAAATTTCTGTACATTCTTCTTAACCTGAGTAGTTCCCCCACATTAATTGCCATAGAAATTGCCCCTTCTGGTCGGTGAGGAGGATCGCCGTCGTAAATTTCAGAAATGGAACCTATGCCATGAATTTTCATTTCTTCTTCAAAGGCATAATAAATTTGCTTTACCTGTTCTAAGGCGCTTTTCTTATGAACTTTTAACAATCCTTCGGCAAAATGACCTAATAACCAAGGCCATGCCGAACCATTGAACAAAGCAAAATCCCTGCTTGCCTCATTTCCCGAATAGACTCCAACGTAATGCGGCTCCTTAGGGCCTAAGGTGCGCAGCCCTCTGGGTGTGAGCAACTCCCTTGTAATGGTGTCAAGCACCAACTTTTGCTGGTCAATATCAATAGGGCTGTATTGGAATGATGTGGCAAATACCATATTTGGCCTGACAGTAAAATCTGCGCCTTTCTCATCAACAACATCGGCAAGATATCCATGTTTTGTGTTCCAGAAGTTTTCATTAATAGATGTCTTAATTAAATCTGGAATGTATTGCCACCCTGCCAAAAACTCCTTGTCTTTGGCCCTCTCTGCCAAGTCGAGCGTAAATAATACGGCATTATACCAGAGCAGGTTTATTTCAATTGCAAAGCCGGTTCTTGGGGTAACAGGTTTTCCGTCAATATAGGCATTCATCCATGTAAAGGCTTTACCAGGTTCGCCGCACCAGATTAATCCATTTTCATGCATTTTTACAAATTTCCCAGTTCCCCCGCGGTAGCAATGCAAAATATGCTTAAGTTTTTTTCCGAAACTGGTCCATACCAATTCAAAATTCCCTGTATGGCTTGCATATTGCTGCAATGCCCAAAAAAACCATAGAGGAGTATCTCCCTCATCAATCTCAACCGTTTCATTTTTACAACAGATTTTATTTAAAACACCTTCGGGTTTTTTACTCATGGTATTTAAAACATCAAGGCAGGTCTTTGCATCACCAATTGAAAGCGTAATGCCCGGTAATGCAATAAAAGTATCTCTGCAACGTGTTCCGTACCACGGATAACCAGCGATGATTTCGGTTTTTCTGTCTTTTCGTGAAATGAATTGTTGTGCTGAATTTGATAGACAATTTCTAAAAGTATTTCTGTGGATTTTATTTTTTGACTCAGATTCAAATTTCTTTTTATATCCAATCGGGTTAAACTCTTTTAATCCGGCAGAAAAAATAATTGATTCAGATTTTTTTATCGGCAATTCAAAAAATCCCGGAACAAATAAGTCTTCCTGAAATTCATAGCCCCTTTGCTGTTCTTTTGGGTATTCAATATTGTAGTACCAATCAGGGCTGGAAACGAATTCTGCCGGTTTTGAAAATTGCATGAAAAGGTATGGGTACCCATTGTAAAGCTTGGTTTTTATTCCATTTGTTACCCTTCCTGATTGATTAATAATGTTCAAATTGGCTTTGCTAAGCGCATGAATGTTTCTGAATGCAAGAAAGGGTTTGAATCGTATCATCGTGGGTGAATGAGCTTCAACGAGTGTATATTTTATAAGTATCCTTTCCTCCTTTTCAACAAGCAGCATTTCTTTGGTTAAAACAACCCCTCCAACCATATAGGTAAGCTTTGGTAAAACTTCGGCGGTAAAATCGCGCACATATTTGTGCCCTTTAGGACAGTAATAATCTCTGGGATATTTATGAACTGCAAGGTTGAATTCTTTTTCGTGTTGAATTACGGTTTCATCAAATGAAGATAAAAGTACATGGTGACCTCCGTCGAGTTGCTCGAGTGGAACTACAAGTAATCCATGATATTTTCTTGTGTTGGCGGCAATTATTGTAGTGCAGGAATATGAGCCTGCTCTGTTGGCTCTTATTATCTCCCTTTCAAGTGAATAGGATAGATTAATCAATTCTGTTTTGTCAAGATTCAAGTAACTCATATAAAATTTAATTAAAAACCCGAAGGCTGGGCTCTTACTTTGAAATTTCGAAATTTAACTAAAGTCAGGTAAATTTAATAAAAATTCCTCAATACCTTTTAATTGCAAATTAATTTATTAACCGTTTTACTACGCCCGTATTAATGCTATTTTGTATTACTCAAAATCATTTACCATTCAACTTAAGGTTCTTAATACTATAAAAAAAAATAATATCTTTGCACAATTCACTTAATGTAAATTGCAGTTACATTTATATTATTATACGGTTATTCAATTCAAATTTTTTTATTAGATACACAATAATGGTATGCATAAACCCAATGAAAATAAATCAATAAACCTTTGGGTTTGGCATATATAAAAAATATTTTAATTATGAAAAAGAGCAAATTCATTTTATTTTATGCAGGTATTTTTCTGCTTATTTCATGTGCAAAAAACCCCGGAGGCTTTGAATTGACGGGAGAGCTTGAGAATGCTGCAGGCAGTAAGCTTTTTCTTCTTGAAATGACTTCTCAGGATATAATTCCCTTCGATAGTGTTACGGTTGAAAAAAATGGAACATTTCAAATATCCGGAAACATAGATCAGCCAAGGTTTTTTGTTTTGAGGGAAAATCCTGCCAATCAGTTATTTTTACTTATTCATCCGGGTGAAGAAGTGTCAATTACAGCCGATTTGCTAAACTTACAGGATACTTATACTGTTTCGGGTTCTGAAGACTCTTATTTAGTGAGAACACTTAATAAACACATGCAAAAAACCCATAGTAAATTCGATTCATTAAGCATTTTTTATCAGCAAAATATTGATAATCCGGGAATTGAATTAGATTCACTCAGAGCCATGGTAAGAATTGAATTTGAGAAGGTTGCAGATATTCAGAGACAATTCACGGTTGACTTTATAACAAGAAATACTTCTTCACTGGCGTCCCTAATGGCTGTTTATCAGCAAATAGACCAGACCAATTTCGTGCTAAACCGGCCCGAGGATTTCAAATATTTTGTTATGGTGGATTCAGTCCTTATGAGTATTTATCCCGATTTGGATTATACAAAAACTCTTAACGAAAACGTTGCAGAAATGCTAGCTGCCATTAATTTAAGAGACCAAGCAGAATCGCTTGTAGGCATAGGTGCTATTGCACCCGAAATTGATTTGCCAAACACGGCCGGAAATAATGTAAAGCTAAGTTCATTAAGAGGGCAATATGTATTACTCGATTTCTGGGCAGCATGGTGTGCCCCGTGCCGCCATGAAAATCCGTATCTGGTGAGAGCTTTCGAAAAATATCAGAGCAAAGGTTTTACAATTTACCAGGTTTCGTTGGACAGAACCAGAGAGGCCTGGCTAAAAGGTATAGAAGAGGATAAAATAGGTGCATGGCATCATGTTAGTGATTTGTTGTTTTGGAATTCATCGGTCGTCCCGCTATATCAAATTCAGGGAATACCTGCCAATTTTTTATTGGATAAGGAAGGTAGAGTAATTGCGCAAGACCTGAGGGGAGAAGCTATTGAAGCAAAACTTGCAGAAATATTCAATTAAGCCTAACCAAGTATTCAATTTATTTATGTTACGTTACTGTATTTTTATAGTATTAGTCGCTTTTGTTATTTCCTGCAGTAAGCCCAATGTAGTAAAAATCAGCGGGAATATTGAAAACGGCGAAGGCAATATGCTCTATTTCGAAAAAGTAGATGTTGATCGAATTGTTATTGTTGATTCAGTCAGACTGAAATCAAACAACCGATTTGCCTTTAGAACAAATAGTCTTCAGTATCCTTCTTTTTTTAATATCCGAACATCAAACCGAAATTTTATAACCTTGCTTGTGGAGCCGGGTGAAACCATAGAGTTTTTGTCAAACTCATCCGATTTATTGACTACTGCGAAAATTACCGGCTCACCAGGTTCAGAAGCCTTGCAAATACTAAATTTGCAACTTAGAAACACTCTTTCCCAACTTTCAGTGCTTTATGAGGCATTTGATAAAACTGATTCTGAGGCCGAAAAGGCAGTAATTGAAGTAGAAATCCAGAAGCTATTTAAGAATCAAAGAAGGTTCTCGATTGGTTTTATTCTTGATAATATGGAATCTCTTGCCAGTTTAACTGCATTATATCAGAAATACGATGATGAAAACTGGGTGCTTGATGAACTGCACGACCTCCAGTATATGAAAATTGTTTCAGAATCACTTGGAAAAATTTGGCCTGAATCGCCTCATGTACAGGCTCTTGTAAAAGACACCGAGTCTAAACTGGCAAATTATAATCTTTCTTTGCTACTTGCCAAAACTGCCGGTAAGGAACAGGATTTGCTTGGTTTTCCCGACATTGCCCTGTCAAACCCCGATGGTGATACACTAAAACTTTCTTCTCTGGACTCAAGGTTTGTTCTTTTGATTTTCTCGTCATCGTTGAACCATAGAAGCGTACAGCATGATCTTTCTTTTAGACCTGTTTTTGAAGTCTTTAAGAATAGAGGTTTTGATATTTACCAGGTTTCTTTCGAAAACAATATTAATGATTGGAGAAGAAATATAAGTTTTAATGAATTAAACTGGAACCATGTAAGTGAGTTGAACATGCTTAATTCACATGTAGCTGCAAAATATAATGTTTCAAACCTTCCTGCAAATTTTTTAATTGATAAGCAATCGGGGATTGTTGCAAGAGATATTACGCCAGGAGAATTAAGCAGAAGGTTGTCGGCCATATTCAACTAATACTTTGAAAAAAGGGAAATATATTTATTTTGCATCCGACGCGCATTTCGGTCTGCCCTCACCGGAGGAAAGCATTCCACGTGAGCGTTTGTTTGTCAGGTGGCTCGATTCCATCAAACACGATGCTGAGGCCATATATCTGCTTGGTGATATGTTCGATTTCTGGTTCGAATACAAATATGTTGTTCCAAAAGGTTTTACGCGGGTCTTAGGGAAAATATCAGAGCTAACCGATAGCGGAATTGCGGTACATTTTTTTACCGGAAACCATGACTTATGGGTAGATGATTACCTGCCCCGTGAAACAGGGATGATAATTCACAAGGAATCGTACAAAACCACTCTTGCCGAGAAAAAATTTTATATGGCCCATGGAGATGGATTGGGCTCTAAGGATATTGGCTTTAAAATTGTTAAATGGATTTTCACAAATAAGACCCTTCATTGGTTGTTTTCCCGTTTACACCCGAATTTTGCGGTTTGGATTGCCCACAGATTATCTCACAAAGGCAGGTATTCCAAAGAAATCTCAAAACCATTTATGGGAGAGGCAAAGGAACATCTTGTAATTTACTCAAATTCAATTCTGAAAAACGAGCATTATGATTTTTTTATTTTCGGACACAGGCATATTCCTCTTGATATTCCCCTGAAGAATGGTAAGTCACGACTTGTTAACCTTGGCGACTGGTTGGTTAATTTTACTTATGCAGTATTTGACGGGGAATCAGTGAAAATAAAAAAGGAAGTAAACTGAACAGCTTACTTCCTTAATCGAATCACATAACTTTTTTAGAATATATTGTAACTAACAGCTACACCTACAGTTACCAACGAAGCCATAACCATTAGTTTGATAAGAATGTTCAGGCTTGGGCCCGAGGTATCTTTGAAAGGATCTCCAACGGTATCGCCAATTATACTAGCTTTATGATTATCAGAACCTTTTCCTCCAAGATTTCCTTCTTCAATATATTTTTTGGCATTGTCCCACGCACCACCGGAATTGGCCATAAAAATGGCAAGTGCAATACCTGTTGAAATTGTGCCAACCATGAGTCCTGCTATACCGGGCACGCCAAAAAGAAGCCCAATTATTACCGGAATTACTAAAGCAATAAGCGATGGGGCTATCATTTCGCGTTGTGCGCCTTTTGTTGAAATTTCAACGCATCGCGCATAATCAGGTTCGGCAGTCCCTTCCATAATGCCAGGGATAGTCCTGAATTGACGACGAACCTCCTCAATCATTTTTTGAGCTGCGCGTCCAACAGCATTCATAGTAAGTCCACTGAACAGAAAAACCGACATTACCCCAAGGAATACACCTACAATGACCTTTGGATTCATTAGGTGAATTTCATAGTGTTGAACAAAGTCGATAAAGGCAGCATTGACTGCAGGAACACCATTTATCAATTCATTAGGTCGGTCAAGAAACTTAACAAACATCATTCTGACCTCTTCAAAGTATGAAGCCAGCAAAGCCAGGGCTGTAAGCGCAGCGCTTCCGATGGCAAAACCTTTTCCTGTGGCTGCAGTGGTATTTCCTAAAGCATCAAGGGCATCGGTGCGTTTGCGTACCTCAGGGTCAAGCTTGCTCATTTCTGCGTTCCCTCCCGCGTTGTCGGCAATGGGGCCGTAGGCGTCGGTTGCAAGTGTAATTCCCAATGTTGAAAGCATACCAACAGCAGAAATTCCTATTCCGTATAAACCGTAATTCAAGTGTTCTACTGCAAACGAGAACCCGGTAGCAAAAGTATATGACAGTGTAATAGCTACTGCAATAATTCCAAGGGGAATAGCCGCCGATATAAGTCCAGTACCTATACCTGAGATGATAACAGTGGCAGGCCCCGAAGTACTTGATTCGGCAATCTTTCGGGTTGGTTTATATGCCGAAGCTGTAAAATACTCTGTTGATTGCCCGATACCTATTCCGGCAAGGAGGCCAACAACAATAGAGCCCCAAAAGCCGATATAATTAGGCAGATTAAGGAAGTATAAAATTAGGAATGATGCAGTCACTATAAGAACAGCGCTAAAATTAACTCCAAAGCCAAGTGAGCGGAGCAATTCCTTCTGAGTTGCGCCTTCTCTTGTACGAACCAAAAAAACTCCTGCAATAGACAGAATTGTGCCAACAGCGGCAATAAGCATAGGAGCAATTACTGCATTAAATTGAATATCAGCGCCGTACGAAAGTCCTGTTGCGGGGTTAGTTCCCATAAATGCTGCTGCACCGAGCAGGGCAGATGCAAGAATTGAGGCTGCATACGATTCAAAGAGGTCAGCGCCCATACCTGCTACGTCGCCTACATTGTCGCCTACATTGTCGGCAATAGTAGCGGGGTTACGCGGGTCATCCTCCGGAATGTTTGCTTCAATTTTACCTATAAGGTCTGCCCCCACGTCGGCCGCCTTGGTAAAAATCCCTCCGCCTACACGGGCAAACAAAGCCTGAGTTGATGCACCCATACCAAAGGTGAGCATAATGGCAGCTATGGTCATAAGTTTAAAGCCGTCATTTGTTTCAGGAATAAAAATGTTAAGCACAATAAACCATAATGAAATGTCAGCCAATACAAGTCCTACTACCACAAGACCCATTACTGCACCGCTACGGAAAGCCAAACGGAGGCCGCTGTTGAGAGAATTCCTGCAGGCATGGGCAACTCTCGCCGATGCATAAGTGGCCGCTTTCATTCCAAAAAAACCAGCAAGCCCGGAAAAAATTCCACCGCTTATAAAGGCGAAGGGAACCCATGGATTTTGTACTCCCAGACCGTAGGCCAGAATAGAAAAAATAATTGCAATTACCACAAAAACAATAATAACAATTCTATACTGCTGCCGCAGATATGCATTTGCACCACTGCGCACATAGGCAGCGATTTTCTTCATAACATCGGTACCTTCATCATGCGCCATCATTTGTCTGAAAAAATAATAGGCGAAAGCCAGAGCCAATACAGCACTAAAAGGGACTAACCAAAAAATTCCAGGCATAATAAATGTTTTTTTAATTAATAAAGGATAAACTAATAATACGGCATTTAGAAATATTTTCTAAACAAGGTATATTCAGGTAGATAATTCACCTGAAAGCGATCTGCGCAAATTTATAATAAAACAATCTGACAGGCAAAAATTCAAAATAAAAAACAAGATATTTCAATTACTTCCGTTTAACCTGCCCAGTTATCCCGGTCAAGGCTGCGGTATTGAATAGCTTCGGCAACATGGGCAGGTAATATTTGTTTACAGTTTTCTAAATCGGCAATTGTTCTGGATACCTTTAAAATACGGTCGTAAGCTCGGGCACTCAAACCAAGTTTTTCCATAGCGGTTTTCAAAAGGTTCTGACTGATTTGGTCCAATACACAGTACTTTCTGATAAGTTTCGATGACATTTGTGCGTTACTATATACACCTTTTTCTTCCTCGAATCTTTTTTCCTGAATTTTCCTTCCGTTTATAACTCTTTCCCTTATAGAATGGCTGGTTTCAGCAATTCTTTTTTCCGATAATTTTTCAAAAGGTACAGGAACCACTTCAATATGGATATCTATTCGGTCGAGTAGGGGCCCCGATACCTTGTTAAGGTATTTTTGCACCACACCCGGTGTACATACACAATCTTTTTCGGGATGGTTATAAAATCCGCAGGGGCATGGATTCATAGATGCTACCAGCATAAAACTGGATGGATATTCAATGGTAAATCTGGCGCGGGAAATTACAATTTTTCTGTCTTCGATGGGTTGCCTCAAAACTTCAAGCACTGTTCTTTTAAACTCAGGTAATTCGTCAAGAAATAAAACACCATTGTGAGCCAGTGATATTTCACCCGGCTGAGGGAATGAGCCCCCACCAACCAGGGCAATATCAGAAATTGTATGATGAGGGTTTCTGAAGGGCCTGCCAATAACCAGGGATGAAATTTTGTCAATTTTTCCGGCCACGGAATGAATTTTTGTTGTTTCAAGGGCCTCATCTAAGGTAAGGGGAGGAATTATGGAAGGTATTCTTTTGGCCAGCATGGTTTTTCCTGAGCCGGGAGGGCCGATCATAATTATATTATGCATACCTGCAGCCGAAATTTCCAATGCTCTTTTTACATTTTCCTGACCTTTTACATCTGCAAAATCATGTTCGTATTTATTTACTGAACTATAAAATTCCTCCTCAATATTTACAGTAGTGGGTATTAACTTTTTGTTTCCTTTGAAAAAATCAATTATTTCGCCAAGTGTTTCAACGCCAAGCACTTCCAGACCGTTAACAACCGCAGCCTCCTTTGCATTTTGCATAGGCAAAATAAATCCTCTGAATCCCTCATTTTTTGCCTGAACGGCAATAGGTAATACACCTTTGATTGGTTTCAGTCCTCCATCAAGAGACAGCTCCCCCATTATCAGGTAATTCTCAAGTAGTTCGGAGGGTATTTGCTCGGAACCGGCAAGTATGCCAATTGCCAGGGG
>BBPF01007077.1_pt4 | contig 14669 bp, 16 predicted proteins | sample 1343921 | NCBI WGS metagenome assembly BBPF01 (sample SAMD00019090, study PRJDB2971) | groundwater metagenome | isolation source: The Cedars highly-alkaline
CTGAACGATTTGCAGCCAAAATATTCAAATTGCAGTAGAAAGGATTATTTTGCAAGAGGTCTATACTAATAGAGATTTAACAGAGACCCGACCTCTGTCAAACTAGCAGAGACCCGACCTCTGTTTATTTTAATCCTCCAAGGAAATCTCTGGAAACTTTTTAATCTTTCCTTTATATTTTATCCAGAAGTCAACGAAATCTTTACAACCCTTCTCATCACCCATAATTTTCGAAATGAACTCTCTCTCTGTCACTGAAGGAAAATTTTTCTTGCCAATATAATCAGGGTAACTTGACCATTTGTAATCCTCAACAAACTTAATTGCTTTCTTTGGATTTTTAATTCCTATTTCTTTCCACTTTGGCTCAATAAGAGAAATAGAGTTGGTATGAATGTAAACAAATACAGTTTTTAATTGTTCTTCGTTTTTAATACGGATAGCAGTAAATCTCTTTTGGAAAACATATCCTTGACGGGCATATTTTCGATTGAAATATCCGCCATAGCCTCCGTCAAGTTTTGCCATAAATTTGCTGATTCCATTATTTTTAAGTTGCCGCACAAGTAAATGGAGATGATTTGGTATAAAACAAAAAGCTAAAACTTCCACCAACTTATCTCGAGAATCGACAGAGGTCGGGTCTCTGTCAGCTGCCTCTTTGGCGATTTTTCGAAATTCTTTTTTAATTCTAAGACGAGCTTTTCGACGTTCTCTAATAATTACATGTTTTGCATTATTAAATTCATAGATAGAAAAAATTCCTCGATAATGGTCATCGAGATCTTTAAAAATCACATTTTCATCAATTCCCTTCACTACCAGGTGATAAATTTCGCCATTAATAAATTGTTCTTTTCGATAAGGCATAGATTTAACAGAGGTCGGGTCTCTGTTAGTTTGACAGAGGTCGGGTCTCTGTTGCTTTTAAATTAAAAAGGAGTTCATTTTAACATTTCTAAAAATTCTTTCTCCCCTATCGTTTTTACTCCTAACTCTTTGGCTTTTTCTGCTTTTGAACCGGGTTCTTTGCCAACAACAACAAAATCGGTTTTTTTTGAAACGGATTCTGAAATTTCTCCACCTAACTCTCTAATTTTTTCTTTAGCTTTATCTCGAGTCATTGTTTCTAAACCACCGCTGAAAACAAAGGTTTTTCTCTGGGTCGCGGAGGTCAGACCTCCGCGAGCTCGCGGAGGTCTGACCTTTATGCCAATTTTTTTTAATTTTTCCAGAAATTCCAGATTTCGCTTATCCTGAAACCAATCATAAATGTTTTTAGCCGCTACCGGACCAATATCTTTAATTTGCTGCAACTTTTCTAAAGAAATATCTTGAAAATTGGAAAGCTTGCCTCCATACCAAAACTTGGTGTGGGGATGAAAAAATTGAAAATTTCGAGCCAAAAGCTCAGCGGTTTTTTCCCCAACATTTCTAATTCCCAAAGCATAAATAAATCGGCCCAAATTTATCTTTTTTTTTGATTGAACAGCTTTGATAAGATTTTGAGCTGATTTTTCGGCAAATCTCTCCAAAGAAATTAAATCTCCTTCTTTTAATTCAAATAAATCAGCCGGGTCAGAAATTAAACTTTGTTCAATTAATCTATCAACAATTTTTGGACCTAATCCTAAAATATCAAAAGCTCTTTTGGAAATAAAATGACAGAAATATTCCCTTTGCCGGACAAAACATTTTGCATTAGAGCAGCGCCAAACAGCTTCACCAGCTGGCCTGTCCGGCTTTGAACCACAGGCAGGGCATTGTTTTGGAAACTTAAATGTCTTTTCTTTTCCAGTTCGCAATTCCGGTAAAACTCCAACAATGTCGGGAATAACATCTCCTGCTCTGCCGACGATAACCGTATCGCCAATTTTCACTCCCAATCTTTTTATCTCGTCTTCATTGTGTAAAGTGGCGCGAGAAACTGTTACGCCACCCACCTCAACCGGTTTTAGATAAGCAACCGGAGTTAAAGCACCTGTTCTGCCAACTTGCACTTTTATATCTTCAACAATTGTTGTTGCCTGCTTTAAAGGAAATTTATAGGCAATGGCTCCCCGAGGCGCCTTGCCAACCACGCCTAATTTTTCAAAGATTTTAATGTTGTTGACGATAACAGCAATCCCATCAATTTCATAGGGAAATTTTTCTCTCAATTTCTGGGTTGCTTTGTGAAAATCAAAAACCTCATCTAAATTTCGACAGTATTTTGAGTATTTATTGTTAGTTTTAAAACCCAAGGCTTGTAGAATTTTGTGTTTTTCTTGGTGGGTTTTCTGACCTAAATCAGTAATTAATTCATAGTAGGTTGAATCAAGGTGTCTCTGGGCAGTAATTTTAGGGTCCAATTGTCGGACGGAACCCGCTGCCAAATTTCTGGGATTAGCAAAAGAAGCTTCACCTTTTTCTATTTTTTCTTTGTTAATTTTTTCAAATTCCTTTTTGATAATAATAATTTCTCCCCGGACAACTAATGGCTTTTTGAAATCAAAGCTTTCCATCTCTGCTAAAATACAAGGGTTGAATTCCTGTATTTTTAGATTTTTTAAGACCTCTTTTTTTTCTCTCAATTTCAAGGGAATGGCTTCAATTGTTTTTAAATTTTGGGTAACATCTTCACCAATTAAACTATCGCCCCTGGTTGAACCGGTTTTTAAAATGCCATTTTTATAAATTAGTTCTATAGCTAAACCATCAAGTTTTGGCTCGCAATAATAATCAATTTTTTTCTTTTCTTCAGAAGTAAGAAGTTTTGCAATTCTTTCCAACCAATCTGTTATATCTTTTTGGGAGAAGGCATCGTTAAAAGAAGGCATTGGCTTTGGATGTTTAACTTTTTTGAATTTCTCCAAACGCTTTCCTGCTATTCTCTGACTGGGGGAATCAATGGTAATGAACTGGGGAAATTTTTGCTCCAAATCAAAAAGCTCTTTTTTCAGAGAATCAAGAGCTGCTTGAGAAATTTCCTGCTGGTCCAAAACATGGTAGAGATAGCGGTGATGATTGATAACTTTTTTTAATTTCTCAATGCGTTTTTTTACCTCAATCTTAATCATATTAGTGAGCAGCTTCCACTGACCTTGTTGTTCCTTTATAAGTTCCTTTTGATCTAATACAGAAAAAACTATAGGGAGGAGGACATTCCGCACCAGGAGCAAATCCTCTAACAGAATAAAATGCCTCGCCAATGGGCACATTAGAATAATTAATATCTTGGATAGCCCTTCCTTTTTTATATAAATCATATAACGCTCTTTCTATTCCAGTGTCAGCAGCATAAAAAGCTTTTACTGAATTACCCATTTCTGCTATCATTCTTAATTGGCTTACCATAATCGTGCTTACTCCTAAAGCAATAGCTAAAAGAATAGCCATAATGACTATGGATAAATAAAGCGAAACTCCCTTTTCTTGGTCAAGTTTCTGTAGAACAAGTTTATTAGAAAATTTTCTAATTTTCTGTAGAATTAAAAACATATTTTTTAATTAACCCCGTTAGAAGCTCAATAATATCCCTGTTAATGCCTATTTTAGAAAGGCGAAGCCGACTTCGTCTTCATCTCTGAGAGACAGTATTACCACTTTTCTTCGGGAAACTTCTAACGGGGTTAACGTCTAATATCAAGGGTTCTTTGAGAAATAGCGGTCCGAATTTCTACTTTGGGGAAAATTTCCGGTGTTTTTCTTACTCCGATTTTTAAAGAAATAGTTACTCTTGGCTGAAGGTCATCTTCTTGCGATGCGCCTACTAAGTTAAATATAAGCGAATCTATTTTTAGTTTATGCGATGTTAAATAAAAAGTTTCTTCGGCAAGACCGATTTTTTTCCGGTATTTCAATCGACCACCCTCAAGAAAAAATTCCTGGCAGTCATTTCCTTCTAAGGTATTAATAAATCTTATTCTCATCCCCCCATCATGTACTTCATAATTAAACCCTCTACCTTGAGTAGTAAGACAGATAGCCGGAGTTGATAATTCCTTTCTTGCCATACGCAAGGCCCGGCTCATATATTCTAAAGCATAACTTGTTTGGTCTAAAAGGGTTTGAGTGATCAAAGTTATCCTTTGCTGCCTAATTCCGGAAATGAAAATTCCTGAAACAACTCCAATAAGGATTGAAAAAATGGCAATGGTTACCAACATCTCAATCAAAGTGAACCCCATTAGAAGTCTGCTCTTTCTTTTACTAAATAATTTATTAAAACTAGTCATAATTGAAGGATGCCGTTGTTAATTTCAAGCAGAAAAAAATTTCTGAAATTTTTTCTGCCCAAGACTTCTAACGGGGTGAAACCTTTATTCTTAATTGTTTTATTTTTCATCTTTGAATAAAATGAAAATTTATTTTGCATTTTAAAAGGTTTAATTACGGTTTCCAATTATATAAATTTTCTTGGGCAGAAAAATCATAATCTCTTCCTCGGTCTTGCCAATTAACTTTAACTAAAACATTTAAAACATTTGGCACTATTTCAGTAATAGTAATGGTCCTGTTAAACTTGCCTAAAATGCCCGGTTCTGTCCTACTGGTCAAGTTTTCTTTCCAATTAACTCTTCGTAACCAATTTGTATCTCTTTGGTTTCTAACTATTTCAATTCCTTCTTGAGTTAAGTAAGCTGCTGTTAACCTGTCAGAAGAAAGAGAAGTTAAAATTGCTGCTCTTTGAATAAGCGACACCGCAGCTATTAACCCAATCGTAATAACAAAAATAGCTACAAGTATTTCCAAAAGAGTAAAGCCGTTTTTTAATATTTTTATATTTGATTGTTTCAACATTAAATTAAACTTTGGAATTATTTTTAGTCAACTTCTATTAAATTGACAGTATTGACTTTAACATTAATTGTCAATATAAATTAGGCCGGCTTTGTTTATGATAATAGTTCTCGTTTTTGTTGCATCGGTTTCTAAATAAAGAATAATTTCTGCAGTATCAATTCCTTCTAAATCTATGACTGGCTGGGGAGGATAAAAGAAAATGTTGGAAGTAGTAACACTTAATATCCTTACTCCTTTCTCTAATGGTATTGGCTCTCCCAAAACTCTATCGTTATAATTACCAGGGGTTATCTCATCTTCACATCTTGCTTTTAATAAATAATAATCATTTCCAGCAGATAAATTTATTCCATAGCCCTTCATTCTCCAGCCACTTTGACAATTAAACTCTTTTCCTGACATTGCCATCTCGCTAGCTCTTCTTATATCCTGGGATAATTTGTTAGCTGTTCTCTGAAGAGCAAACTGTTGACCAGCCGACTGATAATTAACGAAAACTATGGAAGATAAAACAATAACAATGCCAATAACAACAATGATTTCAATAAGAGTAAACCCTGAACATATGCGCTTCGCGCAATGTTCTCTTACGAATTTACGAATTTTTACGAATATACGAATAATGAATAAATTTATGTTCATTGAAAAATAGTAATATACCACTGAATTATTTCTTGTCCCCAGAATAAAGCGATGAAAGTGCCGCTAACTAAAAATGGACCAAAAGGCACTTCTGATTTCAGGGTTTTTTTGCCAGACATTATTAACCCTAATCCTATTATAGCACCAGAAAAGAAAGCTACAACAAGCGAAACTAAAATATTGGGCCAATTTAGAATTAAACCCATTAAGGCGGCCAATTTTACATCGCCCAAACCCATCCATTTGCCTTTTGAAATAAAAACTATGCTTAAGAAAAAACCAAAGGCTAAAATTGATGATAAAATTGACCTTAAAATTCCAAATTCCAAATTCCAAATTCCAAGCAAATTCCAATTTACAAATCCCAAACTTCTAAACAATTGATAAAGAAAAGCAAGAATTATGGCGGGATAGATTATTTTGTCAGGAATGACATAATACTTTAGGTCATAGACGAAAATGATAATCAAGAAACTAGAAGCAAGAATTAAGAATAAGGAATTAAGAATGCTTTCAATATTAAAAAACTCGTAATTCATAATTCCTGATTCATAATTCAATATCAAAACAAACAAAATTCCTGTTGATATTTCTACTATGGGGTATTGCCAGGAGATTTGCTTTTGACAATAACGGCACTTACCTTTTAATAAAACAAAGCTCAAAAAGGGAATTAAGTCCTGCCAAGATAAAATATGTTTGCAATAAGGACAATAAGAACGGCCTCTGAAGAAATTTTCACTAATCTCTAATCTGTAGATAACACAGTTTAAAAAAGAGCCAACGGCTAAACCAAAAATAAAAATAAAAAAAGAAATAAATAAATCTGTCATCTTTTTTAGATTTTACCACAAAAAACACCCGAGGTTAAGTGTTTAACACCGGGTGTTAAGCTAATTTTCAGGCAACTAAAAAATCGTAAACGTCCCTATTTTCGTTTCCATCTTTAAAGAAAAGATTATTCGCACCTAAGAACACCTACAGCGCAAACTGGATTACCAACGGACTGTCTTGACCTTAAGGCGCTATCCACGCACCACCATTGATCGTTATTCAACTGAACTTCAACGCAGTACGCAATAGCTGTTGGAGTCGGACAAAGATAGTTCCTGCCGCCTTGGTCCATAATATCAGTTCGAAGCGTGACTACCTCACTGCTGTCGCACAGGTTTGGAGTAGGAGAGAGAGGGGTATAAGAGCCGTGAGTGGCCATAAAAATTTCGCCCAGGTTCCGAATCTGTGTCATGTTAGCACTTATTCTGGTATCCCGGGCCCTGGTTCTGGCTCCGACTAGAGAAACCATAACCATACTGGCTAAAACTCCAATAATAGCAATAACTACTAAAAGTTCAATTAAAGTAAAACCGCAATGTTTTTTGTTAAAAATTCGATTCATAGTTTTTGTTTTTAATAAATTTCTAAGTTTTCGACCTTTTGTTATTATGTTATCAAAATCTATTATATCACAACTATATCAAATAAGGTTGTGGATAACTTTTCTTAGAATGTTCCCATGATTTGATAAATTGGTAAAATAATAGCAGCTACAAAACCACCAACAAAGAATCCAAAAATAATAATTAAAATCGGCTCCAAAACGCGCATAAAATTATCAAGAGTACGATCTACTTCTTTTTGATAAAAATCAAATATGTTTTTTAGAGATAATCCTAATTGGCCGGTTTTTTCTCCTGCTGCTATTGTTTGAATAAAAAGAGGGGGTATTTCTCTAAAATATCTTGACAAGCTCCAGCTTATATATTCTCCCTTTTTAATTCCTTCTGAAGTTTCTGAAAGGATGGTTTTGTAAACTTCGCTACCCACTACACTGCCTGTAATCTCCAAGGCCTGGGCAATGGGTAGACCGCCTGAAATCAAAGTAGAAAGGTTGAGACTAATCCTGGAAAGATAAATGCTTTTTAAAAAATCAGCTAAAACAGGCAATTTTAGCAAATTTCTGTCAAAAAATTTTTTTCCTTCTTTTGTCTTTGAATAAAAATAAACAAAACCTATTGCGCTGACAAGAATTAGAATTAAAATCCAACCCCATTTTCTAAAAAAAGATGAAAAAGCTATTAAAAATCTAGTAATCCTCGGAAATTCTCCGCCGGTTTCAACTAAAAATTGGCTCATTTGGGGTATAACAAAATAAACCATTAATCCTATTATTGTTAAAAAAACAAATAAAAGAAGGATTGGATAAATCATTGCTCCTTTTACTTTGTTGTTAAAATCGTATTCTTTTTCCAAATAATCAGCCAGGTATAAAAAAATTTCAGATAATTTTCCAGAGATCTCGCCCGAGCGCACCATATTAATATAAAAAGGGCTAAAAATTTGAGGGTAATAACTGAAAGTTTTTGAAAGAGAATTTCCTCCTTCCACTCTTTCCAACATTTCATAAATTTTTTCTTTCATTAAGGGATTTTTAGTTTGCTTGCCCAAGGCATTTAATACTTCAATTAAAGGAATTTCCGATTTAAACATAATTGCCAGCTGGCGGGAAAAAACTACAATTTCTTTTCTAGAAATTCTTTCAAAAATCCTGATTTTTATAGCATAAAAAGGAGGATTTACTTCTTCTAAAGCTGTAACATAAAGATTATGAGATTTTAAAAGATTAATAGCTGTTTCGCGCGAAGAAGCCTCAATTATTCCTGTCTGAGTTTCACCGCTTTTTGTTTTAGCTTGATAATCAAATTTCACCCCGTTAGAAGTCTGCCCTTATATAACTGATAGTTAATTTTAGACAGACCTTGTTTTTTTATTATACCCCATTATTGCCAAGCAGAAAAAATTTTGAACAAAATTTTTTCTGCCCAGGACTTCTAACGGGGTTTCATATTAATAGTATAAAGTTATCTCACTAAAGTTCGCAGTTCTGCCGGGTCAAGAGAGTAACTCAAGGCATTTTCTAAAGAAACCTCTTTGGCTTTTATCAAATTGGCTAAATACCTGTTTGAAGAAATCATTCCCGCTTCAGCCGAGGTCTCAATTATCAGAGGTAATTCGTGGATTTTATTTTCCCGAATTAAATTAGCCACTGCCGGAGTATTAATCATTATTTCACAAACTGGAATCAATCCTCCTCTAATTCTCGATATCAATCTCTGCGAAACTACTCCCAAAAGAGAACCGGATAACTGTGCCCTAATCTGATTTTGCTGCTCTGCTGGAAAAGAATCAACAATACGGTGAATGCTTTGGCTAGCTGAATTGGTATGAAGGGTAGAAAAAACTAAATGCCCGGTTTCAGCTGCCGCTAAAGCTATAGACATGGTTTCTGGATCTCTCATTTCTCCAATCATAATTACATCAGGGTCTTGACGAAAGGTTGACCTTAACGCTCTGGCAAAAGAAAGAGTATCTTGATAAACTTCTCTTTGGTCAATAATAGACCTATCATCTTCAAAAATATACTCAATAGGGTCTTCAATGGTAATAATACGGTCAGCTCGGCTGTGATTTATTTCATCAATTAGCGCAGCCAAAGTTGTTGACTTCCCTTGGCTGGAAGGACCGGTAACTAAAAAAAATCCTTGGGTCGATTGGGTGAATTGATGTAAAATTGGCGGAAGATTTAATTCTTCAATTGTTGGAACTTTGTTGAGAATTCGCCGCAGGGCGCAAGAGATATTTCCTCTTTGAAAAAAAATATTTATTCTAAATCTGGCCTTTCCTTCAAAATCGTAAGAAAAATCAATTTCTTTAACATTTATAACTCTTTGTTTTTGTTCGTCTGACAATAGGGCAAAAGTTAAACCCTGAGTATCGGTTGGGGTTAATTTTTTCATTTTTACTAAAGGAATCAAGCGACCGCTAATCCTAAGATTAGGAGGATGATTTGTTGAAATATGTAAATCTGAAGCTCCTTGTTTAATGGTCGTTTCAAGCAGTTCTTTAATTTGTTCTGTGTAATTAGTCATATTTTTACTTCAATATTTCTTTAATTATTTTTCTTCGACTATTCTTAATATTTCTTCAACAGAAGTAATCCCTTCCAGAACCTTTAAAACTCCGTCTTGTTTCATAGTTATCATTCCTTGCCGTCTTGCTTCTTTTTCAATTTTAATTTCTGAAGGTTCTTCTAAAATTATTTCTGAAAGTTGATCTGTTATCTCTAAAACTTCAAAAACTCCAATTCGGTCAGTATAACCTATCTGTATACACTTTTTACAGCCAACAGGCTCATAAACATAAAACGTTTTGGAAAGATTGATATCTTTTTTTATAACTGGCGGCAATTTTTCAATTTCTTTTAAGAGCATATTTTTAATTTCTCCTGTTGGTTCGGTTTTCTTTTTACAATCTTGACATAAAACTCTTACCAATCTTTGAGCTATAATCAAACTGAGAGCCGGAGAAATTAAATAAGGTTTGATGCCCAGGTCAATTAACCGAGGAATCGCTCCTATTGTATTATTTGTGTGAAGGGTTGAGAGAACTAAATGGCCGGTCAAGGCAGCATGAATAGACAAAGAAGCTGTTTCTTCATCTCTAATCTCTCCCACCATTAAAATATCCGGATCTTGTCTTAATATATGACGAAGACCCCTGGCAAAATCATAACCAATTTCTGATTTTACCTGGGATTGATTAATTCCTTCAATAAAATATTCTATTGGGTCTTCTAAGGTGATAATGTTTACTCCTTCTTTGTTCAAAATTCTCAAAATAGCATAAAGAGTGGTTGTCTTTCCAGAACCAGTGGGACCAGTAATTAGAATCATGCCATAGGGTTTTTTTATTACCTTCTCAACTGTTCTTAAATTTCTTTTAGAAAATCCTATTTCATCGATTTTTGCTAATGCTCGTTCAGGGTCAAGAATCCTCATTGCCACTTTTTCTCCAAGCATGATGGGAAAAGTTGAAACCCTGAAATCAATATCCTTTCCGCTAATCTTGGAAGTAAATCTGCCGTCTTGAGGAATACGAGTTTCATCTATTTTTAAATTTGAAAGTATTTTAATTCTTGAAACAACGGCTGGTAGGATTCTAAGGGGCAAAAAAATGCTGGAATGTAAAATTCCCCTTAATCTGAATCTGACCCTTATTCTATCTTTGATTGGTTCAATATGAATATCAGATGCTTCGCCGTCCACTGCATGACGAAGCAAAGTCGCCACTACCTTGGAAATAGGAGCTTCTTCAGCCATTCTTTCAAATTCGCTAGCGGTTGAAAGTTTAACTTCAATTTTTTCTTCTTTAAGTTCTGTTTCTAATTCCTCTAAAGCCCTTGTTACTTCTGTTCTAAGAGTTCGGTATCTTTTTAAAATTGCCGTAAAATCAAATAAGGTTATTAAAAAGATTTGATAGGAAAATTTTTCCCGCCGCGCCAAAAATTCCAATGCTTCTTTAGCTTTTAAATCTTCTGGGTAAACCATACCCACCTCCAAAGTGTTATCTTTTTTTCTCAAAGCAATCATATGATAAAATCTGGCTGAATTTTCTGGAATTAATTCCAAAACATTTAAAGAAACATCTTCGGGAAAAACTCTTTTAAGAGGAATTTTTAAATTTTCACTTTTTAGTCCAAAGAGAAAATCTTCAGAAACTACTTTCTTCTCTAAAATCACCTCTTCTTCTTTTCTGCCGGAACTTTTAATTTCGTATTCCAAAGAAGTGGCTTTTTCTTTTTCTAATACTCCTTTTTTAAGTAATTGCTGAACCAAGGTCATGACTTTAATAGGGGATAAATGGGTTTTCTCTGCCTATTTCTTCTTCAAACGGACTAATTCTTATAAAAGGTGAAAGCGTTTGTAAAAGTTGAGATTCTAATATGTTAAAATTTATTTCCGGATATACCACCTCAACTATCAATTCAATCGGTTCTCTTTCTTTGGGCGTTAAAGCCCCGCTCCACCATAAAATCAAAAAAATCAAAATTACCCCTATAAGAACTAAAATTAATTTTTTTTGTTTTCCTTTTTGTTTAATAAAAGTTGCTTCCATAAATTTAGTAAGAATAAACTTTTATTCCTAAATCAAATGTGAAAATTTCTCGCCCTACTTCCTCTTCTACTATTTTGACCGCTAGAAAAGAAATAGATTCTATCCTAATTAATCTGGCGCTTGACTGCAATTTAGAAAGAAAATTTTTAAAAGCAGGATAAGAACCGGAAAGAGAAAAGATTAGAGACATCTCTTTACTTTCTTGAATTGCTTCAGGCAGAGCTTCTTCTCCTATCAAAGGAATTCTTTTTATAAGGGTAATGTTTCCTAATCCGATTTTTCCTAAAATCAAACCGCTTTCTCTAGCTGTCTTTTCTAAAAAATTAAGTAAATCAGCCACTAAAGGCTCTTCTGGTAAAGCAGTGTCAATTTTAGCCAATTGCGACTTATATTCTTTCAACTCATTAGAAAGTTCTTCTAATTTGGAGAAATATTTCTCTTTAGTTTGTAATTCAATTTCTCTTTTTCTAATCTCAAATCGCAGATTACTAACATTCTGGTACTCCGGCTGCCAAACGAATATCACTCCTAAAACTAAAATGAGAAGAATAAAGGCAATAATAAAAATAGGTTTTTCCATAAATCCGTAAAATTATTTAAATATTTTGGGGTCAAAAGTAAGTTGAAGTTCAAATTCGATCTTTCCTTGTTTGTCAATGGAAACATTAGACAGATTCATATTTTTAATTGATTCTTGTTTCTGAAAAATAAGCATTTGCTGACCTAAAATTTCAAAATTACCGGCCTGACCCAAAAGTACTAAGCTATTGTTTTCTAAACTTAACTCAAATTCAAAAAACCAAATCTCTGGATGGGTATTTTCTTCTAATAAAATAAAAAAATTCAAGGGTAACTGATGAAGGTTAAGTAAAACAGCAAAATCTTCAATCTTTCTCTGATATTTAAAAACTTCATCTTCTAATATCCTTTCTTCAGGAATTCTTTCCAGTTTAGTTTTAAGTTCAATAAGATCTGCCTCTAATTTTCTTTTAGAAGAAGTTAGAAAAAAATAACTCAAAAAGAAAACTATAATTATTGCCAAACAAACATATAAAATAACCTTAGTCCAAGGAGTTTCTCCAAATTTTGGTTTTGGAATAATTTCTATTGCCATAGGTTACTTCGCCGCCTCTGGCGGCTCAGTCAAATTAAAAAATCAAATATTAAAAATTAAAATTAATAATAAATATTTTGAATTTAATTAATTTTACCGCACCCCTAAATAACTATACTCTATACCCCAGCCTTATTCAAGGCCTTTCATTGCCAATCCAACCGCAATGGCATATGTAGGCCCCATCTCTTTTAATGTCTCATCTAAAATAGGTGGAAAAGTTATATTTGAAAAAGGGTCAGCAATTACCACTTCTTTTTTAAGCTCTTCAGAAAAATATTCTTTTAAACCTGGCATCAAAGCTGTGCCGCCGGCTAAAACAATCTTTTCCACTCTCTTATTTTCTTGTTGATAAAAATTATCAAAAATTCTCTTTATTTCAGCTAAAATTAAATCAACTAAGGGCTGTAAAATTTCTCTAACGTTTTTCTCACGACCTTCAACCTCAACTAATCCTTCTGTTTTTTTTAGAACTTCGGCTTTTTCATAACTAATACCCATTGACCTGCTTAAAACTTCAGTTAGTTCATTACCTGAAATATTAAAACTGTGACTTGTTTTTAGAATCCCTTTTTCTAAGATACTACAGGTGCTGCTGCGAGCTCCAATATCAACAATGCCTGTTATTTTCTGTTCAGTTTTTAGTAAAAATCTGCTCAAGGCAAAGACCTCTGCTTCCAAATCCTTGATTTGAAACTGAGAGAAAGAAGCAATTTTTTGGTACTGATTAATAACTTCGTTGGGAATGGCGACAACAAGAATTTTTAAGGGTGTCTTTGGTTTGTCAGAAACCTCTCCGTCAATTACCAGCCAATCAAGAACAACTTCTGAAAGGGGCAGGGGAATATGGCTTCTTGCTTCATATTTTACTGCCTGGGCTAATTCTTTCTGACTCATCGGCGGCAATTCAAAGTTGGTAAAAAAACTGGAAAAATCAGGAAGAGAGAAATTAACTATTTTAGTCTGGATACCAGTTGTTTTTAAAATAAGCTTGATAAGTCTTGCTATTTCTTTGTCAGAAAGTAAAAGCGTATTTTTTTCAAAAACTCTAAAGGGAGTTTTGGGGAAAGAAGAATTTTTCACTTCACCGTAATTCTCAAGCTTCAGACCTTGCCCTTTTCGTCCTAATTCTACCACTCTTATAAATGAAGTTCCAATATCTATACCTAAAAAACTTTTCGCAGCTCTTTTAAAAGGAAACCAAATCATACATATTATATATTATCTTCTTATTATATATTATATCTTCTTAAGAAAAAAGATTAATTTGGGAAAGTTTATTTGTCAATCTACGCTCATCGTGCATAAATTTCCAAAAACATGAAATATACTATATTATAAAATTAATGAAACAATATTTAAACCTTTCTAAACAATTTTTATTAAATCTTTTTTTTCCGCCTATCTGTGTTAACTGTCAAAAGGAGGGAAGTTATCTCTGCCAAGATTGCTTTTCTTTAATTGACTTTTCAAATCAACAATATTGTCCTTTTTGCCAAAAACCTAAAATTGTCTTGGATGGCAAAACTTGTCCTACCTGTAAAAAATCCAAAAAATTGACTGGTCTTTTTTCTGCTGCCCCTTATAAAAATTTTATAATAAAAAAACTAATCAAGCAATTTAAATATTCTCCCTATGTTAAAGACCTGGCAAAAACCTTAGCTTTTTTAATTATACACCATCTTCAATTACTTGAAAATACCCAACAAGTTTTTGCCGAAAAAGAAACTATTCTCATTCCCGTGCCCTTAACAAGAAAAAAGCAAAAACAACGCGGTTTTAATCAAACTGAAGAAATCGGAAAAGAGTTATCAAAATTTCTCGCTGTTCCCTTAATAAATAATACTTTAACAAAAATAAAAGAAACCCTACCTCAAATAGAATTATCAAGCAAAGAAAGAAAAGAAAATATCAAAGGCGTTTTTTTCTGTAAAGAACCAGAAAAAGTAAAAAATAAAATAATTCTTTTAATTGATGATGTCTTCACCACAGGCGCCACTATGGAAGAATGCGCAAAAGTTTTAAAGAAAGCAGGCGCAAAACAAGTCTGGGGGATTACAATAGCCCGAGAATAAACGGAGAGCTGGACGTAATATAACATATCTACCTTCCTTCACGTAAAGCTTCAGCAAAGCGAAGACGGTACCTTTTGGACAAAATCCGAACTTTTTTTGAC
>BBPF01002004.1_pt5 | contig 14655 bp, 11 predicted proteins | sample 1343921 | NCBI WGS metagenome assembly BBPF01 (sample SAMD00019090, study PRJDB2971) | groundwater metagenome | isolation source: The Cedars highly-alkaline
AGATCGCGGGCTTTTGCTTATAGATTTTTGGTCTATAGCTATTGTGGGCGATAAGCCCTCAATAAAATCCACATCTGGCTTATCCATCAAGCCAAGAAATTGCCGGGCATAGGCAGATAAAGATTCAACATACCTTCTCTGTCCTTCGGCATGAATAGTATCAAAAGCTAAAGTTGACTTGCCTGAACCAGATACACCTGATATAACTGTTAAATTATGGCGAGGAATAAAAACATCAATATTTTTGAGATTGTGTACCCGGGCACCTTTCACCACAATCTTATCAATCGGCAATTTACTTAATTCTCCTTAATTTATTTTTCAATTCCATAATTCTGTCCCTGATTTCAGCTGCTTCCTCAAACTCCAACTCCTGTGCTTTAACTTTCATCTCTTCTTCCAGGTGCATAATAATTAGTTCAAGTTGCTCAGGATCATATGAATAAAGAATTTGGTCATCTTCTTTCCGTGTTCTAATAACCTCAAGGATATCCTTTACTACCTTAATAATTGATTGTGGGGAAATTCCGTTTTCCTGGTTGTATTTTTCCTGAATTTGTCTCCGCCTATTAGTTTCAAAAATAGCTTTTTGTAAGGAGTTTGTAAGTTTGTCAGCATAAATAATTACTCTTCCATTTATATTTCTTGAGGCTCTACCCATAATCTGTATTAGCGACCTTTCAGACCTTAAAAATCCTTCTTTATCAGCATCCAGGATAGCTACCAGAGATACTTCTGGCAGGTCAAGACCTTCTCTGAGTAAATTAATACCTACCAGCACATCTATTTCACCTTCTCTTAAAGATTTTAAGATGTCCACCCTTTCTATTGTTTTGATATCGCTGTGTAAATAGCGAGCTTTGATGCCGAGTTCAGCAAGGTATTCGGCTAAGTTTTCAGCTAACTTTTTCGTTAATACCAGGACTAATGCCCTTTCATTTCTTTTAGTACATTCGTGAACTTCACCCAAAAGGTCGTCCACCTGACCCTCCACCGGCCTTATAATAACCGAGGGATCGGTTAATCCTGTGGGTCTGATTATCTGCTCTACTATTTCTTGAGAATTAGCTACTTCATAAGGTCCAGGAGTTGCTGAAACGAAGATTACTTTTTTCATGTATGTAGTAAGCTCTTCAAACTTAAGAGGTCTGTTATCCAGGGCTGAGGGTAATCTGAAACCAAAGTTAATAAGCGTCTCCTTTCGGGATTTATCACCCTTATACATTGCTCTCAACTGGGGAATAGACTGGTGAGATTCATCAATTACTAATAGAAACTCTTTCGGAAAATAGTCTAAAAGAGTGTAAGGCTTCTCTCCTGGTTTTCTACCACTTAGATGTAAAGAATAGTTTTCCACACCTTGACAATAACTCGTCTGCAACATCATTTCCATATCGTATTCTGTTCTCTGTTTTATTCTTTGAGCCTCCAACAGTTTTCCATTATTAACTAAAAAACGATAATGCTCCTCAAACTCGGTCTTAATAGATGAAATAGCTTTTTCAATTCTACTTTTTTCAGTAACAAAATATTTTGCTGGATAAATGACATAATTCATATACCTTCGGAGAGGCTTACCGGTAATATAATCTACCTCTTGAATCTTTTCTATTTCTTCATCAAAATAGGTTAATCTGAGAGGAGCTTCAGAGGAAGATGTATAAATCTCAAATATTTCTCCTTTTCTCCTGTATTTACCCCTTGAAAGATCCAGATCGTTTCTTTGATATCCCAGGGTAAGCAGTTTCCTCTGTAAATCCTGTATAGGAAAAATATCTTTTTCTCTTAACACAATCGCCTGGTCACGATAGGCTTCAGGAATATCTAATCCGTAGATAGCAGAAACTGAAGCAACTACTATTACATCACTTCTTTCGGTTAAGCTTTGCAGTGTAGAATGTCGTAACCTATCAATATCCTCATTAATACTTGCATCCTTTTCAATGTAGGTGTCAGTTTGGGGTATATAAGCTTCTGGTTGGTAATAATCATAGTAGCTAATAAAAAACTCTACGCGGTTTTCAGGAAAAAAATCTTTAAACTCCCCGTATAGCTGGGCAGCTAAGGTTTTGTTAGGTGACAATACCAGTACCGGTAGGTTGACCGAAGATATTACCCTGGCAATAGTAAAAGTTTTACCTGAACCTGTAACTCCCAGAAGAGTTTGAGGATTAGTATTTGAGTAGATACCACTTATTAATTCATCTATTGCCCCAGGCTGATCGCCCTGAGGAGTAAAATGTGTATGGAGTTTGAACATCTCTTTTACTTAAGGTAATGAAATAGTATGCTGGATATAGAATAAAGGCCGATACGAAGGGATTCTTCATCTATATCAAATCGGGGATGGTGATGGGGAAAAACTCTTTCTTTATTAGCAAAAGCGCTTCCAATAATATAATATAAGGCAGGTGAAATCTTGCAGAAGTAAGCAAAATCTTCTCCACCTAATCCAAGGTTAGCTTCTACCACTTTTTCTTTCCCAAAAATATCTTTTAAGTATTCATAAACTTCGCTGGATAACTGAGGGTTGTTATAAATTGAGGGGTATCCGGGAGTATGTTTAATATCAATATGTACTCCACTGGCTATGGATGTCCCCTGACAAATATTCCTTATCTTTTCCAGAGATTTTGCTCTAACCTCGTCACTCATTGTTCTTAAGGTTCCCAGAAGCTCAACTTCCGGAGGAATTATATTATGCTTGCTACCACCAGATATTTTTCCAAAAGTTAAAACAACAGGTTCAAAGGGGTCAATGAACCTGGAAACAACAATCTGAAGGTCTTGAATTAGAGAAGCTGCGGCTACTACCGGGTCAATCGCTAAATGGGGATAAGCTGCATGACCGCCTTTCCCGGTGATCGTTATTTCCAGATCGTCGGTATTACCAGAAAAATAACCACTCTTAATACCAATTATTCCCGTAGGATACAGGTTATCCAGATGGAATCCAAAAAATAAGTCCACATCTGAAAAATCATATTCCTCAATCATAGGCTTAGCGCCACCGAGACTTTCTTCGTCAGGTTGAAAGATAAAAACCACTTTCCCAGCAAAATTTCTTTTATTTTCCTTAATCAACTGAGCCAGCCCTAAAAGTATTGCCATATGACCATCATGCCCACAGGCATGCATCAAGCCTGGATGCTGTGAACGATAAATAACTTCGTTTCCTTCTTCAATAGGTAAAGCATCCATATCTGCTCTTATGCCAATCACTTTGGGTTTGTCACCATAATCTTTTTCTCCCTCAATATAGGCTACCATACCTGTTTTATACACTTTTGTATAAGGTATGGACCATTCCTTAAGTTTCTCTTGAATAAACTCTGAAGTTTTAAATTCTAAAGTACCTAACTCGGGGTAGGTGTGAAAATATCTTCTATACTCAACTAATTGAGGATAGATTTTATCAATATATCTTTTCAGTTCGTTTACCACTCTAACTCATTAACCGTGAGGATAGGTCTTGCATTATCTCTTTCAGTGTAAACTCCTCAAGTTTTTGACTTTCCAGATATTTCTTTATCTCATCATATTCATTATCAATGCGTATAAGGCTTAGTGACAGGGTTACTCTTCTTCTTTCTTTGCTGACATAAATAACCTTGGCAATAATCTCCTGACCTTCATTAATTACTTCCTTAGGGTCAGCTATTTTCTTAGAAGATAAATGGGAAAGAGGGATTAATCCTTCAACACCAGCTTCTAACTCAACAAACACACCGAAAGAAGCAGTCTTTACTACCGTTCCTCTGGCATAAGAATTAAAGGGATACTTCTGTTCAATATTATTCCAGGGGTCTTCTTCCATACTTTTCAGGCTGAGGGTAAGCTTTCTTTCATCTCTTTTAACATTAATTACACAAGCTTTTATCATATCACCTTCACTTAAAATATCCCTCGGGTTTTTAATTCTTTTATGAGTAATTTCTGAGAAGGGAATCAAACCTTCAATACCATCTTCCACCTGTAAAAAACCACCAAAATCATAAACCTTGGTAATCTGGCCTTCTACCAGGTCTCCTATTTTAAATCTGCTTTCTATGTTATCCCAGGGGTCTGTTTTTACCTTCTTGATACTTAAGTTAACTCTTTGTTTTTCAATATCCACTAGAGTTACTCTGGCTTTAACCTGGTCACCTTCTTTATATAAATCTTGGGGTTTAACATTTCTTCCCCAACTTAATTCTGTAAATGGTACTAAACCTACTACCCATCCTATTCTTACAAATACACCGTACCCATCAACCCGAACAACTTTCCCCTCAACAATGGAGTCTTCAGGATGAATCTTATTAAATTGTTCCCAGGGATTTGTTTGGGCTAATTTTAGAGAAAATTTTAGTGATTGTTTTTCAGCATCTACCTCTAAAACATATGCTCTAATGACATCTCCTTCTTTTAAAAATTTAACTGGAAGCCTGATTTTTCTCCAGGAAAGCTCATCTAAGGGTATTATTCCGTTAATACCACCGTAAGATATTTTTACTCCTTCATCATCTATACGGATTATTTTAACCCATTTAATATCGCCTATTTTGAGACTATTAAAAAGTTTCTCTTTTCTTCTATTTTCTTCCTCTTCAAGAACAACTTTCTGAGATAAAATAACACTTTTCTTACTGGGGTCAAATTGAAGCACTCTTGCTTTAATCTTCTTACCTATATATTTAGAGCGGTCTTTAGTGAATTTTAAACCGATATGAGAAGCAGGTACAAAACCTTTCAGCCCTCCCCCTATATCAACCAGAAGACCACCTTTAATTTCTTCAACTACAAAATACTTTAATATCTCCTGTTTTTCATGTGCTTGCTTAACAGTATTCCAGGTTTTTTGCATCAGGGCTCTTTTTTCAGAAAGTAGGATAGATTCTTCTCCCATAATTTTCAAGATCTGAAATAAAACTTCTTGTCCTAATAGAGAGCCAGAAGAGATTGCTTTAAGGGTTTCTTCAGATAACTCAGTACGTGGAACATAACCCTCAGTTTTATATCCAATATCAACCCAAATTCCGTCAACATCAATTTTTACGACCTTTCCAGATCTGACTTCTCCTCGTCTGGGTGAAATCATTTCCAGGTCTTTTGACCTTAGGTCGCTCTCATCTTTATTATACATCGCTGTACCTCCAATAATTCCTCTTTTCATAAAATGAAATAAGGTCTATAACATAGAATTATATCATAATTTTTTCATCATAAATTTCCTAAAAAAGAGATTGTTAATAATGGTAAAATATTGGTGTATGTCTATACTTTTAAAAAATAACCTATATGATGATATTTGAAATAATTCTATCTCTAAGACCCAAACAATGGGTGAAAAATCTTCTGATTTTTGCTCCTCTTTTCTTTTCAGGACAAGTATTCACCGAACTTTTATTAATTATTTCTCTCCAGGGTTTTTTTATTTTTTCGCTGGTGGTTAGTGGTGGATACTTAATAAATGATGTATTTGATAAAAGCATAGACGCAAAACATCCTTTTAAAAATAAAAGACCTATTGCTAAGGGTTCTTTAAAGACCAGTACAGCAATCTTGATAGCCATTCTGATGAACTTTATCGGTTTAATCTGGGCTTATAACTTGAATTTACCATTTTTCTTTATTTCCTTAATCTATTTAATGATTATGTTAGGGTATCACACCTGGTTGAAAAATTATGTTCTGTTAGACATAATTATTGTTTCCTCTGGCTACTTGCTAAGAATTATCGGGGGAGGTTTATTAATAAAGGTAGAACCCTCACCCTGGTTGTTACTGGTCACTTTCTCTCTATCCCTTTTTCTGGTAGTTTCCAAAAGAATTGGGGAAATGAAAAATATCCCACCAGAAAATAGGAGAAAATCTTTAAGCTTTTATTCTGAAAACATGCTTAACAATATGTTAGTTGTTTCTACCACCTTAACAATCACTGCTTACGCCATCTATGCTTTTTTATCCACCAATAACCCTGTAATAAATAGAAATATATTGCAGTTAAGCTTACTGCCGGTAATTTTTGGTATTTTTAGGTATCTTTACCTAATGGACAAAAATAATGGTGGAGAAGAACCAGAAGAAGAGTTATTTAGAGACTCTCCACTATTAACCTCAGTTTTAATCTGGATTATTATTATGTTCGGGGCTTATTATATTAAATTCTAAGGGAAGATTTATTCTTCAAGTAAATCCTCAAGTCGCATCTTCCTGGTTTTTTGTCTCAGTTTCCTTAAGGCTTTTGTTTCAATTTGCCGTATTCTTTCACGGGTAACCCCAAAATGTTGCCCAACTTCTTCTAAGGTTCTCTGACGATTATCATTTAAGCCGAAGCGATATTCCAACACTTCTCTTTCTCTATCACTAAGGGTTCTTAAAATATCTTCCAGACCTTCACGGAGAGAACGACGGTAAGACTCGTACTCTGGAGAAGGTATGGTGGGATCTTCAATGAAATCACCCAAACGGCTGTCTTCTTCACCACCTATGGAGGTTTCCATAGAAATTGGCTCCTGAGCAACCTTGGTTATTCCTTCAACTTTATTAGGAGGTAACTGCATAACGGTAGCTATCTCCTCAAGTTCAGGGTTTCTTCCTTTTTCCTGAAGGAGATGCTGAGATATTTTGAGATACTTATTAATAGTTTCTACCATATGGACTGGAATCCTGATGGTTCTTGACTGGTCAGCAAGAGCCCTGGTAATTGCCTGTCTTATCCACCAGGTAGCATAAGTACTAAACTTATAACCCCTACGGTAATCAAACTTAGTAGCTGCTTTGATTAAGCCTAAATTTCCTTCCTCTATCAGGTCTAAAAATAATAATCCTCTACCCACATACCTCTTGGCAATACTCACCACTAAACGCAGATTTGATTCTACCAGAAATTTCTTAGCCTCATCATCACCTTCGGTAATCCTCGCCGCTAACTCTTTCTCTTCGTCACCGGTTAGCAACCTTTTAATACCTATTTCTCCTAAATACATCTTAACCGGGTCAGATCGTTCATAGGTTTCAAAAGATATGAACTCTTTCTTATGGTGTTCTTCGGTTTCCAGAAGGTCTGCTTCAAAATCCATAAGGTCTTCTTCTATCTTGACTCCTGCTTCAATCAGCAGTTCATATATTGACTCGTAATCATCTGCATCTAATTCCACATCATCAAAAATAACCATTATTTCGTTATAGGTTAAAATGTTCATTTTTTCTCGGGCTTGTTCAACCAGTTGAGCTAACTTTAAGTCAAAAATCTCTCTATCAACTATCATTTTATCCCTGTAATTCCTTTATATAGGAGATTAAATTGCTCAATTTCACTATATAATTTCTGGTTAATAAATAATCGCTGGATTTTTTAAGAGTTTTAATTTCTCTTTTAAGAATTTCAATATCTTCCTGAATCTTCATCATTCTAAGTTTTCTAACCATAGATTTAATGATATCTCCATTTAACTCAATACTATCACTTAACAACAGACCTGAAATAATGGGTAACTCTTCTACCGTAAATAAAATATCAACATCATCAGGTTGTATATAGAGTATACCCTCAGTACCCATATATTTAAACGACTTTTCAAATATTTGTTTAAGATCAGGGTTAGTAATCTCTTCTGGTGTAAGACCCTCGGATGAAGAAAAAAATAATTCTCCGTCCTTCACTAAAGCACCAGCTAAATAAGATTCCACTTGATTTAACAAATTATTTTTATTTACTGGTTTAATGGTATTTTCTATAGTTTTCTGGAAGGGTGCATGTTTTTTTTCTCTCTGCCTTTCAATTTCTGCATAAAGAATATCTTCTTTCACTAAAGTTTTATCTGCCGTGCGTTTTATAATATCAGCAACCATAGCTAAATTAGCGTTACGTATTAGATAATTAATTACCCTTTTGATAAAAGATGATTTACCTTCTATGCTGGAAAGATCGCTCTGATGTAATAATCTATTCCAGATATACTCAATAGTCTGTAGAGAATTTAATAAACAGTTATTTATTTCCTCTTTACTATATTTTTGAGATAATTCATCGGGGTCCTTGGTATGATAAACCCCTACTTTCACATTTATATCTGTTTCTCTTAATAACTCAAGAGCTCTCCAGGTAGCGTTCAGTCCTCCCTCGTCATTGTCAAACATAATAATCATTTCTTTAACCCATTTGTTGAGGATATCAATATGTTCATAGGTCAACCCTGTTCCCATCAACCCAACTACCTGGTTAAATCCTTTTTGATGCATAGAGATTACATCAAAATATCCTTCAACCAGAATAATAGATTGGGTATTGGTAATAGACTTCTTACCCTGATAGAAACCATAAAGAAGCTTACTTTTTCTGAAAAGCATGTTTTCACCAATATTTAAATATTTAGGACCAATTTTTTCATTTAAACTTCTTCCTGCAAAACCAGAAATGCGTCCAGATATATCAAAAATGGGAAATATAAGGCGGTCTTTGAAGGTATCGTCTACTTTACCGTTTCTATTTGTTAACAGACCAAGGTTTTGCAGTTCTTCTTTGGAGAAACCAAGTTTTGTATAGGTTCGAGAAAGAAACGCCTCTGATGGACTGTACCCAAGAAGAAATATATTGATACTGTTTTCGTCAATCTTTCTTTGTGAGAGATATTGGCGTACTCCCAAAGCGCTATTGCTTTTTTTGAGGTACTCATGAAAAATCTGAGCCACAGTTGTATTTACTTTATATAAAGCATCCCTTTTATTGACATTCGGAGAAAAAGATGGGAGGGTTATCCCATATCGCCTGGCTAAAAGCTGAACTGACTCATTAAAAGAGAGTTTTTCAAAATCCATAATAAAGTTGAAAACAGTCCCACCTTTACCACAACCAAAGCAATGATAAAGATTTTTTTCTCTATTGACAACAAATGAGGGGGTTTTCTCCTGGTGGAAAGGACATAAAGAAAGATAATTTTTACCAGATTTCCTCAGGGGTAAAAATGAACCGATAACTTCAACAATATCAACCTTACTCTTTAAATCATCAATAAATATTTTATAATCTTGCATTTTTCAATCAAGTCCAAAAGGAGAAGGTAAAAAGTGCTTTTCATAAAAAGAAAGAGCAAATCTATCAGTCATACCTGATAAATAATCAACAACTGCTTGGTTCTTATTTTCTGTTTTTAAAGATGGAAAATCGTTGTTTTCCATTAAATAATCATAAAGATTTATGATTAATTTTCTGGCTTTTCCTTCTTCGGATTTAGCTGGAGAAACTCTTAAATAAAGATTATTTTTTAAAAATTCTCTTAATTGATGGAGCGCTTGGTTAACTGAAGGAGAAAAACCCAGTTCATTTTTATCCTGATAATACTTAACCAGCTCTTCCACAAAAGATTTTATTCTAACAGTAGTAGAGCTACCTAAAACCTGCGTGACGACTGCCGGTATGTTTTCCTCATAGATAATAGAAGCTCTAATAGCATCATCCAGATCATGGTTTACATAAGCAATTACATCAGAATATTTTACTACCTCACCCTCTAAGGTTTTGGCTTTACCATACCCTTCAAGAGATCCTAATCCTTTAGCGTGGTTTAATATTCCATCCCTGGTCTCATTGGTTAAATTAAGTCCAATAAGTAGTTTCCCCTCCTGAGAAAACCTTCTTTCTATAAAATCCACCACTCTTAGGCTCTGTTCGTAATGTTTGAAACTACCACCAGTTCTTAAATTTACTGCCTCGTTTAGAGCCTCTTCACCAGCATGTCCAAAAGGTGGATGACCAAGATCATGTCCTAAAGATATGGCTTCAGTTAAATCTTCATTCAACTTTAGGCACCTACTGATAGTTCTGCTTATTTGCATAACTTCCAGGGTATGGGTCAATCGGGTTCTGTAATGATCTCCCTCGGGAGAGAGAAACACCTGGGTCTTATGTATAAGACGCCTGAATGATTTACTATGAATAATCCTATCTCTATCCCTTTGAAAAGCTGTGCGTAAAGGACAGTTTTCTTCGGGTAACAGCCTTTCTGCTTTATCGCTTTTAGCTGCCCGGGGAGAAAGAATTTTATACTCTAAGATTTCCCAATCTTCTCTTAAATTTACTCCCAACTTTATACGCTACTGGAAACCTCCTGAGCTTTTTCTTTCAAAAACGCCTGAGCAGCAGCAAACCGTGCTATGGGAATCCTGAAGGGAGAACAGCTCACATAGTCAAGACCAATTCTATGGCAAAACTCAACTGATTTGGGATTTCCACCATGCTCACCGCAAATACCAATCTTCATATTAGGGCGAACATTTTTTCCAAGTTTAACTGTAATTTCCATCAGTTTTCCTACGCCTTCAAAATCAAGAACTTCAAAAGGATTATTTTCTAATATATTATGTTCAAGATAGTAGGGAATAAACTTTCTTTCGGCATCATCTCGAGAAAACCCGAAAGTCATCTGCGTTAGATCATTAGTTCCAAAAGAGAAAAATTCAGCTTTTTCAGCGAGTTTATCGGCTATTAAAGCTGCCCTGGGAATTTCTATCATAGTACCCACTTTATAATTTAGAGTAACTCCTTCTATTTCCATGGTTTCACGAGCTATTTTATGAGTTAATTCTGTTAAGAAATTCATTTCTTTCTCTATACCCACCAGAGGATGCATAACTTCCACGATAGGGTTATACCCTTCTTCCACTAAATAAGCAGCAGCTTCAAATATCGCTCTAACCTGCATTTCATAAATTTCAGGTAGCACTATTCCCAATCGACACCCTCTCCATCCCAACATAGGATTAAACTCTTTTAAATCAATAGCTTTTTTCAATATGTTTTTTTTGATTATTATTTCTTCACTTTCTGGGTTCTGGATTTTCAACTGCCGTATTTCTTCAGCCAGGTCTTCCACAGCTGGCAAAAACTCATGTAATGGAGGGTCAAGTAAACGAATAGTAACCGGAAGACTGTCCATAGCTTTCAAAATTCCTATGAAATCCTCCCTTTGAACTTTAAGAAGTTTTAGAAGAGCTTTATTTCTTTCCTCGTTATTATGTGCCATAATCATCTCTTGAACAATGGGAACCCTGTCAGGGCCCAAAAACATATGTTCAGTTCTTGCTAAACCAATGCCCTGGGCACCAAATTCTCTCGCTTTTACCGCATCATCAGGAGTATCTGCATTAGCATACACCCTTAACCTTCTAAACTCATCAGCATACTGAAGAAGCTTTTTGAAGTCCTCACCTAATTCTGGCATCACCAGGGGCGCTTCTCCCAGAATAACCTTTCCTTCACCGCCTTCAATAGTGATTATATCTCCCTCATGAACAGAGATATCCCCTGTAGTGAAAACTCTGTTATATAAATCAATTTTCATCTCCTCGCAGCCAACTATGCAGGGTTTCCCCATACCCCTGGTGACCACAGCAGCATGACTGGTCATACCTCCACGACTGGTTAAAACACCCTGGGAGGCATATATTCCATGCACATCATCTGGAGTTGTTTCTGGTCTTACCAGAATTATTTTGTAACCTTCCTTAACCATCTCTACCGCTTTGTCAGCATCAAATACTACCTTTCCTACAGCTGCCCCCGGAGAAGCAGGTAAACCTTTGGCAATAACCTGAACTTTACTTCGTGGGTCAATAGAAGGATGGAGAACCTTCTCAATTTCTTCGCAGGTAATTCTGAGAACTGCTTCGTCTTTAGTGATTATCTTTTCGTTAACCATATCCACAGCAATTTTGATTGCTGCCATAGGTGTTCTCTTGCCCACCCGGGTCTGGAGCATAAACAGTTTGCCTTTCTCTATAGTAAATTCAATATCTTGCATATCCCTATTTGTGTTTTCCAGGATTTGAGCTATTTTTAACAATTCTGAGTAAGCCTCAGGCATATCAAGAGCAAGTAACTCAATGTTATGAGGAGTTCTTATACCAGCTACAACATCTTCTCCCTGGGCGTTGGCTAAAAATTCACCGAAAAATTTCTTTTCACCAGTTGAGGGGTCTCGTGTAAAAGCAACTCCAGTTGCAGAATCCATACCCATATTTCCAAATACCATAGCCATGATATTAACTGCAGTACCCAGGGTTTCGGGTATATTGTATATTCTTCGGTATTCAATTGCTCTTTGACCGTTCCAGGATTCAAACACAGCCTTAATGCAGTATTGTAGTTGAAGGTAGGAATCTTCTGGAAAAGGAATATTGCTATTCTTATTAATTATATTTTTAAATTCATTGACTAATTCTTTTAAATCTGAATTGGTAAAGGAGGAGTCGTCTTTGATAGCTAATAACACCTTCTTATGGGCGATAGTTTCTTCAAATAAGTCTCCAGGTACATCAAGCACAACTTTTCCGAAAGACTGTAAAAATCTTCGGTAGGAATCCCAGGCAAATCTGTCATTATTGGTAAGTTTAGCTAAACCTTCAACAGTATCATCATTTAATCCCAGATTTAATATAGTATCCATCATCCCAGGCATAGACAAAGGAGCTCCTGACCTAACTGATAGCAATAAGGGATTATCTTTAGATCCAAATACTTTATTCAATTTTTCTTCCAGCACTTTTATTTCTGAAAGAACAGCATTCCAAACATCAAAGGGAAGCTCCCTACCCTTTTCGTAATATTCACGGCAAACTCTGGTGGTAATGGTAAAACCTGGTGGGACGGGAAGTCCCATCTGAGTCATCGCTGTTAAACCAGCTCCCTTTCCACCTAAGAGATGCTTTTGTTTGGCATTACCATCTTCAAATCTATATATTTTATTATCCATATTCTTTTTAATCCTCCAAAAGTAAATTAAATTTAATTATCTCATATTTTGATTATTACTAACTACTTTTAAACCATAATGAAATATTGTAAAAATGCCTGTTATTACTAATGGTAGATAAAACAGCATTATTCTCCACATTAAAATAAATAACCATAAAGAGTCTTCTCCAACCAGCTGATTGAAAATAAGAGCAACTCCAGCTTCTTGAACAAAAGCTGACCCTGGGGTAGGAATAAAATCCGTTAAACTTCTCGTGATGAGGGTATAGGTAAAGATTAGAAAAATGGGAGGGTTAAAATTTAATCCTTTAAGAACAAAAAAAGGCACTAAAACGGTCATGATCCAGCCCGAGATAATAAAGGTAAAAGTCAAGGAAACGAACAACCAATCTTTTCTTTTCAGCTGAGCGGAAGTTTCCCTAAAATCAGCAAAAAACTGTATAACAACACCAATGGTGTTTTTAACCCATTTTTCACCAAATAATCTTTTTACCAAATAATTACTTAACAATAGGTTTAAGGTAAGGTTTATTAAATGGGGATGAGTTAGAATAAAAAGAAATAACAGTATACCAGAGAAATAAAAAACCATGGCCATAGAAATGTTTTCAACTGGTAGGTGTATTCTAAATACAATAACGGGAAGTAAAGATAATAAAACCAGCCTGGAGACCAGGCTGACAATACCATTTACAATTAAAACAGCCGATCCTTTACCGGGTTTAATTCCGTTTTTATTCATCATGTATATCTTGAACGGTTCACCACCTACTCCAGCTGGAGTAATCCTGGCAAAAAATATCCCAGAAAGGGATATAGCTATAGAGTTCTTAACCGAAAGAATAACCTCCTTTATAATTCTGGTGATGGAAATAAACCTGAGAACTTCAAAGAATATAACTCCTAAAGAGGCTCCCAGAGCTAATAAAAAATAAAAATAATTTACTTTGTCTATTATCACGCGTGAAGTATGCATTATACTAAAAATTAGGAGAACAATTAATACTAAAAATAGTAAAACCAGGCTTTTCTGGAAATTAGAATGGGAAAGTAATTTGCCTACCACTTACGCCTTCCCTACCAGGGCATATCCTTAGATAATCGCACCAACGACAATGAACCCCTACTTGGGAGTGAAACCTTTCAGACAGGATACCTGAAGCTATATCCTTATAAGTTTGCAAAATAAATTCTTCCATCAAGGAAGTTACTTTAATTCCCAGCTTGACCCCACTTCTAACATTGTAATAAATAACCTGGTTAGGTGGAAACCCATAAATAGACTTAAAAGCAAGGTGGTAAGTGGCAATTTGTAAATCTTTTTCAACTTCTTCTATACTCTTTCCATTTTTGGAAGTTTTATACTCTACCACTTCATAGGTATTCCCTTTTTTATTCACCTGGTCGATATAACCATTGATGATAAAATCATTCAAATGAATTTCAAAATACTGCTCAATAGTACATGCTTTCATATAATTAAAAACATTATCCTGGTAAAACTTGGTTAACATTTTTTTAGCATTTTCCTTAAAAGATGCTTCTTCTATGGAAGAAGAGTATCCTTCTCTAATCCAGGACATTTCAAGATAATTATAAGTATCGTAAATCGTAGGAACCCCATCAGGATGAGTAAAAAATTTCTGTATTGTCTTGTGTATTGAGGTTCCAAAGGATGCGAAAGGGCTTGGTTTCTCCTTAATTTTATCAATATACCTGTACTTATACTTTAATGGACATTGAAGATAAAGGTCAAGTCTACTAAAAGATAATTTCATCAGATATTTTTCCCCAGAGATGGTCTATTTTCTTTAAGGTTTCTTCAAGAGAATGATTGTTATTGATTATATATTTAGTCATAGAGGGGGGAACTTTAGGTTGTTCAAGTTGAGCCTGCAACCTCTTTTTTGCTTCTAAAG
>BBPF01001226.1_pt3 | contig 14567 bp, 12 predicted proteins | sample 1343921 | NCBI WGS metagenome assembly BBPF01 (sample SAMD00019090, study PRJDB2971) | groundwater metagenome | isolation source: The Cedars highly-alkaline
TCACCTGTATTTCGTTTTTTTAACGATATACGGAATACGATATACGGCTTTCACCTGTCACCAGTTGCCAGAGGAGATGGAGTTTGCTTCTCTTTTTGCCCACTCTGCGCTTTCAATAACATCCTCTACACTTTTTACTTTTTTTACCTTGTGTTTTTTCATAACATTAAAAATAATCTTTGGTATATCAATAAATTTTATTTGCCTTTTAAGAAATTTTTCTACCGCAACCTCATTAGCAATACTCATAACACAGGGAAGTGTGCCTCCTATTTTTGCAGCCTTATATCCCAGTGCAAGACAGGGAAAAAGTTTTTTATCAGGTTTTTCAAATGTAAGATTTTTAATCTTTATTAAATTAAGATATTTTGCAAAAGATTTTTCTCTTAAAGGATATGTCAGTGCATACTGGATAGGAATCTTCATATCGGTATCACTCAACTGTGCAACCACAGAGCCATCTATAAACTCTACAAATGAATGAACAATAGCTTGCGGATGGATAAGAACCTCTATTTTATCCGAAGGTATATCAAAAAGATGCGTTGCCTCAATAACCTCAAGTCCTTTATTCATAAGGGTTGCAGAATCAACGGTGATTTTTTTCCCCATTTTCCATTTTGGATGTGATAATACATTTTTAATATCTACCGAGCCTATCCTATCTTTTGAATACCCTCTTAAGGCTCCTCCAGAACCTGTAAGATATATCTTATGAACCTCTGTTTTTTTACCTGCAGAAAGACACTGAAATATTGCACTGTGTTCCGAATCAACCGGTATTATCTGTGAACCACATCTATTGGCCATTTCCATAATTAAAGAGCCAGCCATAACAATGGGTTCTTTGTTTGCAATTGCAATCCTTTTGCCCTCCTGTATGGCACTTAATATTGCGGTAAGACCGTAACTTCCGCTTGTTGCAATAACAACTGTTTCAGAATGTATCTTTACCGCTTCTATCAGTCCTTTTTCTCCCCATAATATACTTGTTTTTTTTAGAGGGGTAAGTCTTTTTTTTAACTCTTCTGCTTTCTTTTCATCTTGGACAACCACAAGACTGGGAACATATTTCTTGCACTGTTTTTCTAAAAGTTTTATGTTTTCTCCGGCTGCAAGTGCAACAACCTTAAAACCCTCTTCAAGAGTATCTATAACCTTAAGAGTATCTGTTCCGATACAGCCGGTAGAACCAAGTATCGCAATATGTGTTATTGTCTGCATAATTTTTCTTACCAGTAAACTGTTGACTGTGGACTTAAATTATTCTTCCTTTTGTGGACGGAAAATCTGCCCTTTTTTCAATGGCTACGGCTTCTGCAAATGCCTTACCGCATGCCTTGAATATAGATTCAATTGTATGGTGGGGGTCCTCAGATTTTAACACATCTATATGCATAGTAATAAGAGATGAACCTGCAAAGGACTTGAAGAAATGTTTTACATCCTGTAATAAATATTTAGCACCTTTTGCTGTTTGTATTGCGCCTTGCGGGATTGATATATTTTTTACTCCCCTCGGTGTTGTCCAGTAAAAACCAGACCTTCCGCTTATATCCACTGCGACCCTGACCCCTGTCAAAGACTCATCCATAGGAACTATTGCACTACCAAATCTTTTTATACTTCTCCTATTTTTTAAGGCATCCGATATTGCCAGGCCCAGCGCAATACCTATATCTTCATTTGTATGGTGTATATCTACACTTAAATCACCTGCTGATTTTAAGTTTATATCTACAAATGAAAATTTACAAAAAAGTGCAAGCATGTGGTCAAGAAACGGTATCCCTGTATCTGTCCTTGCACTTCCTTTTCCGTATAATCTTAAATCTAGTGTTATATCGGTTTCTTTTGTTTTTCTATGAATTTTTATAGTTTGTTTTTTCATATCTAAAGTCTTGCATTCACAGACTCTAAATGTTTTGACATACCCTCGGCCTCTGAAATTTTCTCTACAACACATCTTATATTCTCAAGTGATTTTTTTGTCATACCAATGATATGGGTCTTCTTAACAAAATCCAGAACAGAAAGTCCTGAGAAAAATCTTGCTGTTCCTCCTGTTGGAAGAACATGTGACGGACCTGCCACATAGTCTCCCACTGCTGTGGGAGTATACTGACCTATAAAAATTGCACCTGCGTTTCTTATATTTTTTAAAACATTGTAAGGATTTTTTACCATTATCTGAATATGTTCGGGCGCAATCCTGTTTGAAATCTCCGCCGCTTCTTCCAAATTTTTAACCTTTATTATAAAACCTCGGACATCTTTATCTTTTACCTGTCTTATAAGGCTTTTTGAAGGGGTTATCAGTATAGAAACACCCATAGAATGTTCTGCCTGTGCTTTCATATCTGCAACGATATATTTTGGATTTGTGTGTTGGTTTGCAATTATTACAACTTCACTGGGTCCTGCTAAAGAATCCACATCAACATAACCAAATACCTGCCTTTTTGCCTCTGTTACATAAACATTTCCGGGCCCCACTATCTTATCTACTCTGGGTATGGTTTTTGTTCCCAGTGCAAGCGCAGCAATAGCCTGTGCTCCCCCTACCTTAAACACAGCCTTTACTTTCAAAAGGTTTGCAACAGCCAGTATATACGGATTTACATATCCCTCTTTATCCGGAGGGGTTGTAAGATAAATTTCTTTTACACCCGCAATCTGTGCCGGAACCACTGTCATATAAACAGTAGAAATAAGGGGTGCTGTTCCGCCTGGTATATAGATGCCTACTTTTTCTATCGGAGTTATAATCTCTCCGAGCACCATCCCATCAGGATACTTTGTCTTCCAGGATTTGAGAGGTTTTTTCTCATAGAAGTTTCTTACATTTTTTATTGCAAATTTTAGAGCATCAAGAAAATCGGGTTTTAAGTCCTGGTATGAACCGTTTATTTCGTTTTCTGAAACCTGTAACTGCTTACTATGAATTTTTACCCTGTCAAACTTTCTTGTGTATCTTAAAAGTGCCCTGTCACCGCTCAGCCTTACATCTTCTATTATCTTTGATACAACAGACTCTACCCGCCTTCTTCTTTGTATAGACCTGTTATAAATTTCTTCTAATCTTCTTTGTGAAAACTTAATGACCTTCATTTTTCTCTCTGACTGATAATTGTTGCTTTTAGATATTCTTTTGCAAATGCAATTGCTTCGTCTATCTTTTCTATGTTTTTTCCCCCAGCCTGACCCAAACCTGGTTTTCCTCCACCGGCACCGCCTACCTTTTTTGCAACCTCATTTGCAAGTCTTCCGGCATTTATCTTTGAAGTAAGGTCATTGCTTACAGCTGTTGCAATTATTACCCTGTCTTCTTTTATAGAAAGCAGGACAACGCTTGCACTTTTTACACTGCTTTTTATCCTGTCTAATATGGCTCTTAACTGTTTATCATTGGCATCTTTAATATTTTTAACTACCACAAGTGTATCCTGTATCTTGCAGGAATCCTGTAAAATATCTGATATATCTTCCGTCCCTCTGGTTTTAAGCAGAAGGTTTTCTTTTTCAATATCCTTCAGACAGATTTGAATCTTTTCAATGGCAGGAATAATCCTTTGTTCCTGCGTATTTAACACTTTTGAAATCTCTGATAATTTTTTCTGTTTTTCTTTTACAAAATTATATGCTTCTTCTCCTGTAATTGCTTCAATTCTTCTTATACCGCCTGCAACAGATGTCTCACTTAAAATTATAAAAAGCCCTGTCTGACCTGTTGACCCTATGTGTGTCCCTGCACAAAGTTCTTTTGACACTTCCTGTATGCTTACCAATCGTACCTCTTCAGTATACTTCTCTATAAAAAGTGTCGTGGCACCCTGTTCTTTGGCATCTTCAAATGTTGTCGTTCTTATATCCAGCGGGATATTTTCCAGTATAACCTGATTTACTTTTTTTTCTATCTGGTCTATGTCCTCATCATCTATCGCCTCAAAGTGTGTAAAATCAAAACGAAGCCTGTCAGGTCCCACATATGAGCCCGATTGCTCAACATGGCTTCCAAGAACCTGTCTTAAAATAGACCGGAGGATATGTGTTGCAGTGTGATTTCTTGCAATAGAAAGCCTTCTTTGTTTGTCCACAATTGAAGATACACACTGTCCTATGCCAATGCTTCCCTGTTTGACCCTACACCTGTGTAAGATTGTATCTGCTATTTTATATGTATTATAAACCTCTGTTATAGAATTTTCTGCCCTTAAAAAGCCAGTATCTCCTGCCTGACCGCCTGATTCTGCATAAAAAGGGGTCCTGTCTAATATAACCTCAACCTCTGCCTCAGACTCTTCTTTTTTTGCCCATTCCTGATTTTTTAATATGCCTATAATTTTTGAATCTGAAAACAGCGTCTCATATCCTACAAAAGAAGATATAATATCTTTATCTTTTATTTTTTCTGAAAGAAGAGAAGTGGCAAATATCTGTCCTGCCATACTGCTTACCTTTCTTGATGCTTGTTTTTGTTGTTCCATACACAACTTAAAGCCTTCAAAATCTATATGAATATTTTTTTCTTCTGCAATTGTCTCTGTAAGATCCACAGGAAAGCCACATGTATCGTATAACTTGAAAACAACCTCACCAGATAAAACCTTCCCACCCGCCTTTACAGTATCTTCAATATAGTTGTTTAACAGGGCACTGCCCTCTTCAAGAGTCTTAATAAACCTTTTTTCTTCTGCAAGTATTATGCCTGATATACTTTCTCTTTTCTGCTGGAGTTCAGGATAGGGCTGTTTCATAATCTCTGCAATAAGAGGCACCATCCTATAAAGAAAAGGTTTTTTAATATCTATCTGGTTTGCAAATCTCATTGCCCTTCTAATAAGCATTCTTATTACATATCCCCTTCCATCGTTTGACGGCATAACACCATCTCCTACTGCAAAACAAACCGCCCTTATATGGTCAGCAATAACTTTTGATGAAACATTAAACTGTCCATTACCATTTTTTTTTGAATATGTTTTTATTATGTCTATAAGAGGTTTTATTATATCTATCTCATAGTTTGAAGAAACACTTTGCACAACTGCGGCGATTCTTTCAAGTCCCATACCCGTATCTATATTTTTATTCGGAAGGGCTTCAAGGATTCCATTACCTTCTTTAGACAATCTGTTGTATTGCGTGAACACAAGGTTCCACATCTCAACATATCTTCCGCAGGAACACTCTATATTACAGGAAGGATTATTGCATTCTTCTGAAGTGCCCTGGTCAAAATATATTTCAGAACAGGGTCCGCAAGGGCCATCAGGGCCTTCTTTTATTACATTAGAAGGCCAAAAATTTTCTTTATCTCCGCGCTGAATTATTCTTGAAGAAGGAACACCTATGTTTTTATTCCATATCCTGTCCGTCTCGTCATCACCTTTGTATGTTGAAATCCATAAAAGTTCTTGTTTAAGATTCATCCTCTGTGTAAGGAATTCCCATGACCATTCTATTGCTTCTTTTTTAAAATAATCCCCAAATGAAAAATTACCGAGCATCTCAAAAAATGTATGGTGTCTGGGGGTTTTCCCCACATTGTCTATATCGCTGGTTCTTAAACACTTCTGGCTGGAACAGGCTCTTTTAAAGTTTTTTACAAAACCGGTAAACTCTGCCTTAAACTGGTTCATCCCCGCACCGGCAAAAAGAAGTGTCGGGTCATCAAAAGGTATAAGAGATGAAGATGGAACTATCCTGTGCCCTTTGCTTTTGAAGAAATCTAAATAGATACTTCTTATTTCATCGGTTTTCAATTGCTTTTCAGGTTATTTAAACCGTAGGTGGCTATCAGTCTAATAGCCTACAGCCTGCCTGTTTTACACCTTGGCTTGCCCAATATAGTGTTAAAAATAATATACTTCCTTAAACTTTCTACTGATTCAATCTCTAACCAGTCTTTTAAGTGAACAGGTGCTACACAATCTTTTTTTACAGGTATGTATTCTTTTTTTTCTTCAGTTTTTATCCCACCTGCCATAACCTCTGTGCGCGAAGGCTGGGCAGTGCCTTGTGCTTTAGCCTGCAGATAGGTGTTTACAGGTTGGGTTGATTTATGCACCTGTTTCTGAGGAGGAATTTCAACCTCCTCTTCCTGACCTATGACTTTAAAAATATCTTTCAGTGTCCACCCTTCATGTCCCTCGGGAGCAGAAGACTTTTTTTCTTTGATTGCATTAAGAAGGCTTGCTATTGTTGATATAACAAATATTACAATAACAATAAGGTATATCCATTTCTCTGCATTTTCCATTATTCTTCCTTTATTTTTTCAGGACCTGCTATTTTTTCTCTCATTTGTGTATCTGCCTGTATATTTTTTAAGTTATAATAATCCATAACTCCGAGTTTTCCCTCTCTGAATGCATATGCAATTGCCTTTGGAACCTCTGCCTCTGCTTCTACAACTTTGGCTTTCATCTCCTGTGTTTTTGCTTTCATTTCCTGTTCCTGTGCAACTGCAAGGGCCCTTCTTGTTTCGGCTCTTGCTCTTGCAACCTGTAGGTCTGCTTCTGCTTGTTTTGCCTGCAACTGTGCGCCAATATTTTCTCCGACATCTATATCTGCAATATCAATTGAAAGTATCTGAAATGCTGTTCCTGAATCAAGCCCTTTTGCAAGAACCGTTTTTGATATGGAATCAGGATTTTCAAGAACCCTTTTATATGTTTCCGAAGAACCTATGGTAGATACTATCCCTTCTCCAACACGAGCAACGATTGTTTCTTCTGTTGCTCCTCCAACAAGCCTTTCAATATTCGTTCTTACAGTGACCCTTGCCTTGGCCCTTAATTGAATCCCATCCATAGCAACTGCGTCTATGTTTTCTTTTCTACTGTCTTTTGCAGGACAGTCTATTACCTTCGGATTTACACTTGTTTTTACAGCATCAAGGACATCTCTCCCGGCAAGGTCAATTGCACAGGCTCTTTCAAATGTAAGCCCTAGGTTCGCCTTATCTGCTGCAATAAGTGCATATACAACCTTTACAACATCTCCTCCTGCAAGATAGTGTGCTTCTAATGCATCGGATGAAAGCGAAATACCTGCCTTATGGCTACTTATCAGAGACGGAACAATTATCTCAGGCCTTACCGCTCTTAACCTCATACCAACAAGACTGATTACACTTACCTTTACCCCAGATGCAACTGCTGCAATCCACAGCCTTACAGGAATAAGATATACAAACAAAAAAAGAAAAACTACTACTGCTACAACAACAATAAATACTAGTGGCACTTGCATATTTTCCTCCTATATTATTAGAGCACCAGAGCACCAGTGCACCAGTGCACCAGTCGCCTGTCGCTCAGTCGCCTATATTCTGTTATCCATTACCTTTCTTCACTATCGCTGTGCTTCCTTCAATACGAACAACAACTATCTCTTTGTCCTTTTCTATAAATATCCCTTCTGCTTGAACATCTGTCCTTTGTCCTTCAATCTCTGCAATACCAGAAGGCCTCAAAGCAGAAAGGGTTTTCCCCTTTTTTCCAATAAGATTTTCAATCCCTTCCGGAGACGACTTAAAACCGGACTTAGAATCCACAGTCTTTGAGAGGTTCAACTTTTTCCATGCACTGGTTTTTGGTAATAATTTGAGTCCAAGTATAATAACAAGCAAGCTTCCAGCACTTACTACACTGCCGGCCCATATATTTAGTTCTGTATAACTTAGCCAGGATCCATATGCAAGAAGCCCGAGTCCTGATATACCAACTATACCCAAACCTGGGATTATAAAAAATTCTATCAATAATAGAACAAATCCTAAAACGAGCATAGATAAAATAAAAAATATTATTGGTAGTGTATCTATGTTTATACCTCTTTAACTATTACCCTGGAGCCTTCAATTTTTACTACTATAACAGGATTCCCATTTTCTATAAATTCACCCTGTGTTTCTGCATCTATAAGTTCGTTTTCAATTCTTATTCTTCCGCTGGGTCTTAAATATGTATCTGCAATACCTGTCCTGCCAACGTACTTTTTTAGTCTGTTTGCTTCCGATGTATAGCCTAGCTCTTTTTTTTGTTCTGTAGCAAGTATAAGACGTTTCCAAAAATGTGTTCTTGGTAAAAATCTCATAGTCAATATCCATACTAAAATGGAACCAACAAGTGCATATGTTATAACATAAAATGCCTGTGTAATTTCAAACTGCTCTGGTTTGAATGGGTGCTTTACCATAGCAAGAAACAGGCTTGTAACAACGAGTATTATACCGGAAATACCTGCAATTCCAAATCCGGGTGTAATAAAAATTTCAAGAATTAAAAGCCCTACGCCTACTGTAAAAAGTATTATCTCAATCCAGTTTGCAAGTCCTACAAGATAATGTCCCCAGAAAAAAAGTATAAGGAATATTACACCAATTGTTCCTGAAATTCCCCACCCGGGCATCCGTAATTCACTCAACAGCCCTAAAAATCCCAGTGTAAGAAGAAGAGAACTAACCATAGGGTCGGTAAAGAATCTTACCATAGCCTCGGCCCAGTTCATTGTTTTTTTAATCACCTCATATTCAGAGAAGCCTTCCCCCCTTATTACATCATCAACTGTATCTACAACATTGTATGCAAGTTTAAGGGTTTTTGCTTCACCGGCACTTAAATTTAAAAGCTTTCCTCTTCCAAATCCGACAGGAGCAGGAACAGTCCTTATCTTTCCTTCACCCACCCGCTCCTTTTTAATATTATATTCTTCTTCCTTGACTGCACTTGTAATTCCTTCATACTCTATCATTTTTAACAATATATCCTTATCTACCATTTTTTCAGCCAGAACAGGACTATGTCCATTTTCTTCTGCAGTTGAACGAAATTTTGCCCTTACAGCAGATATTGATTTTTCGTCAATCTCAGGAGAGCCGAAGAGACTAACCCTTCTTGGTTCCGCAGAACCTATGCTTGAGCCTTTAGCCATATATATTTTTTGACAAGAAAGACTGATAAGGGCCCCTGCTGACCAGGCTTTTCCTCTTACAAATGCAATAACAGGTATTGGTTTTGCGCCTGAAATATAAGAACTTATCTGGTCAACAGCATCAAGCCTTCCACCATGGGTATCTATATCAAGTATTATTGCAGAAGCGTTTGATTGTTTTGCCTCTTCTATTGTTCTTTTTACAAATGAGGAAAGTCCAAGGTCTATTGTGCCCTTGATAGGGATTATATAAGCATTTGAAAAAAGATTAAAAGGAAAAACAAGAAAACACAATAATATCAGCATTCTTAAAGCCATAGGCTTATTATACCATCATCTTTATATTTTTGTAAAATTAAATTTTTAAAAAACCCGAGCCTAACAATGGCATTATGATATTCGTTCCTATTCCTAAATGGGGAATATACCCAAAGAATTGAATTTAAATATTTTTATGAGATAATATAAAAAAGAGTGAAGATTATACCAGGAGGTAGATATGAAAGCAAAAATATTTTTAATATTGTTTTTAACAGTTTTTTCAATTCAGGGTTTTTCAGGCAGATTAAGTAAAGATGAACAGTTAAGAGAACTGCAAAAAGAGTTTCAATGGTGGCCCACAGATGCACAGCCAGGTCCTGTCCGAGATGAAAGGGGCGGATACTGGTGGTGGCCCAAGGAGCCGGGCGAGGCACGTCCCTGGGGAAACAGGGGATATATTTTTGTACATAAAATAATATATGACTACAAAGCAGATGAACTTCCCCCACCTGAACCAGGGGAATTAAGACCATCTCTTCTTGTTAAGAAAATACTTAGAAATGTAAAGATATATTTTGATTTTGACAAAAGTGATTTAAGGAAAGACCATATAAAAATATTAGAAGATGCCGCTAGAGTATTAAGAGCCAACAGGGAAACAGATATACTTATAACAGGCAACTGTGATGTAAGAGGCTCCATTGAGTACAATTATAGATTAGGTAGAAGAAGAGCAGCATCTGTCCAAAGGTTTTTAATAGAAAGAGGGATCTCTGAACAAAGGATAAGAATGATAAGCAGAGGCAAACTTGATGCGGTTGCGCCTGTAAAAGATATCAAAGGTATGCAAAGAGACAGGAATGCCCACTTTATTATTGCAGAGGTAGAAGAGATAATGCTTCCAGCAGGGGAGGTGCCGAAAGATCATCGGGCAATCAAAACAGGTGAAGAAACATATATCATAGAAGAAAGACTATATATAGAAAGTGCTGAAAAAGTTTTTCAAAAAGAATACACTGTAAAAAAAGGCGATACCCTGTGGAAAATTGCAAAAGAACACTTAGGTGACGGGAACAGGTGGCGAACACTGTATAATTTAAATAAAGCAAGAATAAGAGATCCAAACAAATTAAAACCCGGAACAAAGATAACAATAGTGATTGAATAGCCCCAATATCTGGTGCCTGGTGCTCTGGTGCCTGGTGCTCTGTTAACATAGGAGATTAAAATGCCTGAAATAAATGTTGCAGCACCGGGAAGAGTAAATCTTATAGGGGAACATACAGACTATAACGACGGATTTGTCCTTCCTGTGGCAATAGATAGATATATAAGAATAAGAGCGAAAAAAAGAAGCGACAGGAAGATAATTCTTCATTCAAAGCTATTTGACCAGACATATGAAGGGAGTATTGAAAAAATAGAAAAAAGTCAGTTCCATTGGGCAAACTATATACTGGGGGTTAGTTTTGAATTGCAGAAGCAGGGTGAGACCCTTTCTGGTATTGAGGCTGAGATTGACGGAAATATCCCCATAGGTTCTGGTTTAAGTTCATCTGCTGCAATGGAGGTTGCGGGTTTAATGATGTGGATGAAATTAAATGGTTTTGATGTTGTCCCAATCAGAGGAATAAGGTTATGTCAGAGGGCTGAAAATGAGTTTGTAGGAACAAGATGTGGAATAATGGACCAGTTTATATCTGCACTGGGGAAAAAAAAGAATGCACTATTTCTTGATTGCAGAAGTCTTAAATATAAGTATGTTCCTGTACCGGATGGGTTCTGTTTTGCTGTTGTAGATAGCAAAGTAAAACGGCAACTTGTTGATTCAGAGTATAACAGAAGAAGGGCTGACTGTGAACAGGGTGTTCGGATGCTTAATGCCAGTGGATTAAAAATAAAAGCGCTCAGGGATATAACCCCTGATGTATTGCTCAGATACAGAAAAAAGTTTTTAGGAAACATATGGTCAAGATGTGAACATGTTGTAAGGGAAATAGAAAGGACTGTGAAGGCTGCTGAATTTCTTAAAAAAAATGATGTTGTTGGGTTTGGCAAACTTATGTATGAATCGCATACATCGCTTCGTGATCTTTATTCGGTAAGTTGTAAAGAACTTGATATACTTGTAAGGCTTGCAAAAAACTTTCCCGGTGTTTATGGAAGCAGAATGACAGGCGCAGGCTTTGGGGGATGCACCGTTACACTTCTTAAAAGGGAGAGGTTTGATGGATTTTCAAAATATATAAAAGAAGACTATTTTAAGAAAACTAGCATAAACTGTGATACATACAGATTTGAACCATCAAAAGGCGCCTTATTATTATGAAAGCAGAAATTATTTGTATAGGGACAGAACTTCTTACAGGTGATATCTTAAATACTAATGTAAGGTTTGTATCTGAAAAAATGGCTCAAAGGGGTATAGATGTCCACTATCATACCGATGTCGGGGACAACCCTGAAAGAATTGGGAGTGTTTTTAAAAGTGCGGTCAAAAGGTCTGATATAGTAATAGCAACAGGCGGACTTGGTGCCACAGTAGATGATGTAACAGTCCGATCTCTTTCAAAGATATTTAATATCCCTCTTGTCTTACATAAAAAAACATTAAAAAACATAAAAAGATTTTCAAGAGAAAAAAATATTGATGTTTCATTAGATATAAAACAGGCATATGTCCTGAAAGGTTCAAGGGTAATAGAAAACAGTATCGGTACAGCACCAGGTATATATATAAAAATAAAAGCATGTGATGTGTTTCTTTTTCCAGGCGTTTCCAGAGAAATGCAAACGATGGTAGAAGGGTATCTGATGCCCTATCTTAAAAAGCACTCTAAACAGAGTCTTTTTACACGAACAATTAAAACTATGGGCATCAGAGAATCAGAGGTAAATGAAAAAGTAAAAGATATTTTAACCCTCGGCCCTGATATAACAGTTGGAATTTATGCTCATCTTTCACAGGTAGAATTAAGAATAAGAACAAAGGCAAAAGATATAGAACAGGCAAACAAAAAATTTGAAAGTGTAGAAAAAGAAATAGAAAAAAGACTAAAAAATAACATCTTTGGGAAAGACAGGGAAACCCTTGAAGAGGTTGTAGGGGCTCTGCTTTTAAAAAACTCATCAACACTATCGGTTGCCGAATCCTGCACAGGAGGGCTTCTGTCAAACAGGATAACAAATGTTTCGGGAAGTTCAAAATATTTTTTGGTAGGAATTACATCATACAGCAATGAAAGTAAAATAAAAATTTTAGGTGTTCAAGAAAGACTGATTAAAAGATATGGTGCGGTAAGTAGACAAATTGCAGAACAGATGGCAGAAGGAGTTAAGAGGATTTCAAACAGCACATATGCTATTGGTATTACCGGAATTGCAGGACCCGAAGGCGGAACAAAACAAAAACCTGTCGGACTTGTTTTTATTTCAATCGCAGACAAAAAAGATATACATACACATAGGTTTATATTTTCAAGCGGAAGAGAAGATATAAAGCACACCACTGTCCAGTATGCTCTGAATCTTATAAGACTAAATATATGGAAAAACAGTTTGATGTAGCCATAGTAGGGGCGGGACACTCTGGCACAGAAGCAGCCCTTGCATCAAGCAGGATGGGGTGCTCAACACTTCTTATAACCTTAAGCCTTGATAAGATAGGTGAATGTTCTTGCAATCCTGCAATCGGCGGGATTGGGAAGGGACAGCTTGTAAAAGAAATAGATGCGCTTGGCGGCCAGATGGGACTTGCAGCAGACGTTTGCGGCATACAATTTAAAAGGCTTAACACATCTTATGGCCCTGCTGTAAGGTCTTCAAGGTGTCAGATAGACAGGAAAGAATATAGAATATATATAAGACAGATTCTTGAAAATCAGAAAAACCTTAAAATAATTGAGGCAGAGGTTACAGGGTTAAAAACAAGGGCTAACTCTATCTGTTCTATTGAAATTAATAATCAGGAACAGATTGAATGTAAGGCCGCTGTTTTTTGCCCCGGGACATTTTTCAGGGGAATTATACATATCGGACTTGAAAATTTTCCCTCTGGAAGATTGCAAGAAAAGGCTGTTTCAAAAGTGGCTATCCAGATTCAAGATATGGGTTTTAGTGTGGGACGCTTTAAGACCGGAACCTGTCCCAGGATTGATATAAAAACAATAAACCTTGAAAAATTAAAAAAAATAGAAGGTGATACCCCGCCATCTGGTTTTTCATTTAGAACAAAACCGATGAAACAGGAACAAATCCTGTGTTATCTTACATACACAAACAAAACCACACATCAGATTATTTTAAATAACCTGAACCGTTCACCGCTTTATACAGGTGTAATAAAAGCAAAAGGTGTAAGATACTGCCCTTCAATAGAAGATAAGGTTGTCCGATTTTCAAACAGGGAAAGACACCACATATTTATAGAACCGGAAGGAAGACACACACCCCAGGCGTACCTTAATGGAATATCCACAAGCCTTCCGAAAGATGTACAAGAAAAAATGATTCATAGCATAGAGGGACTTAAAAAGGCACAATTCTTGCAGTACGGATATGGCATTGAGTATGATTTTATAGAACCAACACAATTAAAACATACACTTGAAACAAAAAATATAAGGGGACTTTTTTTTGCAGGACAAATAAATGGAACTACCGGCTACGAAGAAGCAGCAGCACAGGGTCTTATAGCAGGCATAAATGCAGCGCTTTTTATAAAAGAAAAAGAGCCGTTTATTATGCACAGATATGAGGGATATATCGGTGTTCTTATGGATGACCTTGTAACAAAAGGAACTGACGAGCCATACAGGATGTTCACATCAAGGGTTGAGTACAGACTTATTTTAAGAGAGGACAATGCGCACATAAGACTTTCAAGATATGGTTACAGGTTTGGACTTTTATCAGAGGGTTTTTATAGAGAAGTAGAAAGGAAAAAGAAGATTATTGAAGAAGAAAAACAACATCTGAAAACAACGATGATACTTCCCTTAAATATGGGTTCAATAAACAGGCCTGTAAGCCTTGATGAATTTTTAAAAAGACCCGATGTTACATATTCAGATATAAAAATACTTTATAAAAAAGCTGAAGATTTAGAAGAGGATGTTGCGTTTCAGGTTCAGACTGATGTAAAATACGAGGGATATATACAGCGACACTTAAAAGAAATTGAAAAAACAAAACACCTTTCAAAAATAAAAATACCTAAAGGTATGGATTTTTCAAAAATATCAGGGCTTTCAAAAGAAATAGTTGAAAAACTTTCAAAAAGGCAACCAGAAGACCTTGCACAGGCATCTAAAATCTCAGGCATAACCCCTGCTGCAATATCAATATTAAATGTATATATAAAAAAG
>BBPF01000762.1_pt2 | contig 14547 bp, 8 predicted proteins | sample 1343921 | NCBI WGS metagenome assembly BBPF01 (sample SAMD00019090, study PRJDB2971) | groundwater metagenome | isolation source: The Cedars highly-alkaline
ATCCATCCATTTTTCCTGAAGTTTAAGGACCTGTTCAATCAATTCCCGAACACAACCCTGACCACCGCTTTTTGGGGAAATGTAACTTGAAATTGCTTTAATTTCAAAAACCGCATCCGATGGACATGCCGGAAAACCCACAAGTTTCATTACCTCGTAATCAGGCATATCATCGCCCATATAAAGAATATTTTGAAACTGTAAACCATGTTTTAAGCAAAAATCGGTTAAATCATCCAATTTACTGCTTGATTTCAGGTAAATATCAGTAACTCCTAGATGCTGAAACCGTAATTTTACCGATTCTGAATTACCACCGGTAATAATTGCTACCGGATATTTTTTTTTTATGGCAAGCTGCACTGCATATCCGTCTTTAATATTCATTGTGCGCATTAACTCACCGTTAGGATGTAAAAGTACAAGACTATCCGAAAATACACCATCCACATCAAATGCAAATGCCTTTACATTAATTAATTGTTCTTTCAGGTTTGTCATAATTTTTTAATTCTCTCTGTTTTTCCTTTCAAAAGCCATAATGCTAAGGCTTATTTTCTCATAAATTTCTTTTAATTCAGGGTAGAAAGATAACCAATCTAAATGCTTTTTTATCACATTTTGATCATCCCTCACTGCAGGCCCGGTTTGAATATCTGCCGGACTGAAATTAAATGCCTTATCGGCAGTTTCTTTAATAATTGGATGCAATAGATCGAATGGCAGGTCTTTCTTATCTAACAAACTTTTAGCTAGTGCATACATATGATTAGAAAAATTACAGGCAAAAACTGCAGCCATGTGCAGTACAAACCGCTCCTCAGAATTCACGACTAACACCCTTTCTGAAATATGTGAACAGATTTCCTTTAATATTTCAAGATTTTCAGGGGAATTGGCCTCGATACAAAGCGGAATAACTGAAAAATCGATATCCCTTTCTTTGGAGAATGTCTGGAGGGGATATAATACACCAAAGTTCCGGGCCAATTGGTTAAAGGCCATCATAGGTATGCTTCCGGATGTATGAACTACAAAAGACGAATCAAACGAAACTTTACTTAATACCTCTTCAAATGATTTATCGCTGACTGATATAATATATAATCCGCATTCCGTTGATAATTCGGCCGGATTGCTGGTATAGGAAGCCCCTGTTTTTGCTGCAAGTTCCCGCGCTGATTTTTTGCTTCTACTGAAAATCTGTTGTATTATAAAACCCTTATCCTGCAATATCAACGCAAGATGTGTTGCTACATTTCCGGCGCCAATAAAGCTTATCTTTTTGTTGAAACTGGTAATCATTATAAACGCATAGATGGATAAAATTAAGAAAAATCAGCTATAATTTGTCCAATAATTTTAAATAATACCGAATTCAGAATAAGTATCAATGCCAATTTTTTCAGGAAACTGCTTACTGATTGTGTAATCTCTGAATTAGTAAAAACCCAAAGCCTAAACCTGTAAATGATGGGCAATAAAAAGAATTAATCACAATAATTAGTAGTTACATGGGTTTCCAAGGTTAAGTCCTTGAGGCTCTACAAAAAATTTTCTAACCAAAATAAAATAATCAGCAGCAAAAAACCCCATAAATTTCTAAATAAATGGGGTTTGGAGTACGGTCATGTTATCGGCTTTTAAATAATCCTAAATCCTTTAATTCAAATTTAGAAATATAATCCAACTTTTCTTTATTCTGAGCTGCGGCCCTTTTTATGAATATTTCGGCATTTTGAATGTATTTGTAGTCCCTCAATGAATCGATAAGCAGAAGATACCCCATAATAATATTCCCTGCCATTTCAACAAGCCTGCGTGCATGGAAATCTACGTATTCTGTATCTTTAAGGGCATTCACCGTGTTCACGGCTATTTCAAACTCATTAGTCATTTCAACGAGTATTTTTTTAAAGTACTCCATTTCAGGCTTAACCTTTTCATTTTCATAAACACTACGTATATGCGACAGATATACTCCCGATGTAATTCCCCTGATTGCAGCAACAACCTGTAGTTGTGAAGTACCCTCATAAATTGTGGTAATCCTGGCATCCCTGAATATTCTTTCAACCGGAAAATCTTTCATAAAACCTGCTCCACCGTGAACCTGCAAGGCATCGTAAGCGATTTGATTGCAATATTCACTGGCAACTAATTTAAGTAAAGGTGTGTAAACATCGGCAAGTTTCTGGTATTTTTTCATTTCGTCTCTTTCTTCAGTTTCTAATTTCCTTGAATGGGAGGCAGATTGATATACCTTGTAAATATCAACAAACCGACAGGTTTCATAAAGTAGTGAACGGATAGCCTGGGTGTTTACCTTCATAACTTTTATCATTTCATAAATGGCAGGAAATTGAATTATGGGTTTACCAAACTGGGCACGCTCGTAAGCATACTTTTCTGCCTCTCTGCAAGCCGCTTCGGCTATTCCAACCGATTGAGCTCCAACGCCAAGCCGGGCAGAGTTCATAAGAGCCATTACGTATTTTATCAAACCAAATTTCCGATCGCCAACTAGTTGAGCGGGAGCATCTTTAAAAACGAGTTCGCAGGTTGGGGAGCCTTTAATTCCAAGCTTGTTTTCTATTCTTCTGATTGTAAGAGCTTTATCTGAGCGATCATAAACGAACAAAGACAATCCTCTTCCGTCAGATGTTCCGTCTTCAGATCGGGCAAGAACAAGAGAAATATCGGCATCGCCGTTGGTAATAAATCTTTTTACTCCGTTAAGCAACCATTTTCCGCGTTTTTCATCCCATGTGGCTTTTAATTGTACTGCCTGCAAATCACTTCCTGCATCCGGTTCGGTAAGGTCCATAGCAGCAGTAGCGCCCTTATTAAAGCGGGGAAGAAATAATTCATGAAGTTCTCTTGAGCCAAATTCATGGATAGTTTCTGCACAGTCCTGTAAGCCCCAGATATTTGCAAATCCGGCATCGGCTCTGGATACAATCTCAGCCGCAATAACATATGGAACCATCGGAAAATTCAGGCCTCCAAATTCACGGGGAAGAGCCATGCCAATTACGCTGGCTTTTGTAAGTGCATCGTGGTTTTCTTGTGTCCCCTTTGCGTATCTTACTTCATTATTTACGAGCGATGGGCCTTCTTTATCAACTGAATCGGCATTCTGAGCAATAATATTACCTGAAATTTCGCCGATAATCTCAAGCACTTTATGGTAACTATCTAATGCGTCCTCAAAATCCAGAGGAGCATAATCATATTTTTCCTTTTCTGAAAAATCACCTTCTTTAAGAGCAACAATCTTTTTCATCATTGGATGTTGCAAATGAAAACGAAGGTCATTATTATCGGTATAAAAATTTGCCATTATTATAATTATTTACTGTTTTATTTTTAATCACCGGTTACTTTGAATTTTTCCTGTAGTATTTAATCATTCTGGGGATTATTTCCGTTAAATCGCCAATAATTGTATAATCGGCAATCTGATTTAATGGAGCATTTCTGTCATTATTGATAGAAATTATCATGGCCGATTGATCCATACCTGCCCTGTGTTGAATTTGTCCTGAAATACCACAGGCAATATATAGTTTTGGCCTTACTGTAACACCGGTTTGTCCGACCTGCCTTTCATGTTCAATATATCCACTGTCGACCGCTGCGCGGGATCCGGCAACTTCGGCACCCAAAACTTCCGCAAGTTCAAACAGCAGTTTGAAATTATCCTTTGAACCAACTCCATATCCACCCGCTACAATTATCTGCGAATTTTTGATATTAATTTTTCTCGGCTCTATGTGTCTTTCAATAATTTTCAAAACAAAATCTTCTGGTTTTAGAATTTTATCAATATCAATATTTCTGACAGTTCCCTTGTGAGTTGGAGAATAAATTTCCTTCTTCATAACGCCTTCCCGTACAGTCGCCAGTTGGGGTCTTGTATCAGGGTTAATGATTGTTGCAAGAATATTACCTCCAAAGGCTGGTCTAATCTGATATAATAAATTCTTATATTCTGTTTTAGATTTATTTTCTACATGATTACCGATTTCAAGACCTGTGCAATCGGCTGTCAGGCCACATTTAAGTGCCGAGGCTACTCTCGGTGCCAGATCCCTACCGATGGAAGTTGCCCCGAATAAACCAATTTGAGGTTTTACCGCCTCAAATACTTTGGTAACAATTGCTGAATGAGGCAAAGTAAGATAAGGATAAAGTTTAGAATCATCGGCAATATGCAGTATATCAACCCCAAAGGAATAAATCTGTTCTTCAATTCCGTTTAATCCGCTACCGATTGTAATGGCCTCAAGCTTGCATTGCAACTGATTTGCCAGTGCCCGGCCTTTGGTAAGTAATTCAAAACTAACATCTACTACATTACCATCTTCTATTTCGCAGTACACTATTACATTATTCACTGTCAGAAATTTTATATTTTGTTATTACTATATTTGTCTAACCAATTGTATGATTTACAATAAGTTCTCTCATCAAATCTTCAATATCCTTATCCGAAGGGTTTAAAACTTTTGATTCCTTGGCTTTAAAAACCACATTTTCTATCTTCTTAACTTTTGTTGGAGAACCTGAAATTCCAAGTTGTGCTTCATCGGCCTTTATATCGGAAACACTCCATTCCGGAATAAAGAGGTATGGTCGGTCTTTATGAAGTTGCAAATAATCTTCAGAGGTTTCCTGTAATTCCGAAGTACTCTTGGCATGCTTGTACTTCATAATTAACTTTGCATTTCTGGCCCTGCAATCAGGAGCTGAGCTGTGTACAGTAATTAAAACGGGTAATGGCGAAATAACTGTTTCAGTTCCTCTTTCAAGTCTTCTTTTTACCGTTATGAAATTATTTTTAATCTCAAGGATATTTTCTGCATAAGTAATTTGCGGAATACCGAGTTTTTCAGCTACTTGTGGACCAACCTGGGCTGTATCACCATCAATTGCCTGTCTTCCGGCAATAACAATGTCATAATCCGCAATCTTCTTCACTGCAAGTGAAATTGCGTATGAAGTAGCAAGTGTGTCCGAGCCTGCAAATTTCCGGTCGGTAATTAAATAACCATTATCAGCCCCTCTGTAAAGCCCCTCTCTAATTATTTCAGCCGCCCTACCCGGCCCCATTGTTAAAATGGTTACAGTTGTACCCTTATACCTGTCTTTTATCCTTAGTGCCTGCTCAAGTGCATTTAAATCCTCCGGGTTAAAAATAGCAGCAAGTGCAGCTCTGTTTACAGTGCCATCAGCCTTCATTGCATCTTTTCCAACATTTCGAGTATCAGGTACTTGCTTAGCTAAAACAATAATTTTAGGTCCCTTCATAAATATTTTAGGTTAATTTTAATAATTGACAAATATAGAAAAAAAACCAAATGTTGAGTTTATTTCAAATTTTCTGACATAATTAGCTGCTAATTGCTATAATTATATCTGCATTACATAATACATTTTATCCGGATTAAGTGCCTGAAATTGACCACTACTTTTCGAAATAAGAAAAAATTAAATAAGTTCGGAATACCAGGCAATTTAATAAAAATAGTATGCACCTTGCGTTTCTCTTATTCTCCTGATGGTGCTTATTATACACTATCTGTAAATACTGCACCTCATTTGCAGATAGTAATATTGATGTGAACTTATCCTGCATAAATAAGAAAACCCCTAATGAAGGGGTTTTTAAAATTATTTTACTTGAGGTCATGCCTGAGCCGTAGGTCCACCAAAATTCATTGGTATAACAGGACCGTTTGGATCAACATTTTTTATATTTCCAAAAGTACTTTCAAACTTAGAAATATTATCTTTCAGGGCAAAAAGCAGTCGTTTGGTGTGTTCGGGTGTAAGAATAATACGTGATTTGACTTCGGCCTTTGGCAAGCCTGGCATTACACGTACAAAATCCAGTACAAACTCTGAACTTGAATGAGTAATAATGGCTAAATTGGAATAAATTCCTTGAGCTACATCATCTTTCAGTTCAATGTTGATTTGATTAAGATTTTTTGCTTCTTCCATTATACGATATTTTATAATTCTTCAACTTCTTTAACCATTTTGGGCTCAGGTTGTTTATCGGCCATTAGTTTATCATATTCTTCTTTTGAGCCTACTATCAATTTCTGATAATTCCGTAAACCGGTTCCTGCGGGAATCAAATGTCCGACAATTACATTTTCTTTCAATCCTTCAAGATGATCAACCTTTCCAAATATAGCCGCTTCATTTAACACCTTAGTTGTTTCTTGAAATGAGGCTGCAGAAATGAAACTGCTGGTTTGAAGTGCCGCTCGGGTAATTCCCTGCAATACCTGACTTGAAGTAGCGGGAACTGCATCTCTTGCTGAGGCTAATTTCATATCCTTACGCTTCAAAACCGAATTTTCGTCTCTTAACTTTCTGGCTGTGATAATTTGTCCTGCCTTAATATTTGCTGAGCTTCCGGGGTCAATTACGACTTTTTTACCGTAAATCCAGTCATTTTCATCATGGAATTCCCATTTATCCACAACTTGTTTTTCAAGAAATTTAGTGTCACCGGGGTCATCAATCAAAACTTTACGCATCATCTGTCTGACAATAACTTCAAAATGTTTGTCATTAATTTTCACTCCCTGCAATCGGTAAACCTCTTGAACTTCATTAACAATATATTCCTGAACCTTTGTAGGACCTTCAATTTGCAATATATCCTCGGGTGTAATTGCACCATCGGAAAGTGGGGTTCCTGCCCTGACATAATCACTTTCCTGAACAAGAATTTGCTTGGAAAGAGGTACAAGGTACTTTTTTATTTCCCCGGTTTTAGATTTGATTGATATTTCTCTGTTGCCTCGTTTAATTTTTCCGAATAATACCTCACCATCAATTTCTGAAACAACTGCGGGATTAGAAGGATTCCTTGCTTCAAATAATTCCGTAACACGCGGCAGACCACCGGTAATATCGCCCGATTTACCAACTGCGCGGGGAATTTTAACAAGTATCTCTCCTGCGCGCACTTTATCGTCGGCCGCAACTGTTACGTGGGCACCAACAGGTAAATTGTATGCTCTTAAAACCTCATCTGATTCAGACATAATATGAATCATCGGGTTTTTAGTTTTATCCCTTGTTTCAATAATAACTTTTTCGCGGAATCCGGTTTGTTCATCAGATTCTTCCTTGTATGTAATTCCTTCGATTAGATTTTCGAAAGTTATTCTACCGGTTGATTCAGAAATTATCACGGCATTGTATGGATCCCAGTTACAAATAAGATCTCCTTTTTTAACTTCACTTCCTACTGCAAAATACAATTTGGAACCATAAGGTATGTTATGTGTAGTAAGCACAATACCGGTATTCTTATCAATAATTCTCAATTCAGCCAGACGGCTTATTACTATAGTTTGGGATTGATTTGAATCATCAATTCTTTCAACAGTTCTTAGCTCATCAATTTCTACAATACCGTCGTATTTTGAATATACATTTGATTCAGCGGCGATATTTGATGCGGTACCGCCCACATGGAATGTTCTTAAAGTAAGCTGTGTACCCGGTTCACCAATAGATTGGGCTGCGATAACTCCTACGGCCTCACCCATTTGAATCATTTTCCCGGTTGCAAGATTTTTTCCGTAACATTTAGCACAAACACCTTTCTTTGACTCACAGGTAAGAACTGACCTTATTTCTACCTGCTCAATAGGAGAATTATCTATTGCCATAGCAATTTCTTCGATCAATTCTTGACCGGAAGAAATAATAAGTTTGCCGGTTGAAGGATGATAAATATTGTGAACTGTGGTTCTTCCGAGAATTCTATCATACAATGATTGTACAACTTCTTCATTATTTTTGATTGGAGTTGCCACAAGCCCTCTCAGTGTGCCGCAATCCTGTTCTGAAATTATTACATCCTGCGAAACATCAACTAATCGTCTTGTTAAGTATCCGGCATCGGCAGTTTTAAGAGCTGTATCGGCAAGACCTTTACGCGCACCGTGGGTAGAAATAAAATACTCAAGTACCGACAAACCTTCCTTAAAATTGGACAAAATAGGGTTCTCAATAATTTCGTTGGATGTGGAACCCGATTTTTGCGGTTTTGCCATAAGACCTCTCATACCAGACAACTGTCTTATTTGTTCTTTCGATCCCCTTGCACCTGAGTCAAGCATCATAAATACCGGGTTAAAACCTTGTTTATCTGCCGTAATCTTTTTAAGCAAAATTTGTGTAAGCTTGGCATTAATGTGTGTCCAAATATCAATTACCTGGTTGTACCTTTCATTATTTGTAATAAAACCCATGTTGTAATTTGACAGAACCTCATCAACCAGCTGATAGCCTTCCTGAACAAGTTCATCTTTATCATCGGGAACAATTACATCATCAAGGTTGAATGATAATCCTCCCTTAAACGCTGTATTAAATCCAAGATTTTTAATATTATCGAGAAATTTGGCGGTTTTTGCTGTACCGGTTTTCTTTAATACATTTCCAATTATATCTCTTAAAGATTTTTTGGTTAATAGCTCATTAATATATCCAACTTCTATCGGTACAAACTGATTAAAAATGATTCGACCAGTAGTAGTTTCAATCAACTCGTAATTTCCAGTATCGTAATTTAGGATCCGAACTTTAATCGAGGCATGCAGATCAAGCTTCTTTTCATTAAAGGCAATAATAACCTCTTCGGGGGAATAAAAAATATACCCTTCTCCTTTTACAGGATTTTCTTTTACACTTTTACGTGACTTTGTAATATAATATAACCCCAGCACCATATCTTGCGATGGAACGGTTACAGGGGCACCGTTGGCTGGGTTAAGAATATTATGAGAAGCAAGCATTAGAATTTGAGCTTCAAGAATTGCAGCATTACCTAATGGCAGGTGAACTGCCATCTGGTCACCGTCGAAATCGGCATTGAAGGCAGTACAAACCAGTGGGTGAAGCTGAATAGCTTTACCTTCAATCATTTTGGGTTGAAAAGATTGAATCCCTAACCTGTGCAAGGTTGGAGCACGATTCAATAATACAGGGTGCCCTTTCATTATATTTTCCAATATATCCCAAACTACGGGATCTTTGCGGTCAACGATTTTCTTGGCTGATTTAACTGTTTTAACAATACCTCTTTCAATAAGTTTGCGAATAATAAAGGGTTTATACAATTCAGCGGCCATATCTTTAGGAAGTCCGCATTCGTGAAGTTCAAGATCAGGGCCAACTACAATTACAGACCGGGCAGAATAGTCAACTCGTTTTCCGAGCAGGTTCTGACGAAACCTACCTTGCTTACCTTTCAGGCTGTCACTCAACGACTTCAGTGGTCTGTTAGCGTCGGTTTTAACGGCATTAGCTTTCCTGGAGTTATCAAACAATGAATCTACGGCTTCCTGCAGCATCCTTTTTTCATTTCTAAGAATTACTTCCGGTGCCTTTATTTCAATAAGCCGTTTTAGTCTGTTGTTTCTAATGATTACCCTTCGGTATAAATCATTCAGGTCGGAAGTTGCAAACCGACCTCCGTCTAAGGGCACAAGGGGGCGAAGTTCGGGCGGTATAACAGGTACCACCTTTACCACCATCCACTCCGGCTTATTTATACCAACTGAGGCCCTGAATGCCTCCACTACCTGCAATCTCTTCAAAGCCTCATTCTTCCTTTGCTGGCTTGTTTCATTATTTGCCTTGTTTCTTAAATCGAATGAAAGATCATCCAATTTAATTCTTGACAATAATTCATACAATGCCTCGGCTCCCATGCCAGCAATAAATTTGTTAGGATCATTATCTTCAAGATGCTGATTTTCCTTCGGCAAGGACTCCGTGATGTCTATAAATTCCTCCTCGGTCAGAAAATCAAGGTATTTTATACCATCTGCCTCCTTTATTCCCGGTTGAATCACTACATACTTTTCGTAATAAATAATTGTCTCAAGCTTTTTTGTAGGCAATCCGAGCAGATATCCTATTTTATTGGGTAAAGATTTAAAATACCAAATATGTGCTACAGGAACTACAAGGTTTATGTGTCCCATCCTCTCACGACGAACCTTTTTTTCTGTTACTTCTACGCCACAACGGTCGCAAACGATACCCTTATAACGAATACGTTTATATTTACCGCAATGACATTCAAAATCCTTAACGGGTCCAAATATCCTTTCACAGAATAACCCATCACGCTCAGGTTTATATGTCCTGTAATTAATTGTTTCGGGTTTGAGTACTTCACCACTTGATTTTTCTAAAACCTCCTCGGGTGAAGCCAAACCGATAGAGATTTTTGTAAAGTTACTTTTGACTTTTATATCTCTTCTGAATGCCATAGCTAATGAGTTAAATTTTTAATAATTAGGTATGAAACAGGGCGTTAATGTCCCTGTTCCTTTTTACACCATGTTAATACTAAGTCCCAAACCTCGCAATTCGTGCAATAATACGTTCAGCGACTCAGGTATTCCGGCCTGCGGCATAGGTTCTCCTTTTACAATACTTTCGTAGGCTTTTGCACGGCCAACAACATCATCAGATTTTATAGTAAGGATTTCCTGAAGAATATTTGCAGCACCGAATGCTTCTAATGCCCAAACCTCCATTTCACCGAATCTTTGACCTCCAAACTGCGCCTTACCTCCAAGAGGTTGCTGCGTAATAAGGGAGTAAGGACCAATTGAACGTGCGTGCATTTTATCATCAACCATATGACCAAGTTTCATCATATATATTAAGCCAACAGTGGCAGGTTGATCGAATCGTTCTCCAGTACCTCCGTCATACAAATAGGTTTTCCCAAATGCAGGGATACCGGCTTTATTAATGTACTCGGTTATTTCGTCTATACTGGCTCCGTCAAAAATCGGAGTTGCAAACTTTACGCCAAGTTGTTGTCCTGCCCATCCCAAAATAGTTTCATAAATCTGTCCGAGGTTCATCCTTGAAGGCACTCCAAGTGGGTTCAATACAATATCAACCGGGGTGCCATCTTCAAGGAAAGGCATATCTTCATCGCGAACAATTCGTGAAACAATACCCTTATTACCGTGGCGGCCGGCCATTTTATCTCCTACCTTTATTTTTCTCTTCTTTGCAACATAAACCTTTGCTAATTGAACAATACCTGCAGGAAGTTCATCTCCAATTGTAAGATTATATTTTTTGCGCTTATAATCTGCGTCAATAATCTTATACTTCATAATGTAATTGTACACTAATTCCTTAACAAGATCATTTTTTTCCTTATCGGTAGTCCATTTATTAGGATTTATGGTCAGGTAATCAATTTCCTGAAGAACTTTTTGAGTGAATTTTAATCCTTTGCCGATCACCTCCTCATTCAGATAATTTTTAACTCCCTGTGAGGTGCGTCCATTTACGAGAATAAAAAGTTTATCAACCAATTTTGCTTTAAGTTCAGACTCATTACGAACAAATTCTTCATCTAATTTGGTCAGGCTTTTGTCAGAACCTTTAGTTTTTTTATCTTTAACTGAGCGGGAGAATAATTTTTTGTCAATTACAACTCCAAATAGCGATGGGGGAGCTTTTAAAGAAGCATCTTTCACGTCGCCGGCCTTATCTCCAAAAATTGCCCGTAACAATTTCTCTTCAGGGGAAGGGTCTGATTCACCTTTTGGGGTAATTTTACCGATTAAAATATCTCCGGGGCTAACTTCTGCGCCTATTCTGATAATTCCATTTTCATCCAAATCTTTAGTGGCATCTTCACTCACATTGGGTATATCAGCCGTAAGCTCCTCCATTCCACGTTTTGTATCACGAACTTCAAGTATATACTCATCAACATGCAGGGAGGTAAAAACATCCTCGCGTACAAGCCTTTCAGAAATAACTATGGCATCTTCAAAGTTATACCCTTTCCATGGCATAAAAGCAACCTTCAAATTTCTTCCTAGTGCAAGTTCGCCATCTTGAGTTCCATAACCCTCAGTAAGAACTTGTCCTTTTACAACCGAATCGCCCTTTTTAATTATAGGCTTTAAGGTTATTACTGTGTTCTGGTTTGTTTTTTTAAATTTCGGGAGCTTATAACTTTTAACCGCAGGTTCAAAGCTAACAAATTGCTCCTTCTCCGATTTTGAATATCGGATAACTATTTCATTTGCATCAACGTATTCAATAATTCCATCGCCTTCGGCTGTAATTAGAATTCTACTGTCTTTTGCAACACGTTCCTCCAATCCGGTTCCCACAATTGGAGCCTCGGGTTGCATTAATGGAACAGCCTGCCGCATCATATTAGAACCCATTAAAGCGCGGTTTGCATCATCGTGCTCCAGGAAGGGAATTAGTGAAGCTGCAATAGAGGCAATCTGATTTGGTGCAACATCCATTAAATTTATCGATTCGGGTGCGGCAAGAGGGAAATCGCCGTATAATCGGGCTTTGATTTTTGGATATGCAAAAGTACCGTCATCATTTAACGGCATATTTGCCTGCGCAATTATTTTTGACTCTTCTTCTTCAGCACTAAAATAACCAACCATGGATGGATTTAAATTTACCTTTCCTGATTCTACAAGCCTGTAGGGTGTTTCAATAAACCCAAGTTCGTTGATTTTAGCATAAATACATAGGGATGAAATCAAACCAATGTTTGGTCCTTCAGGTGTTTCTATAGGACAAAGTCGACCATAATGAGTAAAATGCACATCACGCACTTCGAACCCTGCGCGTTCACGCGATAAACCGCCTGGCCCCAGTGCCGACATTCTTCTTTTATGTGTCATTTCAGCCAGTGGATTTGTTTGATCCATAAACTGCGACAATTGATTTGTGCCAAAAAATGAATTAATAACTGCAGAAAGTGTTTTGGCGTTAATCAAATCTATAGGCGTAAACACCTCATTGTCACGAACATTCATTCTCTCCCGGATTGTTCTGGCCATTCGGGCTAATCCAACGCTAAATTGGTTTCCTAATTGTTCGCCAACGGTTCTTACTCTTCTGTTGCTCAAATGATCGATATCATCCACATCAGTTTTTGAATTTATCAATTCAATCAAATGCTTAATGATACTTATTATATCCTGTTTTGTTAGTACCTTGGTATCTATGGAACTATCCAAATTCAACTTCTTATTAATTCTGAATCTTCCGACTTCTCCTAAATCATACCGTTTGTCGGAAAAGAACAATTTGTCAATAACATCTCTTGCAGTGGCCTCATCGGGCGGTTCGGAGTTGCGTAATTGACGGTAAATATGCATCACAGCCTCTTTCTCTGTATTGCTCGGGTCTTTTTGAAGCGTATTGTAAATAAGCACAAAATCGGCAATATTCTGAGATTCTTTGTGAAGTAAAATGGCGTTGCTGCCCGATTCAATTATCAGGTCAATGTGTTGATTATCAAGTACAGTTTCACGGTCGAGTATTACCTCATTTCTCTCAATTGAAACAACTTCACCAGTATCCTCATCTACAAAGTCTTCTAACCATGATTTAAGAACTCTTGCTGCGAGTTTACGACCGAGATATTTTTTTAGTCCTGTTTTGGAAACCTTTACCTCGTCGGCCAAATCAAATATTTCTAAAATATCTTTATCACTTTCGTATCCTATAGCTCTTAGCAGGGTTGTAACAGGTAATTTTTTCTTCCTGTCGATATAGGCATACATTACGTTGTTTATATCAGTTGCAAATTCAATCCAAGACCCTTTGAAAGGAATAATCCTGGCTGAATATAATTTTGTTCCGTTGGCATGTAAACTTTGTCCGAAAAACACGCCAGGAGATCTGTGCAATTGTGATACAATTACCCTTTCGGCCCCGTTAATTACGAAGGTACCTCTTTCGGTCATGTATGGCACAGTACCGAGGTACACATCCTGAATAACCGTATCAAAATCTTCATGTTCGGGGTCAGTACAATATAGTTTTAAACGTGCCTTAAGAGGTACGCTAAATGTCAACCCTCTCTCCAAACACTCATCAATTGAATACCTTGGAGGGTCAATATAATAGTCTAAAAATTCGAGAATAAAATTATTTCTCGTATCGGAAATTGGAAAATTTTCGGTAAAAACCTTGAACAGGCCTTCATTTTTTCGATTTTCGGGTGCAGTTCCCAGTTGAAAAAATTCTACAAAGGATTTAACCTGTACTTCAAGAAAATCGGGATAATCCAGTTGATTTTTAGTCGATGCAAAATTTACTCTTTGCTGACCCTTTTTTATTAATTGCATTTATTAAATGGATTAAATTGAACCTAGACAATGAATAACAACAAAAAGGGTTAGAATCCTGTAAAAAGATTCTAAACCCCTGATTACCATGAAAAACAGGTGTTGCTATTTAAGTTCAACTTCAGCTCCTGCTTCTTCAAATTGCGCTTTCAATGATTCAGCTTCTTCTTTAGAAACACCTTCTTTAATAGCCTTAGGTGCTGCGTCAACCAAATCTTTTGCTTCTTTCAAACCCAGCCCGGTAAGCTCTTTTACAAGTTTTACAATTTGTAATTTTGCTCCTCCAGCCGATTTAAGAACAACATCAAATGTTGATTTTACCTCAGCAACGACCTCGCCACCTCCTGCATTA
>BBPF01002297.1_pt1 | contig 14517 bp, 6 predicted proteins | sample 1343921 | NCBI WGS metagenome assembly BBPF01 (sample SAMD00019090, study PRJDB2971) | groundwater metagenome | isolation source: The Cedars highly-alkaline
GATACAGGGAGAATTGCTTTAGTTCTCCCTGTATCCGGACTTCTAATCCGTCAACTGATGGACAGCTTACGCAGTCAGCTTTTGGACGCTATGGCTTAGCAGTAACACTAAATATTGTAGGTAGACAAGAATGAGGATGCTTATTCAAACAAAGTACATCCCTGATCTTTAAATTCTTCTATCTTTATTTTCAAATCATCTTCGGTACAACCTAAATAATCAGCAAGACACTCCAAACATAGGACGCGTTCACCCTGTCGTCCAAGCATTTTTTTTGTCAGAGCGATCTCACCCTTAGAAAGTTCTTTATCACAAAATGCACAGCTCATTTTATTTCCTTTTAATGGATATTTCAGGTATATTTTTCCCCAAAAATTCGCTGTCAATAATCCCTAACTGCAATTTTATCACTCTTCGCATTTCCATCGCGGGTTTCAGGCAATAGAGGTCAAATTCCTCAAAATCCACATCAGACGGTTGTCGGATTTGTGGGTATAACAACTTCAGAAATGCTGTGCAAATACGCTTGATAGCTTCAGTATCTCTCGTATCGGCATTCTTTGGAAGTACTAACATTTCATCAATAACAGCGCGGTAAATCAATTCGCCTCTCAATAGGTGCATGATCTCACTGAAATATTCAACATTCAAGGCCCATCCATTTACTTTTAAGCTCTCTTTCATACGAGGGATATCCCATCCCTTTATAAAGCCGTGAAAACGATCAATAAGAGCCGATTCATGGAAAATTTCAGGCAGATCGATAAACATATTCGTATTAGTATTCATAAGCTCAATATCTATGTTTCCAAGAAGAATTAAACCGGAATCCCCAACGCCTTTATAGTCACCTATACGATACTCTCCGCTTTCGAGATAGCCTTTAAGAGCTCCCTGCATTTCACTTTTGTCCGTAAATTTGATGCTTTGTACTTCATCAAATGCAACATAATCATAATGCGACGCTAATCCAGGGTTACGTTTACTAATGTCATAAAACATCTTTGCTCTCGAAATACTGCCTCCGCTTACAAGCCATCCATATTTGCTTATTTGTGAGAACAAATACGATTTACCCGTTCCTTTAGGCGCAAGTTCAATCAAATTGACACGCTTTTCAACAAAAGACAGGAGCCTACTCAGCATAGCCATCTTTTGCGTGACGCTAACGTATCCGTTAGGGTTATAATCTATAGCTGCCAGAAGCACATCTATCCATTCATCAATTGTGAATTGCTTTCTTGCTTCGCAGTAATAATCAATATCAATTTGATAAGGGCAGAACGGAGTAAAGTCAATTAGCTTTAGGATATTTTGATTTCGCTTTTCCCCTTCTTCACATGTTATCTCAACAATACCCCATACTTCATTTGGAGCTAAAAGATAGTCCCTGTTTTGTTCAACAACATCCCAATCTGCAACTGCCTCACCTTTTGATTTCGGAACACCAAAGTCAGGCAGACTGAAAAAAGCAGTCCTACTTGCTGTATCAAAGTCTATCTTGATTTTTGCTAAAAAGCGTGCAGGCTGATAGTTATGTAACATATCAAATTGTAGTTGCTTCCATTGTTCTTTTTTGGGAATGGTTCTCCTAACATAATCCGAAACCTCTTCTTTGTTTACCTGTCCATCATTGTCGGCAAAACGCATAACCAGCCAGTCTCGCATGAATGAAGGCAAGCTCAATGCTGAAAAGAACTTCCCGTTATCAGGGCTCTTATATACCAACATATCCCCAAAGTAGTTTTTGAGTTTTTCTTCAATGCTTGTGTTATTCATGGTTTCCTCCTGTTATATATCGAATCCTCTTTTCTCTTCCATTGGTCGAATGATCCGATACTGAATATCTCCTGCGATTCTCCCATCAACAAGAACTCTCGCGGTATATAAGCTCTTATTTCCTCCAATATTCTGAACAAAGAAGTACACTCCTTCTTGACACTCACAAGAAATATACTGGTTGTCCACACTAACTTGAACGCTTTGTCCGCTACCCTCTAAACGAAACATAACTTTAACATTTCTGTCTATTGGCAGCTTTATGGTAGGTGTAAGAAGCGTTACGCTAATTTTCCCACTTACAGCTTCAGTTTTGCTGGATTTGCGGCTGACAGTGATGACCGGCACAATCATTTCCTCAAGCGAGGCACCTCCATGTATTTCACATATGGGGAAGCCTTTTTGGGAAAACCGGTCATAATTCGCAAAAATCCAGTATGAGTCATGCGAAATACAACCGAATAAATCATATTGCCGACTATCATCTATACAATAGCGGCCATACTTGTATTTTTCAGCATTCTCACTTGCATCATGAGAATTCCCCTTTGCTATTACAGCTAAACGGCTTGTCCCATGATCTGCTGCAATAATAATCCGTTTATAAGTTGTCAGTCCACCATCAACGGATTTTTTAATTTTTGCCAATAAGGTTAGTTCTTTTTCTATGCTCTGCGGGAAATCACATTTGGAATGCTTCCAATCATCTAAATCAAATATTGGCTCTAAACGAGCTTTCCCTTTATAGAAATCGTTGTTATAGCTTGTTGTGGATGGCATATTGCAATATCCATAGCTAATATCCACATCATAGCTATTTTCGTCAAAACATGACTTAAGTGCCGGTGCATACTCCGCCCCAAGAGCATCAACAAAAAGAACCGCATCGCCAGGCGAATATGTTTGTTCAACGATAGCATTTCGCGAACGAAGCTGCCATATACTCTTTCCTTGTTCTTCGGCAAATTTATCAACATCAGCAAGAAAGTCATCAGAGGCTGCGTTGGCAAGTTTGCATTTTCTATACTTGTCAAAATATGAGTCAATAGATAAGTCGCCGGTTTCAAGCGGCATAACATATGTTGCCAGCAGAGGGTATACGTTCTCAATAACGGAAAGGGTATCATTCCAAGCACCCATTTCGAATATGGTTGAAATAATCATTTCCCGTTCCTTTGGTGAGCAATCAGTCAAGCATTTGAGTTTGTTTACACCATTTTCTTCCTTGCAATATGCGAGGGTGGCTTCGCTAACCGGCAAACCCATATAAGTAAGAATACGTTTCCTCTCCGCATAGAGTTGCCAAAACTTTTCATTGGAGAGCAACGGAACGATTGAACTGTACACTCTGTTTTCAAAATCATGAATACTGCTATCACTAAAAACAAGTTTGAGATACTCGTTTTCTGTATGCAGGGTTGACCACAATAGGAGAAGCCATCTTTTGTTTGGATCGTAGCTGATCCAATTACCGAACAATGCGTCATCATACTTCATTGTTTGCAACACAGAGCCGATTGCTATATCAATATTCTTGCTTTTGCAGTATTCTGCTACAAGATAACCCCATTGTTCCTCCGTGCCATATTCTTTTACGAAGCGAGACAATCCTAAATAGCGCAGCAATTCAAAAGCCGTAACTATCACTTCAACGTTATCCGAAAAAACTATATCTTGATAGTGAACCGCATTTTTTGTGCGCAATACAATCGGCTTATCAGGATTCTGTTCCCAATAGATCAGGTATTTCTTGAACCCGTCAATTTCATTTCCTTTTGTCGTAAAATCAAGCGATCTCTGAACAACTGCAAGAGAATAATCGCTTTCTAAACTCTCCTGTATGACAGTCACCGTATTTATCTCTCGTGGGCCGATTTGAACGGTTGCCATTATATCTTTCATTCTGTAAAGCAAAACATATAGGCGCAACTTCCCATTGCTGTTATTAGGGTAGGACAGATGCAAAATATCCGTAAGCGTCTTGTGAGCAAGAGGACGGTTAATCCTTAAATATTCAGAAATTGGTATAAGCAAGGTCGTGTCGGTTATTTGACGAAGCCGTACCTTAAGACGGTTGAGATTGGGCGCAATATCATCAGTCTCGCAAAAATCAGACAACTTTATTGTCCCTTTTGTGCGATTGGTGAAATAGCTTTTGACCTTAACCCACGTTTCCATTGTTTCAACATTAACAAAGCGAACAGGATTAAAGTCTGCTATTTTCATGTCTGATTCAATATGCTGAATAAAAGATGCGTAGTCATCAAAACTTCGCATACTGTACCCCCCATCACATTTTCAGGATATTTATCCCTACGAGTGTTTTCCCTTCTATTAGCACAACGAGAAGCTTTTGAACTTCATCCGGGGCCAGGTCTTTGATTTTCTCAACAACTTTCGGTTTGTAAATATCGTTATATTTCCTGTTGGCATATTCTTCAACAAAGGCTTTTAATGATTTTCTGTTGTATGCCCACTTAAAAGCATCGCTGCCAAGCTTTTCAACCAAGTAACTTTTGTATTCAGTCGCGTTTTCAATCACATAGGCATAATCTCCCGCCGATGCGATGATAAACTGTTTGTTGCAGTTTTCAAGCTCAGTAATGACAGGAAGAACTGATGTATTGACAAAGCTAATTGCCGCATTGATTTCTTCCTCGGCTTGGGCAATTCTTTTGCCATTGATAAGCTCAAATGTATGTGTAGCTTGCTCGACCTCATTTTCAAATAACATCAAAATGCAAATCCTATGCCGTTTTGACCACTCATCAGGAGATATCGTACCTGTAGCATCCTGCCATACTTTAAGCAATTGGTTAATCTTTTTATTCTTTCGATATGACTTAAGCTTGGCATTGACTTTTATGATATACTCATCCGGCATATCAAAGAGAGCCTTGGCCTCTACGTTTTCAAACAGATATGTCAATTCATCAACTGAAACATTATGCAATCGTTTTTTCAGCGCCGTAGTGAATACTTCATATTGATTCACAAAAAACTCATTAAAGCTCGCCGCTCCGGCCTCAAGCAATTGGGCAGCCTGCTGCTTATTTATAACTGTGTTGTTTTTGATGGAGTACAAGTAATTTAATACAGCCCCCAGCGGAGGATTCTCTTCCTGTATCATTGCATCCGGAATCCTTATAAGGTTCAGTTTTTTCGTCAGCGCCTCCACTGCGTCCGCAATATTGGATTTTTTTTCTGAGAGAACACTATTGGTGGATTGAATCAACAAGTATTCATCCAATAGATTGTCAATTTGTTGATTTGTATCTCCAATATCCCACAAATATGACGAATCTGCCGAGATGTTGCAATTGAGTTCCATTAGCAGGCTTTGCTCGCTGATACCTAATTGCCGTGTAATTGTAATCAAATCAGGATTATACGACGCAATATAGTAAGCCATTCCTCGTTTCATATTCTCTACACGGACAAGCTCTTCCAATTTGCTATCCAAACCGGCATTTTGCTTATATAGCATATACATTTCTTCCGCTACTTTGGTGGAATCTCTTCCTGCCATCTTGTTTGTGGAAACTAGTTCGCAGTAGAGCTTTATGGCAGAAATAATCGCTTCAGACATCTCGCCATTATCAAGTTCATCTATAACATAATGCTCAAGCGACCATAACGGATACTCATTATTCTTCAGGAACACACTTATGTTTTTAGCAATATCCTGTATGGAGTTCTGCTTATCCTTTGCAATTTTGAATACAGTGCCGGAGATACGGCAAAACTCTATATGTTCAGGCTTCTGCTTCACAATGAACTGATTCTTTGCTTTAGGCAATTCCTTTATCACAGAGAAAATCAGATCACTCAAGTCTGTATGATTAAGCGCAACTGTGTTTGCTCCGTCAAACTTGTAGTATACTCCATCAGCATACTCTTTCAGCAGAAAACCAAGGAGAAAGACCGACCCTGTACAACTAAACAAACCAAATGGCGGGGCTTTCAGCGCTTCCCAAATATCGGTTATGGCAACTCGACTGTTCTTGCCAAATGATTCTGCAATAACACCTTCAACGCACTTCTTCATCTGTGAGACCACATGATCTGGAAATGCCTTTACATAATCAGCATTTGTCCAAATCTGCTCATTGGTAAGTTTTATGGATATTTGATTCAAATAGCTATAATTGGGAGGTATGGGAATCCTATTCATAGCCATTTGTGCTACGGTTTCCTTGAATCCTGTCGGCGCAAAGAGTTTGTCCATAACTGAGATTTCTTCTAAACCACATCCAAACCATAGTCCATTATATTCTTTGAGCCGATTGCGCAGATTACCCCCGCCTTGTACTTGCTGAGAGATTCCCTCAACTTTAGGATATACCGTTAAATGAGTGACATAGAGTTTAGTTTTCCAGCTCTTAGTTATTTGTTCGGCATTTTGCTTTGCCAGTTTACCTTGGCTGGTATCCTCACCGTAGTACCGTTCCTCTGTTTTCGATTGCAAATACTTGTCGTATGAAGAACTCGAAAACGGTGTTTCTGAAAAATCAACTACGACTGCTTTTCGTCCAAGTTCTTCAATGATCTTGTTGGCTATGGACAGGCTCTTGGTCTGTTCCTTTTCATCAAGAGCAAAAAGATAGAATGCAGGAATCTGATTGACACAAAGATTCCTGGCCTGTTCCATTGCTGCCTTATAATTGATTAAGGTCACAGGGAATATCTTGAACCTATACTTTAAATAATCGTTGGGCAAAAAATGCTCTGTTATTGCGCTTGCGCCATCAGCTATGAGCTTCTCAAAGGGAATATTCTTTTTTATTTCGTCGAACATCTTATCAAAACGCTCTTGGTTAATGTTATTGACAGGAGGGATATAAAGCGTATCATTTCCATCCTGGATGGTAGAGAATACCCCCTTTGCAACAAATTCTGCCATTATGTTTGCAACCATGGTCTGTATTGGCGTCCCTACAAAGGCTGTCGAAATATTATTAAGGGTTGCTCTTAATAAAGTGGACTGCCCTTGTATGCGGCCGGTTCCGCTTCTTTGCTGTATAGCGGACAAAAGCAATGCCACTTTAAGTACTTTTAACCGGCTGTCATTATCTACACAAATGGGCGCATAATTCTCGTATTGTGAAATAGCTTGCTTGAAGGCATCGTTCAAATCAACATTGTCATCTGTAAAGAAATAATCCCAAATGTAGTCGGTCGTTAAATAATTCCATTGACCAGTCTCATTTGAATGAGTATGTATGAACCATTTAAAGTTGTGCTTCTCTTTGTCTCCATCCAGATAGTCCCCGCTTAAAAACTGAAACATCGTCCGTTGGTTAGAGCTTATCTCGCTTGAAATGATTTTCAAAAGATATGCTGCATACGGATGGATGGGAAGAAGCATCTTCAACTCGGTTGAACTTGTATCTTTGGCAAAGGAAAGGATTGTTTTTTTTGTGGAAAGTTCCACACGTCCCCAAAGTTCATTTTCTACGCTTTCCCATTCGGCATCAAGATCGTGCTCATGTTTGATTGCTTGTCCCATCAACTTAAAGGCCGTGGTTTCAGCCATATCAATAGAGCGAATCTTAAACCGTGCCTCAATGATTTTCTTTGAATTTTGGTCGTTTATAATCTGTGACCCGCTATGAGTAATTAAGAAAAAATAGAAATTAATGCTTGAAGCCGCATGAGCGATCTCTTGCAGGCCGCTGATGTTGCTTTGGTTGTTTTTGAAAAACTCTGTAAACTCATCCCAAACAAAGACGATGGCATATATGTTATTCTTCTTTCTGACATCATTCAGCCAGTTGATCACATCTGTATATGTTGTTGACCAATGGTAATGTTCGAGTTCGGAGACCTCGACAATGGTTTCCAATAAGTCCAAAGTATTATCAGGGCCAAGCTCTTCCAAATCCTTTATCACGCTTATAGGTTCTGCAAAGCCCTCGAACTTGCGGCTATACTTTTCAAACGCATTGGCAAAGTTATATGAAGCCCCTGGGTCTTTTAACGTCCTCAAGATAATATCATATTGGCTTTGACTGCCTTTATAACTGTATCCGTTGCGTTGCAAGGCGTCCTTAACAGATGTAGTGATGCAGTTGAAGAGCTTGTTATCCCCAACGATACCCGAAGAAGAACTTCTGTGTACAACTAATATTCTACCTTTGTTGCGTACGCCGGCGATACGGGCATACAGAGATTTCATGTCATTGGCTACGCAGTATGCTTCAATATCTTTCAAGTCATCCTCAAGGATATGTTTGATTACGAACGAAGCAAAGGTTTTCCCCGTTCCATATGCTCCGTGCATCCAAATGGGCAAATCCTTGCTGGTATTGCCTTTTTCAAGGGTGTCAATCAATTGAGAAACGATGGACTTGAAGCTGTCGTGCGGATAAAAAGACTTCCATTTATTCGGATATTGTTTATCCCCATGTTCGCTGAACACAGGAATAAAGTCAGAATCTACGCTAATAAAGTCCTCATATAATCTACGCATTCCATCATCCTCCTGTTAAAATAACTGTACAACATCCAACGATGACTTTGTATTATTCAGGTAAATATCTTCCATAATGCCCTTGTTGAAATTAGCTCTGATGAAGTCACTGTACTCACGAGCAAGTCCTTCAATGATCTGTTTGCAGGTATCCCTGTCAATGTTGTAAAGAGCCACAGGACTGATTCCGCCACGGTTAGTCTCCTCATCGAAAAGATCTGAAATCGTGAAGCTGTAAAGATTCCCTGATTTCTCAGCAAACCTACAAAGCGAGTACAATATTGCAAGAGGCTCCGGTTCCGACCAAGCGCATTTTGTAATGGCCAAAACAGAATTGTTCTTCATGTCACAATCAGCAAGACCCAGTCCCCATCCAATCGGTGATGCTTTAAATGTTTCTTTCAATGATTTTAATGCGCTGGTTTTAACTGAAGGAGTGTAATCATCGCCCAACTCAATTCTCAAAGCATCATTATCGTATGGGTGGCCAATTTCCAATTCAGCAATAAACCAATTGATAATGGATGAATTGTATGCAAGATTATTATATATTACTGCCCAAGTCATAAAGCTGTCACTGCCAATACGCTGCAATTCATCGCAAAGTGCAGTAGGCGACTGACCCGAGAGAAGTTCAGCATCCCTCATCCACGCCTTAAATGCAAGAAACATATTTTTTCCCATTCGTTCATTTGCCCAAAAATCTGTAGATAAATCAAAATACATTTCCAGCCAATCCTGCCGAAACCCTCTAGTTTGATATGCCGCAAGATTCTTCATTTTACTTCCTCCTAATGGCAACGATGAAGATTGTGCAACCAAACATCCCTTGCTTTTGTCGAGACAATTCTCACAGTGAACACATCCTCTGATTTTTATATTTCTATCATTTTCCATACCTATGGCACCAACTGGGCATTCGACTGCACAAACCTTACAGCACTTGCAATACACAGATTTACTCAAAGCGTTTCTTAGCAGATACATAAAGCGTATAGATAACGAGGTCTTTATTGGAGTTCTAAAACAAATTTTAATATTTCCGTTCTCTTTGCGCATATTAAAAAGTATGGATGACCCTTTGTAGTCAAGTTGATAGTTATCACAGTCCACTTGAAATAATACGCCTATTGTTGACACCCATTGAAGGACACTATCATTTGGATCAATTAGCAAGAATTCAGTAAAGCCTTCTTTGTAAACTTCTATCAGCTTATTCCCACCGTTTGCTATATCTCGACCGTTTAGGCGTAATTTCCAATTGCGCTCATTGTAGTATCTAATCTTTTCATCATTCGTCTTAAAATTATGAGTAAACAAGTTGTTCAATATAGAGACATACGAATCAGTACGCTGCTTTTCAACTTGTCCATTGATAAAAAATGACCATTTTGACGACATGGGGCAAAAAATGCACCCTGCTCTTGTTAAGCCTTTTCGGTAGGCATTATTAAGCAATAAGTCATATTGGAATATGTATAGAAACAATTCAGACGTATTCCATTCAAGTATTGGACAGCAACTGGTTTGCATTATGTGCTTTTTTGATTCTGATATTTCATCATAGGTTGATCGGGCTTCGCTCTCTTCAGCTCTCACTCCAACAAGTACGAGCGTTTTGAAGCTATTCTTTCCTACGAGATTTTTTATCAATAGAACTTGGGGCGCAGTCTTATGTACACTACAACACCAACGCATTTTTTCGGCGGGGGGGCCTATTAAGCTCCAACTATCTGGTGCAGATAAATGAGATCTCGCTATATGCCAATCTAAATCCGCCCATTTCTGGCGAGCTGCCTCCACAGAGGAGTATGTATCCAGCAATTCCATAGTTGTGTCAGCGAAAACGACCTTGAATCCATCGTGTGGCAATGCTCGTTGAATCAAGTCCAACATAACAATGGAATCTTTCCCTCCGCTAAAGGCAACATAAACAATATCTACTTTTGTCACATAACTCTTGTAAGCATTATAAATAGATTTTAAGGTTTTTTGTTCAAGGCCAGTCATTAGGTACTTGTTTCTATCAACCATTTTATCGACATCTACCGGCTTGATTTGAAGATTTACATTGACAGATTTTATTATTGGATTTTCATATAGTCCCCCACCCACAGCCTCAGCCACACACTCACCAAAATATATATATCTACGACCTTCCGCCCACATCAAAGGGGCATCTGTATCGGGAATGTACCAACCATATTGCGTATCAAATCCTAATAAACGCAACTCTTCTTTGTATACGGGACGAACTTCTTTGACAACGCCGGCTATTTTGGTATCGAGCAAATAACCGCCCGTTTCTGTGTCCCATTTATAGTTGTACATCTTACGTCACCTCATTCTACTATCAATTTGCCGTACTCATCAACAAAGATGATGCTGCCGTCCAACAAACATTTGGGAGGATCCCGAAGAAATAACCCTTCTTGTTGGAGCCAATTGATAGCATCAGATATTGCCCAAAACGGATCATTGTTGTGCTCGGTCTTAAGGATACTGCGAAGCAAAGATTCATAACTCTCTATGTCGAGAGCGGGATCAACAAAAATACTATTCATCACATAAGTATCTATCATGGGAATATCGATAATTCCAATCGAATCATTCATGTATTTTTCTACAATGCTTCTGAGAAGAAACGCATTCCACTCAAATCCAATATCGGGATAGAAGATATAATTATCTATCTTGGAGGCCAAAAAATATCCTTTAGCGTCAAGTCTTTCCATTATTAGGTTTGCGATTTCGGCAACAGCATCCTCATCGAGTTCGATATTGCTTCGGGTAAGCGTCTCAGTATCGGTTCTCAAAAACTCATCGTTCAAATTCCTTATCAGCGTTCGAATTGACAAGAAACGTAATTGGTGGTCATTGCACAAATCCATCAGGTCAGATATGGCTATTGAGTAATATAATTTCAGATGCTGCTTAATCACAACAATGTTGGTCAGTTCCTCCGTTCCCAGTTTGGCTATATAAGGTCGCGAGAAAGCAAACTCTTCACCGAACATATATCTTAATACGCCAAACAACTTTCCGTGATTAGTAATGTTGTTGCGTGTTAAAAACTCCGGGAACGACAGCCACAATATTTCAAGCAATTTCCGTATAGATACAGGAAGAATCTTTGTTTGTTGTTTTATAATCTCTCTGATACGGTAATCATTTGGCTCAATGCTCAATTGACTTGCATGCATATACCAGCCGTTGTCCATGGATATTATGTTTCTATTAACACTTGCTTTCATAGAAAGCATTATTTCCGTAATGCCTGTATACTCAGCAAACACTTCCGATTTATGGACTTCTCCTTTTTCACGAATAAAGTTTTCTATCTCACCAACAAGATCAGCACCTTCCTCTTTGGAGATAGTGTCTTTCGCAAAATAGTATTGATCACCCAGATAGTACTTAAGCACGCCCTGGAAAAAGTATCTGTTGCTGACGTTTGATTTCAAAAACAGCTTGTCCTTGAATCTTTCATATAACTCATTAAAGGAAAAAACAGCTCTTGCTGAATCGTTGATATATGAACGCACTTCATCAATCAAAGACTCCTCGATAATAACATGACTCGGATGGATATAAGTTCCACGACCACATAAAACTGAAATATCAGCAAGTCTGGCATCAATGGCTCGGTTATTGGCCGGTAATTCGATGTCGCCAAAAACATCAGCAACTTTTTTGCGAAAGCGTATTAATTCATCGTTATTATACAGCTTTATGCCAGCCGGATAGTAATGATTTAGCACATAATCATATCCTTGCGTTAATGTCAATCTTCCTTTGTGGTAGATGTTGCCGGACAACTTATATGCATTAACAAACTCAATTCTAAGGGCTTCAAACGGAAGTCCTGTACTGACACTGGAATCAGACAATATATCGTCTCGTTTTTCTTGCTCAATCATGCATGGCAGCATTTTTACTACCTCTCTAATACTATCAAGATTTTCAGTTGCATCTTTATAACAGAAAGCATCCAAATTCTCATTAAATCTGAAAGCAGCTCTAATGCACTCACTTTGAGCCACATATAAGAATATATCAATGTTTTCCATGTCGCCAAAGTACCTACGCACTTCGGCTGTAGTCAGAATATGACCGCCATTGCGTTCTGCACTGATAAACATAAAGATGTCAATATCCATAACGCGAAGGCGTTTAAGCAGCGTGTTCTTCCCCTTTACTTCAAGCTGCCGGACACGTTCTCTTGTTAAACCCATTTCATCTGCAATTTTTTGAAGCGTCATTCCATTGGAACGCTGCTTCAAAGCATATATCATACGTACATTTTTAGATTCATTATACACACTGTTAATTACGCCTTGAACCAGTGGGCGAATATCTGCGGATAGGGCTTTGAGTATCTGTAAAAAGCTATCGGTAGATTCATTGGTTGCGGCAATTGAATCGAAAATTATTGGGATTTCACCAACAGTATTAAGTGACAAAAAAACTTCTTCAAGATTCGATAGAATGTTCCTGATTTTTGTTGAGCAAAATGATAATAAATACTCATGTAAGGCATTATCTAAACGGAATTTGGGGATAAGCTCAAAAGCATTCCGAAGCTTTTCTATTCGTTCATGCTTTATCACATAGTCTGAAAAGGCTCTTTGCAGTTGCTTTGCTTTATCGGGGCAAGAATAGGCTTCTAATGCAAGTTTTTCTCCTAATACTTCACGCGCAGAACAAACATCGGAAAACAGTTTGGCATCTTCTTCGCTTAATGCTTCTATTGTTTCCTGGTTATAGATTCCTCTCAAAATATACTCATCTAATAGTCCGCGCATTACAGCAGTGACAACTTGAGTATTTGATTCATTTTCGGAACTCCAAGTATCTACATCCCCAAGCGATAAGCATTGCTTTATTGTTTCCTGAGAGCCAAGAACTTCTGTAATGCTCTTTGCGCCTAAATTTTTGATTAGGTATAATTTCTGTTCATCTGTACCCAGCATCATTCTTACGTCGGTTATTCCCGCATGTTTTAGGGCATTCTTGGAGCGAACAGACAGATTAAGTACTTCTATCGGATCATCTAGGGATAGATTCACAGGCAGATAACAATCCGGTACATCGCTTTCGTTCCCGCGTTCGGTCGCAGTGGTTGGAGTATAGGAATCAAGTGACGGGGTAGCAATACTTTCTGTGGCGCAGATAACAAATGGATCATCAGTTTTTATTCCAGATTCGGCTTCACTACATGAGTGACTGGTCTCTCTTGTTTCATCACAATATAAAAAAGAACCCCACTTATTCTGTGCTTGTTTTAGTTTCAATGCAAATAGCTCTTGGTCAGTTTGATACAAATCGACTATTCGTTTTTCCAGTTTTGAGCAACCAGACAATCCTAATTCTCCATTAGTCATCAAATAGCGAATGTTTTGCAGTTTCATTTTAATACCGGCTAGATTACGGTACTTATCATCAACCATCATTCCAAGAGAAACAGCTCGCACTTTTAACATTTCAACAAATGCTGTGGCGTAATTTTCTGCTTTTAACTTTTCCATATCCTTAGTATGACAATAAAGGTCAACAAGCAATATCGTCTCATCTTCATCCCAGGGCACTCTTACAGGCGATATTGAGGTGATCGGGAATTCTTCTTCTTCAACAATTTCGACTTTTCCATTTTGGTAATCACTTACCGTATTCTTTAGATGCCTGATAGCGTCTGATGTCAGCTTGTTTTTGGATTTGAATGCAACAAAAATAACTGGTGTAATTTCATCAAGAAAAAAAACACGGCAGCTATGACAGTATTCGACGAAATCTGAATATTCACTTTTGCTAAATGCTTTATTAGTAGTTGGTTCAGCAGATGAAACTTCGGTAGACTCTTTGCTTGGCGTCGATGCATTTTGGGTTGTAAGTTTATTCGCCGGATTCGTCAGACGCATGACCTTAAGCTGCTCGTTCACCTTCTTTGCAAGAGCCTTGGCACGATTCGTATCGCGATGCTCCAGTTCGGCAAGCAGCCCTTTGAGAACTGCGTGGTCGTCCTTCGACGACTCGAATATTTGCTCAAGCTCTACAATCGTGGACTTGAAAAAACGTCTTGTCGCCATTCCCATATATCTGCTCCCCGCGATCACAATAATGATTGCTATATCTGAACTAACGACGATTTGGGTGATGAAATTGAAAAGGCTGGGCAAACTGATCTTTCGAAAGATAAAAGATAGGAATTTGCTTTTTTTGATGATTCAATAATATCACTTAATCAGGTGTAAGACAATCTGTTATTT
>BBPF01002790.1_pt1 | contig 14445 bp, 14 predicted proteins | sample 1343921 | NCBI WGS metagenome assembly BBPF01 (sample SAMD00019090, study PRJDB2971) | groundwater metagenome | isolation source: The Cedars highly-alkaline
AAACTCAGCTACTTCAAATGAAAATTTAAAAGAGGGTGACCCATTGCACAAAACAGGAATCCGGTTTTCTTAACGGAAATTCCCTGAGGCGGAAATAACCCCAGCTAATAAAAGACCTTCTACTAACACCGATTTATTTGAAAACTTTAAGATTTTATTGAAATCGAACCGGACAGGATTGAAAAAAATATCGCCAATTCAATTATATTAAATGTGGAAAAATTTTTTTAAATCGGCATATTTCTTCAAGCGTACATGAAGAATAAACATAATAGATGAGACGGGTATTATTGAAATGAAAACGATTAAACTCCAGCTAAGTTTAATAACACCTAATAAATAATTAGAAACTAGCGCATCAATTAATAATGTAAGCAATCCAGCTGCTAAAAACACCAATGCAATTAAATTAAAAACCCTGCGCCTGGCTCGTTTTACAATGTAGTATACGCTGTAACTAAGCAAAAATAGCGCTGTTGCCAAAGGAATTCCTATAAATAAAGACCATTGCTGCCTGCCGGAAATTATATCAAGAAATACTAAAAACAAACCAGAAATTACTGCCGAACCAAAAAAACGAAGAAGTTTGATTGCCTTTTTAGATGTAAATAGCCAAAGGTATGAAAATAAACATGAGCAGATTAGAATAATATACCATGACCAGCTTATATTACCACTGATAAGAAAATTTAATAAAACCGAAATAACCAGTATTGATAAAAGAATTACGGAGATTATATCTCTTGCAAGCCGTTTTTTTTGAATTAAATTCAGCCTTTTAATTTCATATCGCCATTTCTCTTGTTTTGCGACTTCGATTTTTCTCAGCTTTTCATTATTTTCGTCCGACTTTTTAATAACCATAACTCCACATAGCGGGCAATAATTCATGCTGGTTTCTAAATCTACACCGCAATTTACGCAAACTATCATATGTTATTCATTATAAGTTAATTCCGTTGATTCAATACCGCTTTTTACAAGGAAATTTAAGAATTTTTCTTCAAATTGGTTTGACCCTGTAATATTTACAAAACTCAATGCAAGTTTATTTTCAAATCCTATAACCCCGCAACCCATTTTTACAAGTTTATTGGGCGGTGGTGGTATAATTAGAAAATAATCTATAAGATGCGAAATTGAATCATTTAATTCCATACGGCCTAAATTTGAAAATACCCCGCTGTACTGATTCGAGCCAAGCGAATAGTACTTAAAATTAAGAATCAGGCTTTTAATAAAAAGTGGCGTACTTCTGATTATAATATTTTTTTCACTCCCTACATTTCGAGAAATAGTTTTGCTAATAAGTTTTTCGTCAGTTTCTAACTCGATTGCATGATAAACCTTTTTAATAATTTCATCAAAAGTATAGTGTCCAATCCTTAAATCAATTTCAGGCAAAACAAATAGAGAGAAATTCCGCATTGTTACGGATGAAAATATCTTACGAAGATTGACTGGAACCTGCACCCTGAGAATTTTATCGGAATATTTGCGCTTCCATGGCGACAAATCATTAAATATTTGCTGAAGAACTGATAAATAAATAGCTGTTAAATAAACTGTTATACTAACATTAAATGATTTTGCATTCGAAAGCACCTGATCAAGCGGCAGTATTGCCTTTGTTACTTTAATTTTAGAATATTTTGTTAGCTTGAAAGGCAAATGAAATGCACGTGGAAGCTTTACGGAATACGGAAAATTTTTCTTGTAAAAGCGTGAATATGAATCGTCAAATTCTTCTTCCGAAATAATCTGGTTTGGTTTTAAATATTGAATTTCAGAAGGAATTGGAATACCGCATTTACTAAAATAGGTATAAAGAAGTGTCTTCAGAAATTCAAGGGCCCCTGCCCCATCTGTCAATATATGGGAAAATTCAACGCTTATTGAATTGTTCTTAACAAGCAGCCTGAACAGCATAGATGTATCCAAACCTGAATCGAACCCTCTACAAATTTGAGTTTCATCATCAACTTCAACATTTATGGGGGAATTATTATATTCAAGGTAATACCAGAAAAATCCTTTTCTCAGTTGCACTTTATAGTATGGAAAACGATTGTCGATTTCTTTAACAGTTTCAAAAAACTGTTTGATTTTCACCCTTTCCTTCAATAGCACTGAAATTCGAAAGACTACAGTAAGCTGCTTATCCAGAATAGCAGGAAATATCTTTGCCGCATTATCTAATTTCAGCCAGAAATCTTCAACGGTCTCCAGGTTTCGGGTTTTAAATTTATCCAAAATATAAAATATTAGCTGTTGGGCCTGTTGATAATTTTAATTTATGCCAATGGCTTCACGCAGGTTAATACGTTTATTATCCTTGTAGGCTGCAATAAAAGCATTCTTAACCCCACTTAGCGAAGACAGCTTTTCTTGAGCTTCAGAAAGCTTGTAAAATGGTCCAAGATAATATTTATACCATGGATATTCGAAAATCATTTCGATTTCCATATTACCAGTATAAATAGTTTTGAGGTATGACTCAGGGATTGGAACTGTATGAGCAGCAATCTGAACAATAAATGTAATTATAAATTCGGAAGTATTTGGTTGAGGGGCAACAATATTTTCCACATTTTTTGCATCTCTATCCAAAACTTTTGCTATTCTTTCCGGCGATACCCGAGGGACTTCAACATCATCTTCCCATTCATAGGCATAAATTACCGGAAAATCCTGATAAATCCTTATTGCTCGGGCTAAATTCAATAGTCCAAGTAATTCTAGTTCGGTAGCCATTTCAAACAATTGAGCAGCCTCAACAATTTCAACTTTTTTAATGGCCTCCTGCCTTAAAAAGGCAGCTTGTTTAAAATGACCCGTTGCCCTGCGCTCTAATTCTTTCCCTCTTTCAATTTCCGGTACTACAGGCTGCCTGTTCCGAATCCAAAATTGTTTACAGTAATCCATGAAGATTTCAAAATAAACATTCGTTGAGGCTGCAATTTCATTATTAGCTTTTATTAGCTTTTGCGTGTTATTCGAAACAAGCGATGATTTGGAAGTTTCGTAAGCTGTTAAAAGATTATTTTCTGCATTGTTAAGAATTCTAATAATCCGGTTTTCAAAATGAAGATTGAGGCTGTTTATTTTCTGCAATTCATTTTGTTGAGCAATTAAACCCAACGGTAAAATGCAACTAATAAGAATAATTACAACCAGAACCATTCGCATAATACACAATTATAATTAGAAAAATTATTAATCCAATCGTTACTAATACGTGACAAACGGCTGAAATGTTTTGATAAAAAAATATTATTAAATTATCTGAAACTATAAGACAGCCGGAAATCAAGAAAATCAGCTCTACTAAGGTGTGCTTTTAAGCCAGTACCAAAGCTGAAGCCTCTGTAAAATCTGAATTCTAATCCATAGCGCTGATAAATCCGTCCTGCCGTAGCCAAAGGATTATGAATATAAAAGCCAAGACTTTGAGCAAAACTAAACCTGCCAACCCTGAAAACATGACCGATTAGTAATCCGGCCTGATGATGGTCGCTAACATTTAAATTATATCTCGTAATTCTCTCTTTTTGTGTTAGATCATTAATATATTCTAAACCTAAGCTTAAAGCACTTATTCGTCCCACTAACATCTCAGCCCAGGTCTGAAATCCAAATACAGGAAATCTGGTTTTATCAGTTAAACTAAATTCTCTGGTCAAATAAAAAAGTGAAGTTTTTACAAGTAACTGCCCTTTATTTTGCGCTGTAGCTCTATTAAATTGCTTTTTGTGTGGCGGTTGTATATAATAATCTAAACCAATACTTGCGGTTGGGAAATTGACTCCGCTGTTTGGCTTAATATTCCCTCCATTTGAAATATGATTGTAATTTGCCGATAAACGCAAATTTGTTGCCTCATTTATTTTTATACTTGCAGAAAAATTCATAAATAAAATAAAACTTAACCGAGCTCCGTAAAAAAGGTTAACAGGATTGGTTACCGGATCGTAAATATTATTCAAATAGGCAAGTCCGCCACCAAGTCTGAAAGCAGATGAAAAATGCCTGCCTGAGAACAATATAGGCTCAATATAAGGAGCTACTGCCAGGCTGCTTCCCATTATTGATGGATTATCAAAATTAATATACGACAGGGTTATACCTGTTCGGGAAAAACAATTGCAGTAATTCCATGCTTTTTCACTCAAATGATGCCATGCAAAATCAAGTTCAAGCTTCCATGGATTTGAATAAGCAATATGTCTTATTCTTGTGGAATGTGGTATTATAAACCCATAATGACTTCTTATTCCTATGAGGCTAACTTTTTGTATGGGTTCGGCAGAATAAACATTAGATTGAACCGCTATAAACAAGAAAATTACTTTTATCCCGGTTTTGAAAATAAACTTTTTATCAGGAATAAGCATGATTGACCATACTTTTTTAATTAAAACTAATTTTAATAATCACATTAATAATGTTTTGAACTATTTCAACTAAAGTTTTATATTAATGGAATAAGGTTTTACAAATTTATTAAAAATCAAGTTTATGTTTTAATCTCTGATAACCGGTTTTACTCATAGAAATTTTCAAACCTGTTTTCATTATCAGCAGGTATGTTTCACGGCCGTATAATTCAATACGCTCAATTTTGTCAATTTGAATAATATAGGATCTATGTACACGAATAAACATATTTGGGTCCAACCTTGATTCAAAAAATTTAAGGGTTGACTGTTTAAGGAATTTACCCTCGTTTGTATGAATCATAACATAGTCATCCTGAGCCTCAAAATAGAGAATTTTATCACAGGTAATGACATTTATTTTATTTCCGGTTTTAACTACTATCCGTTCTATAGTTTCCTTTGCCTGATTATGAAATTCAAGCAGGCCGGAAGCAACATTGCCAGTATTTGATGAAACCCTCATCCTTAATTTTGCTTTAGATACTGCTTCAATCAATCTCTCTTCGGTAAAAGGCTTTAAAAGATAGTCAACAGCATTCATTTCAAATGCCTTTATTGCATATTCATTATATGCGGTTATAAAAATAATCTGTGGCGTATGGTCAATAATTTCAAGAAGCTCAAAGCCATCAATTTTGGGCATTTGAATATCGAGAAAAATCAAATCGGGTTTAAGTTCATTAATAGCCTTAGCACCTTCAAAACCATTAGAGCATTCACCTATAATCTGTATTTCTTGACTGTGCCTGAGGTAATTTTTTACCAACTCTCTTCCCAGCTCCTCGTCATCAATAATAAGAGTTCTAATTAATTTATTCATGCTAACCTGGTTGAACTAAATCATATCACAAGGAATATAAAGTCTAATCTCAAAACAATTTTTCTCTCTCTTTATTTCAAGCAAATTTCGTTTATTGTAAATAATTTTTAATCTTTCCGCTATATTTTTTAATCCAATTCCAATACCTGATTGAGTTACAAATTCAGGATCGAAGTTATTCCGGACTTCAATCACAAAAAAAGTATCCTCCAATTGGCAGTTCAAATGAATGTTAACCTTATCTGTACTTTTATTAACACCGTGTTTTATTGCATTTTCAAAAATTGGCTGAAGAATCAGACTTGGAATCTTAAAGCCCAGGTAATCGGGAGTGCACAATTTTGTATATTCGAGCCTGTCTCCAAATCTTATTTTTTCGATTGACAGGTAATTTTCAATATTATTTAATTCGCTTTCAAATGTTGATAGTTGATTACCATCGTGTTGCAAAGAATACCTCAGAAAATCGGATAGTTTTATAATCATGTTTCTGGCCTTTTCCGGAGAAATCAAGGTTAGAGAATTAATAGAGTTCAGGCTATTAAAAATAAAATGTGGATTCAACTGGAACTTAAGCATATTCATTTCTGCTTCTTTAACCTTACCCTTGAGTTCTGTCTCCCGTAAAGTTTTTTCCTGCAAAGAATTATAAAAAATAAGAATATAATAAATCATGCTAATCCCTGCATAATACATTACGCCTAAAAGAAATCTCCCAGGCAGGGAGGAATAAAGGAATTCAATATAGTTTGAATTTTCGGAATAAATCCACTTTAAAATATTGTAACCAAAAGATAGCCAAATACCTGTAATAATAATCGCAATAAGGAAGTGGTTAAAAATAACCACAAAACGATTGTGATTTTCAATTTTAATAAATTTTGACGGAAACCAGACTAATAAACCTGTAACAGCAAACAAAACATTAAATAATAAGGAATCGGATATTGCTATAAAAAGTCCTGTTTGGTAATAGTATGATACAATAAAAATATGAGCCACAATTACTATGGCCCATATTATTACATAATTTAGTATATAAAACCTGTTTTTAAAAATAGGATTTCCCAGGTGCATTTGAAATGATTATTTTATTTCCCCACCACCAAGCAATACAAATCCTTTAATTATCAGCACCTTACTTTCATCACGAACAATGATGCCTGATTGTTTTCTCGAGTCGGAAAATCCGCCCAATATAGAAACCACATCAATTTTTATATTCCAATCATCGGGAACCAAAATACTTGAACCGCCAAGTATGGCAACTACTTCAAGTACATTAACTCCTTCCGAAAGTTGGGATCGTGTTAAATCAATCTCACCGCCGCCCAGGATGGCAGTCACCTTGCCACCTTTAAAACCTTTTGATGAAATTATTTTCTTGCTTCCGCCCAAAATAGCCACTTCATCAAGCATATCAAGCGATGAAGTTTTACGCAGACTGTCAAAGCCTTCAAAATTTATGGGCTTGCTTAAAATAATACTAAGACCTATTCCAATTAAAATAATAGGTAACAGAATTCTCCAAAAAGAGATGTCAGGCAAAACATTGAGGTCTGATAGAATAAACATTCCGCCGATCAAAACAAGGACTATTCCCGGAATCTTATTTGATGCAGTGATAATAATTGTTCCACCCAGCAATACAAGCAGCATTTTCCATGAAAAAACAATTTGAACCCAGTGCCATTCGGGAAAAATATTTAGGTTATTGAGCATAAGCGAAGCCCCAATTAATAACAACGCAACCCCAAGAATGAATTTGTTGTTTTTTGATTGCATAATAATTTGTTTTTAAAAATGATACAACAAAATTAGGGTTTATTGATTGCGGTTGAATAAGAAAATAGGTTAATAACGGAAATTTACCGGTAAAAAATCATCCATAAGAAATTTCTTGCTTTCAATGATTGGCCGGCAGTGAAATATTTCATTAATCCCTAAGCATAAAATAATTCATCAAACCAATAAAAGAAAAATAAATTCATTCTAACGCATGCTTCTGATTGCTGCGCAAACTTTTCGATTGCCAAATTCAATCTTTTACAAAGTTTTAAATAACTAACCCCAATTAATATTATATGTCGTGATGAAAGAACTTTCAATTTAATTATAATAGTTTAATCTATTTTATATCTATACTTTATGATTGTTCATCCAAATCGCTTAAATGAAGTTGCAAGGCCTTAACCGAAATTTGTATCTCCCAGATTGATGTGGCCAGAGAGCCTAAAAGCAATAATAATGCTATCCCAAAAATAACAACAGCTAAGGAAAGCTTTCCGATAAAGATCAAAAACATGCACAAAACACATAGCAGCAAACTACTTATTCCTAAAATCTGCATGTAGCGTATAATAGAGATACGAAGGCTCAGATTTTGAATTTGTCCAAGTAGAATTTTATCCGGTTTGGCTTTATACTGTGCATGAAGATTCCTGACAAGATTTGCCAGGGCAAGAAAACGGTTGGTGTAAGCCAGTAATAGTAAAGAAATGGCTGAAAACAATAATGCAGGGGTTGTAAGTGTAAACTCCATAATTCAAAAATGATTAAAATTAAAAAAGTACTTTAACAGGAAAAATATTCAGGTTAAAATTAACAATGAATTATTAAAAGAATTTACTCAAATAAATTTTCCTGTGCAAATTAATTCTCAGGTTTCAGCCTATTCAAATAGATAGTACCATTAACCGCTTTATTATACATAACAGGCGTATCAGGTTAAATTTAAGCACAAATTATTTTATTTACTTCCCGACCGAAAAAAATACTTCCCTAACGATTATAACCTTATTGATAATAAAAGCTGAACAAAGAAGTAAAGCATTGGCAGGGTTGCAAGGCTTAAAATTGTTGATACAAAAATGTTTTCAGTAGCCAATTTATCATCAGCCCTAAAACGCTTGGCCATAATCACTACAATTGTCATACAAGGCATTCCGGCCTGCAAAATTACTACCATTAAAGCAAGTGAGCTGGTGTGCAAATTAAATAAATTGAAGATAACTGTAAATATCATGGCCAAAATTCCCGGGCCTAATAATAATTTATTTAAACTAAGCAGATATATGTTTTTTCGGCCAATGGTACTCCTTATATTTGTATTAGCCAGCATGGCACCAATATACAGCATTGAAAGATAATTTGTGATTTCGCCTATACCTGAAAGTGGTTTAAGAATTATTTCGGGAATGGCAATTCCTGAAAGCATTATAGCAATTCCTCCAACAAACGATATGGAGTTTGGATTTATTAAATTTTTCAGATTTTTGATAGCTTGTCTTCCATTTTCCTTGCCTAAAATATAAACCCCGAGTGTCCACATCATGGTATTAGAAACAAAAAAATAAAACATACCATAAAATAGAGCTTCACCTCCGGGAAATAATGCATTCAATAGCGGAAACCCAAGAAATACACTATTCCCGAACATGGTATGCATAATATGGATTGTTCCCTGCCTTATATTTAATTTCAGAAACTTTGATGACAGGCTTCCGAGCAAAAATAAAAACAGGATGGAAGATGCAGCTAATATTAAAACCAACGCAGCATTACCTATTAGTTCCCTGGTGAGATCAACCTTAGCATAGGTGGTAATAATCAAAAGAGGCAATGTAATGTTAAATATCAGGCTGGCTATTCCGTCCTTAAGATTAGAATCAATAACTTTAAATTTAGTGGCAACTACGCCAACCAAAATCATAATACCCAAAATAATTATCTGGTTAATTATAATTCCTGAATGAAACATTTATTGAAATTAAAAATGTGGGGTAAATGTATAAAATTAATCAAGCCTTAGCCTAAATATTTTAATAATTACTTTAAGGGTTACCATACACCTAACTATTGCCTTTTGTAATTCAGGTTAATTTGCTCGTTGGTATTGAATCGGCCATTGAATTTGGGTATTCAATATTTTGGCAGCTTGTAACGGCCAATAAGGATTTCGCAATAATTCTCTTCCCAATAAAACAATATCGGCATGGCCATTGGCAATTATTTCTTCGGCCTGGGCAGGTTCCGTAATAAGCCCAACGGCAGCCGTTTTCAGACCTGTTTCTTTGCGAATTTCAGATGCAAAATGTACCTGAAAACCTGGCTCCGAAGGTGTAATTAAATTTGGAACTGCCCCTCCGCTTGAACAATCAATTAAATCGACGCCAATATCTTTCAGCAGGCCGCAAAACTCAATCGATTGCCTTAGATCCCAGCCTCCTGGCGCCCAGTCGGTAGTTGAAATTCTTACAAATAGCGGCATATCACTAGATATTGTATTACGTACCCTTTCTGCAACCATAAGGGGAAACCGCATTCTATTTTTCAGAGAACCTCCAAAATCATCTTTCCTTAAATTCATAAGAGCAGAAAGAAAAGAGTGAAGCAAATAACCATGAGCCATATGCAATTCAATACATAAAAATCCGGCTTTTTCTGCAAGTTGCGCTGCCTTTGCAAAATGCCCGGCCATTTCAAATATTTGCGACTCACTCATCTGTAAGGGAATTGCCGTAGCAGAATCAAAAGGTACCTTGTCGGGACCGGTTACCTCCCACCCTCCTTTTATTATTGGAATATGCCCCTTACCTCTCCATGGAGAATAACTTGAAGCCTTTTTTCCTGCGTGTGCAAGTTGAATTGCAGGTATGCAGCCATTTTGAGAAATAAATGCGGTAATATTTTTGAAACCCGCTAATTGTGTTTCATTCCATAATCCGAGATCTTCAGGGGTGATCCTTCCCTCAGGCACCACTGCCGTAGCCTCCATAATTATTAATCCTGCTCCGCCCACAGCCCTGCTACCTAAATGAACAAAATGCCATTGACCGGGATTACCATCAATAGAGCTATATTGGCACATCGGAGATAATCCTATGCGATTAGGAAATTCTATAGACCCTATTTTTAAAGGGGAAAACAATTTGCTCATTTTTTTATATTATTGAATTTTAAACCAGCACTGAAATTATTAAAATAAAAACACGTTAGCTAAATCATAAGTAAATATAAATGCAACCAACATGAGTAGCAATTCAAAAATAATCATTTATCAGGTGATAACGCGATTATTCGGTAATATAAAAAGCAAGGGTAAATTTAATGGCACCATAGAAGACAATGGAGTAGGTAAATTCAACGATTTTACAAATCTGGTACTGAAAAAAATTAAAGATATGGGAATAACACATATCTGGTACACGGGAGTAATTGAACATGCCACCGGAACTGATTATTCTGCTTATGGAATACCGATTGATTACCCTGAAATTGTTAAGGGAAGAGCTGGTTCGCCTTATGCCATAAAAGACTACTTCGATGTACAATCCTGTTTATCTGAAAATATACCAAACCGCATGAACGAATTCGTCGAGCTGGTTAATAGAACACATCAGAAATCATTAAAAGTATTAATTGATTTTGTACCAAATCACCTGGCCCGCAATTATAAAAGTGATTCAACTCCCGAAGGCTTCGAAGATTTCGGGATAAATGATAATATTTCAGTAGAATTTTCTCCCACTAACGACTTTTATTATTTGCCTGGTCAGCCTCTTCGCCTACCAGAAAAAGCAATTGAGGATGCCAGAAATTTACACAATGGACAAAAACAGGGTACTTATCAGGAAAATCCTGCCAAAGTTACCGGTAATGATGTATTTAGCGCTTCACCCTCATACACCGACTGGTTTGAAACCGTAAAACTTAATTATGGAATTGATTTTAAAAACAATGGCCGGAAAAATTTCAACCCTATTCCTCCTATCTGGCATAAAATGTTGCATGTATTGCGCTTTTGGGCATTAAAGGGTGTTGATGGCTTCAGAGTGGATATGGCTGAAATGGTACCTGCCGAATTCTGGAGTTGGGTTATCTCCCGCATAAAGTCAGAATTTAAGGATATTGTTTTTATAGCTGAAATTTATAAACCACATGAATACCATAATTACATTAACAGCGGTTTTGATTTTCTGTACGATAAAAAGGGATTTTATGAAAATGTGCGTAAAGTGCTCGAGGGGAATGCTTCAACTCATACAATAACAAGTGTTTGGCAGAACAACGAAGGACTGAACGATTTTATGCTCAGATTCCTTGAAAACCACGACGAGGAAAGAATAGGCTCGGACAAATTTCATTGTGAACCCTTGAATGCCATACCCGGGGTGTTGCTTGCTGCTACCATGAATAAGGGCCCGTTTTTGCTTTATTTTGGACAGGAACTTGGTGAACCCGCAAAAGGCGCTTCAGGATTCAGTGGGGACGATGGAAAAACAAGCATTTTTGATTATTTTCACGTACCCGAACATCAAAAATGGATGAATTTTAGAAAATTTGACGGTGAATTTCTTTCTGATCATCAGAAACAATTAAGAGAACTATACATTAGAATTATGAACCTGGCTGTTAAAGAAGATGCAATAATAAATGGCAGTTTTTACGACCTTATGTGGGCAAATAAGGATAAAGACTTTTATAAAGCAGGCAAAATATATGGCTTCCTCCGATATTCAGACAAACAGGTTTTACTTATAGTCTTAAACTTTGACCATCATAATGAATTAACCATTAATTTAAGAATTCCGGAACATGCGCTTCAGTTAATGCAAATCGATAAGGATAAAATAATTACATTTTCCGAAATTTATTCCGAATATCCGAAAAAAGAAATAGCCTGTAAAATTCTCATGACCGAAGGTGTTAAACTGACTTTGTCTGCTTCATCAGGTTTAGTATATAAAATATTGTAATAGTTTGGAAGTATTAAAAAGTATCCAAATGGTTTCAACAAACTAAAGCTTTTTTTCAAATCAGATACTGAATCCGGTAGAACATCCGTTGTATAAAAATCATTTTTTCAGGGAAATGCTACATTTTTTATCTGCTTTTTTTAGTGAAGAAAAAAAGTAAAGGCCCAACCGACTTGACCACTTGAATAAATAGAAAATTTTTAGCCGGAAACCGGTAATTAAAAATATTAAAAAATGTCAATTTTGAGGATAACTTAATTTTAGAATTTAAATTTGCTGCAACTTTTGTTATAAAATGACAAACTTTATCAAAAATAATATTAACGGCATTCTTGGAACTCTAATATTCCATTTACTTATAATTCTTGTTTTTTTAACAACCAAAATAACAGATACAAGTCATTTTGATTTTTCAAGTATTTTAATTGATTTTCAAAGCGATGCAACGCCTGAACCAGAAAATAAACAAGCTACATTAACCAATCCTGAATTGGAGTTTGAGCAATATCTTGCAGATGTTTTAACAAGAAACATTGCTGTAAGTGAAAATGAGGACAGACCTGTTCCCGATAAATTTAAAGATATGGACCCTTCGCTCAGACATGAACTTGATCAAAGAATGTCAGAAATTCTTCAAAAAGCTGCAACAGGTCAAATGCCTGAGTTAACTGAGGGGCCTACGATTTCCATGGATTTTAAAAAACCTGAAGCAACAAAAGAAATTAAAGAACCTGAACCTTATACCGGTCCAACAAATATTTATTATAATCTGCAGTCCAGAAGGGCTTTGTGGCTGCCGGTTCCAATATATAAATGTCCCGGCTCCGGCATAGTTACTGTTGATATTATAGTTAATCAACTTGGGAATGTGATTCATGCCAGGGTAATAAGCAATCCGTTAAATTTCAATGAAGAATGTCTGCAATCAGCGGCAATTGGGGCAGCGTTGAAGGCCAGATTTAATCAAAGCTCCACTGCACCATTAAGACAATTAGGTACTATAACATTTAACTTTCAGCCCCAGTAATAACTTTTATTGTTACTTAGAAAAAAATATCAATAGTGTCCGACAAAAAAATTCTCTATTTTTTTATGTGCTCAAGCCGCACGGGCTTTTACTTTTTTTCTGCAGCAAAAAAAAAGCAAACAAAAAATGCCACTGCGGAAGCGAATTTTCTGAAAATCAGAATCATTGTCTGAAAGCCGGAAACTCGCTTCGCTCAAACAGCCCGGCTTTTTTAACGCCAATTTATCTGATTTTATTAACGGAAATTACCTGAGGTGGAAATAATCGCCACTATTAACAGACCTTCTAAAACATTGATTTATTTGCAAACTTTAAGAATTTATTGAAATTTAACCGGACAGTAGTGAAAAAATATAAAAAAAACCTTCTCATTTTATTGAACAAATATTTTTTCTTTATTTTGCCACTAAATTTAGCAAATAATAATGATGCAATTTTATTATTATATTGCTGGTAATTAATTAATTAAACAAAAAGAGAATTTATTTGAAATGGTAAGAAAAAAGTTAATTGTGCATTATAACAATCTTCCTCCTGAAGTTTTGGAAGCAATTCAAAAGAAATATCCTCTCGGATGGTCAAATTATGTAATTAAGGTTGAAACAAGTAATAGTAATTTTTTTCATGCCATTACTGTTGATTACGAAAATATTAGCTACCTCGTAAAAGTTAACGTCAAGGTCGATCAGGTACCAAAGGAGGAAAAGGAACAAATTATACCAACAGCCGAAATTAATGAGGAAATTGAGGAAGTAGAAGACGAACCTGATTCTTTTCCCGATGATGATGATATTTGATTCTTTCAGACAGTTACTTTTTTCAAAATTGCCTCTGCTTCTGATAATATGAAACTATTTGCATTGAAATATCTATAAATTATAATTTAAAACACTGTCTTGAACAGTAAAAAATTCCGGCGGTTGGAAACCGGATTCCAAAGCAAAAACTTAAAATTCCTTGTTTATTGATATCAGTGCTATTTTGAAATAATTTTCATTTAATGACAACGGTAATTTTCTTTGAACACAATAGAGTATTTTGAAAATTCAAATAAAGTCATTAGTGGTTCGCCTAAAATGTTTATATTAGCTGAATCTAATTTTCATTAATTAATGAAACGAATATTCATAGAAGGAACACGGCAAACCCCTTATATTGAATTTGATCTAAATGGTCATTTCAAAATAAAGGGGCGTTCGATTCATGAAAATCCTTCAGCTTTTTTTGATCCCTTGATTGTTTGGGTTAAAGAATATATAAAAAAACCCCAGGAAACAACATTATTAAATATCGAACTTGAATATTTCAACAGTAGCTCTTCAAGATATATACTATTGATTCTCCAGCATCTTACTGAGATTAAAAAAACAAATATGATTATCCGCTAATGTGCCAAAAAGA
>BBPF01004694.1_pt2 | contig 14373 bp, 15 predicted proteins | sample 1343921 | NCBI WGS metagenome assembly BBPF01 (sample SAMD00019090, study PRJDB2971) | groundwater metagenome | isolation source: The Cedars highly-alkaline
CATATCCGAGTTCCAAGCCAACCCTGAAGAAGAAAGGGAAAAGCCAAAGATTGTTAAAACCAAGAAGTTTCCTTTAAGACCCATGGATGAGAATGAAGCCATTGAACAGATGGAGCTTCTGGGTCACAGCTTTTTCCTCTTTATCCATCCTCAAACTGGAAATATCGGGCTCCTATACAAAAGAACTGACGGAGATCTGGGCTTGATATTAGGAGAGCTTTAAGTTTTTCCTTCATAAGGAAAAAGCTAAGGCTCGGGAAAAAAATTGTTAAACTTCCTTAAAACCTATTTAGACCCTTCTACCAAGATTTTAAAAAACATTAAACCCTTACTGGTTAAGGTTTCCTCATTGGAAGAAGAACTTAAAAAAAGCAGTGATGATGACCTTAAAAGCAGAACGAACCAGTTTAAAAATCGTTTTAATAAGGGCGAAAGCCTGGAAACGCTTCTTCCTGAAGTTTTTGCTCTGGTACGGGAGGTTTCTACCCGAACTACCGGTTTAAGACATTTTGATGTCCAGATAATAGGCGGTGTAGTTCTACATAAGGGAATGATTGCTGAAATGAAAACCGGAGAAGGAAAAACCCTGGTAGCTACCCTGCCTGTGTGCTTAAATGCCCTAACCGGTGAAGGGGTACACATTATCACAGTCAACGAATACCTGGCGAAAAGAGATACGGAGTGGATGGGACCTATATATAATTTTCTCGGTTTAAAGGTAGGGGTTACCCTTCATGGTCAGTCACACCAGGAAAAGAAGAACGCCTATCAGGCTGATATTACTTACGGCACTAATACCGAGTTCGGCTTTGATTACCTGAGAGACAATATGGCAATTGATAAGCAGGAGATGGTGCAAAGAAAACTTACCTATGGTATTGTGGACGAAGTTGACTCCATTTTAATTGATGAAGCCCGTACCCCCCTGATAATTGCCGGTCCCTCAGCTGAATCCACCACCACTTATTACCGCGCTAACCGCTGGGCTACCAGGTTAAAAGAAGGGAAAGATTTTGAACTTGACCATAAAGCAAAATCCGCTACCCTGACTGAGGCGGGTATAAAACAGTTAGAGAATTTGCTCCATGTAGATAACCTTTATGATCCCGAACATTCTTCTATCCTAAGGCACATTACCCAATCCCTAAGAGCCCATTATTTATTCAAAAAAGATGTGAATTATGTAGTTAAAGAAGGGGAAGTGGTAATTGTTGATGAGTTTACCGGTAGGATGCTCCCGGGAAGAAGATACAGCGATGGTTTACATCAGGCTATTGAAGCTAAAGAAAATGTGTTAGTCCGCGAGGAAACGCAAACATTAGCCACTATTAGCATTCAAAACTATTTTCGTATGTATGAGAAATTAGCTGGCATGACCGGTACAGCTTACACAGAAGCAGAGGAGTTTCGCTCCATTTACGGGTTGGAAACGGTAGCTATCCCCACTAACCTGCCTATGATAAGGGTTGACAATACCGATGTGGTATATAAAACGGAAAAAGGCAAGTTCCGCGCTATCATCAGGGATATAGTAAGAAATTATCAGAGAGGTAGGCCGGTATTGGTAGGTACCCGTTCTATAGAAAAATCTGAGGTTTTAAGCTCTCTGCTTAAAAGAGAGCGAGTACCTCACGAAGTTCTTAACGCTAAATACCACGAAAAAGAAGCATCCATCATAGCTAAAGCTGGGCAAAATAAGGCAATAACCATTGCCACTAACATGGCTGGTCGCGGTGTGGATATTGTACTGGGTGACGGTATAAAAGATAGCGGTGGGCTTTATGTGATTGGTACTGAAAGGCATGAAAGCAGAAGAATAGATAATCAACTTCGGGGTAGGTCGGGAAGACAGGGTGATTATGGAGAATCCCGTTTCTATGTATCCTTAGACGATGAATTAATGAAAATATTCGGCGGAGAAATGGTGCAAAGACTTATGGAAAGACTTAGTTTTCCTGAAGATGAGCCTCTTGACCACGCTCTTCTAAGCCGGGCTATTGAAACCGCTCAGAAAAGGGTAGAAAAGTATAACTTTGAAATTCGTAAAGCCCTGATTAATTTTGATGATGTATTAAATAGGCAGCGGGAATTCGTTTACCGAGAAAGAAGAAATGTGCTTCAGTCTGACAGATTAAAAGAACAGGTTCTGATATTTATTAAAGAAATCATAGATGCTTATCAAAAGGAATTAGAGGGTGACCTGGCTTCTTTTGAGGATATAAAAAAAGAACTGCTATTTATTTTTGCTTCCCTGCCTTATGACCTTTCGGAGGCTACTTTTAACTCAGAGACGCTTACAGAATACCTGGTCAAAAAATACCAGGAACGGGAACAGCAGTTTGGTGAGGACACCCTAAAGTCGGTAGAAAAATTCGTGTTTCTAAGGATTATTGACGAACATTTTAAGGAGCACCTTCTCAATATTGACCACATCAAAGAGGGTATAGGCTTGAGGGCTTATGCTCAGAAAGAACCACTGGTGGAGTTTCGTTACGAAGCCCACAGATTGTTCTCGGAGATGATGGAGTCCACCAAAAGAGAATTTTTACGGATATTGTTCCATTTTCAGGTGAAAGGGCCTCCCCAACCTGCTTCGGGAGTACCTAAAAGAAAATAATTTATGGACGAAAACTTATTTAGAGAATACCTGGAAGAGATAAGGAGGTTTCTTTGAAGCCTCAGATTGGAGAGACCGTCTGTCTGAACTTACCCTTAAAACAGAGTCTCCCACCTTATGGAACGACTCTGAAAAAGCTCAGAATCTTTATAAAGAAATAGAAAACTTGAAAAAACTTATTAGTAGGCAGGAGAGCCTGGAAGCCACTTACCAAGAATTGCAAACCCTTAAGGAGCTATTAGAAGATAGTCCCGATATTTCTCTTAAAACCGAATACCAAGAAAAATTAGAGAGGGGTATTAAAGAAGCATCCGAGTTTAAATTGCTCTTACTTTTCAAAGACCCCCTTGATAAACGCTCCTGCTTTCTTTCAGTCCATGCAGGTTCTGGCGGTGTGGATGCCCAGGACTGGGCAGAACTTTTATCCCGGATGTATTATTTATGGTGCACTAAAAAGAGTTATAATGTTAAGGTTATAGAAACCTCCCCGGGAGACGAAGCAGGAATTAAAAGTATGACCTTGGAAATTGAGGGAGATTATGCTTATGGTTACCTAAAATCAGAAGCCGGAGTGCATAGATTGGTCAGAATTTCGCCCTTTGACGCTAATAAAAGAAGGCACACCTCTTTCGCCCTGGTGGAAGTTACCCCAGAAATGAGCGAGGTAGAGGTGGCAGTAGATGAAAATGAGTTGAGAATAGACACTTACCGTTCCTCAGGCAAAGGCGGACAACATGTGCAAAAAACCGATTCTGCAGTAAGAATAACTCACCTACCAACAGGTATAGTAGCCACCTGTCAGAACGAAAGGTCTCAACATTTGAATAAAGCCACCGCTATGAAAGTATTAGCTTCCCGGTTATATAAAGTAAGGGAAGAAGAACAAAAAAAGAAGATTAGAACAATAAAAGGAGAATATAAAAGCGCTTCCTGGGGAAACCAGATTCGTTCCTATGTATTCCAACCTTACCAGATGGTTAAAGACCATCGTACCGAGGTAGAAGTAGGAGATGTGGAATCGGTAATGAGGGGAGAGATAGATATTTTTATTGAAGCCTACCTGAAATCAATTCTATGTTAACTTATTATAAAACCAGCAAAATCTATCCCCATAGAAAAGTCATCGCCTTGAGAAATATAAATCTTACCATTGAACAAGGAGAGATGGTCTATATACTTGGACCTACCGGGTCGGGTAAAACCACTTTACTGGAATTAGCTTACCGAGCACAGATGCCTACTTTTGGTCAGGTTACTTTCATGGGCAAAAACCTTAAACACCTTTTGCCTGCTGGTGTGGCTGCTATCCGAAGACAGATTGGGGTCATCTTCCAGGATTATCGCCTGGTTCCTTATCGCACCTCTTTGGAGAACGCTTCCCTTCCCCTGGAAGTCCAGGGTTATTCTGACAAATCCATAAGGACAAGATTGGAAGGTATCTTCAACTGGTTAGCACTGCAAAATAAAAGAGATTTGTTTCCTGCGGAACTCTCTGGTGGTGAGCAACAACGGGTGGCTATAGCCCGAGCCATTGCTTCGGAACCAGTACTGCTTTTAGCAGATGAACCGACAGCCAATCTTGACAAAGAAACCGCTAATGGTATAATGAATGTACTTAACACCCTAAATCAACGCGGTATGAGCATTATCCTGGCTACTCATAATGAAGAGTTAACGAGAAAAAACCCGGGCAGGATAATTAAACTTTGTGAAGGGAGAGTTATTAGTGAAGGATAGATACCAACCACTGCTAACCATCTGGGGACGGGCTTTTAAGAAAGCCTATGCAGGGATATCCAGAAATATCTATGTGAGCACCGCTTCAGTGCTTTCTATAGCCATTGCTCTAACTACCCTGGCCGTAACTTCTGGGCTGGTAATGGTTTTAAGAGGAGCGGCCACCCACATTCAAGCCCAGGTTTCTCTAGTTGCCTATCTGGAAAAGGATATCCATCCAGAAGCCATAGATGAACTGATGGGAGTTTTTCAAAACAGGTTAGAGGTAAAAACTGTCAAACTAATAACTCCAGAAGAAGCTCTGGGTAGGTTATCTTACCTGATGGGAAGTCAGGATATTATACCAACCACTATTGAGAGGAACCCCATTCCACCTTCTCTGGAAATTACCCTGAACCACCTGGAGGATGCCCCCAAGATGGTCACTTTATTACAGGAAACCCCACTGGTAACCAGCATATTAAACACCGGTGATACTATACACCGCGTGAACCTGATAGTTTCGGCTGTTAGATTGGTTGGAGCTATTGTTTTTATATTATTTGCACTTTTTGCTATAATTTTGATATCATTAACAGTCGGGTTTGCCATCAGAGGTAGGCGCGAGGAAATACAAGTTATGGGTATTGTAGGTGCTCCAATTACTTATATTATGCGTCCATTTATACTGGAAGGTCTGTTGTATGGCCTGGGTGGAGGTATTATAACTTTATTATTGATGTTCTCCTTTAACCCTGGTTTTACCACCATACTGAATAATATTTCTTTTTTTCTTGACCCTCTTACTCCAACTAACATTTACAACTGGTGGTATATCTGGATGTTTATCTCTTCCATCGGTATTCCTATCGGAGCGCTGGGAGCAATCTTAGCCACCAACAGATACCTGAAAGAGATATAGATGAAAAAAATAGTATCTTCCTTTATCGTTCTGATTTTAATTTTAACTACTTTGAACCTAAGTGGAGTTCTGGCAAATCCCAACGACCAACTTAGAGACAGGCAGGATAGGTTAACCACCTTACAAAGAACCCTTAACTCCGTAAACAGACTGGTCAGGCAGTTATCAACCAGGGAGAGGGGTCTATTAGCAGAGATAAACACTTTAGATAATGACATAGAAAGAAGAGAAAAAGACATAGCTCACCTAAAATCCAGGCTTGAATACTTAGAGGGAGAAAATCAAAAAACCGAGGACGAAATCAAAGTAATAAATAATCAAATTGAAGAAATCACAGATAACATCAATAAAAGACTTATTTACCTGGATAAGATTAATCGAGGCGGAGCTCTAACCCTTTTCTTGCAGGGAGGCCATAGCCTGACAGATTTAAGTAAATATATATTTGATTTCGGTTTTATATTGTCTTATGACAGGGAGTTATTACAAAAAAATAAGGACCAGCAAAAAGAACTTCAGGCCAGAAAATCCCACCTGGAAAAAATATTGGAAGAAACAGCCACTCTGAAAGAGGATATTTCTCTTAGAAAAGAGGAGCTGGCTAAGTCGGTGGCTCGTAAAGAGAACCTCCTGCAACAGGTACAATCTGATAAAGAAGATTATTCCAAACAAGCTAAAGAACTGCAAGCTCAAATAGCTATAGAAACCAGGGAAATACAGGACTTATTAAGAAGATTAGAGGCAGAACGAAGAGGTAGAGCCATCGGTCGCTCTGGCGAAAGCTTCATCTGGCCCCTCCGTGGCAGGATAACCTCCCCTTTTGGGGTATTCCGCAGGTTCTTAGGGAGACATATCGGTCTGGATATAGCCGCTCCCACCGGAACACCTATACATGCCTCTAGAAGCGGGGAAGTGGCTCTTGCAGGTTGGAGAGCTTTTTATGGTTTGATGGTTCTGGTTTACCATGGAAACGGTGTAGCTACCCGTTATGCTCATCTGAGTAGAATATCCGTAAAAGTGGGAGAGTTAGTTGATCAGGGACAGGTAATAGGTCTCGTTGGTAGCACCGGCTTTTCCACAGGACCCCATCTCCACTTTGAAATTATTATTGATGGAGTGCACGTTAACCCCCAGAAATACCTTCCCTAAGAGGAGTAAAAAATGAATAAAATACCCCGTATAGCTTTAGTTATAATATTAAGCTCAATTCTTTTTGCCGGTGGCGTTTTCTTTGGTAGAACCACCGCCCCTGTAAGGTATAAGGATTTCTTACCCCTTTCTGATGAACAGCACAGCGTTATCAGACAGGTCATTGAATATATAGAGAAAGAATCTTATTTTAAGGAAGAGTTTACCCCTAAAAAAATATATCAGGGGATAATAAGAGGAATAGTTAATTCCCTGGGAGACCCCTACTCCTACTATTTGGGAGAGGAAGATTACCAACACCTGCGGGATGAATCCAGGGGTTATTATGGAGGAGTTGGTATCCAGATAGGTATAAGGGATGGCCGTAAGGTAGTAATAGCTCCCTTTACCGGCACTCCTGCTGATAGGGCAGGCGTAAAAGCCGGTGATGTTATCTTGAGAGTAAATAATACTCCAGTAGGACCCTTGACCTTAGAAAAAGTTGCTGGAACCATCAGGGGTAAACCCGGAACTAAGGTAACCATAGAGTTTGGCAGGGGTGAGGAAACCTACGAAGTTGAGCTGACCAGGGAAATAATAAAAATAGTATCGGTAGAACATAAAATAATAGATAACAATGTCGGTTATATCAAAGTTACCCTTTTTAATGAACCTACCGCTTCTGATGTCCGCAAAGCCCTTGAGGATTTAAAAAATAAAGGAGTTCGCGCTCTCATCCTGGATTTAAGGAATAATCCTGGGGGACTATTAGATTCCTCCGTGGAGGTAGCCAGGTTCTTTTTAAGGGGAGAGATAGTCTCTGTGGTTCATAGTAATGGTAGGATTGATACCCTTAGAGGTAATAATCCATTTGTTGACTTGCCCTTAGTGGTCTGGGTGAATAGTGGTACAGCCAGCGCTGCAGAAATTTTAGCGGGTGCTTTGCAGGACCATGATGCTGCTTATATTATTGGTAGAAACACATTTGGCAAGGGGTCCGTTCAAAGAGTCTGGGGCTTGGATGATGGAGGGGCTGTAAGGTTAACTATTGCCAGGTACCGCTTACCCTCGGGCAGGATAGTTGATGAACAAGAATTGGTTCCTGATTTAATTTTACCCATTGATGCCACTGAAGAAAATTATATTGAAGAAACCCTGAAATATCTTAAATAAGTAAATAGAATCGACCCCATCCCCATTTATTTTTAAGTGAAGAATGAAGACCTGACCCCATAAATGACCCAAAATAATATAGATGAGATCTATTATATATTAGATAGTTTTCTTTTTAACTTATTTATTTTTTAACCATCTTTTACTAACACAATGCATAACCTTGGAGTATTGAGGGTTTTTTACTTGACAAGCTTTTAATATTCTTATATACTCAACTTGTATAAAATATTTAAAAAGGAGGTGAACTTTAGTGAATAAACCAGAATTAATTAGCAAGGTTGCAGAAAAAGCCGGTATCACCAAAAAAGACGCGGCTATGGTTACCAAAGCAGTGTTTGATTGTATTTTAGAAGCCAACGCTTTTGGTGAAGCAGTTAAAATTGTTGGATTCGGTTCTTTCGATGTCCGCACACGGGCAGCTCGAATGGGCGTTCATCCCAGAAAAGCAAAAGAAAAAATCCGTATCAACATCCCCGCCAAAAAAGTACCCGTGTTCAAAGCTGGAAAAGAACTAAGGAAAGCTGTAGCTGGTTAGTGTCTTATAATAGAAGGGCGTTGTGTATAGTTTACTTACATAACGCCCTTTTGCTATAATTAGATGATTATGGATTACATCCTTTATACATATATAGCATTAGCAATTGCTTTTTTGTCTTTTTTACTTTTTTTAATTATTTTTTTCCAGCGGTATAAACCTAAAATTACTAACCTTCCACAACTTATTAGTAAAATTGAAGAAATGGATAGAATCCTACAGGAACTTAAAAAATCAGATACCCGAAGCCTTAAAGGAGTGTGTCTTACAAGATTTATGCCTTTTAATGAATCCATAGAAGGTTCTGGCTGTTCTTTAGGCACCCTTAATAAAGAGGGGGATGGTTTTATAATAACTTCCCTGACCAGCCGCGAAGGTAGTAGAATATATATTAAGGAGGTTGTCTCAGGCAATCCTCAGACAACCCTTTCTAAAGAAGAAGAGGAAATACTAAAGGAGACCTGGAAAAGAGCCAGGAATGGATAACGAAAGACTTACCATTCATCTTCTCCCTCATAGTGAAGGAGAAACCTACAGAATCACTCTGAAAAGAGCGGTTCTTAAAAATATTCTTTTAAGCCTCGTTTCCGTCTGGTTAATAGCTATTATTTCAGCAGTTACACTTTTACCCCTTTACCTGGGTGAGAGAAGTATAAGGGCGGAAACTAATAGAAAATTAGAACTGCTGGAATCCCAAAATCGTCAGCTTGCAGTATTATTAGCCAGTGTTCAGGAAGATAGTGAGGTTATTAAAACTTACCTGGATCACCTTAGTAAAGTTGAGGAAGAAGTAAGAAAATCCCTCAAATTAGGACCCACTAATACCTCGCTTGAAGACCTGCTTTCCCGAGAAAATACTACTCTCTGGTCGGTAAGCCGTGGTGCTCTGGAAGAAAGAATTTTAGCCTTACCTGAAGTTATGACCCGCTTAACCCAGGAAGCCCAGGACACCGAACTTAAATTAGCTAATCTGCAGGATGCTACAGAAACCATTCTGGAAGTTCAAAGGAGAACCCCTGATATCTATCCCCTTTCCGGACCTATCGTATCCCATTTTGGTTGGAGACGACACCCCATCTGGGGAGGTAGAGATTTTCACCGAGGCGTAGATATTATGGCTCCTTACGGTTCAGCAGTGCGGGCTTCGGCCGAAGGCAAAGTCATTGATGTGGGGTATCTGGGAAGCCTGGGTTTAACAGTTACCATAAGCCACCGTGATGGCATCAGCACCGTTTATGCTCATTTAAGTAAGAGAGCGGTTAAAGAAAACCAGTTGGTTAGCAAGGGACAGATAATTGGTTTTGTGGGCACCAGTGGTTTTTCCACCGGACCTCATCTCCATTATGAAGTTCGACTCAATGGTAATCCAGTTGACCCTATTCCATACCTGCCATAGGAGGTAGATATGCCCTTTTTTGGTCCCAAAGAAAAAACCGCCGACCTCAGTATAAGTACTGTTATTGGTGAACATACCCGCCTTCTGGGGAACCTGGAAGGAAAAGGTAGCCTGAGAATTGACGGTGAAGTGGAGGGAGAAATTAAGATAGAAGCCTCTTTAATCATTGGTCCCAAGGGAAGAGTCAGGGGAGGAGTAAACGCCAATATAATAACTGTTGCTGGCAGAGTAGATGGAGATATATTTGCTAAAGATAGGGTAGAACTGCTCAGTTCAGCCCAGGTAAAAGGGAACATAACTTCTACGCGTATAGAAATGAAAGAAGGAGCAATTTTGCAGGGAAAGGTGGAGATTATCCAAAATGCGATTCAAGAACCGTGAAGAGGCAGGAGAGCAATTAGCCCGTTTTATTCTTAACTTCGGTTTTAAGATAGACCTGGTTATCGGACTTCCCCGCGGAGGACTGGTTACCGCCCAGGTGGTAGCAGAAAAACTAAATGTTCCTATGGATTATGTATTAGCGAAAAAAATCGGACCACCTGGAAACCCCGAATATGCTATTGCCATAGTCACTATTGACGGGGAAATTTTAAAAGGCGACGACCCCTTTACTTTTAGCCAGATTTCTGAAGAATATCTGACCAGAACAGCTTCCAATTATCTGAAAGACTTAATTATTCGCGATGAAATTTACCGAAAAGCCCTACCAAAACGGGAAATTAAAAATAAAAAGGTTCTGGTGGTTGATGATGGGCTGGCCACCGGCCTGACTGTGGAAGCAGCAGTGGATTACCTTTTGCGAGAAGGGGCAACTGAGGTTTACGTAGCTGCACCGGTTGGTTCCACCGAGGCAGTAGAGAGATTAAAGAACAAAACCCGCGAGGTATTAGTGATACATACCCCCGATATCTTTTACGCGGTAGGGGAGTTCTACCAGGAATTTTACCCCATCAGTGAAGATTTGGTCTTAGAAATTCTAACAAAAGAGAGGACAGAATAAAATGCAAGACAATTTTCTTTTTAGCAGAGAACATGTCTGGGTAAAACCCCGAGAGGAAGGAGTTTTGGTAGTGGGAATTAGTAGTTTCGCTCAGGACCAATTAGGTGAAATACTTTTTGTGGAACTACCTACTATTGGAAAGGAGCTCAAACAAGGTACAGTTTTAAGCATCGTGGAATCGGTTAAATCTGCCAGTGAGGTATATATGCCTCTGGACGGCAAAGTTCTGGAAGTTAATACAGAGCTTGGTGACAGCCCGGAATATGTAAATCAGGACCCTTTTGGTAATGGTTGGATTGCGGTCATCGGTATTTCTAACCCCAACCAGCTAAACCAGTTATTGGATAGCAAAACTTACCAGGAGTTCATAGACAGTCTTTAATCCATTAAGGACTGTCCCTTAGGGGACAGTCCTTTTTTACAGTTTAGCCTTTATCGTAATGTACCCAGCTGACTATGGCGGACCTAGTCCTACTCACCAAAAACCATTAATCCAGCATTTCTCTGAAGTAAGCCATTAGCTTAAACTTGGAATTGACCTTTAAGGGCCAACCACTGGTAGTTAGGGATATTAAACGGGTCTAAGTAGATACTCTTTTCTCTGGTTAATATGTCTGGGTGAGTATTAAAGGTGGTCAGTATCTACAAAAGACTACACAAAAAGCTGTTGACATTAAAGCCTTTGAGGGATATAATTGCTATTGGGAAGTAGCGCCTTAAAAGTGCGAAACTCAAATAAATAAATTAGTGGAGGATAATCATGCCAAAAGGAAACACAAAATTGCTGGCGGCCATAATCGGCGCCATAGTTCTCGTAGTCGTCCTGATTTATGCTGTGCAGGGTCTATTCCAACCAGCAGAGCAGGAGCAGGAAGCCCTAAGAGTTGGGGTCGTATTGTCTGTTGGTGGTAGAGGCGACAAGTCTTTCAATGACTCAGCGATAGAAGGTCTGGAACGGGCAAAAGAAGAGCTCGGCATTGAATATAGCTATGTTGAACCCAGAGAAGTACCTGAAATGGAAGAACTCCATCGTCTTTTCGCCCAAGAGGGTATGGATTTGATTATCGGAATAGGATTTCTCCAGGGAGATGCTATTAGTAAAGTAGCTGCAGAGTTTCCCGAACAGAGATTTGTCGTGGTGGATACTGTAATAGACCTGCCTAACGTTAAATCCTTGGTCTTTAGGGAGCATGAAGGCTCTTTCTTGGCAGGCGCACTGGCTGCTTCACTCACCAGAACAAACAATGTTGGTTTTGTCGGCGGTATGCAGATTCCCCTCATCGCCAAGTTCCAGAAAGGCTATGAGCACGGAGTGGAACATGTCAATCAACTAAAAGGCACAAATGTCACCGTACAGGTTGCTTATGCCGGAACTACCGGGGCTGCTTTCAGGGATCCGGTAAAGGGTAAAGAACTGGCGCTGTCTCAAATCGCACAAGGTGCCGATATTATATATCATGCATCCGGTGGTACAGGGATTGGCGTGTTTGAAGCTGCAGCCGAAAAGGGCATTAAAGCTATCGGCGTAGATGCAAACCAAAACTGGGTGCAACCTGGGTTTATTATTGCAAGTATGTTGAAGCGCGTAGATGTAGCTGTATTCGACGCCATTAAATCGGTTCAAGAAGGTGTTTTCCAGGCAGGCAAGCATGAATTTGGTATAGCAGAAGGCGGAATTGGCCTGACCGACCTTGTAAATGTAACCGAGGTAGAAAAAGCAGGGGTCGAAAATGATACGGCTAAAATTCAATTAATCCAGCAACTGAAGGATACTATCCCTGCTGAAGTTAGGGAATTGATCGAAACACTCGCCCAACAGATTAAAGATGGAGAGATTATAGTTCGTTTTGAGTAATAAATGCTAATTTAAGTTTCGCCTGAGTTTTCGTAGATGCTTAGTAATAGGAGAGAATTCCCATTCAACCCATTTTAGAAATGCAGCAGATATCAAAGCGATTTCCAGGGGTCCTGGCATGTGACGAAGTGAATATCAGCTTATTCCCCGGAGAGATTCTCGCCATCATCGGGGAAAATGGTGCTGGCAAATCTACTTTGATGAACATTCTTTACGGCTTGTACCAGCCCGATGAGGGACAGATCTTTATCAAGGGAGAAGCGGTGAAGATTCTGAACCCAAATCAGGCGATAGCCCACGGTATAGGTATGGTTCACCAGCATTTTATGCTGGTGAACCCTTTTACCGTTGCCGAAAATATCGTTCTCGGAGCGGAGCCACGGCGGAGCATATTCTTAAATTTTGACCAAGCCCGAAAAATAGTTTCGGAGGTGTCAAATCGCTACGGACTTAAAGTTAAACCCGACGCACGGATAGAGCAGTTACCTGTAGGCGTACAGCAACGGGTAGAAATTCTCAGGATTCTCTACCGGGGTGCTGAGATAATCATTTTGGATGAACCTACAGCAGTGCTCAATCCGCAAGAAGTGAGGGAACTTTACACCATTATGCATAATCTCACAGCTCAGGGTAAGAGTATTATCTTTATATCGCATAAATTAAACGAGGTTCTAGCCATCAGCCAGCGGGTGACCGTCATGCGCCGGGGTAGAGTTATGGGAAATGTTGCCACGAAAGACACCTCTCCCCCGGAGCTGGCAAACCTCATGGTTGGACGCCCCGTGCTCTTGCAGGTGGAAAAAGGGACGGCTCGACCGGGCAAATATATATTGGAAGTACGAGATCTTGTCGCTAAAAACTATGCTGGCGACAGAGTACTGGATGCTGTCAATTTTGAGGTCAAATCCGGCGAGATTTTAGGCATCGCCGGTGTAGAGGGGAATGGCCAGACCGAGCTGGTAGAAGTATTGACTGGTCTTCGCCGTGCGGTGAGCGGCAAGATTTTGTTACGTGGAACAGATATAACCGCTCTTACACCACGAAAAATTAAGGAACAAAAAATTGGCCATATTCCCGAAGACCGGCAAAAAAGAGGACTGGAGTTAGATTTTACAGTGCAAGAAAATCTTATATTTGGCTACCACTATAAGTCACCTTTTGCGCGAGGTAAGTTCCTTAATTTAGAGGTTATCTCCAACCATGCCGACAGGCTCATTAAAGAGTTTGACATTCGCACCCCTGGTTCGGAAACAACTACTCGCTCCCTTTCGGGTGGAAATCAGCAAAAAGTCATATTAGCCCGAGAGTTTTATGAAGAACCAGAACTTTTGATTGCGGCTCAACCTTCCCGAGGAGTGGATATTGGTGCCATAGAATTTATCCACCGCCGTCTGGTTGAACACAGAGATGCCGGCAAAGCGGTTTTGCTCATATCGCCCGATTTGGCTGAAATATTATCCTTAAGTGACAGAATAGCCGTCATCTATGAGGGACGAATTATGGGAATAGTAGATACCAACCTGGTTACCGAGGAACAGCTTGGGTTAATGATGGCTGGAATCAGGGCGGAACAAAGCGCTGGTTGTGCCTTTCAGGTAGAGTCTGGAAATGAATAACCAGGATAACGATATGACAATACACACTTTTAAAGTGATAGTAAACGGTTTTGGAAAAAATTAAAGTAAGTAGGCATTTTAACTGGCGAGATATATTGGTACCTTTAGGGGCTATCAGCCTCGGTTTTTTGGTGGGCGCGGTTATTATTTTAGTGATTGGCCAAAATCCCCTGGAAGCCTATAGCGCACTTTTGTATGGTGCTTTCGGCGATTTCAATAAAATATTGGGCACTCTCACCCGAGCAACCCCGGTTATTTTTACAGGCCTGGCTGTGTCCTTGCCGTTTCGGGCTGGACTGTTTAATATAGGTGTTGAGGGACAAATGACGATGGGAGCGCTGGCGGCAGCAGTGGTGGGCAGTAGTTTTAGCGGACTGCCTATGGCGTTACATCTACCCCTGGCTATATTGGC
>BBPF01000460.1_pt1 | contig 14352 bp, 14 predicted proteins | sample 1343921 | NCBI WGS metagenome assembly BBPF01 (sample SAMD00019090, study PRJDB2971) | groundwater metagenome | isolation source: The Cedars highly-alkaline
CTGCAGCATAAAGAACCGGACAAGGTTCCCTTTGATCTCGGAGGCACCTCTGTAACAGGGATCCATCGGTGTGCCTATCAAAGACTGGTCACTCATTTGGGCATTGATGCAAGAGGTTTTAAATTGCACGATACAATAACCCAACGGGCAGAGATAAGTGAAGAGATATGTCAGAGATTGAAAGTCGACGTAAGAATGATTGATATTGTCACAAAGGGTGAGGTATCTGATCTGCAAGATGAAGGAAACTATACCTCATTCACCGATGATTTTGGCATCAAATGGGCGATGCCGAAGCGAGGCGGTCTTTACTATGATATGAGGGCACACCCCCTCTCGGGATCGATAACCGTAAAAGACGTTCAAGAACAGCCCCTTCCACCCCTCCCCGAACCAGCAAACCTACAAGAGACGAAGTGGAGCTTGAAAGAATCCCCCACAGACTACGCTCTCACCATCGCTGCTCCTGGTGGGGGCGGAATCTTCGAGTTGGCCTCATGGCTGAGAGGATTCAAGGAGTTCTATATGGACCTGGCAGGCAATCCCTCTTTGGCTACACTGTTATTAGACAGGTTGACCGACTTTAAGATTCAATCTTGGGATAGGCTCTTAGATGCTTTCGGGGATATGGCTCAGATCGCTTTAGAGGCGGACGACCTTTCTACACAAGAGGGATTGTTAATCTCCCCTGCTATGTACAGGAGGCTCATAAAACCGAGGCACAAGCGACTCTTTGAATTCATAAAGAAAAAGTCTCAAGCTCCGATCTACATATTCTTTCATTCGTGCGGGGCCGTCTACGACCTCATCCCCGACCTCATCGACGCCGGGGTTGATATTCTGAACCCGGTGCAGGTCAGCGCAGCGAAAATGGACACTAGGCGGCTCAAGAAGGAGTTTGGTGATGAGTTGGTTTTCTGGGGAGGGGGAGTTGACACCCAACACGTACTTCCTCACGGGACCTCAACCGAAGTGCGCGATGAGGTCAAGAGGCGAATCGATGATCTAGCCCCCGGCGGCGGATTCATCTTCGCTGCAGTTCACAATATTCAGGCCGATGTGCCTCCAGAGAACATTATGGCGATGTGGGAGGTGCTGCAGGAATACGGGGTATACTAGCGATTTTTAGCTTTCCCGGTGATCCAAAGAGAGGAGAAATGACGCACAAAACAAAAGTTGGGATTATCGGAGCAGGACGAATTGGGAGACTGCACGCGAAAAATCTCACCCATCTGATCCCTGAGGCGGGGGTGGTAGCGGTTGCCGACGTTCGCCGAGAGGTTGCTGCGAGTTGTGCAACTAAGTTCGGTATCCCCAAGGCTTACACAGAGCATGGCCCAATCCTGGGGGATCCCGGGATCGACGCTGTGCTTATCTGCTCAAGCACTGATACCCACGTTCAGATCATTGAGCAAGCAGCCGAGGCGGGGAAGCACATCTTCTGTGAGAAGCCGATCGCGCTCGAGCTCGAAGCGATCGACCGGGTGCTTGCAGCGGTGGGAAGAGCCGGGGTTATCCTGCAGGTGGGGTTCCAGCGGAGGTTTGACCCTAACTTCCGGCGCGTAAAGGAACTCGTTTCTCAAGGGGCCATTGGAAGACCACACATATTGCGGATTACGAGCAGGGATCCTGAGCCGCCGCCGCTTGATTACATTAAGGTGTCTGGGGGCATCTTCCTGGACATGACGATTCATGACTTTGACATGGCGCGTTACGTGATGGGTGAGGAGGTCAAGGAGGTCTACGCGGTCGGCTCTGTCCTCGTAGATCCCCAGATCGGTGAAGCTGGAGATGTCGATACGGCGGTGATCACCCTACGTTTTCGCAGCGGAGCAATCGGTGTGATCGACAACTCCCGCCAGGCAGTCTATGGATACGACCAGCGGCTGGAGGTCTTCGGCGAGAAGGGGATGATCGTTGTCCATAACCCCAGACCGGATACCACAGTGATTTCCGACAAACAAGGGCAGCATGCCTCGCCACTTTTGCACTTCTTTGCGGAGCGGTACACCGATGCTTACGTCGCTGAGATTGAAACGTTCATCAAGTGCATCCAGGGGGGCAAAAAGCCACCGGTAACCGGGCTCGACGGGAAGATTCCCGTCGTGATGGGGTATGCGGCCAAATGCTCCTATGAGGAGCACCGTCCGGTCCGCCTGTCCGAGATCGATCCCAATCTTGCTTTGTAAGACCCGTACAGGCCGATTTGTCGGTCATCGAACTCGGGGTATAATGCAACTTCGGGCGATAAGAAATGTTTGCGAAAGGAGGCGAAATGAAGACACTGGTGCTTTCGGCAAAGTGGGAGCCGCGGCCCGATTACCGGGTCTCGGAGTTCGAAAAGAGGACGGGCAAAGCGATCGAGGGGTTCAATGTCTGGCGGTACCCCAGGCTTGAGCTTAAGGGGGTGGAGCAGCCCGAGCCTGGTCCGGGTGAGGTCCTGATCCGGGTGAAAGCCTGCGGCATCTGCGGCTCCGATATTCATTTCTACGAGACCGACAAGGATGACTACATCCTCTATCCTGGACTCACCAAGTTCCCCGCGACCATCGGCCACGAGTTCGCCGGAGAGATCGTGGAACTTGGCCGCGGGCCGGAGGCAAAGGGGTTCAAGGTCGGCGATCGGGTCACGGTGGAGGAAATGGTCTGGTGCGGTTACTGTCGCCCCTGTCGGGATGGTTTCCCCAACCAGTGCGAGAACCTCGAGGAACTTGGGTTTACCGTCGATGGGGCCATGGCAGAGTACATCGTCGTCCCGATCAAACTCTGCTGGAAGCTGGACGCAGTGTTCGAGCGCTACAGCGACGAGGCTACAGCGTGGGAGGTGGGCGCGACCACCGAGCCAACCTGCGTCGCATACAACACGATCTTCGAGTGTGCGGGGGGGTTCCAGCCGGGGGCGTACGTGGCGATCTACGGGGCGGGTCCGATCGGCCTGGGGGCGATTCAGCTCTGCAAGGCCGCAGGTGCAACTAAAGTGATTGCCTTCGAGGTCTCCGAGGTGCGCAGGAAGCTTGCTAAAGAGGTAGGCGCTGATGCAGTCTACGATCCGTGCAAGATCATCCCTTCCGAAGTAGTAATGGATCTCACCCACGGCGCGGGGGCGGACTTTTCGCTGGAGTCCGCAGGTGCCCCGGAGAAGACGATCCCGGAGATGGAGAAAACGATGGCCATCGCCGGGAAACTGGCGGTGGTGGGGCGGGCGGCGCAACGGGTGCCGATGTACCTCGAACGCTTCCAAACGAGGAAGGCCAAACTGTACGGCGCGCAAGGGCATTCGGGATACGGGATCTTCCCGTCGGTCATCCGGATGATGGGGGCTGGCCTGATCGACAACTCCAAGATCATCACCTCGCGCTTCTCGCTAGACCGGTCTCTTGAGGCCCTGGAGAAGGCCACCAAGCGCGAGGACGGAAAGATCATCATCAAACCATAGAAGCAATGAGGAGAAGAGATGTCCATGTGGATCACCACAGAGCACCCCGCTATCGTCTTTGAGGACACCGAGGTGGGGCGGCTGAAGAAGAAAATTTGGGATGCTTCGGAGGAGGAGATAGACCGAGTCCTCGTCAAATACGAGGTCCCTTCTCCATCGGAGCTTGGGAGACCGGGCTCTTACATTCAGACAACAGTTCGGGCTGAAGCAATTAAGAACCGTAGAAAGAACGATGTCGTCCTCATCCCGGTAGGCTCTACGGAGAATCATGGCCGACATACCGTCTCAGGGCTTGACACCTTTATGGTGACCCAGATCAGCGAGGCAGTGCGGCGCTATTCCGTGAAGCAGGACCGGCCCGTCAACCTGACCCTACCGCCCCTGAACTACGGCGGGCATCCCTACCACCACATCGGCATGCCCGGGACGGTGATTATGCCGGAGGATGTGGTGCGGGAGACGTTGATCAACGTGATGCTGGGGTTGTGGAACGATGGCTTCCGCAAGCAGATCATCATCAACAACCACGGCCAGCTTTGGATTCTGGAGTCAGCGCTACATGAGTTCATGTACCGCTATCAGCTTCCGGGTGTCTTCCAGATGCTGGACTGGCACCGGGGAGTACGAGAGTTCTTCTTCCCGGTCGAGCGGCCCGATTCGCTGGAAACTCATTTCATCCATGCCGATGAGTCGGAGACATCGGTCGCCTTGCTCATGTTCCCTGAGGGAATGGTTGACACCTCCCTCGCTGAGGAGGCTCAAGGGAAAGCGTTCCTTCCCGCTGGCCACTTCGACACATCGGTCGATGCCCATCGGCGGCCGCACAGGTGGTCCGAGGGGGAGGGGCACTTCGCAATCGAGCTTGCGGCCACGCCCGCGGGCGTGGTAGGAAAACCTGCCCTGGCTACCGCTCGGAAGGCCAAGCGACCCATCGCAGCCATCCTGAGCTATCTCACCCTGGCCATCGAGGAGATCCTTGAAGCCTTCCCACCGGGCAAGGTGCCACCTGTAGAGGAGGTGACACTTCGGACAGCCGAGGAGATGGAGCCCTATTTGAAGGAGCCGGGAAGTGAGGGATGGAAATCGGTCTACAGCCTGCCGAGGATCGGTTTATGAGTATGCAGACGGCCTTGATCGTTCCAATTCAGGATCCTACACCCTTTTCGCCGTTTTCTCCCACCACTGGCCTTGTGGAGAACCTAAAGCGGGCAAATGAAGCGGGCTACGACGGGGTGGAGCTTGCGATCACCCACCCCGAGCGGATTAGTCCCGCTGAGAGGGAACAATTGCTAAAAACCCTGGACGAAACCGGGCTCGCCGTTGCGGCGATCACTACAGGCCAGGCATACGAGATAGAGGGGATCTCATTCACCGAGGAGGACCCTGCCCTCCGTCGCCGGGCAATTGAGCGCATCAAGGCACACCTTAATTTCGTACGTGAACTCGACCTGCGCGCAGTAGTGATCATCGGTCTGATCAGAGGACGTCGGGGTGATAAAAAGGGACGCTCGTGGCTCATCGAGGCGCTTTGCGAATGCACAAAAGAAGCTCGCGGAGTCAGACTGGCCATTGAACCACTGAACCGCTACGAGAGCAGCCTGGTCAATACCATGCAGGAAGCTCTGGAGATTCTGGAGGAAGTGGAGGCAGAGAATCTCGGCCTCCTCCTGGATACCTTTCACGCTAACATCGAGGAGGTCTCAATAGAGGGGAGTATCCTGAAGGCCGGTGATAGGATCTTTCATGTTCATGTGGCCGACAGCAACCGCTGGGCACCGGGGTATGGGCATCTAAATTTCACCAAGATAACTCGTGCCCTTTGCAAGATAAACTACAAAGGTTTCCTCTCAGCTGAGGTTTTGCCTGAGCCCAATCCCGATGACTGCTTAAAGAAGATCATCTGTCATTTAAAGAGGAGGTGAAAAATTGAACGAGCCGTATCAGAAGTATCTTGAGATGAGCATTGTTCATTTCATGGCCTATCCAGAGACTATCGGGGGAGATGGGCCGATCATTGAGACTTTAACGGAGATTGCACTTGATCCCTTCTTCACCGCAGTTGAGATAGGGCGGATCAATGATGGGAAGACCCGTAAGGAAGTAGCTAGGCTTCTAAAGCAAGCCCATATGCGGGTTGGCTTTGGGGCACAACCTATACTGCTTATGGGAAAGCACAACCTGAACTCACCTGCTGAAAATCAAAGGAGGGAAGCAATTGATGCAGTTAAAGCGGGGATTGATCAGGCTTATGAGATAGAAGCTGAGAGGCTTGCTCTGTTAAGTGGCCCAGCTCCTGAAGGCGATAAGAGAGAGGAGCAGATTAAACTTTTGTGCGACTCCTTAAATCAAATCTGTGAATATGCTGAAAGCCAGGGTGATTTAGGAATCACCCTGGAGATCTTTGACCCTGATATAGACAAAAAGGCATTGATTGGGCATAACCAGGATGCAGCTAAGGTTGCTGAAGTGGTCAAAAAGGAGCATCCCTCATTCGGGGTTATGGTTGACTTATCCCATCTGCCGCTGCAACGTGAGAGTGCCCATAAAGCTTTATCAGTGGTAGCTGATCACTTAGTCCACGTCCATCTCGGAAACTGCGTGATGAAAGACTCAGATCATCCAGCATACGGTGATCAACATCCCCGCTTTGGGATTGAAGGTGGTGAGAATGATGTCCCTCAGATAGTGGATTTCATCGAGGCATTATTTGCCGTGGGTTTTCTGGGAAAAGAAAGACCGTTTGCCGGCTTTGAAGTAAAGCCTTTAGAGGGAGAGTCCTCTCAGGTAGTGATTGCAAATGCTAAGCGGACATTCAATGAGGCTTGGGCTAAAGTGAAGGTGCAAGAAGGGTTATTAAATTGAAGAGGTGATAATTATGAGGGTTTACATTTCTCAACGGATATTCTCTGAAGCGTTAGAGATGCTCAGAAAAGAGGGGATTACCTTTGAGATGAATGAAGGAGCAAGGCTTTCTAAGGAAGGGTTAATTAAAAAGATTCAAGAAGCAGATGGACTCATCTGCCTTCTCAGCGATGGGATCGATTCTGAGGTTCTTAAGTCCAATCCTAAGCTTAAGGTAGTCTGTAACGTTGCAGTAGGCTATGATAACATCGATGTGGGTGCTGCTACAAAGCTTAAAATTATGGTGACCAACACACCCGGTGTCTTGACTGAGACCACTGCCGATCTGGCCTTTGCGTTGCTTTTGAGCGTTGCTCGAAGGATTGTGGAAGCAGATAAGTTCACCAGGAGGGGGGAATACAAAGGCTGGGAGCTGATTCAGCCCCACCTGGGGAGGGACGTATACGGAAAAGCTTTAGGAATTGTGGGGATGGGAAGGATTGGAACAGCAGTTGCAAAAAGGGCAAGCAGGGGATTTGATATGAAGATCTTATATTACGATGAGATCAGAAATGAGCAGGCCGAGAAGGAACTGGGGGCAGAATTCGTGGAGTTTGAAGAGTTGTTGGAGAAAAGCGACTTTATAAGCATCCATAGCCCACTTACTGAGAAGACAAGGCATATGTTCTCCACTGAACAGTTCAAGAAAATGAAGAAAAGCGCTTATTTGATCAACACAGCCCGTGGCCCTGTGGTGAATGAGGAAGCCTTAGTTAAGGCCTTAAGAGATAAAGAGATCAAGGGAGCTGGGCTTGACGTCTATGAAGAGGAGCCCAAGGTTCATCCGGAGCTGGTGAAATTGGATAATGTGGTGTTGTTGCCCCATATTGCAAGCGCCTCTGTGGAGACACGCACCAAGATGGCCACCATGGCTGCGGAGAACATGATAGCGGCTCTCAAAGGCAAAGAGCCCCCAAATCTGGTCAACAAAGAGGTCCTGAAAGGAGGCCAGGAAAGATGAATAAAGGTTACGAATTCAGGTTGGAGGAATTCTTCCCTGAAGGGCTTTTTTATCAGATCAACGAGCTTAGGGTTCACAAGAAGGACATCATTGCTGAGGAGGCGAAGGCCCGCAAAAGGAGGGGGGAGTTAGCTAAAGATGGCAAGCTTACCATACTGGCAGCCGATCATCCCGCCCGGGGGATAACAGCTTCCAACGGAGACCCTCTTATCATGGGCAACCGTCATCAGTATTTAGGAAGGATCCTGAGGGTGATTACCTCAGAGGAGTTCGACGGAGTGATGGGGACCACTGATATCCTGGAGGACTTGTTTTTGGTTAACTACCTCTTAAAGGAGAGGGGCAAGAAGCCCTTCATGGACAATAAAGTCCTCTTAGGGTGTATGAACCGTGGTGGCATCTCCAAAACCGTCTTTGAGATGGACGACCGCTATACCTCGTGGACCGCTGAATCTATTCACCAAATGAGGTTAGATGGTGCAAAACTTATGTTCAGGCTAGATCCAGGCTCCCCTGAGTGCGGCGCCACCCTCGATTACACCGCCCACGCCATACGTCAACTCAACAAGTACGACACCCCTGCCTTTGTGGAGTGTCTGCCTGTGGAGAAGGTGGGAGACACGTATTCTGTCAAGAAGGCTCCTGAGGCGCTGATTCAGGCGATCGGAATCGCTACCGCATTAGGAGACTCCTCACGTAACATATGGCTTAAGATACCCTATGTAGAGAACTTCGAGATGGTTGCAAAGTCAACTACCCATCCCATCTTGATCTTAGGGGGTGCTGCACGTGAGGATCTGCCCCCCGTGCTAGAAGAGATCTCAAAGGCTCTCAAAGTTGGCAGAAATGTGAGAGGGGTATTGCTCGGCAGAAACGTCCTCTTCCCGTCCAAAGAAGACCCCCTTGCAGTGGCCCTAGCGGTCAACGGCATCGTCCATGAAAGCCTCTCCGCCAAGGAAGCTTTAGATAGGCTCATGGGTACTAGGGGAAAGGATATGGATAGGCTGACATAGGGGGTGAAGATGAAACCGAAAGGAAATCTTGTGGTTGGTCAATCCGGGGGCCCAACGGCGGTGATCAACTCCTCCCTGGCAGGGGTGATCCAGGAGGCTAAAAAACACGATGTCGAAAAGATCTACGGGGCAGTTCACGGGATTGTTGGGGTTTTAAATGAGGTCCTATTGGATTTGGGTAAGGAAGACCCCTCCACCATTGAAGGGCTGAGATATACCCCCTCTGCTGCCTTAGGCTCATGTAGATATAAACTAAAAGATGAGGACTACGGAAAAGTGATAGATACCTTCACAAAATACAATATACGTTATTTCTTTTACATCGGTGGTAACGATTCCATGGAAACAGCTCATAGGTTATCAGAGATAGCTAAAGGAAAGGGTTACGAGCTCTCCAGCATTGGGATTCCTAAGACCATTGATAACGATCTCGTCCGGACCGATCACTGTCCAGGTTATGGCAGTGTTGCCAGATGGGTAGCTATCGCTACACGGGACGCCGGGCTTGACACTGAAGCCATAGGGATAGTGGATAAGGTGAAGGTGATCGAGACCATGGGTAGAGACACAGGATGGATCACCGCTGCCACTGCCCTGGCCCGGGAAGGAGATAAAGATGCTCCGCATCTGATTTATCTCTCTGAAAGGCCGTTTATCAAGGAGAGGTTTTTAGAAGACGTTGAAAGAATATATAAAGACCTGGGATATGTTGTGGTCACGGTATGTGAGGGGCTGAAGGATGGGGAGGGGCGAACTCTGGTGGAGTCTAAGAGAGGGGTGGATCTTGATGCCTTTGGCCATGCCCAGAGGGGCGGTGTGAGTGAGTATCTCTGTGCTTTAATAACGAGGGAGCTTGGGCTTAAGGCAAGGGCGGACAAGCCAGGGACGATCCAGAGGGTCTGTGCCTCTTTAGCTTCAAGGACCGATCGAGAGGAGGCTTACTTAGTGGGAAGGGAAGCGGTTAGATATGCAGTGGAAGGCAATGCTGATCTTATGATCACATTAGAGAGGGAATCCTCGCCGCAATACAAGTGCATCATTGGAACAGCTAATCTTGAGGATGTGATTGGCCGGGTGAAGCCTCTACCAGACGAGTATATTAGCGAAAGAGGTAACGATGTGACGAAAAGCTTCATAGAATATGCAAGACCGCTCATCGGCGATCCTCTGCCAACATACGTCAGGTTGAGATGAAGAGATTTTAAGCATCGTTCATACAAGGCTTTTCGCTAATTTGGCTGCACTGGCTGCATCCGCAGCGTACCCATCGGCACCGATTTTATCGGCGTACCCTTGAGTCACCGGTGCCCCCCCGATGATCACCTTTAATTGATCGCGAAGGCCGGCTCCTCTAATGGCATCGATGACCTCTGGCATGTAGATCATTGTCGTAGTCAACAGCGCGGACATGGCAAGGATATGGGGGCTGTGTTCCTTTGCCGCTTTGAGGAACTCCCCCGCGGTGACATCTATACCCAGGTCTATCACCTCAAACCCAGCTCCCTCCAGCATCATTGCTACGAGATCCTTACCGATATTGTGCAAGTCCCTTGCGACGGTACCGATCACCACCTTACCACGCGCTTTCACCTTTGCATTGACCAACAGCGGCTTCAATACTGCTACCGCTCCCCTCATCACCGTAGCAGAGAGCAGCATCTCCGGGATATAGCGATCTCCCTTGGCATACTCTTCTCCGACAATGTCCATCGCTGGCATAAGTGCTTCATCAAGAATTTGTTGAGCCCCCAACCCTTGAGAGGTAGCTTCGTTGGTCAATTTAATCACACCATCCATGTCCCCGTCTACCACGGCTTGCTTGATTTCTTTCAGCATTCTATCTAGTCCCCCTTTCCTTTTGCTTTTTTATGTACTGCAAACAATAGTTATCGAGTCCCACCAAGGCGCGGGATGCATAGAGGGTATCCATCATCGCCTTATCAGTAGGATCCATGATGGTTCCATCCAAGCCGGCCTCCACCAACATCGCCAAGAAGGTTCGGTTGAGCAAACGGCGGTTCGGCAACCCAAAGGAGACGTTGCTCACCGCCGTGAGTGTCTTTATCCCAAGTTCTTGCCTTGCTCGCCGGACCGCTTGAAGCACCTGCGTTCCCTGCTGCGGGGCGCTTCCGACGGACATGCAGACCATGTCCACATAGAGACGACCATGGTCGAGGCCTACGCGATCGCACTTCTCCAAGAGTGTGCGGGTCTCCTCTACCCGATCATCGGCGGTCTTTGGCATGCCGTGCTCCCCCATGGCAAGACCGATCACCTCGGCCCCGCTTTCCGCGGCGAGCTCTATTAACCCCGCCTTTGTCTTCTCGTTGCTGATGGAGTTTATCACCGGTGGGGTCGAACAGGCCTTTAACCCGGCTTCCATAGCAACCGGATTGGAGGTGTCGATGGCCAAACGAACGTCCTCACCGAGCTCATCCTCCACGACGCCTATCAACCATTGAAGGTCACGCACCTCGTTTTCCATGGATTGCTCAGCATTTAAGTCGATCACGTGTCCCCCCGCTTCAGCCTGTGCACGGGCCAATCGTCGAATAAGCACCTCGTTCCTCTCCTTAAGGGCTTGAGCTATCTCACTACGGCCTGAGTTGATCAATTCCCCCACTACAAGAAACACCTCGCCTCCTCTCTTGATTCTTGGGGTCTCTCGGACGTCAGTATGTCAAAACGAGCGCAAATCTTCTCATCTACTTCCAAGGGGGTATCAAAGCCGGCCGCCCTTCCCTTAAGCTCTCGCTCACGCGCCTCCAAGCCGTCCGCCTCGAGGACGGTTAGCATTCTACAACAGATGTTCCAGCTTAGTTCCTAGCCTGTACGCATTCTTGGGATATACTCTTGGGTCATTATATCTGCCGAATTTCTTCGCATATTCCACCATCAATCTGATCCTGGCTGGGTCAGTGCCCTGGTTGACCTCCCCACCGCTGGAGAAGATGAAACCTCCCCCCTCCTTACCGATCAATATCTGCTCCCGGCACACCTGTCGCACCATTTCATCGCTCCCACGCAGCAGCACCCCCATGGGGGCGATGTTCCCCATCAAGGCCACCTTTTTCCCCATCTTCTCCTTGGCCAATTTCAGATTCACCTCGTAACCCAGGTGGAAGACGTCCATGCCGCACTCGGGGAGAAGATCGAGCAGGTGGGTGGTGTTAGAATCGTTGTGCAATAGCTTCAGGGCCTGGGGGAAGGTGGCGAATATCCTCTGGTGGTAGGGCAGGACGAACTGGCGGTAGTGCTCTGCCGAGATCATCCCCGGGAAATCCTCGGCCAGGATCACCCACTTCGGCTCACCGATGGCTCTGGCCAGCGCTTTGGCACCGACAATGGCCGCCTCGGTGAACAGCTCCATGGCCCGATGCACAAATGGGGGGTCGGTGCGCATCTTGATGAACCATTCGGAGGCGCCCACGTTTTCGGTCAGCGTGTCAAAGGGGCTATCGAAACGGAGCAAGCCATCGCAGTAGCCGTAGTCTTTCTTGAGATCCGGTGGGATGTGGTCCATATACTCCTTCCACTCCCCCAGAAGAAGCCGGCTGACGTCGCTGGTAAAGGCTTCGGGTATCTCGATCTTCGCCAGATCCTCAGTGCTCTTGATCTTGCCCACCCGCAGCTCGGACTGCCCCCAGTAGAAGGCGTCTCGGTTATCCAACTGCAAGAGCATGTCCATGAAAATGTTGCTGAAGGGATTGATGATGAATATCAGGGGAACTTCGGGGAAGACTTCTGCTCCATAGCGCAGGATATTAATGTTTCTTTCCCGGTCTAACAGGGCCTTTAGTCCCTCCGCCTGATATCCCATCAGATGGTTCATGTAAACATGGGTAATTGCCCCCACGACGGGCACATAGTCAACCTTCTCGAACCTGGCAGCGGCCAGGAATCTCTCAAAGGGGGTGTATTGAGCCATTACTTCACCTCTCTAGGTGTCTTTACCTTTTGATTGCCTTAAAGACTAGGGGGACCAAGAAAGCTCCTGCAAATGAAATCGTTGCCGACCTAATGAACCTTAGATAATACGTCCCGCCCAAACCCAGGAGGGGCAGTATTATCATTAGTCCCGCCAACAAGCTGAAGCCCATCAAAGCCCGCAAAATCTTGGTTCCGAGGCTAACCTCAGTGCTAAAATTTATGTATTTCATCTCAAGCATTACCCCGATGGGAAAACCGAAAAGGAAGCCCAACGTTGGCGAGGGATCGCCCCTAGCGATATCGGGGAAAATTAAGAGGTTGAAAGGCAGCAGAAATAATGCAAGAGCTGGGACGGCTTGATTTAATAATTGATAAGGGTTTTTAAATCGCTTGGTTGCAACTTGCCCCAGTTTAAGCGCAAACACCGAGAACAGCACCCCTATCACAATTCCACCCAGGATATCGCCGGGATAGTGAACGCCTAAATATATTCTTGAGAGCCCTACCAAAAAAATCATGGTTAGGGACAGGGCAAAGCAGGGAGAGCCCCTGATTTTGAGCCATACCCAGCTCCAGAATGTCGCTGCGTTTTGGACATGCCCACTTGGAAATCCCCAAGTTATGTACTCCTTGCCAATTATACGATATCCTGCAGGCGGTCTTTCCATCTTTATCATCATCTTTAGAGAATGGTTCAAATACGCGCTCAGCAGGAGAACGAGAATCGCTAACACGGCACCTCTCTTATTCCAACACCAGTAAGCCAGTCCCTATAAGAGCCAGATAGGCAAAATCTCCACCCAACTCGGTGAAGAATATAAACAGCCAATCGAAGGTCGGGGATAAGGCATTTTGCAATGCCTCGATCAAGCCCGTTCCAAAGAGAATATCTTGCATTTTGATACCTCCTACTAATATTTACCGTATCTTTCAGCGGTCTCCACCAGGGCGAAGATATTTTCATCGGGTGTATCCCTTGGCACTTGATCGCCCGTTGCTAACACAAACCCGCCTCCTTCAGCGGCGACATCTATACACCACTTGGCTTCTCTCTTCACGTCCTCCACGGTGCCCCTCAACATGGTTTCAAAAGTGTTCACATTGCCCTTTAAGGCCAGCTTATCCCCGAATTTCCTCTTTATTGCCATTAGATCGACATTTCCTGAAGGAGGCCTCTCCAAGGGTTCCACGACATCTAAATCTGTTTCATCGTATACTATCTCCACTACCTCCCTGGATTTGCCACAGACGTGGAGGTGTGAGATCACACCCGCCTCTTTACAGAGCTTGGTCGCATCCTTAATGAAGGGTAGATTGTACTTTTTAAATATGCTCGGTGATATGACGGACATGCTGGAAGATGATCCTTGTAACACTATCTCATCCGGTTGTGGTTTCGAGCTGAGATAATCCTTTACTCTCTTTACAGCGTATCGATGGTAAAAGGTAAATACCTCGTACATATGCTCAGGCTCGTAATGGATATCAAGGATCACCTTGTCATGACGATTGCCGCAAAGACTAACCCACCAGTCAACGGGAAGCGATACGCTCACCCCGTAGACCCCCAGGTCGCCAATTTTATTATAATCATCAAGTTCGGGCTTCCTTTGCCATCTTTCATCCATAAGATACTTAATAATGGTAAAATCCCTCTTTAAATCCTTGACCGGCCCCTCTTCAATCAAGGGTGGATTATCACCGGGATAGCGCACCCGCCAGTTTAGGCGACCATACTCAGTGTCAAGCCAAGACTCCTTTACCATCCTGTCCTGATGAGAGGTGATCGAATCTTTGACCTCACTCTCCCACTCCCAATTAGAGCTCCTGCTCTTAGTGCCCCCGGACTTTTCGAAATAGATAAGCCCCTCCCTTCCCCCATAGATGTACCAACCATCAATACCATACTTTTTAATTGCCTCTAAATAAGTCTCAGGGAGAGAGGGGTCCTGGTATAGATAGATCTCCCAAAAGGGTTTTCCGGTGAGTTTGGCAGGTATCATGTTGGATATATCAGGGGAAACTGGTACCCTATCTGGCTTCCCTCTTCGAAACGCAGTTAGCATTCTCTCATTAGAGGTCATATCACAAATTACCCCCCTATTTTTCTA
>BBPF01000623.1_pt1 | contig 14329 bp, 12 predicted proteins | sample 1343921 | NCBI WGS metagenome assembly BBPF01 (sample SAMD00019090, study PRJDB2971) | groundwater metagenome | isolation source: The Cedars highly-alkaline
AATAGTTTTTCAAATTTCATGGTTAGGATTAAGATTAATTGTTATTATTGTTCGACCTTTTTTGTCTTTGTAATCTTTAACGGAATTCAATTCTTCTTTGATTAATTTTATCTATTATTTTTTTCTTTTAAATAATCATAGACAGATAAAGCGGCCTTTGCCCCTTCACCAGCTGCCGTCACGATTTGTTTATATTTGCCAACATTGACATCGCCAGCAGCAAAAAGTCCAGGGGTCTTTGTTTGACAGGTCTCAAAATTCACCTTTATTTCATTTATTTTATTAAACTCAACTAAATCTTTGACAAAAGCGCTGGCTGGTTGCAAACCAATTTCAACGAAAATGCCGTCAACCGGCAAATCAAAATCTTTACCAGTTCTTCTATCCTGACACAAAAGTGACTCAACGAATTTCTTTCCTTTTATTTTTTTAACTTGGGTGTTGGTAATAATTTCAACCCTGCCTGACCTTTTTACCCTTTCCTGATTTTCAACATCAGCTTTTGTTTTCTCTCCGTATTCTAAAATATATATCTTTTTGGCAACTTTTGTCAAAAATATGGCTGCTTCAAAAGCTGAATTACCTCCGCCGATTACAGCCACTGTTTTGTCGTTAAATATGGGACCATCGCAAGTGACGCAAAAACTTAAACCGCGGCCTATAAACTTTTTTTCTCCTGGGACTCCTAAGAATCGGGGCTCGGCTCCAACAGCTATAATTGCTGTTTTTGACTCAAATTTATTTTTGCTTTTTGTAATTGCGAAGAATTTATCTTTAATCTTTTTTAATTTTACCACTTCATCCCTTTCAATGTCAATTTTTTGTTTTCTTAACTGTTTTTCAAATTTTTGAACTAAATCTAAGCCAGAAATCTTCTCAAAACCAGGATAATTTTCAATAGCTATTGCTTTTTCAGCCACTTGTCCGCCAAAGCCCTTAGCAATCAAAAGAATGTTTAATTTTTGCCTGGCCCCGTAGATTCCAGCAGTAATGCCGGCCGGCCCTCCGCCAATAATTATTAAATCGTAGACCATATTTTAGGGTGAATTCTAAGGATATTTGGTTTTAATTATTTTTAGAACTTCTTTAGCTGAATCAACTAATTGGAAAATAGCCAAGTCTTTTTTATTGACTGCTTTTCTTTTTTGATAAACTTCTTTTTTCAGCCAATTAAACAAGGGCTGCCAATATTCTCTACCCACAGCAATTACTAAAACCGGTTTGGGCAGCTTTCTGGTTTGAACCAAAGTTATCATTTCAAAGAATTCATCTAAGGTGCCAAATCCGCCCGGGAAAAAAACATAAACCTGGCAAGCAAAAGAAAACATTACTTTTCTGGTAAAGAAATAATGAAAACCAATCGGTTTTTTAACAAAAGCATTCATCCTTTGGCCTTCAGGAAGTTGAATATTTATTCCAATTGATTCTCCCCCTTCCATAACTGCTCCGCGATTAGCAGCTTCCATTATTCCCGGTCCTCCGCCGGTAATGATGGTGAATTTTTCTTTTGCCAAAAAACCGCCCAATTTTCTCGCTTCTTGATAATAATGGTCGTTTGTTGAAGCGCAAGTAGAACCGAAAATTCCCACTGCTTTCTTAAAATCAGTTATAAATTGAAAACCGTCAACAAATTCAGCCATTATTCTGAAAATCCGCCAAGAAAAAGTTTGCCTGAAATCCTCTTTAACCGGAGGCAAATCAGGGTCAGGGCAATGAATTACTTTTTCAATTTTTGAGGTTTTTGATTCCTTCATAGTAAAAAAATATATTTATATGGATTCGACCTTTTTAGAATACAAAAAAAAGTAACGGATTATTATTTGTAATTTTGAGTTTAACAAATATTTTCAATTTCAGCAAACCCCATTAGAAGTTTTAGGTAACAAACTTTTTGAAAGGAAATTTTTTTAATATTGAAAAAGATGAAAACTTGTTTAACTTATTATTCCACCGCCAAGCAATTCATCGCCTTTATAAAAAACTGCTGACTGGCCAGGAGTGATAGCCCGTTGGCCTGCTTTAAACTTTAAACTATAAGTTTTAGCCAAATTACGGGAAATAGTAGCCAAAGCTGGCTGGTGACGATATCTTATTTGGGCTTTAATTTTTAAGGGCAGTTTGGGCGCTTTGCCAGAAATCCAGTTAATATTTTCAACTGTTAAGGTCTTACTCCAAAGTGACTCATCCTTCAAAACAGAAGCCACAATTAAAACGTTTTTCTTTTTGTCTTTTTTAACAACATAATAAGGGCCTCCTGGCAATTCTATTCCTTTTCTCTGGCCAATAGTGTAAAATGGCAAACCCTGATGCTCGCCGATTTTTTTGCCCTCGGTTGTCAAAATTAAACCAGGCTTTGTTTTAATATGTCTTTTTAAAAAATCCTCTAATTTATCAGGGATAAAACAAATTTCCATTGATTCATGAATGTTTAAAACCGGCAATTTAAATTTTTTTGCCAATTTCCTGACCTGTTCTTTGGTATAATCTCCTATGGGAAACAAAATTCTTTTTAATTGCTTTTGATTCAACTGCCACAAAAAATATGACTGGTCTTTTGCTTTATCTTTTGCTTTCAATAAAAGGAGCTTAGCTCCTTTTTTCTTCTTTCTGACGTAGTGGCCGGTGGCTACATAATCAGCACCCAGGGCTAGAGCTTTTTCTAATAATAAGCCAAATTTTATTTCTTTATTGCAAACAACGCAGGGATTGGGAGTTATTCCTTTTTTGTAACCTTGCAAAAAGTAATCAACAATTCTTTTTTTAAATTCTTTTTCAAAGTTGAAAACATAAAATGGAATCTTTAGAATTTTTGCTACCTTTCTGGCTCTGGTTTCGGCCTCGGGCGAACAACATCTATTCCATTCCCCACCACTTTGATAAAGTGCCAATTTATCATTTAAAGTCCTATTCGTTGAAGATTTTAAAGTGGCTTCGGACGTCCCATCAAAGTGGTGGGGGGCTGCCCAAAACTTCATAAAAACCCCTATCACATCAAAACCGGCTTTTTTCAAAAGAGCCGCCGCCGCGCTTGAATCAACGCCGCCCGACATGGCCACCACTATTTTTTGTGCATTTTTTCCTCTAATTTTATCCATTCTTTGTATCTTTCGTTAATTTCTTTTTTCCCCCTTTCTATCCTTTGATGAGCTTTTTCTAATTTCTCTGGAATTTCTCTCTTTTTCTTTTTAAAATAATCATAAATTGCCTCATAAAGAGCATCGGCTGCCAGCACCGAGCAATGCAATTTGGGAGCGGGTAATCCTCCTAATTCTCTGACAATTTCCTCTCGATTAAATTCCAAAGCCTCTTCTAGGGCTCTTCCTTTGACCAAATCAGTAATGACGCTACTCGTCGCCAAAGCGGCTACGCATCCGTACGTCTCGAACTTCACATCTTTTATTATTTCCCTTCCTTTTTTATCTTTTCCAACTTTAATATAAAGCCAAAGAACATCCCCACATATAATATTTCCCGCCCTGCCAAGGCTGTCATAATTTTTCATTCTCCCCATATTATGGGGATTTTTAAAATGCTCAATGACTTTTTTTGTATAAAGACCAATTTTATTCACAGATTATTAAAATACCATATTTTCTACGATCGTAGGAAATAGAGTATAAATTATTTTCTTAATTTAAAGGGCGAAATTTTTCTTAGTTTTTCAACAATATTTGGCAAGACCTTTAAGACATAATTAATATCGCTTTCTTTTGTCCAACGGCCCAAAGTTAATCTCAAAGAACCGTGAGTTTGATGAGGTTTTAGACCAATAGCTAATAAAACATGACTGGGTTTTAATTTTGCTGAAGAACAAGCAGAGCCAGTTGAGGCGGCGATGCCCAATAAATCCAATTTTATAACCATTGACTCTCCCTCGACAAATTCAAACCAGAAATTAGCATTGTTTGGGAGTCGTTTTTTGGGGTGGCCGTTTAAGTAAGAACCAGGAATTCTTGCCAAAACTCCTTTTATTAATTTGTCCCTTAATTTTGCTAATCTTTGATTTTCTTTTTTTACCCCGTTAAATAATTTCGTCCCTGCCCCGTTAAATAATGCCGCAGGCAATTTAACGGGGTGAAGCGAAATTCCTCCTCTGGAGGATTTAACGGGGTGAATTTCTTTTTTACAAATTTTCACTGCCTCGGCAAAACCGACAATTGCCGGAATATTTATTGTGCCCGACCTTAAGCCGGTCTCATGGCCGCCGCCATGGAGCAAAGGCTCAATTTTTGTTCCCTCTCTGACAAATAATAAAGCTGCTCCTTTTGGCCCGTACATTTTGTGAGAAGAGGCAGTCAGCAAATCAACATTCATTCTATTTGCGTCAATTTCAATTTTTCCAAAACTTTGAACAGCATCAGTATGGAAATAAATATTAGTTTTTAGTTTATAGTTTACAGTTTTTAGTAATTCTCCTATCTCGGCGATTGGTTGAATGGTGCCGATTTCATTTGAAGCATGAATAATAGAAACTAAAATGGTCTCTTTTTTGATTGCTCTTTTAACATCATTAGGAGCAACAAGCCCATATTTATCAACCGGCAATCGGGTTATTTCAAATCCCTGCTTTTCCAACCATCTGGCGCTTTCCATAATGCAGGGATGTTCAATTGAAGAAATTATAATATGCTGTCCTTTATTTCGATTGGCAAAAGCCACCCCTTTTAAAACTAAATTATTACTCTCTGTCGCTGAACTGGTAAAAATTATTTCATTTGATTTGACGCCGATTAAATTTGCCGCTACTTCCCTACTCTCTTCTAAAACCTGTTTGGCTTCCTGACCCAAAGAATACAAAGACATACTGTTGCCAAATTTCTCAGAAAAATAAGGAAGGGTTACTTTTAACACTCGCGGATCAACCGGTGTAGTTGCCGCGTAATCCAAATATATTTTAGGCATTTTTTTACTCAGAAGTTTCAATTGCCGCGACTGGACAGCTGTTTTTGGCTTCTTGAATACATTTTTCATTTTCCTTTAAACCAACTTTTTCTTTTATTTGAGCTTTATTGTCTTCCCCTATTTCAAAAACCTCGGGGCAGACATTAATGCATAAGCCGCAGCCGACACATTTTTCTTTGTTAACATTAACCATAATTAAGAAAACTAATTGTTAATTTTCGACCTTTTACCTCAAATATCTTTCTGACTGCCTTTTTATCCAAAGCATTAGCACCCAAACTGGTTAAATTTCTCTTTTAACTCAAAAATCCAATAAGGGCTCCAAGTAAGCACAGGACTCCAAAAATAAAAGTAAATTTGGAAAAGTTTAATTTTTGAGCAAGATTGATTAAAAAATGCAAAGCAACCAAGCCCACTAAAAAACTAAAAATTAAAGAAAGCCAAGTTTCCCAAAGTAAAGCAGGAGTTTTTAAATAAAGATAGAAACAAGCTATCAAAACTATCGGAGCCGACATTAGATAGGATATTTTAAGAATATCTTTTGGAGAAAATTTTCCCAAAGAGAGACCAAAAATAGTCGCCCCTGACCTTGACAATCCAGGAATTACAGATAAACCTTGCAAAACTCCTACCAAAAACGCTAATTTATTATTTCCGATTTCTATTTTCTTTTGCCATCTCTGCAAAAAAGAGGTAAGAAAAAGCCCCAGACCCATAATTAACAAAAGAGTATTACCAGGAACTAAATTTCCAATTGTTTGATAAATAAGAAAACCCACTGGCAAAGAAATTATTGTTGCTATTGTCAAAAAACGAAGTAAAGGAAAATTTTTGAGAGATAAAATTTCAAGCCAATCTTTTCGAAAATAAACCAGAACTGAAAAAAGAGTTCCCAAATGCAAAAATAAAGCCATATCAATGGGATTGAAATTTTTGAGAAGAAGCTGGCTTAAAAGAGCTGAAATTCCTTGACTAGAAACAGGAATCCATTCAAATATCCCCTGAATAATTCCAAGTAAAATATANNATTTGTATGTCCTGGTTATCATATTTCTTTTTTTCTTCGTCTTCATTCTTTAAGTATACATCACTATTATTTATTTGTAGCAATTTACAGGCTCTCATCTCATCCCTTAAAAGGAATGAGTTTTCTCGCCTGTTTTCTATAAAAATAGCTAAGATTTTGAGAATGTTTTTTAGTATATTTTAGACAAAGACTTTTTCTCTCTGAGATTTGGTTTTAATCAAATCTTTGGCAGTTCTAAAAACAATTTTCTCATTTTCCAGATCAACAACAATTCTTTCTTTTTCTTTTATTTCGCCAGAAACAATTTGCAAAGAAAGAGGGTCTAAAACTAATCTTTGAATCACTCTTTTTAAAGGCCTGGCTCCTAAATTAGGGTCAAATCCTTTTTGAACCAAAAATTCTTTTGCTACTTCTGTTGTTTTAATTTCAATTTTTTTACTTGCTAATCTCTGGGCAACTTTTTTCAGTTCCAAATCAATAATTTTTTTAATCTCGGGCTGACCGAGATAATTAAAAATAATAATCTCGTCAATTCTGTTTAAAAATTCTGGCCGGAAATTTTCTTTTAAGGCGTCCATTACTTTATCTTTTAAATTCTGAGCTTCAGCGGTTTGGTCTAAAAACCCTAATTGACCCATTTTGGCAATATGTTCAGAACCAATATTTGAAGTCATAATTAAAATAGCGTTTTTAAAAGAGGCTACTCTGCCTTTGGCGTCTGTCAGCCGGCCGTCTTCAAAAATCTGAAGCAAAATATTGAAAACTTCCGGATGAGCCTTTTCAATTTCATCAAGTAAAATAACTGCATAGGGACGCCTTCTTATTTTTTCTGTCAACTGACCTCCTTCTTCATAACCGACATAACCAGGAGGCGAGCCGATCATTTTAGAAACAGTGTGTTTTTCCATATACTCTGACATATCAAGACGAACCAAAGCATTTTCATCGTTAAATAAAAATTCAGCTAAAGCCCGGGCAGTTTCTGTTTTGCCAACTCCGGTCGGACCCAAAAACATAAAAGAACCTAAAGGCCGGTTTTCTTCAGAAATGCCAGCCCGCGAACGTCTGATAGCGTTGGAAATTGCCGAGATTGCCTCTCTCTGACCAATGACTCTCCTTTGAATTATTTCTTCCATTGTCTTAAGTTTTTTTACCTCTTCTTCTAAAAGTTGGGTTACCGGGATTCCTGTCCAGCGGGAAACAACTTTAGCCACTTCTTCTTCGGAAATTTCTTCTTTTAAAATTGGCCGGGATTTTTGGAAGGCAGCCAGTTTTCTTTCAGCTAATTTTAAGTCCTTTAAGAGCTGGGGAAGCTTTCCGTATTTTAATTCAGCTACTTTTTGCAAATTAGACAAGGCCTGTTCTTTTTCTACTTCAAAACGGGCAGTTTCTATTTGTTTTTTAAAATTTCTAATTTTAGCAATAATTTCCTTTTCTGACTGCCATTTAGCTTCAATCTCTTTTGCTTTTTCTTTCAAATCAGCCAACTGTCTGGAAACAACTTTTTTCCGACGTTGGGATTTTTCTTTTTTAATTGCTTCTGCTTCAATTTCTAATTTCTGAATTTCTCTTTTTAAATTATCCAGTTCTGCCGGCTCTGATTCAATTTCCAGCCGCAAAGAACTCATGGCTTCGTCCATTAAATCCACTGCTTTGTCCGGCAAAAACCTATTGGTTATGTACCTGGCTGCCAATTGAGCGCAAGCTACCAAAGCAGAGTCCTTTATTTTTACTCCATGATGCAATTCATATTTTTCTTTGATTCCTCTTAAAATTAAAATTGTATCTTCAATACAAGGTTCTTGAACATAAATCGGCTGAAACCTTCGTTCAAGCGCCGGGTCTCTTTCAAGATATTTTTGATACTCTTTTGAAGTGGTGGCTCCAATTGCCCGTAATTCTCCTTTGGCTAAAGCCGGTTTTAGAAGACTAGAAGCGTCAATAGCACCTTCAGCAGCTCCTGCTCCCACCAAAGTGTGCAATTCATCAATAAACAATAAATACCTACCGCCTGACTGATTAATCTCTCTGAGAAAAGCTTTTACCCTGTCTTCAAATTCTCCACGGTATCTTGTTCCAGCCACCAAAGACCCTAAATCCAAGCCAATAATTTCTTTTTCTTTTAGCGACTCTGGCACCTGACCAGAAACAATTTTTTGAGCTAAACCCTCAGCAATAGCTGTTTTTCCGACTCCGGCTTCCCCTACCAAAACCGGGTTATTCTTTGTTCTCCGAGAAAGAACCTGCATTAATCTTTTGATTTCTGCTTCCCGTCCAATTACCGGGTCAAGTTTTCCTTGCTTGGCTTGAATAGTTAAATTCCTGGCATATTTTTCTATTACCTGATATTTTGATTCTGGTTCAGGGTCAGTAATTCTCTGACAGCCCCGAATTTTGGATAATTCCTTTAAAACAGTATCGTAGTTCAATTTACCAAATTCTAAAGTCGCAGCCCTGCCTCCCCTACTGTTGGGTTGTAAAAAAATGGCTTTGTCTAAAGATTCTTTAGCTTTAGTTTCAGTTGAAAGTAATGCTAAAAATAAATGTTCAACAGAAATAAACTCATCACCCATTTTCATTGCTTCCTGTCTGGCTTTTTCCAAAACCTTTGCCATATCCTGGGTAAGATAAAATTGCCCAAATGTCTGGGGAGTAACAATTACCGGTATTCTATCTAAGGTATTTTTGACTTTGCTCTTTAAATTCTCAATATCAACTCCTATTCTCAGAAGTAAATTCAAAACCACATTTCCTTCTTGGAGCAGCAAAGAAGACAAAAGATGCAAAGCATCAACCTGCTGTTGGTTTTTTTCTGATGCTATTGACTGGGCAGTCATTATGGCTTCTTGAGCTTTATGGGTAAAATTTTGTCCGTTCATACTTTTTTTCTATCATAAAAATTTAAAAAAAGCAAATATAAGTTTATCAAGATAATTAGTGCCGGGTGCTGATTAAAGTTTTTACTCACTTTTTTGACCCAGAGTCACCTCAATAGTTTTTTCCTTGCCATTTCTTAAAATTTTTAAAACCACTTGGTCACCCGGATTGTATTTCATAATAATTTTGGCTAAAGAATTTTCCAGAGTGATTTTCTGTCCATTAAATTCTAAAATAATGTCATTTTCTTTTAGACCTGCTTTTTCAGCCGCTGAACCAGGAAATATAGCTGGCTCTCTATCTCCGATAATCCAGGCGCCGTAATTTACTGGTAAATTATTTTCTTTTTGAATCTTATCGGTAATTAAAACATATCTCACTCCCAAAAAAGGATAAACAATTTTTCCTAAGGTCTTAACCTGCTCAATCGCTCTTTTGGCTTTATTTATAGGAATGGCAAAGCCAATATTTTCTCCGCCAACTACCATAGCCGTATTAATACCAATAATTTCTCCTTTTAGATTTAAAAGTGGTCCGCCGGAATTTCCTCGATTAATAGCGGCGTCGGTCTGAATCACATCTTCAATAGTTGTAATCATTCCTCCGCCAGCCGCGGTAATGGTCCGACCAAGTCCAGAGATTACTCCCTTTGAAACCGTATTCTGAAACTCTCCCAAAACATTGCCAATAGCAATAACAGTCTGGCCTGTCCGAATCTTGTCTGAGTCACCTATTTTGACAAAGGGAAAGGCAAATCCTCTTTCCTGTTCAATTTTGAGGATGGCTAAATCCTGAACCGGGTCCCGATGGATTTCTTTAACCGAGAATTTTCTGCCATCATTAGTCAAAACTGTATAATCGGCTTTTTTGTCAAAAACAACATGAGCATTGGTCAATATCATTCCATCTTTTGAAATAATAAAGCCGGTGCCCGCTCCAATTTCTCTCTTTTCTGTTTCTTTGGGCGCATATTGAGGAACTCTAAATTCAAAAAAGGGGTCGTCAAAAAACTCCCTCAATTCTTCAAAAGGAGAATGAAAATATTCCTCAAAAACTGGCAAGTCTTTGGTTACTATAATTGAAACCACAGCAGGCGAAACTTCTTTAACCACATTAATAACAATTTCTTCTTGACTTGTTAAAGGAATATAAACTGGTTCAACTTCTTTTGGCTGCCATTTTGAAAAATAATCTTTTATTTGGGAAGCAAAAAATTGATTGGTAACTAAACCGGCAAAAAATCCAAAAAAGGAAGAAGCAAAAACAACCAGGATTATTAAAAAAAGAATTTTTAGTCCAGCAAAGGACGCTTTGGGTTTTGATATTTTCTCTTTTATTGGCAATTCTATCATATTATTATGTTCTACCTTATTCTTCGTCTCGTTGCAAGACGAATTTTTTATTTTTTTAAATAACATGAAATTTGTGACTCGCTTTTCTATCTGAATAGTTTTTTGGCTTCTTGCCAGATTTCTGGCTTATTATGTTTCTCTTTCATCCAGTACCACCACTCTCCTCCCCATAAATAAAATGTATCCAAACCGGTTTTTTTGGCAAATTCAATATTTTTTTGAAATTGCTCTAAATTCATTGTTTTTTCTTGTTCTCCAATCAGGCAGTCATAAAGTAAAACCGGGCACCAAGGTTCAGCCTGAAGCTCAACGTTAATTACTTCTTTGCCATAAAATTTTTTGATAATTTGAGTTTTTCGCCAATAATAAATAGGTCTAAAAGGATAACTTATATATGTCTTAAATTCTTTGAACCAAGCCTTTCTGTGTAAGGTGGTACCAACAACATCTCCTAAATTAGCAGCAGTAACCCAAAAAGAAAATTCGCCGCTATCAGTTATGATTATTGGTCTGTCCGGGTCTAATAATTTTACCAAATTTATTTCTTTTTTCAAAAATTCTTTATCTATCCACGGACATTCTCCAAACGGAAAAAATGGCTCATTCTCCACCTGCCAGAAATTGACAGAGACCCGGTCTCTGTATCTCAAAACTATTTTTTCGAGCATCTCTAAAATCTCTTCTTGTTGCTCTTCCTTACTTAAATTTTTTGCCCATTCAGGAATATGGCACTCTGGCCAACGAGGCGTTTTCATACCAATAGCCAAAAGGAGCTTAGCTCCTTTTTCTTCGGCGGTTTCTATTTGCCAATCTAAATCTTCAAAAAAATATTCTCCCTGCTCAGGTTCAATTAAATCCCAATGAGCAACAACTCTTAAATGTTTTACATTTAAATCATCTAATAAAGCCAGGTAATTTTCTCGCCAGTTCAATCCTAAATCCCGACTGTGCTTTTGGGAAAAGTTGACTCCCCAAATAATATTTCTTGCGGGCTCAATTTCACCAATAAAAAGATAACCTGCGAAAATTAAAAGGAAAATTAAAAATATAAATAATATTTTTTTAATAATTTTTTTCACCTCGTTAGAAGTCTGTCTTATACAGTATAATGCTGATTTAGAACAAACTTTTGTTTTTAGTAATACCCCGTTATTATAGAGCAGAAAAATTTTTGGTAAAAATTTTTCTGACTAGGACTTCTAACGAGGTTCATTTTAGAACTAAAATAGATAAGCCCGCTCCAATAAATAAGATAGCAATAATTTTTTGAAAAATGATTTTTCTGGAGATTTCTTCTTTTAAGATTTGTGGGAATTTAAAAGAAAGGAAAATAGTAAAAATCAACAAAAAAGCATTCTGTACCCCCTGAAGGGCATTAATTATAGCCACATAAGCCAGGGGAGCCAAGGCAATAGCCCAGTTTTGTAAAATATTAGCACCGGCGCCAGCAGCCTGATTTGTTAGGAAAATTCCTGCTGTTTTTTTCTGCAAACCTATTTTGGCTTTAAAGAGTTCTCTTTTTAATTCTGAAGAAAAAACCAAAAAAACCAAGACAGCCAAACCTGCTCCGGCTCTTATCCAGATGTAGCCCGACCAAAATGGTTGAACCATATAAACATATTTAGCGAGAACAAAAGACAAAGCAAGAAAAAAAGCAGCTACAGCTGAAATTTGAAAGCTTTTTAAGGAAATTTGATTTCCTCTTTTATAAGTAATAAGAATGGTTCCGGCAACCAGCAAAAGAAAAGCTAAAAATTCTGGCAAAAGAAGCTTCTCTTTGCCCAAAGAAAAAATATAAACTAATAAAAAAGCAAAAACGGGTAATGACCCGCCAACTGCTGGAACAACCCTTGATACTTCAAATAAGCGAATGGCTTTAAAAAACCAAAAAAGACCAAAAATAAAAGACGTTCCAGATAAAAAAGCTAAAAAAATGTAAAAATAGCCTGGAAAATAAAATCCAACAAAGGGAGCAAGAACTAAAACCATTAATCCTAAAATCCCAATATAAAAAATATAAACTTTCGGACTAGGAAGAGGACCGGCCAAAAGATATTTATCCACCGAATAAACAATGGCTAAAATAAGATAAGCAGAAATGGCAACAAGAAGCCAGGTCATTTTTCGTCGATGAAGTTTACCCCCTTTCGAAGTTTGCCTTCATCTCCACCCTTCGCTACGTTCTGGTCAATGATGTTTTGAATATTATAAGTTCCTAATTTTTCTCCTTCAATAAAGCCCTGCATAGCGGCTTCTGCCAAATAACCCTGATTCAACCAGTCAAAAAGCCATTGCTCAGTATGGGCTGGGTCTTCCTGTAAAAGCCCAAATCCCGATTTCAAGAGCCATCTTTTGTTAAATTCCTCCTGCGAGCCGATCGTCGGAGCAATAATAATTGGAATTCCTAAGGCCGAATAAAAAGATAATTCTGATGGTTTTGTCCATAAAATATCGGTTTTCCTTAAAGCTAAATTAAATTTTTGAAAATAATCTTCAATATCCTCCTCATAAACTATCTCAACCCCGCCTTTGAAAAATCCAAGGGCGGGGTCAATGTAACGAGGCAAGTCCTCGTTACATTTTAACTTTATCCCGGAATTTACAGGGGTCAGACCTCTGTAAAATTCTTTAACTTTTTTTCTGATGCCAGCTGACAAAATAACTTTTACCTTTCCTCCTTTAATTTCTGAGGCCAGACTTTTCACAATTTTAACTCCGATTTCTTTTTGCGCTCCCGCTCCGCCAACTGAAAACATTATCGTCAGAGGATGATTTGATTTTTCAGGTAATTTGCCTAAATTTTCCTCAACTAAGATTTTATATTTTTCAAAATATCTTTTTTGAGGATCTAAGTTTAAAAGACGATGTCTTAAGCTTTCTTTCAAAATCTCCATTCCGCCAGCTGACGGACTCAAACCAATGTTTTCTAAAGGTAAAGGATAACCAGTTAAAAAGATATTTTCTGGTTTAATTCCATAAAGTTTTAGCCGTTCAACAACTCTTTCTGTCGGAGCAAGATATTTAATTTTACTTGTTTTAGAATTGAGAGATGCCCAAGTCCGAGAAATATCAGCATCGCAAACAACGCAATAAACTTCTCCTGAATAATTAAAATATTCTGCCATGAAAGCAGGAAGAAAAAAAGTAGAAACAATTGGCAAATTAATTTTTAACTTTTCATTTTTAACTTTTAACTTTTCAATAAGGTCTTTTCCCCAGCCTTTTTTAATTAAAGAAAAAATTTGTTTTAGTTGAAAATTTGGTTCAGATAAATCTCTTTCTGGATAAAAACTGGCAATTCTTTGAACAGTATCTACCATGCGAAAAAAACCGCTGCCTATTAAAGGTATTTTTTTGAAATCTGAAACAAATTCATAAAATTTTCTTATTCTCCGCCAGATTTTTTTGTCGTTTTCTGGAATTCCTTGATAAGAATTAGCATTGATAATTTCTCCTCCAAATAAATCCCTCAAAGGATAAGCAGTCCTCTGGTGCCCATAACCCATATTGACGGAGATAATCCAGACTTTTTGCTCCATATATTTTATTTTATCTTATTTTTAATAATTTAGGAATTTTAATTTTTGTCTTTCCTTTAGTTGCCAGATTATGAGCCCTAAAATTAAATAAAGAATTATTAACCAAATCCAATGAAGATTTTCAATAGTTAAAGAAGCTAAGGGAAGGTTTGAAAACCAATTGATTATTTTTGTTAGATAAGTTAACACTATCCAGGCTGGCCAGGAAAGAATCCAGCCCAGGGGCTGAAAAATTATTCCAGCTAAGCCAAAAATAAATCCAGAAAGCATAATAAAGGGAAGCCAAGGGACAATTAAAACATTAGTTATTGGAGCAACTAATGACAGGTATCCAAAATTATAGATTAAAATTGGCAGAGTAAAAACCTGGGCCGACAGAGTCATTGCCAAAACGCTTCTTAATTGCCCCCCACCAAAAATTTGGTGGGGGGTAAGCCAGTCTTGGAAAATCGGCATTAGATAAATTATCCCCATTATGGCTATAAAAGAAAGTTGAAATCCAACATCAAGTTTTAAAAGTAAGGGATTTTGAACTAACATTATAGCAGCGGCAAAAACAACTGCCCGAGAGGAAACTGACAATCTTCCCAAATACTGACCTAAAAGAAAAAGCCCGCCCATAATTCCGGCCC
>BBPF01004916.1_pt1 | contig 14313 bp, 13 predicted proteins | sample 1343921 | NCBI WGS metagenome assembly BBPF01 (sample SAMD00019090, study PRJDB2971) | groundwater metagenome | isolation source: The Cedars highly-alkaline
CAAAAACTAAATGACTTATTCACCAAGCCCTATTTATTAATTTAAATTCAAATTAAATCTTAACCGTAATTTAAGTATGAATTTAAAAAACCAAGCGCCCGGAAATTCCCAGGCGGTTGGAATTATATAAATTATTATTTACTTTCTTTAATTGCTGCTTGTGCGGCCGCCAGCCTGGCAATAGGCACCCTGAATGGAGAACAGCTTACGTAGTTCATTCCAACCTTGTGGCAAAATTCAACCGATGAAGGTTCTCCACCATGTTCACCACAAATTCCAACTTTCAAATTATTTTTGGTAATACGCCCTCTCTTAATTCCCATTTCTATTAGTTGGCCAACACCCTCCTGATCAAGAATTTGAAATGGATCCTGTTTTAGAATGCCTTTTTGAAGGTAAACTTCAAGAAATTTACCGGCATCGTCGCGTGAATAACCAAAAGTCATTTGGGTTAAGTCATTTGTTCCAAAAGAGAAAAATTCGGCCGATTCGGCAATTTTATCTGCTATAAGGCAGGCCCTTGGAATTTCCATCATTGTTCCAACCTGATAATCTATTTTGTCGTTGTATTCAGCAAAAACTTTATTGGCAGTATCACGAACAATTAGTTCCTGCATTTTCATTTCCTCTAAAGTTCCTGTGAGCGGGATCATTATTTCCGGAAAAGCCTTAATTCCTTTTTTCTTCAGGTTCATGGCTGCTTCAATAATAGCTCTTGCCTGCATTTCGGTTATTTCGGGATAGGTGTTACCCAAGCGGCAACCCCTGTGACCCAACATAGGGTTGAACTCATGTAATGAATCTACAGCCATTTTAACATCGGCTACAGAGACACCTAATTCATCAGCCATTTCTTTCTGGTTCTTTTCTTCGTGAGGTACAAATTCATGCAGTGGGGGATCAAGCAGGCGAATTGTTACCGGCAGTCCTTCCATTGCCTCAAAAATACCCTCAAAATCGCTACGTTGCATTGGAAGAAGCTTATTAAGACCTTTTCTTCTGCCGGTTTCATCCTTTGCGAGAATCATTTCGCGCATAGCCTTAATTCTGTTTCCTTCAAAGAACATGTGCTCTGTACGGCACAGACCAATTCCTTTCGCTCCAAAATTGCGTGCTACCCTTGCGTCATGCGGGCTGTCGGCATTGGTGCGTACATCCATTTTTGTATATTTATTTGCCAATACCATAATTTCGCCAAAATCACCGCTAAGTTCGGGTGTTTTAGTACCAATTTTCCCTTCGTAAACTTCTCCGGTAGAACCGTTTAACGAGAACCAGTCTCCTTCTTTGTAAACTTTGCCGTCTATAGTCAAAGTTTTATCCTTATAACTGATTTTGAGCGCGCCCGCACCTGACACACAACATTTTCCCATTCCTCTTGCAACAACAGCAGCATGTGAGGTCATACCTCCGCGGGCTGTTAGAATGCCTTTTGCAAGATTCATCCCTTTTAAATCTTCGGGTGAAGTTTCAATACGCACAAGCAAAACTGGTTTGCCCTGATTGCCCCAAACCTCAGCATCATCGGCAAAAAATACAATCTGACCCGTTGCTGCGCCGGGGGAGGCAGGAAGTCCTTTGGCAAGTACATTGGCCTTTTGGATTGCGTTTTTATCGAACACCGGATGAAGAAGTTCATCCAATTTGTTTGGATCGCAACGCAAAATAGCAGTTTTCTCATCAATTAATCCTTCCTTCATCATGTCCATGGCAATTTTTACCATTGCAGCCCCTGTACGTTTTCCATTACGGGTTTGGAGCATCCATAATTTACCTTCCTGAACCGTAAATTCAATGTCCTGCATATCCTTATAGTGCCTCTCAAGCTTATTCTGAATATCAAAGAGTTCCTTGTAAATTTCAGGCATACACTCCTCAAGGGACGGAAATTTGTTTTTTCTTTCCAATTCCGTAACACCGGCTAAGGCGGCCCAGCGAACCGAACCCTCTTTAGTTATTTGTTGCGGAGTTCTTATACCGGCCACAACGTCTTCCCCTTGGGCATCTACCAGATATTCGCCGTTAAAAAGGTTTTCACCTGTACCTGCATCACGGGTAAAAGCAACTCCGGTAGCGGAAGATTTGCCCATGTTACCATAAACCATTGCCTGAACGTTTACAGCTGTACCCCATTCGGCAGGAATGTTATGCATCATACGGTAATATTCGGCACGTGGATTATTCCAACTTTCAAAAACTGCAACAACTCCACCCCATAATTGTTCCCATGCATCGGAAGGAAATTCTTTGCCAGTATTTTCCTTAACAGTTTTTTTAAATCGAACAACCAGTTCTTTTAAATCTTCGGTGGTTAAATCAGCATCATTTTCAATATGTTTAGCATGCTTAAGCTCTTCAATTATAACTTCAAAGGGATCCTCATCATGACCCATATATTTTATCCCCATTACCACATCACCGTACATCATAATAAACCGGCGATAACTGTCCCATACAAAACGCGGGTTATTGGTTTTTTTAATCAGTCCTTCTACAACTTCATCGTTTAAACCCAGGTTCAGGACAGTATCCATCATACCGGGCATTGATGCTCTGGCTCCTGATCGTACTGAAAGCAAACAGGGGTTTTCACTGTTACCAAATTTTCCACCAATTATGGTTTCAACATATTTAACAGCCTGTTCAACTTCTTCCTTAAGCAAAGCAATTGTTTTTTCCCTGCCAAGTTTATTATACTCAGCACAAACATCTGTAGTAATAGTAAACCCGGGAGGAACAGGTATGCCAATAAGATTCATCTCTGCCAAATTGGCTCCTTTGCCGCCCAGAAGGTTTTTCATTTGGGCTTTACCTTCGGCTTTTTTATCACCAAATGTGTAAACACGTTTTGTTTTTGTCATTTTCTATAAATTATATGATTATTTTATGTTTCGTTTATTAAAAATTGTCCCAAAAATAATAAAAATAAATAAAAAAAACACTGTAAACCGCCATACAGCGAAATTTTTAAAATATGTTTATGGCCAAATTTTTCAGTTAATTTTATCTGCTCGGCTCAAATTTGTATGCCACATTCAAACCGACTTTATGCAAATTCAAAATCAGAGATTAATGCTTAAATCAATTATTAAAAGAATCTAAGCAATTTGTTTATTTTTATAGTCTGGGGTTTGATAAAATTTTAGAGCAATTTTATGAGCAAGTCTTCGGGTTTAAGAACATCGGCACTGGTTTTAAACGAAACCCAAGTAATTGATCTGCAACAAACTGCAAAAAAAGTTTATTTATTGAGACTAAACAAAAAGGATGAATTTATTGCGGGACAGTTTGTGGCCCTGGGGCTTGAACCCGAAGGTGAAAGTCGCTTGTACAGTATTGCCAGTGGTATTAATGAAAATTATATTGACATTCTATTTGATATAAAACCTGAAGGACTACTTACCCCTCTGATGGAGAATCTAAAATATGGAGATAAAGTATATATTTCAAAACCCTTCGGCTCTTTTTTAGGAGACTCAAAACCTGCCTGGTGGATTGCAACCGGTACGGGGATTGCTCCATTTGCTTCTATGTTTTTTTCGGGGATGCACCATAATAAAATTCTAATACATGGAGGCAGAACCAAAGAAGCATTTTATTTTGAAAAGAATTTTTTACCTCTCATGAGAGAAAGGTATATAAGATGCTGTTCGGGGGAAGCATTTGAGGGCGTTTACCATGGAAGGCTAACCCAATACCTTTCAGGGTTAAAAGATTTTCCGGCAGATCAAAGATACTATATCTGCGGAAGTGTTGAAATGGTTGTAGAAGTAAGGGACATTTTAATTTCAAAGGGTATTCCTTATACTAATATTCTTGCAGAAATATTTTTTTAATGAACAAGGAAAAATTATTTGGTAAAACTCTGGCTGAAATTCAAGAAATTGTCCAAAAGGCTGGATTCCCCTCATATTCAACTACACAAATTGCACATTGGTTGTATAAGAAGGAAATAAGTTCAATTGATGAAATGTCGAATATTTCGAAGAAAATCAGGGAGTTCCTTAATCAAAATTACGATTTTGGCCTAGCCCCTTTTAGCAAATTTGAAGAATCGGCCGATGGCACTAAAAAATATCTATTTCCTACATCCAAAAATAAATTTGTTGAAGCTGCATTTATTCCTGAAATAAAACGCAATACACTTTGCGTTTCTGTACAGGTTGGATGTAAAATGGCTTGCCTCTTTTGTATGACTGGGAAACAAGGGTTTCAGGGGAATCTTTCAGCGGGAGAAATCCTCAATCAGTTTCGAAGCCTTCCGGAAAAGGATAAAATTACCAATATTGTTTACATGGGTATGGGCGAACCTTTCGACAATCTTTCGGAGGTTATCAAAAGTACCCAGATACTAACAGCCGAATGGGGCTTTGCCATTAGCCCGCGGAGAATTACTGTTTCAACAATTGGAATTATACCGGCTATGATCGATTTCATTGAAAAAAGCAATTGCAATCTTGCAATAAGCATGCATTCACCCTTTGAGGCTGAACGGCAAAAACTAATGCCGATAGAAACAGTTTATCATCTGAAAGACATTATAGACGTTTTAAAAAAATACGATTTTGGCAAACAAAGACGAGTTTCGTTTGAGTATATTATGTTTAAGGATATAAATGATACGTCAAACCATATAAAGGAAATTGCAAGGATTCTTAATGGCCTGCGGTGCCGTATTAATCTCATCAGGTTTCACCCCGTTCCGGGAGTTCCGCTCAGTGGTACCAACGACCTGAATATTCACTGGTTTATGGAAGGCCTGCGAAAGAAAGGAATTTTTACATCTCTTCGCCAATCGCGCGGGGTAGATATCTTGGCCGCATGTGGGCTGCTTTCTACCAAGGCATTAGTTAAAGCTGAATCTCCGATTTTTAAATTCCAATAAAATTTTGAAGAGTAATTAAAACTCCAATTGGATTAACTCTGCTTAGGTGCAATACCCTAAAATATTTCGGCTACACAAGTCAAGTTTTCCAATAACAAACATAACTAGTGTCAAATTTGTTGTGATTAGAAAATAATATCAAAAACCCGGACTAAATTCTTGCAAGAATCATGAAAACTATAAATATTATAAAAATCATAAACCTGGCGATAATATCAAATTTTTGGATCCCTTATGTAATAAAGACGCATTTATTCCCAATTAGTTACAGCCTGATTTAAATTTTCTTAAAAAAATTATTATTGTACATAATAATATTTCCCAATCCCTACGGTTTACAATGGCATATTTTTAGAGAGTTTTAACAGATTTTAAATACCTAATTTATTCTTTTCTGAAACCAAAAATTTCAATTAATTTTGATGAATAATTTTCAATATGGAATTTTTAATAGTTTTACTTCTTGCAATAGGGCTTGTCGGAATAGCTTTCCTGGGTTTTGCTCTGAACATTTTAATCAAAAAAAAGGGTGCATTCCCGGAAACATCCATTTCAAAGAACAAGGCCATGCAGGAAAGAGGCATAAGTTGTGTTAAACATGAAGAATATAAGTGCAGCGGCATTGGCGCACAAGGTGGATGCTGTGGAGGTAAATAATACTACCAATCTCTTTTTTTAGTTGTATCCATCAGAGATTTTCAATAAGTAGTCCGTTTTTAGAATAATATTAATTGTTCTTTCTTTTGCAGCGGACAAAAATCGAAATAATTATTTCGTTCATATTTTGGACTTACATTCCTGCTTTCGCAGTAATGACAAGAATAGCGCGCAGAAATCTTTAGGAGTGTCGATTTCTCTCAAGCCAAAAATCCTACAACAAAATAATTGAATGTAATATTATAAAATAAAGCAAAGTGAGGTTTGCGGTGTATAACGAGTTCTTTTCTTTTGGAGGAATGGATTGATTTTAGGATTTGTAGTGTGTAACTATTAATTTGGCCGACAATAAATTCATTCTGAATTTTGCATTGTTTAATTATCAAAAAACGCCGCTACGCGTTCTGTATAATAAACTCCCAACTCTCCGCCCCCGTCATATATAAGGTAAACATCAATTTCCGGATTTTTCTTAACATATTCAATGGTTTTTTCCAAACCCATGACCATAAAAGCAGTTGCGTAAGCATCGGCCTCCATTCCATTTTCGGCAAATACAGTTGCACTAAGCAAATTGTGATTCACAGGGAATCCGGTTTTGGGATTAATAGTGTGCGAATACTTTAACCCATCTAAAATATAAAATTTCCGGTAGTTACCTGAAGTGGCCATTGCAATATCCTGAACCAGTAATATTGTTTGAAGTTCACGCTCAGTGGCGGCAGGGTCATCAATTGGCTTGTCAACCCCAATTCTCCAGGATTCTCCCTTGGGGTTAACACCTTTCACGCGTAAATCTCCGCCAATTTCAACCATTAAATTTTCAACTCCCTTGCTTGCAAGAAAATTTGTTATCAAATCTACCGTGTAGCCTTGGGCAATGGCATTTACATCTATCTGAACCCTTGGGTCCGATTTTTTTAATTGCCCATTTATAATTTTGATTTTATCAATTCCGACAAAAGTTAAAAGACTATCAACTATCCTTTGATTCATATCCATTCTATCCGTATGTCCAAATCCCCACGCATTTACCAAAGGGCCAACGGTTATATCAAAAGCCGCATCCGTTTTATGTGCAATTTCTATGGCTTTCGTAACAACATTTAAAAAATGGACATCAGGAATTAAGGAACTATCGTTGCGGTTAATACCTGAAATTATAGAATTAGGTTTATAAACTGACATGGAACTGTCGATTGTGCGAAAAATCCTGTTAATATCTTCCATGTAATTAACAGAGCCTAAGTCTTGGTAAGTAATGTTAAAGGTTGTTCCCTGTGTAAATCCATTCAGAAAAATATACCCCGCAGTTGGTTTTGGTTTGCAGGAATACATAAGGGCAAGCAGTATAAAGACAGCAGACAGAAATTTTTTCACAACAAAAAGAAATAATTTAAACTTAGCTTTTTAATCTGGCCGACAACAAAGTTAAATAGTTTTTACAAGTAAAAACGATAATTATCTATTAAGTTGGCATTCATGAGCAGTATTTGCCGGCTAAACAAAGTTTATTATATGTAATAATGAATTTTAAACTAATCTTACTTAATGATAGGATTAGGACGACAAATCCCCCGGGGCTCCAAGTTTTTCTTGCTTATATCAAAACAAATATTCAGAGAAATGTTAAAATCCAAAGTCGTCAAAATCAATCATTTCATCTGGCACTCCCAAATCGTAAAGCATTTTGAAAACTGCTTCATTCAGCATAGGAGGGCCGCAAAAATAGAATTCAATTTCATCAGGATCAGGGTGTTTGCTTAAATATTGGTCGTACACAACCTGGTGAATAAACCCTTTCAGTCCTGTCCAATTATCCTCGGGTTTTGGTTCCGACAAGGCCCGATTAAAGGTAAAGTTTGGAAATTTCTTTTCAATTTTTCTGAATTCCTCTTCATAAAATACTTCACGTAAGGAACGCGCACCATACCAATAAGATACTTTTCTGTTTGTTTTTAAAGTATGGAATAGATGAAAAATATGCGAGCGTAGTGGAGCCATACCAGCACCTCCACCAATATAGACCATTTCATTTGCAGTTTCTTTAATAAAAAATTCTCCGTAAGGGCCTGACAATACTACCTTATCACCTGGTTTAAGTGAAAATATATATGAGGAACAAATTCCGGGATTAACGTGCATAAAATCGCCTTTGGCCCTATTCCATGGAGGAGTAGCAATACGAATATTGAGCATTACAATATTACCCTCGGCGGGATGATTGGCCATAGAATATGCCCTGTAGGTAGGTTCTGGATTTGTCATTTTTAAATCCCACATTTTAAATTTATCCCATTCATCATTAAACCTTTCATCTATGTCCATATCCTTAAAATCGACTTTTATTTTAGGGACATCAATTTGAATATAGCCGCCGGGATGAAATTCCAACTCTTCGCCTTCAGGCAGTCTCACAACAAATTCCTTGATAAATGTTGCAACATTTTTATTAGAAATAACCACACATTCCCATTTTTTAATTCCGAGTACCTCCTCCGGAACCCTTATGGCCATGTCATTTTTAATTTTCACCTGGCAACCCAGGCGCCAGTTATTCTGTTGTTCTTTTCTTGTAAAAAAATCTTTCTCGGTAGGAAGTATTGAACCCCCTCCTTCTAAAACCTGACACTTGCACATTGCACAAGTTCCACCACCCCCGCAAGCTGAGGGAAGATAAATTTTATTTTCGGACAATGCGTTAAGAATTGTAGTACCAGGGTTTATTATAAGTTTTTTTTCATCGTTAATAGTTAGGGAAATCTCCCCCGATGGTGTGAGTTTATTCTTGGCATATAATAAACCCATGACAAGGATAATTACAATGCCGAAAAAAACCAGTATACTAATCAATACCACTAAGATTCCTGAAGTTAACAATATCATATTTGTCGTGTTAGTATTTTCCCTAATTTGTTAAAGTTTAATCCCCATAAAACTCATAAATGCAATCCCCATAAGGCCTGTAACTATAAATGTAATACCCAGGCCTTTTAAAGGCTCGGGCACATTTGAATATCTTATTTTTTCACGAATAGCGGCAATACCCACAATTGCCAGATACCATCCTATTCCCGAACCAAGTCCGAAAGACGTAGCCTCAGCAACATTAGCATATTCCCTTTCCTGCATAAAAAGCGCCCCGCCAAGAATTGCGCAGTTAACTGCAATCAAAGGGAGAAAAATACCAAGTGAATTATATAATGCGGGGGCAAATTTTTCGATTATCATTTCTACAAGTTGCACCAATGAAGCAATTACAGCAATGTACATTATAAAACTTAGAAAACTAAGGTCAACGGCAGCTAAATCATTGCTTATCCAGCTTAAAGCACCAGGTTTTAACAGGTAGTTTTCGATTAAATAATTTACAGGTACTGTAATAACAAGCACAAAAATTACGGCTATACCCAATCCATTTGCTGTAGATACAGTTTTGGAAACGGCCAGATATGAGCACATCCCCAAAAAGTAAGCAAATATCATGTTGTCAATAAAAATTGACTTTACAAAAATATTCAGAAGTTCTTCCATACAATTGCAATTTAAAAAGGTGAATTACTTCGTTTCAATTAAAGCACGGTTTTTACTTCTCTGTATCCATATGATAATTCCTACCAAAATAAGGGCCATTGGGGGCAGAATCATAAAACCATTATTTACATAACCCAGTTTATAAAGGCCTAGGGTTTCCATAACCGGATAGCCCCAAATAGTGCCTGAGCCTAGCAGTTCACGAAAAAAAGCTACGACTATAAGTATTACACCATACCCTGCACCATTTCCAAGTCCATCCAAAAATGCAGGCCATGGCTTATTTCCAAGTGCAAAGGCTTCAAGACGGCCCATAAGAATACAGTTTGTTATAATCAAACCAACAAATACCGAAAGCTGCCGGCTTACATCATAAGCAAAGGCTTGTAAAATCTGATCCACCAGAATTACAAGAGTGGCAATAACCACGAGCTGAACTATAATTCTTATTCTTGATGGAATTGTGTGTCTTAAAAGTGAAATAATAACATTTGCGAAGGCTAATACGGCTATAACAGAAATTGACATTACTACGGCCGGTTCCATTTTTACGGTAACCGCCAATGCGGAGCAGATACCAAGCACCTGAACGGTGATGGGATTTTCGTCACTCAATGGATTGGTAAGTAATTTAATGTTTTTGGACGAAAACATAGGTTCTCTTTCAACTTTATTCATGGTTTAATTTCATTTGAGATTTAAAATAGGTCTCGTAGCTACCTAAAACATCTTTCAACATTAATTCCACTCCCTGGCTCGTAATTGTACCACCAGCTATTCCATCAACGGTGCTGTTGTCGAGGTGTGGCAGTCCGGCCTTTTGAACCCTTATTGATACAAACTCACCCTGCTCATTAAAAATCTGTTTACCCTTAAATTGAGCATGAAATACTGGTAGAGCAATCTCTGCACCAAGTCCGGGGGTTTCTTTATCGTGATCAATAACGACACCAAAAATGGTGTTAAAGTCATCATTAAGAGCAATATACCCTCTTATGGGTCCCCATAATCCTCTCCCCAAAACGGGTATAATGTAATTACGGGAGCCATCATCGTGTTGTGCCACATAAACCGGAAGGTTTCTTTCCCCTACCGGTTTCCTTATTTCTTCCTTAAGATTAACAGCAAAGGCATCAATGCCTTCAAGGAGCTCGCCGGCAGAATTTACGACGAAGCTCTCACCTATATACTTTTCAAATTCCTGTTCTACATAAAGATTTCTGTTAGGGGTAGTTTCCAATTCTGCTGCCTTGCCAACCGAACGAAGTATATCAATTTTTTTTGCAATCTCTTTATTTTGTTCCTGAAAAGGTTTTAATACCATTGAGGCTACTGATAAAAGAGCGGCCACAATTATAACCATCCCCGAAGCGTAAAGAAAAATATATGTATTGGTTTGTTTCATCATTTTAGAATTATTTTTTTTGTATGAGGTTACCCGCAGATTGTTACCTTTTATTTCCCTTGTGTTGGTTATTTACAATACATGAGAGTTTCATGACAAATTAATTTTCCAGTTAAAGGCCTGCCCTTTTCAATCGTCTTCTGATATTAGCCTGTACTACATAATGGTCAATTAAAGGGGCAAAGGTATTCATAAGCAAAATTGCGAGCATTATTCCCTCAGGAAAAGCAGGATTCAAAACCCTGATTATTATTGCAATGAATCCGATTAAAAAGCCATAAATCCACTTTCCTAACTCAGTTTGTGAGGCTGTTACCGGATCGGTTGCCATAAATACTGCTCCAAATGCAAAGCCTCCCAAAACAAGATGCGTATAAAAAGGAACCTCCATAGCAGGGCTTCCAGCAAAGGCATTAAGAATTAAGCCCATGGAAACTCCTCCAAATACCGTTGATAGCATAATCTTCCAGCTTCCTATGCCAGTAAATATGAGAATAAAAGCCCCAATAAGAATAGCAAGGGCAGATGTTTCACCAATTGAGCCGGGAATAAAACCGAAAAATGCATCGGAAAATGATGGTAAGGCATCCAAATTACCCAATGCCGCATTGGCCAATGGTGTTGCTCCCGAGAATCCGTCAACTACTCCTTCACCGATTGACAGACCTGAAATCCAGACAACATCTCCTGACATTTTTGTAGGATACGCAAAAAACAGAAAAGCTCTGGCAATTAAGGCAGGATTCCAAACGTTCATGCCCGTTCCACCAAATACCTCCTTACAAATAATTACAGAAAATATTGTGGCTAATGAAATCATCCATAAAGGCACATCGACCGGCGAAATAAGAGGAATAAGCATACCGGTTACAAGAAATCCCTCATTAACCTCATGCCTGCGGATTTGTGCAAAAGCAAACTCCACGGCAAGGCCAGAAACATAAGATACTACAACTATGGGGAATACCTTTATTGCTCCGTGCAAAAAATAGTCCCAGAAAGTACCGGCCTCGCCAATTGACAAAAAATGCTGGTACCCTACATTCCACATTCCAAAAAGCAGGGCAGGAACCATTGCAATAACAACCAAAATCATGGTTCTTTTCAAATCAATTGCGTCTCTGATATGAGATCCTGCCATGGTAACTTTATTGGGAACAAATAAAAATGTTTCAAAGGCATCAAAAGTTGAATGTAGCATTTGAAACCTGCCCCCTTTCTCAAAGTGAGGCTTAAATCGATCCACTATTTTTCTTAGTGACTTCATCCTGTATATTATAAGGCTATATTTATAATTTTTAATTTGTTTCTTTAATCATAAGGTCAATTCCCTTTCTGATAACTGACTGAACTTCGGTTTTTGAGGTGCAAACAAATTCACATAGAGCAAAATCTTCCTCAATTACTTCGTAAATGCCAAGGTTTTCCATGCGGTCAATATCCTCAACCATAATGGATTTTAAAAGATGAACAGGCAATATGTCCATGGGTAAAACTTTTTCATATTGTCCTGTCATAACATAGGCTCTTTCGCCCCCATGGTAATTGGTATCAATTAAATATCCCTCTTTTTTATTAATACTTGAGAAAAACGCTCTGGATGCACTGTATTTATTAAATCCGGGCTTTGCCCAACCAAAGAATTCAAAATTGTCTCCCTCGGGAAGCACTGTCACATGCGAATCATAATACCCTAAGTAACCGTCAAACGGAATCCTGCGGCCGGTCAGAGGCCCTCCGGAAATAAACCTTAGTTTACCTTCCCTTAAATTTCCGGTAATCAGGTTTTTAATTGAGGCGCCCATCATTGTTTTATAATACCTTGGATTCAACACCTCTGAACCTGCAAGTGCAATAGTTCTTGAAGCGTCATAAACGCCTGTAAGAAAAAGTTTTCCAATTGTTACTAAATCCTGAGGATTCACTGTCCAGGCCAGGCTGTTTTTGTGTACCGGATCAAGATGGTGTATTTGCACGCCAACATTTCCTGCCGGGTGGGGCCCTGAAAACTTATTAACCTGTACATTCCTGGCTTTGGTGAATACTTCAGAAGCTGGATAATCAGCATTAATATTCAAATGAACTTTCCCATCGGTAAGCTTTTGCAAAGCATTAATACCTGCCTGAAAGGCTTCGTTCTGTCCTTGTAATATAAAATCATAATCGGGTCCCAGTGGCGAACTGTCAAAAGCCGAAATAAAAATTGATTTGGGCATTTGGGCCGGATTTGCAATAATTCCGTACGGACGTTGCTTTATAAGCGGCCAAAGTCCGCTCTTTAAAAGATTGTCAATAATCAACTCCTTACTTAGTGTTGCAGGGTCAGCCTTCAGAAAGGTTTCATATTGAATTACTTTGTCAGATTCAATTACTACTTCATGAATTACCCGGCGCTCTCCTCGGTTTATTGCTTTAACTGTACCACTCACAGGTGATGTAAAACGAACATCGGGCAAGAATTTATTATAGAAAAGTACAGTTCCGGCTTTAACAAAATCACCTACATTCACAGTAAGTTTAGGCCGTATATATAAAAAATCAATTGGCTTTACAGCATATAATTCTGCATTTTCTGCTTTTATTAATATTTTTTCGGCCTTCCCTTTCAGCCTAATATCAAGCCCTTTTCTGATTTTAATGAGTTTGGACATTAATGTTTCAGTTTTAAAATGTGCCACAAAATTAATTTTTTTTTGTTTTACATTGCCAGCAAATTAACAAATTATCAAAATTGTGTCACAAATATATATTTACCTAATTGAATAATAATTAATTTGTACAAAAAATCGTTATTCATAAATAATGCACAAAATTTTTTATGTTTAAAATAGGGAAAGTCAATTTTATTTTGTCGGTTATAAGTGTACTTAACATAATGTTACCTGAGTCGCAAATAATGGCTCAAAGAAATAGAAATTCGGTTCAGAAAGCTCAACAAATTATCCAATATGAATACATTGACAAAGTTTACAGGTCGAATATTAAAAGTGTTCAGTTCTACAAATATGGCTGGGAATTAAGTTATCCAATAATTAATTTAAACTCTGATGAAAGACTTATTCTGAGTTTTGATGATTTGGATGGCGGGGTTAAAACCTATTCTTACACTATAATTCATTGCAATTCAGACTGGACGCCCTCAAGCTTATTTCAGGCCGAATATATTGATGGTTTTCACAAGAGCCATATAAATGAATACGCCACCTCGTTCAGCACCTTTGTAAAATATACCAATTACAGGTTGGTAATACCCAATGATCAAATAAGGCCAAAAATTTCTGGTAATTATTTATTAAAAGTTTTTGAAAACTTCGATGAAAATAATGTAGTGTTAACCAAAAGGTTTTATGTAAGCGAGAATGTAGTAAGCATTGCAGGACGGGTTAAAAGGCCAATATTAACAAGGTATCAGGATTGCTGTCAGGAAATTGTTTTTTCTGTTTTTCATCCGCATTTCCCAATTAATTCACCCATTACCGACCTGAAAGTTGTTGTAAGTCAAAACAACCGACCCGATAAGGTGTTACAAAATCTGAGACCGCTTTTTATCAGACCAAATGAACTGGTTTTTGAAAATCAGAACACCCAGATTTTTAAGGGAGGAAATGAATTCCGAAATTTCGACATAAAAAGCATGCGATTCCAAAGCGAATTCATCAGAGATATTTCATTCGAACATCCATATTATTATGTGGAATTAACCACATCAGAACCAAGAAACAACAGACCATATTTTTTTGACAACGACCTGAACGGAAATTTTGTTGTTCAGGTTCAGGGAAGTGGGCGTAGTTACATTGATGCCGATTACGTGGTTGTATTATTCAGGCTT
>BBPF01003361.1_pt6 | contig 14188 bp, 11 predicted proteins | sample 1343921 | NCBI WGS metagenome assembly BBPF01 (sample SAMD00019090, study PRJDB2971) | groundwater metagenome | isolation source: The Cedars highly-alkaline
TTTCCCGACTTAGATCCGGACGCAATCAAAACAAAAGTCGAAGTGGCCCGTTCTACGCGCCATCATAAACAGGGTAATGTTTATCATGTCGATGTTAATTTGGAGTTGCCCGGCACTATGTTAAGGGCTGAAAAAGATGATGCCGATATAAGAGCCGCCATCGATATCGTGAAAGACAAGTTGAAGCGCGAGATCGAGAAATATAAGAATAAATAATTTCTAAATGTCACTTTCTGATTTTTGGTGTAAAATTTTTACCTCGACGGACGCGTACTCGAAGGAAATAGACGAAATCAATTCTCTTGAGGAATCTTTGAAGAATCTCTCTGATGAAGACTTAAAGAAAGAGAGCGAATCTTTAAGAGCAAAAGCGCGCGATGGCGAGGACTTTGACGGTATTTTGGCTAAAGCTTTTGCCATTGTAAGAGAAGCATCGAGACGCGCCTTAAACCAGCGTCACTACGATGTCCAACTGTGGGGCGGGATAATTTTGCACCGGGGCGCTATTGCTGAAATGTTAACAGGAGAAGGTAAAACACTCGCCTCGACCGCGCCGGTGTATTTAAACGCTCTTGCGGGAAAAGGGGCCCATGTTATAACCGTAAACGAGTATCTGGCTAAAAGAGACACTGTTTGGATGGGCCAGATTTATGATCTCCTGGGGTTAAAAGTGGCTTGTTTGGTGCACGAAGGCGCCTATCTCTACGATCCGAACTGGCATATTTCGAAGGAAGGCGAGGCTTTGGTTGATAAGGAAAGAGATACCACCGGCAGTTTCCTGGTCCAGGAAGAATTTTTGCGTCCCGTATCCCGCAGAGAAGCCTATCTTGCCGATATAACTTATGGCACCAATCACGAGTTTGGCTTTGACTATCTTAGGGACAATCTTGCGCAGGACGTGGCGCAACAAGTACAGAGAGAATTGAATTTCGCAGTCATTGATGAAGTCGACTCCATTTTAATAGACGAGGCAAGAACCCCGCTTATTATTTCCGTGGCTGATAAGGAATCATCTGATTACTACAGGACTTTCGCGAGAGCCGCCGAACGTTTGAAGGATGTGGAAGATTATGTAGTTGACGAGAAAATAAGGTCGGTTGCCATTACGGAAGCCGGTATCAATAAGATTGAGGCAATGACCGGCATTAAAAATATTTACGCGATGGAGAACTTGCGGCTCGTCCATTATTTAGAGGCGAGTTTGAAAGCCAAGGCGCTCTTTCTTAAAGACAGAGATTATGTGATACGCGACGGTGAAGTGATTATTGTCGACCAATTCACGGGAAGGATGATGTTGGGCAGACGCTGGTCAGCCGGTATCCACCAGGCGGTTGAGGCTAAAGAAGGAGTAGGAGTCAAAGAAGAGACAAGGACCCTTGCTCAAATAACCATTCAAAATTACTTCCGTCTTTACCGGAAAATCTCGGGTATGACCGGCACGGCCCAGACTTCCGCAGAAGAGTTCCACAAAGTGTATGGTCTTGAAGTGGTCAGTATCCCTCCGAATCGGGAAATGGTGAGGAAAGATTTGCCCGACGTCATATATAAGACGTTAGACGCTAAGTATCAAGCCGTGGCTCGCGAGGCAAAAAAAAGGCGTGACGCCGGACAACCGGTCTTAATAGGTACGGTGTCTATTGAGAAGAACGATATTCTTGGAAAATTTTTAAAAGAAGAAGGAATTCCGTATGAAGTCTTAAACGCCAAAAATCACGAAAGGGAAGGCGCCATTATCGCTCAAGCCGGAAGATTAGGAGGAGTGACGCTTGCTACCAATATGGCTGGGAGAGGCGTAGACATTATTCTTGGCGGCAATCCACCCGATTCGGAAGAGATGAGGAAAGTGAGAGAGTTAAACGGTTTACATGTTATCGGCACGGAAAGACACGAAGCAAGACGTATTGATAATCAGTTGAGAGGCAGAAGCGGCAGGCAAGGCGATCCCGGGTCATCGCAATTTTTCCTTTCATTGGAGGATGATTTGCTGCGTGTTTTCGGCGGTGACGGCATTAAACGGCTGATGGAGCGTTTCAACTTGCCGGAGGATATGCCCATAGAGAATAAAATGGTTTCCCGCGCGGTTTCTCAAGCCCAAAGCAAAATAGAAGGTTTTCATTTTGATGCCAGGAAACACCTCCTTGATTATGATGATGTTTTAAACAAACAAAGGTTAAGTTTCTATGGCAGGAGACAAAAGATTATGACTATGTTAAATAAAGAGGAACTCAAAGAGTTCCTTAAAGACGCTTTATTTGATTATCTGGATAATTTGGAGAAAGCGGAAATACCAAACGAAGACCTAGAGAAAATATTTAAAGAAGCCGGTATCCAAGCTAAAAATATAGAGGAAGCGAGGAAAACAGCTGAAGAAAGGGTTAACAAACACGAGAAGCTTGATATTGTAAGGCGGCAAACGCTCACCGTTTTAGATTTTCTTTGGATGAATAACCTCGAGGACATTGAAGCTCTTACGGAGTCAATCCGTTTGCGGGCATACGGCCAAAAAGATCCACTGGTGGAATACCGCCGCGAGAGTAAGATCTTATTCGACTCTATGATAAACAGTTTTCAAGGCTGGATTTTTAATAACATATTCAGGTTAGAAGGCGCGAAGGAAGAGGCTCATTCTCATGTGCCGGCGCCGAAAAAAGTGGAGTTTAAAGACGTAGGCAGAAATGACCCTTGCCCCTGCGGCAGTGGCAGGAAATATAAGCGCTGTCACGGAGCGTGAAGCAAAGACACAAGAGAAAATAAAAAGTGGCGTGATTAAGTTTGCCCAAGCGCCTCATTTAACGCTTTTAAGAATTTTATTTTAAAGTTGTCTTTGGAGAATTTTTGAGCGCTTTTGGAAACCTTGTCTTTGCCGAAAGACAACTTATCAAACCTTCTTACGGCATCGGCTAAACTTTTTGGGGTCTGCTCTTTAAAGAAGATACCGCTTACTCCGTCCTCCACTATTTCCAACGCGCCGCCTTTATTATAAGCGATGACCGGGGTGCCGCAGGCGATGGATTCCGCCGCCACCAGTCCGAAATCTTCAATCTGCGGGAAAAGCACCGCTCTCGCCCCGTTTATTATTTTTCGCAATTCATTTTCGTCTTTTACTTCCGCGCTCATTTTTATATAAGGCGACCTTATCATCCTTCTCACGTTCGTTTCTTCTTTGCCGGAGCCGATAATTTTCAAGGGTAGGCGCAATTCGTTGAATGCCTCTACTACTAAGTCAAACCTCTTAAAATGAACAATTCTGCCGAAAGCGAGGTAATAAGGCTCTTCGGCGGTTTCAGTTTCTTCGGGGTAGAAAGTGTCGGTATCCACCGGAGGATATATGACCGTCGCTTCGCGTTCGTAGTACTGCCTTATTTTATTAGCGATGAAATTAGAGTTGGTAAAAAGAATATCCGGTTTACCGGCTGCCTTTTTGTCCCATCTTTGAAGGTAATTTAAGATAGGGGAGGCAAGCTTTATAAAACGGCTGCTAAAAAGCGTGCCGAGATATGTTTCCGGCTCCCAAGCGTAACGTAACGGAGCATGCAGATAAGAGGCGTGAAAACCGCTGTCGTAGCTCACGCCCTTGGCAAAGCTCGCCGAATCGGAGATTATAAGGTCGTAATCTTTTCCCAAATTAAGCATCTCTGCCGCCTTGGGCATCAACGGTATAAATAACCTGTGGTGCCGGCGCACAAAGGGCTTATCCAAAAAACTTGTTTTAATCTCGCGATTCTTGAGCCGTCCGTTTAAAGATTCCTTTTCGTGGAGAAGCGTATAGATGGGTGAGTCGGGAAACATTTCACCCAGAGCGAATAATACTCTTTCCGCTCCGCCGAATTGATTTAAGTAATCGTGAACGAGGGCAACGCGCACTTTTTCTCCTTGAGCCATTACTATATAATCTTACACGTGAATTATCCGATTTGGAAACGACTCTCCGATATCTTTGGTTCTCTTATCGGTGTTGCGGTCATATTGCCGTTCACGCCGTTTATAGCTTTGGCCATTAAACTTCAAGATGGGGGACCGGTTTTAGTGAAACTGCCGCGAGTGTCCGAAGGCAGGGAGGTTTTTGTTTATAAATTCCGTTCCATGGTCCCGTCGGCTCGGGGCAGGAAGAAAGATTTGGCGCATTTAAACGAAAGGAACGATGGACCGTTTTTTAAAATCAGGAACGACCCGCGTATAACTCCTGCAGGCAAGTGGCTCCGAAAATTCAGAGTAGACGAGTTCCCCCAGCTTTTAAACGTTTTAAAAGGGGAATTGGCTCTTGTGGGCCCACGGCCGCATGAACCGGAAGAAGTAGTCGGGTATCCGGAGGAATATAAGCGCCTTCCCAAGATAAGAGCCGGGGTTACCGGCCTTTCTCAAGTGAACGGCGCCTCCAGCTTGCCTTTTTTAAAAGAATTGGAGATTGACGACTTCTACTCTCGGAACGTTTCTCTTTGGTTGGACATAAAAATTGTTTTCAAAACCATAGCTATACTATTTATAGACCCAACAGCCGTCTAATTAGCTTGATAGCTTGTTAGTTAGCTAATTAGCTAAGAAACTAAAGAGCTAACGAGCTAAAAAGTGTATACTTTACAGCAGTGAAGCCTTCTTTGAAGAAAAATATCCATCCTGTTTTAGCCGACATTAAGCATCTGCGTTCTTCAAGCGTAAAGAATGCGCTGGTTTCCGGAAAACCAGATTTATTTAAAAAGAAATTCAGAGAGTCCTTAGTTATAAAAAGTAGCCGATTGGCTTATTGGAAGAAGGCCATACTTGTCTTCTTTGTTCTGGTGGTGGTTGTCTCCGTTGGTTCCGGTTGGTATTTGTGGAGTTTTAAAAATGACGCCTTTCGTTCGGCTTCAGTCGTCTATAAGAACCTGAAGTCTGCGGCTCTAAGTCTGGTCAGTTTGGAAAATGACAGCGCTAATTTTTCGCTTGATGTCGCGGAAAAGGAAATTACCGAATTGCAGAACCGGGCAAGTATTTTCAGTATTTTCCCGGTTTTGAGCGAGGTACCGAAAACTATACAGGAAGTGCGCGATCTTACAAACAGGATGAAGAGCGTGAACGATAATGTAGGCGTGCTCAAAGTGGAGGGATTTAGAATGTTCTTTGGCGGAGAGGGCGAGAAATTTATCAACCTGCTTAAAAGTTTAAAAACCGACATCTTAGCCATAGAAGCTACAGTGAACAGTCTCCGAAACAAAGCTTCCCGTTTCGGGGCAGAATCTCTGCCTGTTAGCGATGATTACCTATCCCTAAACGTTAAGGCGGACAGATTAGTTGATGGTTTGAATGCTTTTATAGGGCTTTTGGAAAAGCCGGGAGCGACTCATTTTGTGTTGGCGTTCAAGAATCCGTCCGAGATGCGTCCCGCAGGAGGTTTTTGGGGCAGTTATGCAAATGTTATTTTGGAAGGCGGCAGCGTTAAAACGATTGACGTGGATGATATCTATCGCCCCGACAGGTTCCTTGACTTAAAAGTTGTTCCTCCCAAACAGCTGCAAGGAACAACGCCCAATTGGGGAGCCAGAGACGCCAACTGGTTCTTCAACTTTCCCGACTCTGCGGAAAAACTGATGGAATTTCTCCAAGCCTCTTCGGTTTATGAGGACCAAGGCGTGACTTTTGACGGGGTCATAGCCCTAAACGTTCGGGTCATGGAAGATATTTTAAAAATAGTCGGTTCGATAGAGATACAGGAATATAAGTTAGTATTAAACGATGAAAACTTTTTGCGGAAAGTCCAGCAGGAAGTGGAGGCGGGTCGTGACAAAAAACCTGGCCAGAATCCTAAAAAAGTTTTAAAGTTCATACTGCCTGAAATTTTAGAGAAGTTGGGCAACTTAAACGACGCGGAGAAAAAAATTCTAATAGACACTTTGGGTTACAGGCTTGCTAACAAAGACATACAGTTCTACTTTAGGGACAAAAGGATACAAAATATAATAACCGAGGCCGGCTTAGGTGGTGAGGTTTACGCGGTTCCGGCGACTTGGACCGGAGACTATCTCGCAGTGGTGAATACGAACATTGCCGGCGGAAAAACAGACGCTTTTATAAGTCAAAAAATAGAGTTGGTTTCCAAAATTACCTCTGAAGGAGACGTGAATAACAATCTGACTGTTACAAGGAAGCACAGCGGGCAGAACGAAAAAGAAAGCTGGTATAAAACGACAAACCAAAACTTTATAAAAGTTTTCACGCCCTTAAACTCAAAACTGATAGCGCTTACCGGAAATACCCGGAAAACGGTAAAGCCGCTTGTTTCCGATTATCCCAGGAGCGGATACGCCGTAGATGAAGACCTGCAAAATATAGAAAGCACGGAAGAATTTCTAAAGGAATTTAACACTTACATTTACGAAGAGTCGGGCAAAACTGTTTTCAGCACATGGCTTAGCATTGCCGCTGGCAAATCTGGCGAACTTGCTTTAACGTACGCTAATAAACGAAAGATTCCCTTGCGCCCCGGCACTCGTTTCCAATTTGTGTTTGACAAACAATCTGGAGTGGAATCCCAATTTGACTACATTTTAAAAGCGCCTCCCGGATTCAAGTGGAAAGAAACCAACGACTTTATTTATAGATATAAAAGCGATACCATACCGTCACGGTTGGTGATAGATCTGACCCTAGAGAAGAAGTGATATAAATCACAAAAACAAATTTTAAATTTCTAATTTTCAATGAATTTACAATGTTTCAATGATTCAAACGTTTGAAAATTGAAAATTTAGTCATTGATTGAAAATTGTGAATTGAAAATTTTTAAGTATGGATAATATTAGGAATTTTGTAATCATCGCCCACATAGATCACGGTAAGAGCACCTTAGCCGACAGGATGCTTGAAGTGACCGAGACTGTGCCTCCTCATAAAATGAAGGCGCAGTATTTGGATCAGTTGGAGCTTGAGAGAGAGCGGGGAATTACCATTAAAATGGCTCCCGTTCGCATGCTTTATAAGAATTATATTCTTAATCTTATTGATACGCCGGGGCACAGCGATTTTTCTTATGAGGTTTCAAGGTCCTTAAAAGCGGTGGAAGGCGCGGTGCTCTTAGTGGACGCAACCCAGGGAATTCAAGCGCAAACTTTGGCTAATTTTCTAAATGCCGAAAACACCGGCTTAGATATAATTCCAGCCGTGAATAAAGTTGACATTGCCTCCCCTTTGCAGGTGGAATCAGCCGTAAGGGAATTGTCCGAGCTCCTTCAAGTGGACATTTCGGAGATTTTTAAGGTTTCCGGCAAGACCGGCGCGGGAGTCAAAGAGTTATTGGACGCTGTAATAGGTAAAGTTAAAGCGCCAAAGGATCTGGACTATGCCGCGGCTTTGGTTTTTAGCTCTCTTTACGACGAACATAAAGGCGTTATCGCCTTTGTCAGGATTTTCGGCGGCGAGTTTTGTCAGGGAGAGAGCGTGAAACTTTTAGGAACTAATACGAGTTTTAAAATAAAAGAGGTGGGTTTTTTTAAGCCGGAGCTGAAACAGGAAGAAAACTTGAGCGTGAGTGAGATAGGCTATATCGCTACCGGCATTAAGGACCCTGATGTTGTAAAAGTCGGAGATACTATAGGGCCTTTGTCGGGGGGTAAATCGCTTCCTGGATTTCAAGTAACAACTCCTGTGGTTTTCGTTTCTTTATATCCGGATGAAGGCGATGATTACGATAACTTAAAAACCGCGCTTTATAAATTGCGTTTGCACGATTCATCTTTCTCCATTTTCCCCGCTGTAAGCGACGCTTTGGGCCGCGGATTTCAGTGCGGATTTTTAGGAAGACTGCATTTCGAGATAGTCACACAGAGGCTGGAGTGTGAATTTAACATTAAGGTGGTGAACAGCTTCCCATCCGTAGCTTACAAAGTAAAGATGCCCGGCGGCGAATGGACAATTGTAGAGAACCCCAAAGACTTTCCTGACGATTACGACGCGGCAATGGAGCCGGTAGTCAGGGTTGCCATCATATTTCCTTTGAGTTATTTGGGAAGTATTTTAAAACTGAAAGAGACCTTCCGGCTTACCGAAATACAAACCGAGAACAGGGGAGTGAGGGCGGCGGTTTCGGCAACCCTACCGCTTAGCGACCTTATTTCTGATTTTGACGATAAATTAAAATCCGTTTCTTCGGGTTTCGCCTCGTTCAGTTATAAATTCTTGGAATACAGGCAATCCGAGGTGAGAAGACTTGATGTGCTGGTTGCCGGTGGAATCGTGCCCGGACTCTCCAGGGTCGTATTTCTCGGGGAGTTGGAATCAGTGGCAAGGAAGACAGTGGAGCGCCTAAAAGAACTTCTTCCCCGAGAACAGTTTGCCCAAGCGATACAAGCCGCCGCCGGGAGCCGCATTATAGCTCGCGAGACCATTCCGGCTCTAAAGAAAGACGTGACAGGTTATCTTTACGGTGGTGACAGGACGAGAAAAATGAAGCTGTGGAAGAAACAGAAGAGAGGTAAGGATAGGCTTAAAGCCATGGGCCGGGTAACCGTTTCTCCGCAAATCTTCAAGGAGCTTTTGAAGAGATAGGTTTTTAGCTTGTTAGCCTGATAGCCTGATAGCCTGATAGCTTGGAGTTAGCAAGCTATCAAGCTGTTTATGTTAAAATGTAGTTGTGAAAAAGTTGGTGATTTATTTTGTGTTTATAGCTGTTTCGGCGGTTTTGGGGTACAAACTTTATCAGCTGAACTTGGAATCGGTAGAGGCGCAAAAGGAGTTTGACGGACTCAATTCCGAAAAGGAACTACTTATCAAAAACAGCGACAAGCTAAATGACAAGATTGAATACTTTAAAGACCCGCGCAATTTGGAGAAAGAGTTGCGCGCCAGGTTCAACGTGAGGCTACCCGGAGAGGAGTTAATTATTATTGTTCCTCTAATAAACTTATGACATTTTTATTAACCGAGTTTTTGCCAATGCTTCCCATCGTCGTTCTTTGGTTAGTATATTTTTGTTCCATTGCCGTTTTTCTTAAAAAGGAATGGTTGGGCAGATTTATAAGTATGAAAGTGTTAATTGTATCTACTATTGTTTTTAGAGTTATTTATGCCGGATTACTTTCCGTAACACAATACTACGTTTGGTATAGTCAAGAATTCACTAAATTACTTATCAACTCTCCTTTAGGATCCGAAGTCCCACTTTCTAATTTTTTACGCGGCATACTTGGGCCCGTTTTGGATAGCAACCTCGGTTACTTTCTTTTCTACTCTTGGGGTCGCTTTTGGATTGGCGCCTTACTATCCATCTTTATCGCCTTCTGCTTTTACGCGTTTCTTAGAGCTTTAAGAAAATACAACGACAGGTTTTTCTACAAAGGCGAGATAGAGCTTGGCTTGCTGCTTGCTCTTGTCGTCGGCTGGCCTAATTTCGTTGTTTTCGTGCCCTTGATATTTTTGGCGGTAGTACTCGTTTCTATATTCAGGGGGATATACTTTAAGGAAGCGTACACCACCTTGGGCGCTCCCATGCTTTTGGCGGCTCTTTTGACGATGATTTTTGGAAGCAGCCTTATTAAGTTCCTTGGGCTTGCCGTCCTTAAGATTTAGAAATATATATGGACGTCAGACGTCCATATATTTGCCAAAGAAATATGTTAAATTATTAGCCGACTCTACGTCGTTAAATTCAAAGCTGTATACTTACATAAGTATGCGCATAGCGGACAAATGGTTATACTAACAATGATGGTTGATTGTATCTATGCGGGCGTCGTATAGTGGCAATACACTTGCTTCCCAAGCAAGCAACGGCAGTTCAATCCTGCTCGCCCGCTCATGATTACCAAAGTTATTATTCCGGTCGCCGGACTGGGCACAAGATTCCTGCCGGCTACCAAAGCGCAGCCCAAGGAGATGCTGCCGATTATTGATAAGCCGATAATTCAGTATCTGGTTGAAGAAGCGGCAAGTTCCGGAATCTCGGATATTATTTTTGTAACTGGTCGCGGGAAACGCGCCATTGAGGACCACTTTGATTTTTCTCCCGAACTGGAGTCAGCCCTTCTCATTAACAACAAGAAAGATGTTTTTAAGGAAGTACGGTCTATTTCCAAGCTGGCTCGGTTCTCTTATGTTAGGCAAAACTCCCCGAGGGGGGACGGAGACGCAATTTTATGCGCTGAACACTTGATTGGCCGCGATGAACCGGTAGGCGTTCTTTTTGGAGACGACATCGTCGATAGTCGAGTGCCTTGTCTTTCACAAATGGAAGATGTTTTTGATAAATACGGCGACGTTGTCCTGGCGCTGGATACCGTACCTAGGAACGAAGTCAAACATTACGGTGTGGTTAAAGCCGTGAAAGTTTCCAAGAACGTTTACGAAATAAAAGATATTGTGGAAAAGCCCGACCCCAAGGAAGCGCCTTCTAACTTGATTATTGTCGGTAAATATATTATTACTCCTAGTGTTTTTGAAGAGTTGTGGAAGCTCAAAAGAGGGTCAAGAGGAGGAGAAATAAGGATGGCTGACGCCTTGAAGAACTTGCTTAAGCGGCGTCCGATTTACGGTTTGCGATTTGAGGGAATAAGATATGACTGCGGAAACAAATTAGGTTTTTTAAAAGCCACAGTGGATTTCGCGCTAAAACACCCGTCAGTTAAAAAAGATTTTCGAAAATATCTAAAGGAAGTGGTAAAGCAAAATTAGTGCCGCCTTAGCTCAGCTGGTAGAGCAGCACTTTCGTAAAGTGAAGGTCCGCGGTTCGATCCCGCGAGGCGGCTCCAGAATATAGTTAAAACCCCAAAAGAAAGTTCCTTTAGGAAAATAATTACGAACCAAACCACGCCCTATATGAATATTAGAAACATTGCCATAATCGCGCACGTAGACCACGGTAAAACCACTCTGGTGGATTCGCTGTTGAAGCAATCGGAAAACTTTAAGTTAAAATTTGACGGTCCGCAAGAGCTGATTATGGATTCAAACGAATTGGAGCGCGAAAGGGGCATAACTATTTTTTCCAAAAACGCCGCCCTAGAGCATAAGGGAGTGAAAATTAATATAGTGGACACCCCGGGGCACGCAGACTTCGGAGGAGAAGTTGAGCGCATTATGCGCATGGTTGACGGCGCCATACTCCTTATTGACGCCAAAGAAGGTCCTATGCCGCAGACCAAATTCGTACTGAAAAAAGCCATACAGGCCGGGCACGGGATAATTGTGGTGATTAATAAAATTGATAAAGCCGATGCCAGGCCGGAATGGGCGCTTAACCAAACTTACGAACTTTTCTTTAAGCTCGGGGCGAGCGAAACGCAGATAGAATTTCCGGTAATTTACGCTTCAGCTCGCCAAGGAAAAGCCGGCTTAAAGCCCGATTTGAATTCTATGAAAAACATAGAGCCGCTCTTTGAAGCGATTGTAAATTACATAAAACCTCCGCAAGTAGATTCGTCTTTGCCTCTGCAGATGCTCACCGTAAATCTCATTTATGACAATTACAAAGGCAAGGTTGCCGTGGGAAGAATTTATTCAGGGATATTAAAAAGGGGCGCGACAGTCGCCCACATCGTAAGGAGCGGCGAAATAAAAAAGAGGAAGTTGAGTTCACTTATGCTTTTTAGCGGTTTGAACAGGGTTGAAGTAAACGAAGCCGAAGCGGGAGAAATAGTGGCTATCGCTGGGATTCCCGATATTTCCATAGGCGAAACCATAGCCGACATAGAGAATCCGGTTGCGCTTCCGGTTATTAAGATAGACGAGCCGACTATCAAAATGACTTTTGGCGTAAACACCTCGCCCTTTATGGGTAAAGAAGGCGACAAGACCACTTCGCGCAACCTGCGAGAGCGTTTGGAGAAGGAGTTGGAAACCGACGTGGCTCTTTCCGTAAAACAAACCGATTCCGCCGACCGCTGGGTGGTTACCGGGAGAGGCGAACTGCACCTGTCTATCTTTATCGAAAAAATGAGGCGAGAGGGATACGAGCTAGAAGTTTCAAAGCCGCAGGTAATTTTTAAGGAGGAAAACGGGAAAACTTCAGAACCCGTTGAACTCTTGACGATTGAAGCGCCTCAAGATTTCGCGGGAAATGTTATAGAACTTATAGGCAAGCGTTTAGGGATAATGAAAGACATGCGCGTGGATAAAGAGACAACCATTATGGAGTTTGCGATGCCCACAAGAGGGCTTATCGGAATACGCGGCGAATTTCTTACATTAACCAAGGGCTTAGGAATAATGAACTCGCTTTTTTCCGGTTACGAAGAGTACAAAGGAGAACTTAAAGCGGAAGAACATGGTTCTATAGTCGCTTCCGACACGGGCGTTTCAAACAGCTACGGATTGATTACCGCCCAGGGGAGAGGACAGCTTTTTATAGGGCCTGGCGTTTCGGTCTACGAAGGGATGGTCGCGGGCAAGAATGCCAAGGCGGAGGATGTCAAAGTTAATGTATGTAAAGCTAAAGAATTAACCAATTTCAGGTCAAGGAATGAGGGAGTTCAAGAAAAACTTGATGTCCCATTTGATTTGACCCTTGAATATGCCTTAAGTTACATAGGGGACGACGAGCTTGTGGAAGTGACTCCCAAGAGCGTAAGGATAAGAAAGATGTACTTGACGGAGCTCCAGAAGAAGAGAGCTAAAGCGTAAGAAAAAGAGAACCGCCCATTCCCTAAGCTACCGCTCGGTCGCCCAGCGAGCGACCTCGCTCTAGTTTCGTCGTTCGCTCCCGAGCACTCAACACTTTGAGTACTGTAATTATACACTTCGCGCGAACCTATTTTGAGCGAAACTGACCTGCCCCGCCGCCCGCCTCCGCTATCGCTCCGGCGGCAACCTCGCAGAAATTTTCCCTTACAATTTTTCTTTTGCGCGCNGCCGCCAAGCGGCACCGCCTCGCAGAAAAATTACCTTTCCCTTTAAGAGAAAAATCCGGCGCGCGCAAAATCAAAGAATGTAAAGGCAATTTTTCTGCATCAGGCAGGACATTGATGGTTTTCTCGGCTTTTTTCAAGGTAAAGGTGTTTTGACCTTTAACAAGGTCGGAGCATTTATCGTCAAACAGATGACGGGAGAAAAAAGTCTGCGAGAAATCGAGAAGTCGGTCGGGGACACTTTTCCCACGGTTGGTAATCCTAAAAACGAAGTTCTTAGCATCACTGAACAACTTCGGGAGGCGGGATTTTTCTGACTACATAACGGCTAAAGTAAATACACAAAAAATACTTTAGCCGTTTTTCTTTTTATCAGTTTTAAGTTATAATATAGTTATGAAGCTGCAATTTTTATATTCTAAAAACAACGAGAGAGAAAAATTATTAGATATTTACGATGAATATCAATGGTTTGTTGATAATGATTTTTCAATTGTCTTGCCTAAATTTTACGCTGAAATATATCAAAAAATTAAGAACAATAAAAAGCTTTTTACCAAAACGCTAAACATAAATTTAAACAAAATTTATAATAAAAAAGATTATCAGCTTAAAAACAAAAAAGTGAAAAAAAACTGGCAAAAAATTGAAAAAGAGTTTTTTAATAGTTTAAGTAGCTTTAATTTTGAAATAAAAGATAAATATATTTGCCACATTTCCTTGTATGGTCCTGAAGGACAATTCAAATATCCAAATATAGTTAATCTAAGAGTTAAAAATAACAAGGATATTAAAAATGCCAATGAAACAATCGCCCATGAGCTAATTCATTTATTGATTTATAATAAAGCTAAAAAATTAAAATTAAACTATCAACAAACCGAGGGTATGGTTGATTTATTTTTTCCTGATACGAAACTAAAAACTATTTTTCCAAAATACAAATTACAAAGCATGGGTGTCTATAATAAAAAATTATTTCAAAAAATAAAAAAAATAAAAGATGGCCCCAAATAATGTTTTGCTTCGCAAAAACAAAAACTTTTAATTTCATCCGATAACACGGCATTAAAATTTAAGAATTGAGATGACAGTGCAAAAAACTTTTGGCGAGCGAGCGTGTATCGCCTTCGCCTGCCCGATAGGGCAGAACGCCGAAACAAAATTTTCTTCTTTCTTATTTCTTAATTGAAAAATGTGCGCACAAAAATCAGAAATTGTAGAAGAAAATTTTGTTGAGGCGTAGTCGCCGCTCTACGGAGGCACGGAGGCGTTCGTCAAATTTAGAAATTCTTACTAAAATAGGTTCGAGCGTGGTTGTATAGATACACCAAGACAAAACTAGACGGCTTCAAAAAAATCGGAATGCCTGGTTCTGG
>BBPF01003822.1_pt1 | contig 14117 bp, 12 predicted proteins | sample 1343921 | NCBI WGS metagenome assembly BBPF01 (sample SAMD00019090, study PRJDB2971) | groundwater metagenome | isolation source: The Cedars highly-alkaline
GTTTCCCTCAAGTTTGTTTTTACTATTAATTTCCCGAAATATTTCTAATGCCTTTTGATCTGAACCAATTAAAAGAGTGTTAAAGTAAACCTTTCCCTTCCGGGCTAAGCGTTTCGTGTGAGAAGTAATTCCCAAACGCAAAAGGTAGGTAAGAGTAAAATGTACCGGAAATAAAAACAAAAATGAGTGATAATAGCTTCTATGCGAAAGAATAGTATCATCGAGTATCAGAAAAAAAAATATTATTATAACACCGGAAAGCGTAGAAATTACCGTGTACCCCAGTTCCAATAATCTTGATTTACGGTAAACTTCCTTATAATACCCTGTAATGTAATATAAAAGTACCCAAAGCAAAGGAATAAAGAGGATACCTAAAAAAAATGACTGTCCGAATTCAATTGGTATTGGATACCCAAATTTTTCAGATTCAATAAAAAATTTTCGGAAAGAATAAAAAAGAAACCAGCTTACAAGGGCTGCAACATAATCACTAACAATATATTTAGCCCTTTGGGAATTAAAATTCATTTATTAAAATTGAATTGGGGTTGGGACTAAAATTAATTAAAAAATTGTCTTTTGAAAAACTGCCGGAAATTATTAAAATTTTCACATTTGCTTATCCGGAAACCCTGGAATTTTTGATTTTTCAAAAATTTTCATCGTAAGCAAAATAGTAGAATAGCTCTGTACCAAAGAATAAATTGTATTCCTTGAATTTAATATCATTTCGTGAAACTGTCTCAAATTAAACAAAAGTTTGACTTGTGCATTTTTTCCGGACGAAAATTTAGCAGTTGTTGCAGATTTATTTTTACCAAACAAGGTTTTGGTTAATTTTTCATTTATGAAATCCATTTCAATTATTTCATTTCTCTGAAAAATTTTCATTTTAAATTCATCTTTGTGTGCAAATAACCCGGCAGTAAAAATTCCAACACAGCCATTCGCAAAATCAATTCTGGCATTCACAAAATCCAAATAATCGCAAAAAACAGCCGATGCACTGGATTGAATTTTAAGCGCCTGGCTTGAATTCATTACCGAAAAAACTTCTATTGCCCGTACTGATAAAAATTTAAGTTCATCCAATGAATGGTTTGCCCCGCCGGAATATTTTTTCAGACTTGAAACCTCAATATAAAGTGGTTGTTGTACTAATTGATTTATAATATTTATTTTCTCCCACTCAAGTATTTTTGGAAGATAAATTATTACTTGTGCTTCATCAGCGAGTTTGATTAAATTTTCAATTTGCTTTAACGATAAATTGCCAATGCCGGCAAGAAAAAGATGCTTGGAGGATTGAATACACCTTATTAGAAAATCATAATATTCGGCCGGATCAGAAATAACCACCAGTACATCGGTAGCCGAAAATAATTTTTCAGGAATTACAACCGGCTGTACCATAAGTTTTGTAGTCAACCCCTTCAATTCCTTATCCTGCAGACTGTAAATACCTGTAATCGTGTAATCATTTGTGTGCCTCAGCGCTGAGACCAGTTCATTTAGCGAGTCATTGAAACCCACAATTCCCAATCGTACCATGTAATAAGGCTTTTCGCAAACTTAAAGCAATTTGTCCTTTTGCAGTCGTATAAATGCAATAAGTTATTAACCATTACATGTTAATTTCGTTGAAAAAAATACCATAACATGGTAATCATTCGTATAGTTTATATATTTGCGTAACACTCAAAAAAAACTGCGATAGTGCATTTTAAAACCAATCCCGCTTATCCCTGCATTTAATGATTGATACTTTCAGACACAAAGGCTTAAGGCGAAAATTAATTGATGAAATCCGGTTAAAGGGTATATCCGAGCAAAAAATTCTCGATGCACTTGAACGTATTCCGAGGCATTTCTTTATGGATAGCGGATTTGTACATTTGGCATACAAAGATCAGGCATTTCCAATAGGCTGTAACCAAACAATTTCTCAACCATTTACTGTTGCCTTTCAAACACAGCTTCTTGAGCTAAAGCGTCATGAGAAAGTTTTAGAAATAGGTACAGGTTCGGGCTATCAGGCAGCCATTTTGCTTGAATTGGGTGTAAAACTCTTCACCATAGAAAGGCATAAAGAGCTTTTTCTTAAGACTCAGGAACTTTTAAAAAAAATGCACTACAAACCCAATTTCTTTTATGGAGATGGTTACGAAGGATTACAGGCATATGCACCATTTGATAAAATACTTATTACCGCGGCGGTACCTGAGATTCCAAAAAAATTGCTTGAACAACTAAAAATTGGAGGTATTTTGGTTTTGCCTTTAGGAGCGGGCAGTAATCAAACAATGACCAAACTTGTTAAAAATTCTGATAAAGATTACGAAATAACTGACCACGGCCAATTTGTTTTCGTGCCTATGTTAAAAGGAAAAGCACTTTAATAATCAATGTATGACTAAAGTTTACACATTTACATTTAACCCATTTCAGGAAAACACCTACCTTTTAACCGATGAAACAGGTGAATGCATTGTAATTGACCCCGGATGTTATTTTGAAGATGAAAAATCTAATTTTGCAAATTTTATTTCAACAAATAAATTCAGGCCGGTCAAAATTATAAATACTCATTGTCATGTTGACCATATATTGGGCAATGCTTTTCTGGCAAATAAATATAATATTCCAATTGCAGCAAATATTGAAGACGAATTCCTTCTTCAAAACGCCGGTGAGCATGGTAAGCTATTTGGATTTGAGGTGGATAAATCCCCGTCAATTGCCACCTATCTTAAAGACGGTGAAAATTTGAAATTTGGGAATACTGTTCTTAAAGTCTTTCATGTTCCTGGCCATTCACCAGGCAGTATAGCTCTTTACTGTGAGGAGCAAAAATTTGTTATTACCGGCGATGTACTATTTAATGGAAGCATAGGAAGAACAGACCTCCCCGGGGGAGATTACGCCACACTTATCAACAGCATTAAATCAAAATTAATTAGCCTGGGCGACAATGTAATAGTTTACCCCGGACATGGACCAAGTACGAGCATCGAAAAAGAAAGAAGGGCAAATCCCTTTTTAATCGATTAATAAGTATATTAACTTGAAATATGCTGCAAAATATATGCAATTTTCAAATTATATGACTTTTGTGGGTTTTATCTTTCAGATAGTTTATTATTTTTAGCTTCACGCAAATAAGTAATTAGTTGTAATTATAATTGCAGTCATTAATAAACTTTAACTCAAATAAAATATGGCATTCGATTCATTTGCAATACGGCACATTGGGCCTCGCCCACACGAAATTGAAACGATGTTAAAAAAAACAGGCGTAAAAAGCCTTGATGAACTTATAGAAACAACCATTCCTGCCTCAATTAGATTATTAAAACCGCTGGACCTGCCTGATGGGATTAGTGAATTTGAATATCTTAAGTCATTAAAAGAAATCGGAAATAAAAACAAACTTTATAAGACATTTATTGGTAATGGGTTTTATGGTACAATTTTCCCTTCGGTAATTCAAAGAAATATATTGGAAAATCCAAGCTGGTACACCTCATATACACCTTACCAGGCCGAAATATCACAGGGAAGATTGGAAGCGCTGCTTAATTTCCAGACAGTTATTATGGAATTAACCGGAATGGAAATTGCAAATGCTTCATTGCTTGATGAGGCAACTGCAGCAGCCGAAGCAATGACTATGATGTTTAATCTTCGCTCAAGAGCAGCAGTAAAGGCAGGTATCACAAAATTTTTTATGGATAATAACATTTTTCAGCAAAACCTTGAGGTTATAAAAACAAAAGCCTTGCCTCTGGGTATTGAATTAGTTACAGGTAATTATAATGAAATTGACCTGTCTGAAAAGTTTTTCGGTGCCATGGTACAGTTTCCATCTGCCGACGGAGAAATAAGGGACTACTCGGGGTTTATAAAAAAAGCAAAAGAATCTAATGTTCTAACCGGGGTAATAGCGGATATAATGAGTCTCTTATTGTTAACACCTCCGGGCGAATGGGGAGCTGATGTTGTAGTAGGCTCAACTCAAAGATTCGGAATTACAATGGGGTATGGCGGCCCGCAGGCTGGTTATTTTGCAACTCGCGATCAATACAAAAGGAACATTCCCGGAAGAATAATCGGGGTATCAATAGATTTACAGGGAAAGAGGGCGCTCAGAATGGCTCTTCAAACAAGAGAACAACACATTAAGCGCGAAAGGGCAACTTCAAATATTTGTACTGCTCAGGCTCTTCTTGCAACCATGGCAGGTATGTACGCCATTTACCACGGACCCGAAGGACTCAAAAGAATAGCGATTCACATACATTCCCACGCCCACGCACTTGCCGCTGGCCTCGAAGAAACAGGATATAAAATAGAAAATAAGGATTTCTTTGACACATTAAAAATAGTTGCGCCGGATGGACTTAGCGTTGAAAAAATACGAAGTATAGCCCTCAGGGAAAATGTCAATCTTTACTACAAATCTGACAAAGAAATTGGGATTAGCGTTGACGAAACCACTTCTGTGGTAGACTTAAACCTATTGCTACGAATTTTTGCCGAGGCAGCCGGCCGATCGCCAAAGGTCCTTAATTCTGTAGTTGAAAAAAACTTTATAAATGTAAAATTTGTAAGAAAGGGTAATTTCCTTGAGCAGGATGTATTCCAAAATTACCGGTCAGAAACAGAATTGATGCGGTATATCAAAAAATTGGAAAGAAAAGATTTCTCGTTGACACATTCTATGATTTCGCTTGGATCATGTACTATGAAACTGAATGCTGCAACTGAAATGCTTCCTTTAAGCTGGCCTGAATTTGGCAATTTGCATCCATTTGTGCCGGCAAATCAGGCTGAGGGCTACCAGCAACTCTTCAATGAGCTTGGAAAAGACCTTTGCACTATATCAGGATTAGATGCCATATCATTTCAGCCTAACTCCGGGGCAGCCGGTGAATACACAGGACTATTAGCCATCCGCGACTATCTGACCAGCATTGGGCAGGGTCACCGTAATATTTGTCTAATCCCTTGCTCGGCACACGGTACTAACCCGGCAAGCGCAGTTTTGGCGGGTTTGGAGGTAATTGTTGTTGACTGTGCACCAAACGGAAATATAGATATGGCCGATTTACGGAAAAAAACCGAACTGCACAAAAACAATCTTGCTGCCATAATGCTCACATATCCCTCTACACATGGGGTTTTTGAATCAGATGTTAAAGATGTTATAAATTTAATTCACGAAAATGGCGGGCAGGTTTACATGGATGGCGCAAATATGAATGCCCAGGTAGGATTTACAAATCCCGGAATAATGGGGGCTGACGTATGCCACCTGAACCTTCACAAGACTTTTGCAATACCTCATGGAGGAGGAGGCCCGGGCATGGGGCCTATTTGCGTTGCTAAACACCTCGCAGATTTTCTGCCTGTTCATCCATTTGTAAAAACAGGTGGACAAAAAAGCACAACCGTTGTATCCTCTGGACCATGGGGTAGTGCAAGTATTCTGGTTATTTCACATGCATACATTAAAATGCTTGGTGGAAAAGGTCTAACCCAAGCAACCAGGCTGGCCATATTAAATGCCAATTATATTGCAGCTTCATTAAAAGATTATTATGATATACTTTATAAAGGTGACACAGGATTTATTGCCCATGAAATGATACTGGACTGCCGTAAATTCAAACAATTATGGAACCTTGAAATTGGAGAAGCCGATATAGCCAAAAGGATGATGGATTATGGCTTTCATGCTCCAACATTATCATTTCCTGTTCTGGGAACCCTTATGGTTGAACCTACTGAAAGTGAGTCTTTTGCGGAATTGAACAGATTTATTGAAACAATGATTTCTATTTACAAAGAAATTGAGGAAGTTAAGAACGGCAAGGCTCATCCAATAGATAATGTCTTGAAAAATGCCCCTCATACTGCTGAAGTAGTTACTGCCGATGATTGGAGCCACGCATACAGTCGCAGTAAAGCAGCATATCCGCTGAAATGGGTGGCCGATAATAAATTCTACCCGTCGGTTGGCAGGGTTGACGATGCATACGGGGACCGAAACCTGGTTTGTTCGTGTGCATCAATAGATTCATACCGAACAGAGCAATAAACGCAGTAAGATTTCATGTAATAAATAAAACAGCATACACGGATACTATCTGTGTATGTGATTATTCAAAAATTCTGTTCAGCCTAACTTTGTAATTTTCGGGCTTCAATCGCCTCTTCAATCACATGGGTGAACAACTCGCCCAGATCCAATCCGGCTGCCCTTGTTTGCTGCGGGACAATGCTGTTTTTGGTCATGCCCGGAACAGAGTTTACTTCAAGAAAATATAATTTTCCATCACTAAAAATATAATCTATGCGTACTATTCCTCTGCAATCTAAAACATCATAAATTAATAAGGAAGTTTCTTTTACAAGTTTTTCAACATTACCGGGAATATTGGCCGGTGTTATCTCATCAGCCATACCCTTGTATTTGGCTTCATAATCAAAAAATTCCTTTTTGCTTAGAATTTCGGTTACAGGTAGTACAATTTGCATTTTTTTGGTTTTCAATAAACCACAGGTTAATTCCCTACCCTTAATGTACTCCTCAATAATAATCTCGTCGTCTTCTTTAAATGCCGCAGCGAATGCGTTGTTTAAAGCCGGGGCAGAGTCAACTTTGCTGACACCGAAACTTGAACCCCCATTATTGGGTTTTACTATGCATGGAAGACCCGTTTCATTAAAAATATTGCCATGTTCCAGCCTGTCTTCCCTCCTAATTAAGACTGCTTTAGCCGTATTAATTCCGAAATTTTTCAAAAAAATCTTGCATGCATATTTATTAAATGTCAGGGCAGAAGAAAGCATTCCACTGGAGGTGTATGGCAACTTCAATAAATCAAAATAGGCCTGTAGCCTGCCGTCTTCTCCTGGTGTTCCATGCATGGCAATAAGGGCGCAATCAAACAAAAAAGTTTCACCGGAACTTAGGAAGCTGAAATCATTTTTATCTATCGGCAGGTTGCCAAAAACAGGATGCTGAACTTCCCATAAATCCTTTCTTATAGAAACTACAAAACGGTTAAATTTACTTTTATCTAAGATTGCAAGCATCTGAGCAGCGCTTTCAATTGATATTTCATACTCCGAGGAATCTCCTCCGGCAATTATGGCAATATTTCTTTTCATTTGAATAATTATTTGCAATTATTTGTCAATGGGAATAATCATAAGGTGAAAGATTATTCACTTTGAGTTTTATCAAAACAGTGTATTTGAATAGTTTTAACTAATTATAAGAAATTAAATCCTAATCCATACCTCTTCCGGCTACATATTTTCTCCATTTATCAACAAGGGCAAGCATATCGGCGGGCAATTCAGATTCAAAGTACAATGCCTTTCCGGTTACAGGGTGACTAAAACCAAGTGATTTAGCATGCAATGCATGTCTTGGACACAATTTGAAACAATTCTGAACAAATTGTTTGTAACGGGTAAAAGTAGTTCCTTTTAAAATTGTATCTCCCCCATATCTTGTGTCGTTAAATAATGGGTGGCCAATATATTCAAAGTGTGATCTTATCTGATGTGTTCTCCCAGTTTCAAGCACGCATTCAACCAAATTAACATAGCTGAATCTTTCTATTACATTATAGTGGGTAACAGCAGATTTGCCCTCTTCCCCACCGGGAAAAACCGTCATCTTCATTCTGTTGCGGGGATCTCTGCCAATATGCCCTTCAATGGTTCCCTTATCATTTTTCAGATTACCCCAAACCATGGCTATATATTTTCGCGAGGTGCTTCGATCAAAGAATTGTTTGGCAAGCCTTTGAAGTGCAAAGTCCGTTTTTGCGACGACAATAATTCCCGAGGTTTCTTTATCCAGCCGGTGTACAAGTCCGGGTCTCAACTCACCGGTTCGAAAAAGTGGAAGCTCCTTCAACCTATATGCTAATGCATTTACAAGTGTCCCCGAATAGTTTCCGTGACCAGGATGTACAACCATTCCGGCATTTTTATCTACAACAATCACATCATCGTCCTCAAATATTATATTTACCGGAATGTTTTCGGGTATTATCTCCTGTTCCCGCGGCGGATACGCCATAACAATGGAGATCGAATCTTTTGGCTTGACTCTGTAATTTGAGGCTACAGGTTTATTATTTATCAGAATATTTCCGGCCGAAATAGCACTTTGGATTCTTGTTCTGGAAGCATTTTCAATCCTGGAGGAAAGATATTTATCAATTCTCAGTAATCCCTGTCCTGGATCAACAACAAACCTGTAATGCTCAAAAAGCTCTGGTGTATCGGATAAATCTTTTGGTTCTTCTTCCATAATAGGGTCAAAAATAGTTTACCCGGAGGAATATATCAAACGGATTAAAAATAATTACGGATTCTGCGAAAACAAAAAAAGTATATCCGATAATTGAATTGAGTAAACCAAAGAATTTTACAGGTCTCCATTTAAATCTCTCCTGCTGCTTCTTCATAACCACTAATGGACCTTTTACATTGACTTTTTTTTCTTTGATAAAAAAATTATATCCTGTTTCTTACCTGATTTGTAATAAAAAAGAGTTGATGGTCCATGCCTGGCAATGAAACGATGCATATTTTATCCAATTTCATTCGGAAGAGTGTTCAGGATAAAATTGTTCTATAATCAAAAATACCCGCTAATTAAACAAAAAGCAAGCATTGATTTTAAAAATCAAATTGCCCTGTTGCCTCCCCTAAATACGATTTAATAGTTGTCCAAGGGGATAACTAAACTTACAGAATCTGCAACAGGTAAGAGGGTTGAATCTTTAGTAAACCATAAATCAATTGTTGAACCCAATCTTATTGACGCAGTCTTGACAGACTCGGGTCTCTGTCTCCACACAAAGCTTGCGAGGGTATCCTGTAAAGTTAAAACTGTACGATCAAAAATCAGGGCTCCAACATTGAAAGATGATTCTACTATTTTTCCCTTGGCATAGTTATACATAAGGCCAGTAAAATCGGGCACAGAAACCTCAACGCTACTTAATCCTTCACCCAAAACAAGTTCCACAGCCGAACCCTTTATTATTAATTCGCCGGTAACAATTTCTTTTCCCTTGTATTGTTGACGTAATACATTGTTCATGGCAATATCCGGAACATATTTTAACCTGCCAACCTCCAGTCCATGAGTTTCAAGAATGGCCATTGCCTGACGCAAAGATACTCCCACCACATTAGGCATTTTAACCATTTCGGGGTTGGTTGCGTTGATAGTCAAAAAAATTGTTCGATTTTCCTTGACACGAAATCCCGGAAAAGGATTTTGATCAACTACAGTACCAGGCAAGGCCTGATTTTTAAATACTGAATCAATAATTTTAAATCGGAATTCCTTCTCATTTACTATTTGAGTCACCTCCTCAATAGTCATCCCATAAAAATCGGGTACGGCATAAGCCCTACCGTGGTGAGTATAGATTTTTAACCAGAAAAACAGCAATGTTACAACCAGAAACAAACTTCCAAAAGCAAACATAAAATGTTTCCAAAACTGTTTTCCGGATAAAAAAATAAACAAATATTTAATAGCTTCCTTCCTGAAAAATTTAGTCATAATTGGAAACACATAACTTAAAAACAAAATTAATACTACGCAAGCAAATTCTATCTGAAAAAAATAATCGAGTAATTAATTTCAAATAATTAGTAAAAAATTAGGAGTTAAAAAATAATTCTTTGAATGCTTCAACATTTTTTGCATTACAAATATCCTTAGCTTCGGGGGTATAAAAATAATCAATGCGCTCCTTATATTTTTCAATTATTTTTCCTCTTACCATTTTCATAGTACTGTTCAACATTTGGTTTGATTCTGTAAATCCTTCACTTAGCACAACTATTGATGATGGAATCCAGCGTTGAGGAAATGATTTTTCGTATTTTCTACCAGTCCTGTATTCACCTATTTCAGATTCTATAAGCTTTAAAACTGCAACCCTGGCTTCTTCCGATTCAACCGGAATATTTTTTTCTTTTAACCAGCGCTTTATTGCCTCTTTATTGGGTACAACCAAAACAACGGTAAATGGATTCTGATTATTATAAAGCATGCATTGGTCTATAAATGATGATTGCCCGGCAATTGCTTCCTCAATTCCTTCGGGGCTGTATTTCTCACCATCATCAGCAATCAAAAGGCTTTTAAATCTTCCTATAACGTATAAAAATCCATCGCTATCAAGGTAACCCAAATCACCGGTATAAAGCCATCCGTTCTTGATAGTGCTTTCGGTAGCTTCGGGGTTATTCCAATATCCGGCCATTACATTTTCTCCCTTAACAACAATTTCCCCCTTTTCCCCAACAGGAAGTTCTTTCCCGTCCTCGTCGCAGATTTTAAGTTCCAATGGATGTACCAAATACCCTGATGAACCTAATTTGTGCTTATTTATAGTATTAGATGAAATTACAGGAGCCGCCTCAGTGAGTCCATAACCCTGAAACATTGGCATGCCAATGGCATAAAAAAATTTCTGTAGCGCTATATCGAGCAATGCGCCTCCTCCAACAAAAAATTTCAATCGTCCTCCAAAATTTGCCCTTATTTTTTTAAAAATAATGATATCAAATAATTTCACAAGTGGTTTTAAAAGGATTTTTATTCCTTTACCTTTATTCCAACCATTTCCATTATAAACATATGCGATTTGCAATCCAGCTTTAAACAATTTTTCTACTATCCCGCCTTTTTCTCTTATTGCATTTTCAATGTTTTTTCTAAAATTATTTGCCAGAGCGGGAACACTTAACAAGAATACCGGTTTTATTTCTTTAATGTTTACCGGAATATTTTTTAAAGTCTCCATAGGAGATTGTCCGACCTGAATTGATGCAAGACTTGCCCCTGCTTTCATAAGAGTGTATATACCAGTTGTGTGGGCAAAGGCATGATCCCATGGCAATATAAGTAATGTTGAATACCAATGGGGAACTTCCATTAGAGTTAGCGATTGTTCAATATTTGCTGTGTAATTCCGGTGAGTAAGTATAATTCCTTTGGGGTCGGCAGTAGTTCCTGAGGTATAACAGATATTGGCATAATCTTTACCCTCAATCGATTTATAAATTTTTTCAAAATCGGCATGGTTTGTTTCAAGAAACCTGTTCCCTAATTCTATTACCTTTGAAAATAAAATTTCTTTTTCATCAATATTTTCCTGATGATCAAGAATTATTACCTTTTCTAAACCGGAAATTTCACCCTTTAAATCTTTTAACTTAATTGCCTGGTTACCTGAAACAATTATCATTTTTGCACCGGAGTGCACTAACCTGAATTTTAGGTCAGACGCACTGCCAAGTTTAACAGAAAGCGGAACATTTATTGCACCAGCATACATGATTCCAAGCTCGCTTACTACCCAGTCATTTCTCCCTTCTGATAAAAGAGCAAGCCTGTCGCCTTTTTTTACTCCCATTGAAATTAAGCCGGCAGCAAACTGATACACACGCTTTTTAACCTCAGAATAAGTTTCAGATTCAAAGGCTGCCGATTTTTTTTCAAGCAAATAAGGATTTTCAGGAAATTCTTTTACGCTTTCTTCAAAAAGATCTATGAGTGTTTGCATAACTTATTGGTTTTGATTTGCTAGAATATTAATTACAACTTAAGTAAACGGTTGCTAAGTTATAAAATTTAGATGATTTCCAAATCAAAACGGCTAAATTTGTTGCATGATAAAAACTGTTGATTTACCTGCACATTTTAAACCTGTGAGCGCAACAATGGAATCGGAAATGCTTCAACAATTCAGGGCTGAGTTTGACGAGGTATAAATGTTTGGATTGTTCAAAATGGTTTAGCTCCATAACAGGCAACCCATTGTGGGATATAGAGAAGAAGGAGAAATGGCAAAGCTATTTAAACTGCATGCTACAAGGCCTGCCTATTAAAAAGACAGCCAAAGAAGTTGGTATTTGCATACAAACTTCGTATGGCCGGAGGCATAAAATACTGGGAGTTTTAAATAAAGAGGTTCCTGAAAGGCATAACGGCAAGGTTGAATGCAATGAGCCGGAATTACCATTGAGCAATAAAGGGGAAAGAAGCCTAAAGCGCAGCAGTGTTTTTATCAGAAATCCACAATTAAAAGAAATTGCTACAGCACAGGTAGTACCAGCTGTTGTTGAAAATAATCAAACCTGCTTTAAAGCCAATGAAACTAAACAAATAACGGCAAAACATCTGAACAAAACATAAAGCAAAAAATTAGATAAGCAGGTTACGCTGATAACCGATAAAAACCCATCCTGTCGCCCGTTTGTGAAATTAAAACCCGCGATAAAGCACAAAACAGTAAAATCAGATGAGCTTGTAAACAAGGAAGATAAAAGAGTTAATCTCAGGAAAAAAAATAGTCAACATAAGCAGCTGCGGCAGTTCCTGGACAGGTTTAATGGCGTATCATCAAAATATCGGCAAAATTATTTGAACCGATATGCTTATGGCAAAAACATGAAATACCTTGTTAACCATACCAGGCAATGGCTGTACGCAATTTTAACAACAGATGTCGCCTACAGTAATTATCGATTAATGGAAGAAAATACTGTTAATGTTAGAACTTAACTTAAAATTTTAATTGCAAATAAAAATTGACACATTACCTTTTTGATTATAACTGTTTAAACTTCTCATTATTTGACACATACAAATTATTTTCAATTTGGTGTTTTTTATTTTAAACTTTGGCAATTAATTATTTGTGAGTCAAACCTTTGTTTTTAATTTTTTTAATATATTTTTGATTAACAAAACCAATTCTAAACTAATTCTAACAATTATGAAAAGGTTCCTGCCACTAATTTTATTAAGTTTAATCGTTACATCCTCTGGCTGTGACGAAATTAAAAAACTTAATCCCTTCCGGGAAAAGGTTGATCAAGCCTTGATTGAGCAGCAAAGACAAGACAGCATAAGGCTTGCCATGGAGGCTGAAGAATTGCGCATTAGACAGGCTGAAGAGAATGCCAGACTTGAAGAGCTGCGAATTTTGGAAGAAGCCGAAAGACTTAAAGCACTGAACAGATATCATTTGGTTGTTGGTAGTTTTAAGGTTCCCGGCAATGCTCAGAGATACAACGAATTAATTCTTTCAAAAGGCTTCGATTCACAAATAATTTTGGCCAAAAATGGCTTTCATCTTGTTACAATGCGTTCTTTCGATAATTTCAGAACGGCTGCCAATGAACTAAGAAATGTAAAAAAAGCCGGAGAATACGAAGTTTGGCTTTATGTTCAGAAATAAGTATAAAAATTCAAAAGTAAAACAAAAAATGGAGCATGCAATTGCTTCTTTTTTGTTTAAATCGATATTTATTCTATTTTTGAAACGATTTACCCTTCGCCTGTATTAAAAAATCAAAAAAATATTAACCTAAGGTTCAAAAAGCATTTCAAAAACTTTATTTATGAGTAATTACATTAAAATCAAATTAAGTGAATCAGTAAGCGCCAGATGGATTGCTCTGATTTTTATTTCCCTAACTATGATGGCTGCCTATTTCTTTTTTGATATGATGGCACCCCTGCAATCACTAATTCAACAAGATTTAGGCTGGTCACCTGCCAACTATGGTTTTTTTTCCGGCTCGGCTTATATGCTTAATATGTTCGGATTTCTCCTGGTTTCGGGTATTATTCTTGATAAACTTGGTATTCGCTTCAGCGGCTTACTTGGAGCAAGCGTGATGCTAATTGGTGGACTTATTAAACTTTACGCTTTTACACCATACTTTCAAAACGGAGGATTTGGTTTTGAATTTTTTAATTCATTCTTAGTAAATTTTCCTGCAACAGTTAAAGTTGCTTCATTAGGCTTTGCAATATTCGGCATTGGTGTTGAAATGGCAGGTATCACAGTTACGAAAGCAATTGTAAAGTGGTTCAAAGGCAAAGAACTGGCATTTTCAATGGGTCTGCAATTGGCAACTGCAAGAATGGGATCATCCATTGCATTCTTCTTTTCTGCAAATATTGCTAATGTTCAACTTAGGGACAATATAATTGAAGGTGATTTGCTTAACCCAATATATATTGGGCTTACCATGCTTGCTATTGGCTT
>BBPF01000810.1_pt2 | contig 14101 bp, 12 predicted proteins | sample 1343921 | NCBI WGS metagenome assembly BBPF01 (sample SAMD00019090, study PRJDB2971) | groundwater metagenome | isolation source: The Cedars highly-alkaline
TTTCTTTTTTACAATTAAATAAAACGGCCGCACCCCAGAAAATAACAACAATTAAGGTTTTATTATCAGTTAAATCTTTACCTAATGGCCAACCTGTCCACCAATCTCCAAAGGCGTAATTTTGAATTATAGGGCCAAAAATCAATCCACCCACCACCAGAAAGGCTAAGGTCCATTTAGCATAAGATTTAAATCTAATGTCTTTAAAAGCTGCAAGTATTCCTGTATAGGACGAAAATAGCATTGCTAAAAACATAAACAGAATATGAGGAATCAGAAAAATATCAGGTACATGATCCTTAAATCTGATAATTATACGTCTGTCTTCGGCTACACGAATAACTTCATTTCCATAGTTTAAAATCAGGTAGTATTCAATCTTTCCGGCCGGTGGCTGAAGTGGTAGCTGAGCCTTTAAGTCCTGTCCTTCGCGAAATAAAGGAACGTCCTGCCAGTTGTCGTAAGTAGGATACCTGCGAAAAACAACATATCCTTTAAGCTTCTCATCGGCATTTTCTAGCGTAACAAAAAAATCTTCGGTTATTGTATGGCTGCGTACAAGTTTAAACCTGTATTCTTCGCCATTCAGCATAATTCTCATACGAGCAGGATCGGTTGGTCCCGTTGTTCTCTGATAAATTGCAGCGCTTATGGTTATTATAAAGGCTGTGAACCAAAAAAGAAAATTTTTCATAAATGAATAATTTTTTAGGGTAAAGTTAGATTCTCTATTAAAATAAGAATTAATTGAAGGAATCAAAGTTAATTATAACATTCGTAGTAATTCAGCTATTATTTAAGGCTTAATTCGAAAGTATTCCTGGCTAATCAAGGACGATTAATAAAAGTTCTTTTTGCTCATTTCTTAATACTTCCACATTTATTGTTTGTCCGGGTTCCAATTGCGACAAGCGAAACATATATTCTTCGATATTTTTAACCGGGTAGCCGTTAATTGCTGTTATTATATCTCCGTTTTGCATACCTCCGCGGTAAGCAGGTCTTCCTTTAGTGACAATATCCACCCTTGCACCTTCAATTCCCCTGGCGGTAAAATCGGGCATAAATCCCAGAGATACTCTGCCTCGGCCAACATGCCGCGGTGCAGCAGTTTTTGGCCCTGCTTCGGTAAAGGTAATATTCTGACTGTACTGCGATGCTTGCTTTACAAGCTCAGCTACTGCATCTGAGATAATTTTAATGCCTTCAAAGTTTATTTTGTCGGGGGTATCTTCCGGTGTGTGATAATCCATGTGTGGGCCGCTTGTAAAAAACAATACCGGAATTTCCTGTCCGTAAAACGAGGCATGGTCGGAAGGGCCTAATCCCTCAGGAAACATTGCAAGATTCAGGTTGTGGTTTTTTACGGTTTGAGCAATCAATTCTTCCATTTCTTTCGCCGTGCCTGTGCCTCCAAGCTGAACTGTGTTACCTTCTCTCATGCGTCCAAGCATATCCAGATTAATCATGAGTTTTATGTTTGATATATCAACCGGAGGATTATTGACAAAATACTTTGAACCCAAAAGTCCTTTTTCTTCTGCTCCAAAGGCAATAAATATTATGCTTCGGTCAAGTAAATCATTAACCGAAGCGAGTTTCTCCGCAATTTCAATCATTGCTGCAACTCCCGATGCATTGTCGTCGGCTCCTACATGAATGGCTCGTATATCCGGCCTTCTTGTACCGGTTCCCGGACCTCCCATTCCAAGATGATCGTAATGCGCTCCAACAACAATGTATTCATCTTTTAATCCGGGGTGTTGGCCTTGCAGGAAACCAATCACATTATATGTTTCAATTTTGATCTCTTTTAATTCAACAGAAGCATACAGTTTGTTTTTTAACCCAAAGCTTCTGGGTCTCGAATTTTCAGTATGGTAATTTTCGAGTGATTGAATATTTTCATTGTTTCTTCGCAGCAATCTGTCGGCTGTTTCTCTTGTAATCTGTATAACCGGAATACCGGCATCACCGGTAAAACGGGCCAGGCTTTCGAGCTTGTCCTCCTTTTCTGTTGAAACAGGATTAACCAATATCACGCCTTTGGCTCCCTTATCCTTTGCAAGAACAGCTTTGCCAAAATCGTCGGAAATGGAATTCAGCATCCTGCCGGTTTTTTTTAGATTGGGCTCCCCCCTGAGTATCATTACCCATCTTCCCGTTACATCAATACCATGGTAATCGTCCCATGAAACCTTATCATTTGAAATACTTAATCCATAACCAAGGTATGCAACCTCAGCTTTTAAAGAATAATTAGATGAAAATGCCATGGGTGTAAAATCCGAGCCTAAATCGCCCTTGAACCTGTTAAATCTAAATGAATTATTTGTTCCGGGTGCAATTCCGGTAACAACATTAAAGGCCTGCAAACCATTTTGAGGCTGCATTAAAAGTTTTGAAGCCAGAAAGTGCTTTTTTATATATTCCACCGCAATTTTATCTTCAGGATCTCCAGGATACCTGCCTTTTAACGAATCTGAAGCAAGAAAAAAAACGTGATTTCTAAGCTCTTCAGTGGTAATTTTTGCTAACTGCCCGTAGGTAACAGGTAAAAACAGAAAACAGACAGCAAGTGCTATTAATATTTTACTCATAGGTGCATTTTTAACGCTAAATTAAAAAGACTTTTTAATCTTCTAAGCTGATGCAATAGAAAAATTCAATTTTTACAGATTTTTGGCCATTACATGCTTCAATTACCAAGACTTCACGGAAAGTTAATTTTTCTAAAATTTCATTTTGACTGATGAAAAAGACACTAAAAATTTTTGAATTGAATTAATTTTAAATAAATTTGACCAAATAATTAAATTAAACGGTTTAACCATATGGTTAAAATCTTAATTCCTGAAATTGCGGCCGATACCGAAGGGAAAATCTTAAATGCTGCAAAAAATGTATTCCTTAGAAAAGGAATGGATGGGGCAAGAATGCAGGAAATAGCTGACGAGGCAGGTATTAATAAAGCTTTGCTGCACTATTACTTTCGATCAAAGGAAAAACTGTTTCTGGCAATATTTGCCGATGCTTACAAGAATTTCTTTCCCGAAATCAGGGAAACTTTGACCCTTGAAATATCTATTTCAGAAAAAATAAAAATTGTAGTTGATAAGTATATCGATTTGTTGATTGAAAACACATATTTACCAGGATTCATTCTGGCTGAATCCAACAGAAATCCACAAACTATTATATCTGTTTTTCTCGATAAATGGTTTAATCTTGATGAATTAATTGTCCAGATTCAGAAAGAAATGGATGAGGGACTAATCAGAAAAATGAACCCACATCATTTTCTGGTCAACTTAGTTTCGATGTGTATTTTTCCATTTGTGGCTCAACCATTTATTACTGCACTTTTATATAACAACGATCAAAAATTATTCGATGTGTTTATAAGAGAGAGAAAAAACGAAGTATATTCTTTTGTAATAAATGCTTTGCAAACAAAAAGATCATAAAACCATAAACAATCTTATGTCCCATGATATTAAAAATCGAACGTGCATACTTTTGGGTTTTTTTTCTAATTGTATTTGTTTTTAATTTTATTGAAGCTGCTACGCAGATTCCGAAAAAAATTACCCTGGAAACCAGTTGGCAATATGCTGAAAAAAATATTGCCCTGGTAAAGGAAAAGGAACATCTTTCCGATATTCTGAGCTTGAGAATAAAAAACATTCAAAGTCTATGGCTGCCGGGAACTGAAGTCTTTGCTCAGGCAAGCTATTTGTCTGATGTTATTACAATAGACCCCGGCATTGCGATTCCGGGTCTTACCTTTCCTGTCCCTGAAAGAGACCAATATAAGCTTGGTATAGAATTACAACAGCTTATTTTTGATGGAGGTGCAATTAACGCAAGGAAAAATATAATTACAACAGATTTAAAGGCACAACAGGCAGGATTGGAAGTTAATATTTACAAAATAAGGGAAACAGTTACAGAATTGTATTTCGGAATTCTTATCAACAGGGAAAATTTACGATTATTGAAATTGTTTCTTGATGAGTTAATGCAGAGAATAGAAGTTGCAGAATCGGGAGTCAGAAATGGTGCGATACCCGAATCCAATCTCTGGCAACTGGAGATTGAGACGCTCAAACTTCAACAACGTATTACAGGGTTGGATTACCTGAATAAAAGACTTATCGGGAATTTATCGGAGCTTTTGGCAATAGAATTAAACCCTGATATTGAATTGGAAGTTCCAGCTTTCTATGCCGATTTTCACAAAACCGGAAAACGAAAAGAATTTGAATGGTTTCGCCTTTTGCAATTAAATATTGATGAAACCGCTAATCTGGCTGCTGCCTCCAGATTTCCTGTAATATCCGCCTTTGCACAAGCAGGGTACGGAAGACCGGGATTGAATATGCTAAGCAATGAATTTGAAACCTTCTATATTATAGGTTTAAGGCTTGGATGGACAATAACGGACTGGAATCAGACAAAGCGCAATAAGCAAATCGTTGGTTTACAGAAACAGATAATTGACTCCCGCCGCGAAGCCTTTGAAAAATCACAAAGAATTTCAATGAATAATAAATTGTATGAAGTGGCGCAGCTTCAGGAAATAATAAAGGAAGATAAACGAATAATAGAATTATATGAGAAACTGCTTTTAATTACTTCTTCACAATTAGATCAGGGTGTAATTCGCCCGGCCGATTATCTTAATGAATTTAATGCCTTGCTGGAAGCAAAAATAAAATCGGAAATACATGAGAAACAACTGATAAAAGCTCAGATTAATTTTATTATTGAGGCCGGCGGTGAATTGAGTTCAGACGAAAATTAATTAGTCATCCTGTATTAAAAACCAATAATTACTATGTACAGCTTTTCATTTATAAAAAATTAAATTCTGCAAAAAATTTAGATAACATAATAATTCAATAAAGCTTAAACAATTGTATCCGCAGAAATTGCTCTGAAAAGCTCTTTTCAAATAATTATTAATTTAATATTTAGTGTGTTGAATAAAACAGAAAGTTACAGTTATAAAAGTTTCACATAAAATGCCATATAAATAGTCCTGAAAAAAAACCGGCAGTTTTAAATATTGTTTTTAACGGGAATATCCACCGGCGATTAAAAACAAACAATTATGCACATGATACGAGCATGTTCGTTAAAACACAAACAAGGATGAACTGAAAAATCGACGCACCCAAATATCACATGCGGTTACAGTCCGGCCGAAATTTTAAAATTATTTACACATGAAAACTTTAGTATATTTTGTGCTTCTTTTAATCTCAGGAACTATTTCCTGCAGGCAAATAAATCATAAAGCTGATGCATATGGCAATTTTGAGGCTATTGAAATTATGGTTAAGTCTGAAACGGCAGGCAGGATTTTATCCTTTAATGTTTTGGAGGGCGATCGCATTGATTCAGGGTTTGTAGTAGCCACTATTGACGACACTTTACTAATATTGCAAAGGCAGCAATTAATTGTTAAAACCAACGCAGTATTATCACAAAAATTGAACCTGAAGGCTCAGCAGGAAGTGCTTAACACTCAATTGAAAGCCTCTGAAAAGGAACTTGTAAGAATTGAGAATCTTTTTAAAAACGGAGCTGCAACCCAAAAGCAATTAGATGAAATGAAATCGGCGACAGATATTCTGAGAAAACAAATTGAGGTGGTTCAAACACAGCAAAACACCGTTTTACTCGAAGCCGATGTTTTGAATTTACAAATAGACCAGATTGATGTGCAAATTCAGAGGTCGAAGGTAATAAATCCCACTACCGGTTATGTATTGGTTAAATATGCCGAAAAAGGCGAATTGGCTAACATTGGTACGGCTTTAGTTAAGGTTGGCGATTTGGATATACTATATTTAAGGGCCTTTGTGAGCGGTGATCAACTCACTGAAATAGATATTGGCCAACAGGTCAGGGTTAAAGTAGATGCTCCGGAGGGACAACTGATAGAATACCCGGGAAATATTACCTGGATTTCTGCAACTGCCGAGTTTACTCCAAAAATTGTTCAAACCCGTGAAGAAAGAGTAAATCTTGTATATGCTGTCAAAATCAGGGTGAATAATTATGATGGAAATTTAAAAATCGGGATGCCGGGAGAAGTGTTTTTTAACTAAGACCTTTATGAAACCAGCAATTATTACAGAAAATATTTCAAAATCTTTTAATGGCATTAGCGTATTAGAGGATATAAGTCTGCAAATTGAACCGAGCAGGATAACCGGAATTATTGGGCCTGATGGAGCCGGTAAAACTACATTCCTCAGAATTTTAATTTCTCTTGAACACGCCGATAAAGGCAGGGTGGTAATTCTGGATAAGGAGATTCCCCGTGAAAGTAAAGAATTGAAGGGATTAATAGGCTACATGCCCGGACGATTTTCACTTTATACAGATTTAACAGTGAAGGAAAATTTGAATTTTTATGCCCGTATTCATAATACCACACTCAAGGAAAATTACCAGATTATAAAACCAATTTATTCCCAAATTGAGCCATTTAACAACAGGATCGCAGGAAAACTCTCAGGTGGAATGAAACAAAAGCTGGCACTTTGTTGTGCCCTTATAAGTTCTCCAAGTTTGCTGTTACTCGATGAACCTACCACAGGGGTTGATGCAGTATCGAGAAAGGATTTCTGGGAAATACTAAGATTACTGGCCGATTCAGGCTTAACTGTAATGCTTTCAACTCCCTATATGGATGAGGCTAACCTGTGCGATAAAATTATTCTTTTTCACAAGGGACAGATACTTTTCAATAATACACCCGGAGAATTGCTAAAAAATTTTTCCATGGAATTATTCCGGCTGTCGGTGTCAAACTTGTTCGAGGTAAGAAATGATTTGGCTAAATGTTCAATTGTTAAAGATGTGTCAATTTTCGGGAGGGAATTACACCTGGCAACTGTAAAAAACGACTCAACCGACCAGCTTTTAATCGAATATATTAAAAGCAAAGAATATGGAGACTTCCGATTAGAAAAAATATTACCCTGTATTGAGGATTGTTTCATCGATCTTGTTTCAATAAAATTAAATAGCATAAAGGTTTAAAATTTAACATGAACTCTTTTGATTCCTATCCGGTAATTATTGTGGATAAACTTACCAGGAAATTCGGAAGTTTTACAGCCAACAATAATTTATCATTCACCGTACAGAAAGGTGAAATATTTGGGTTTCTTGGTGCAAATGGAGCCGGCAAAACAACCACCATAAGAATTCTCTGCGGACTGTTAACACCTACTTCAGGAAAAGCATTTGTTAACGGGTTTGATGTTTATACTCAAACAGAGCAAATTAAAAACCAGATAGGGTATATGAGTCAAAAGTTTTCGCTTTATGCTGATTTGACAGTATATGAAAATTTCAGATTTTACGGAGGTGTTTATTCACTAACTCTTTCTAAAATTAAACAGCGGGCTGATAAACTGCTTGATGAATTTAATTTACACCAATACCGAAATTATCTTATTTCAGGCCTTCCTCAAGGTGTAAAACAAAGATTGGCATTTGCAGTTTCAATAGTTCACGAACCAAAAATTGTTTTTCTGGATGAACCTACTAGTGGAGTAGATCCAATTGTGAGAAGGCAGTTTTGGGAAATGATTTACCGGGAATCTGAAAAGGGCACTACGGTTTTCGTTACAACTCATTATATGGATGAAGCAGAATATTGCAGGCGCCTTTGTATAATGGCCGATGGCGAAATAAGAACTATTGGCACGCCGGAAGAGCTGATTAAAAAATATGAAACCCGTACAATTGAAGAAGTGTTTTTAAAGCTTGCACGGAATAATAATCAATTGATATGATTTTATGAAGAAATTAAGGGCCTTCATAATAAAGGAGTTTTTCCATATTTTCAGGGATTACAGAACAATGATTATTCTGTTTGGTATTCCTATAACCCAGATTTTGCTGTTTGGTTTTGTTATCAAACTTGAAATTAAGAATGTAGGAGTGGCAGTACTCGATCAATCGAACGATTACATGACTATAGGCCTTAGAAATAAAATTTTTGCTAGCGGTTATTTCCATTTTGAAGGTTTTCTGGATAACGAGGAACAAATAGAAGAGTACTTTAAAGCAGGGAAAGTAAAAACTGTACTGGTGTTTGGACAAAATTTTTCCGAGGTATTTCATGAAAAAAGAATTTTTCCTATGCAAATCATCACTGAAGCCTCAGATCCCAACATTGCAAACCTGCTTGTAAATTATACCCAGGCAATAGTCGGCGATTACCTGAAGGAAAAAATTCAACCTCATACTCCTCCCCTATTGGTACAACCTCAGGTAAGAATGTTCTATAATGAACAAATGAAAAGTGTTTATCTGTTTGTTCCGGGCACAATAACAATAATACTTATGCTGATTTCAGCCATGATGACGTCTTTATCAATAACAAGAGAAAAAGAAAACGGGACAATGGATTTACTGGTTATATCACCTCTCAGCTCGGCCGAAATTATTTTGGGCAAGGTGGCTCCCTATGTATTACTTTCTTTTATTAATGCTGTTGTAATTATACTTCTGGGCTTGTTTGTTTTTGGCCTTCCTATTCAGGGCAGTATTTTTCTGCTCGCAGCTGTAACACTTTTGTTCATTATAATGGCACTATCGCTTGGAATTCTTGTTTCAACCTTATCACCAAACCAGGTTGTTGCCATGCTTTTCTCCATGTTTGCTTTGATGGTACCTACCCTTTTATTGTCGGGTTTCATTTTTCCCCTTGAAAATATGCCAAAAATATTACAGGGATTGAGCTACCTGTTGCCGCCAAGATATTTTCTTTCTGCAATAAAAAGCATTATGCTAAAGGGGGGTGGAATTGAATTTATTTGGCAGGAAGCCTTGATTATTATCCTGATGACAGCTATTTATATAACCATAAGTATAAAAATGTTTTCCCGGCAAGGTAAAACACCTAACAAATGAAAAAACTGGTACAACATATTCGTAACCGTTTAAGAGTTATCGGATTCATCATAGATAAAGAATTCCGGCAGATATTTCGCAGCAGGTTAATGTTGTTTTATATTTTATTGTTACCTATAATACAGGTAGTAATCCTTGTTCATGCAGCCACTTTCGATATAAAGCAAATAAATATTGTAGTGGTGGATAATGATCTTTCTTCCTTTTCACGACGGTTAACTCAAAAATTTACAGGTTCAGGATTTTTCAAAGTGATTGAGCCGGCCTTACCGGTAAAAGATGGCGAGGAATACCTGATAAAAAACCTGGCCGATGCAGTAATAATTATACCCAACGATTTTGAAAGAAATTTATTCCGGGAAAATAGGGAGGCAGTTCAGATTAATATAAACGCTATAAACATTATGGTTGCCGGTATGGTAAACTTTTACTCGCTTACTATAATTAACTCATTTAATAAGGAAATTTTTGTTGAAATATTTGGTGGGGAATTTGTTGAAGAAAAAGTAAATTTTAATGTTGAATATTCAAAATGGTACAATCCCAGGTCTGAAAATAAAATTTTTATGTTTCCCGGTATTCTAATAATACTTATAACAAATATAGGGATGTTCCTAACTGCATGGAACATTGTTAAAGAAAAGGAAGTCGGAACAATAGAACAAATCAATGTTACTCCTGTAATGAAATATCAATTTCTTGCCGGAAAATTAATACCCTTTTGGATAATAGGCATGTTCGAATTGGCCTTTGGCTTAACGCTGGGCAAAATTCTTTTTAATATACCCACCGAAGGAAGCTTAGCCCTCTTGTTTTTATGTGGGGGAGTTTATCTTTTAGTGGCGCTCGGCTTCGGTTTGTTTTTGTCATCAATTTCCAACAGGCAGCAACAGTTAATGTTCCTGACCTGGTTTTTTATGCTTGTTTTTATATTAATGGGAGGCCTGTTTACACCTGTTGAAAGTATGCCGGAATGGGCAAGAATTTTGAATTATGCTAATCCGTTTGCGTATTTTACGGAGATTATGAGATTGATATTATTAAAAGGCTCTGAATTTGCTGATATAGCACAGGAATTTTACAGTCTGACAATATATGCAATAATAATTCTTAGTCTTGCTACAGCAATGTATTCCAAAAAAACTGCCTGATGCCTTGAAATCTAAGTCTGATTCAACAATGTAAGCCTGAGACTTAAATCAATATTAAAAACTTGGTTCCTTTTATAATTTTGATTTGGAATGAAACAAAAAATTTAATCTCACCTAAATCCCGTTATTAATAATATAAAGCAAATCAAAATACAGGCAGTATAGTATGAATCTTGAATGCTAAGCTTGATTCTACAAATTATTGCTTTTACCAATACAAATTAATACCTTTACATATAAAAATATTTAGAATGGATAAGGTGTTCAGGAATGCCCAGGAGGCCATTAAGGATATGACCGATGGAATTACGGTTATGTTCGGCGGATTCGGATTGTGTGGTATTCCTGAGAATTGCATTAAAGCTATAGCAGAGAAAAACATCAGGAATCTGACTTGTATTTCCAACAATCCGGGCGTGGATGATTTTGGACTGGGTTTGCTCCTGCCCGGAAAACAAATAAAAAGAATGCTCTCATCTTATGTTGGAGAAAATAAAACCTTTGAACAACTCTACTTTAATGGAGAAGTTGAGCTGGAATTAATTCCGCAGGGAACGCTTGCCGAAAGGATACGGGCAGGAGGTTACGGTATTCCGGCTATTTATTTGCCTGCCGGATATGGTACCGAGGTAGCGGAAGGTAAAGAAGTAAGGGAGTTTAATGGAAAAAAATATTTGCTGGAATTTGCACTTACTGCAGATTTTGCCTGTATTAAAGCATGGAAAGGCGACACAGCCGGCAACCTTATTTACAAAGCAACAGCCAATAATTTTAATCAGGCAATGGCAATGGCAGGGAAAATAACAATTGCCGAAGTAGAGAAACTGGTTCCTGCAGGGGAATTGGATCCGGCAGGCATACATACTCCGGGTATTTTTGTGCAAAGAATTTTTAAAGGAACTGACTATGAAAAAAGAATTGAGTTTTTAACAACAAGAGAAACCTGACTTACGCTTTTTATCTCACTTGCAATTAGTGGGAATTAGAAATAATACCCGGATAAAGGCCTGTTTTGTTTTTTAACTCTGCTTATTCAGTGACTTAAAGATTGGTAAATTCAAATTTTATGGCACTCGATAAAAACGGTATAGCAAAAAGAATTGCAAAGGAATTAAAAGATGGGTACTATGTTAACCTTGGAATAGGCATTCCTACTTTGGTTGCCAATTATATTCCCGCCGGAGTACATATAGTTTTACATTCCGAAAATGGCCTGCTTGGAATGGGGCCATTCCCGCTAAAGGGAAATGAAGACCCCGACCTGATTAATGCCGGCAAACAGACTATCACAACCATTTCCGGTGCCTCATTTTTTGATTCTTCACTGAGCTTCGGTATGATCAGAGGAGGCCATATTGACCTAACGGTGCTCGGAGCATTTGAGGTTTCAGAAACCGGAGACATTGCAAGCTGGAAAATTCCAGGCAAAATGGTAAAAGGTATGGGTGGAGCGATGGACCTTGTTGCCGCCGCCAAAAATATAATCGTGGCCATGCAGCACTTAGGCAAGGACGGACAATCAAAACTGCTTAAAAAATGTACCCTCCCTCTGACAGGAGTTGCATGTGTAAAAAAAATTGTAACGGAACTTGCCGTTCTGGAAATTGGAAAGGGCGGTTTTCACCTGCGCGAAAGAGCCCCCGGTGTTAGCGTTGATGAAATTTTGCATTCAACCGGTGGAACGCTAATTATTGATGGTGAAATTCCTGAAATGGAAATAGATGAATAACCTGAGTTTTAACGAAAATCCGGGAGGAATTTCATGTACCGAACACAGTGTAAAACCTGTCGTACAGTTATAATGTGAAATTTTTTAAAAATTTAAATTAATTCCGCTATGGAAACTAACGAAGTACTTGACAAATTGCCAAAACACCTGATGAGCCTTATCATCGATCAGCCTTATAACGAATATACTCCGCAGGATCAGGCCGTATGGCGTTATGTTTTTAAAGAGAACTTAAATTATCTGATAAACATGGCTCATGAATCGTACCTTGCGGGTTTGAAGAAAACCGGTATGAACATTGAGGAAATTCCATATTTATATGGTACGAATCGAATTCTGAAAGATACAGGGTGGGCCGCAGTGGCCGTTAATGCCTTTATCCCTCCTGAGGTTTATTTGGAATTCCTTGCACATAAAACATTACCCGTTTCAGTTGAAATTCGTCCGGTAAGCCAAATCGGCCATACAATAATACCTGATATTATTCAGCAATCAGCCGGATATACCCCTCTGATTGCCGGCCAGGAATATGCTGCCTATCTAAAATTATTGGGAGAAACAGGCTCCAAAGCTTTTGCATCATCCAAAGACAATAAAATCAACGAAGCCATACTTAATCTTTCAACATTAAGGGCTAATAACAAAACTCCTTCAAGCTTAATAAAAAAGGCTGAAACTGAATTAATGAAAACGGAGCAAATTGCCGGCGAAGCATCCGAAATGGCCTTAATAAGGAATCTGCACTGGTGGACAGTGGAATACGGATTAATCGGCGATTTTAAGAAACCTAAAATTTATGGGGCACGTTTACTATCTTCAATTTCTGAAAGTAAATACGCATTGAGTCAAAAAGTGAAAAAATTGCCATTAACCATGGAAACAGCCGGGTACAATTTTTCTATATCAAAACAGCAAGTCGAGAACCAATTATTTGTTAGTCCCAACTTTAAAAACCTCACGACTGTATTAAATGAATTGGCCAAAAATATGGCGTTTCACAAAGGAGGGCTCAGCGGAGTCGAAAAGGCCATTTTTTCGGAAAATTTAGGCACGGTGGTACTTTCATCTGGGATTCAGATTTCCGGCCGCTTTAGCGAAGTTATTGCCCACAAGGGTAAACCTGTATATATTAAAACTACCGGACCTACTGCCCTGAGTTTCGAAAACCGTCAGTTATCAGGCCATGGTAAACATATTCACCGCGATGGTTTCGGAACACCGACAGGAAAATTAAAAGGAACAGCAAAGCCTCTTGAAGCTTATAATCATTCAGATTTATTACTTAGCGGATTTCATGAAGGAGGCGAATCCATTATGGAGTTTGAAAGCGGTATAACAGTGAATGGTATAATGGAGCAAGTGCTTCGCAAAAACGGGAAAATCGTATTGATTACCTTTTCAAACTGTACTGTTCTTTACCGGAACAAAATATTGTTTCAGCCTGAATGGGGAATTTATGATTTGGCAGTGGGTGAAACAGTAGTCTCGGCTTTTCAGGGAGTGGCTGACCCCGAAAATTACAGGCTGCGTATTCCGATATCAGTTGTTAAACCACAAAGGAGCGTTCTTTCCGGGAAAACAAAAAAACTGCATCAGCTATACCAGAGTGTAAGAACCATTAGGCAAACGGGAACTAACATAGATAGTTTGGAAGATATTTGGAATAACTTAAAAAGTAATTGCCCCGCAGACTGGCTGCTTGCTAACGAAATATATGAGTTAACGTCGGGGAACAATGAATTTTCGAAACTAAATGAGGAGTTGGAATTATTTCTTGCAAAATTGAATTTAAAAGCTTAGAAACTTAATATCATCATTTTATCCCGAAGGGATTTGATGTTTGTAAAAAGTCGAAACAAACATATTATGCGACCCCGTAGGGGTCGTAGGCAAACCTCAACCATTGTTCCTATAAACATTTGAATCCTTCGGATTCTTTAATCTTCTATCCATTTGAATAAATATTCGTCTTTAAATTCAACTTCAAACTTTTTCAAAAAATCCAGATACTCTTCTCTAAATGTCTGTTTTCTATGATGTTCTTTTTGATTCATAATGTATTTAACTACTGTATCAATCTGAGAATGACTATAAGAAAATGCTCCATACCCTTCCTGCCAATTAAATTTGAATTTTGAAAACTTCTTTTCATTAATAAATTCATTCGACGATTTTTTCACTTCTCGTACTGAATCCGACAAGCAACATGATGGTTTCATTCCAATAAAAAAATGAATGTGGTTAGGTGAAAAGTTTCACCACGTTGTTCCAAGTTAGA
>BBPF01001998.1_pt1 | contig 14061 bp, 11 predicted proteins | sample 1343921 | NCBI WGS metagenome assembly BBPF01 (sample SAMD00019090, study PRJDB2971) | groundwater metagenome | isolation source: The Cedars highly-alkaline
ACTACTGATGGATCGGCCAGCGTAGAAGTATCACCTATGGCAGAAATCTCTCCCTCAGCTATCTTTCTCAGAATTCTACGCATTATCTTGCCCGACCGTGTCTTTGGCAGGGCATCGGCAAACTGTATCTTATCGGGAGTTACAATAGGACCCAACTCATTTCTAACATGTTTAATCAGGGTCTTCTTGAGTTCATCCGATGGTTCCTGTCCCTGCTTCAGGGTAACATAGCAGTAAATCCCCTGTCCCTTAATCTCGTGTGGAAATCCCGCTACTGCTGCCTCGGCAACGGAAGGATAGGAGACAAGTGCACCTTCTACCTCGGCAGTGCTGATTCTATGTCCGGAGACATTCATTACATCGTCAATCCGTCCCAAAAGCCAGTGAAATCCATCCTTATCTATCCGGCATCCATCGGCGGTGAAATATTTCCCCGGGAACATAGAGAAATAGACTTTCTTTATAAGCTCGTTCTTCCTATCACCGTATACCCCCCGAATCATACCCGGCCAGGGCCTGGTGATTACCAGAGAGCCGCTTTCATTTGTATCCGCGGATGTTCCATCCGTTCTTAAGACCTCGGTAACAACACCGAAGAACGGCATTGACGCCGAGCCTGGCTTAGTGGGAGTGGCCCCCGGGAGTGGAGTAATCAGATGCCCCCCGGTCTCGGTCTGCCACCAGGTATCCAGTACCGGACAGCGCTCCTTCCCGATTACCCGATAATACCACATCCAGGCCTCGGGATTGATAGGCTCACCAACTGACCCCAGGATTCGGAGGCTTGAGAGGTCATGTTTGTTCGGCCATTCTTCCCCCAATCTCATTAATGTCCTTATAGCGGTGGGGGCGGTATAAAAGATATTAACCCTATAATCTTCTACTATCTTCCAGAACCTGTCTGGCTCAGGGTAAGTAGGCATACCTTCAAACATAAGGGATGTGGCTGCGTTGGATAAGAGACCATACACAATGTATGAATGTCCAGTTATCCAGCCGATATCGGCTGTGCAGAAGTGGATATCCTCATCCTTTATATCAAATACCCACTTGGAGGTAAGATGCACCTGAAGTAAATATCCTCCCGTAGTGTGCAAAACCCCCTTGGGTTTACCGGTTGTGCCGCTTGTATAGAGAATGAAAAGTGGGTCTTCTGCCTCCATCTCTTCACACTCGCAAATATTTTTAATATCCCCGGCTTCCATCTCTTCATGCCACCAGAAATCCCGGCCTGGTTTCATATCTATCTGGCTATTCCCCCGATTATAAACGATAACTTTCTCCACTTCCTTACAATCCGGCAGTGCTTTATCCACCTTGCCCTTAACATCTATTATCTTTCCGGCCCGGAAGCCGGCATCTGCGGTTATAACAAAGGTAGAGTTGGAATCAAGTATCCTGCTCTTAAGAGCCTCGGCACTAAATGCTGAGAAAACGACAGAGTGTATAGCCCCAATTCTGGTGCAGGCAAGTATGGCTATAGCGGAGGCCGGGAGCATAGGCAAAAAGATAGTCACCACATCCCCCTTTTTCACTCCATGCTTCTTTAACACATTGGCAAATCTACAGACCTCGGTGTGTAGCTGTTGATAGGTAAGAGTACATTTTTCTTCCTCTTTTTCTCCCTGCCAGATAAGGGCGGCTTTATTTCTCCGCCACGTGCTCAGATGCCTGTCCAGACAGTTATAAGAGACATTAAGTCTTCCACCTTCAAAGAATTTGACATATGGTTCTTCAACTTCCCCTATCCTGGAAAAGTCATGTTCCATTACCTTATCCCACTTCTTAAACCAGATGATATTTTCCTCTGCCTGTCTGGCCCAAAATTTTTCCGGCTCCTCTATTGATTCCTTGTAAAGCTCTTCATATTCCTCCATACTCTTGATATAAGCCTTCCGGCTTAACTCCTGAGGAGGATAAAATATTCTCTCCTCCTTCAGTATAGGTTCCATTCCCTTTTGCATTTTCCCTACCTCCTTTTTTTGCGGCACAAAACCATAAATCACAGATAGACATGGAATATATCATATCACAAGTAACGGTATCAGCAAACCGTGAACCTGATAGCGAGTCTGAATAAACCCCATGGACGGCTCCCACCAGTAAATCATCAAAACGTAGCACAGGGGCTTGTCCCCCCCGCCACGCCGTTGCCGAGGATAAATCTCGCTGCTACCTAGCGGAGCTATTTTCGGAGTAGTACTCCGCAATTAAAGTGTCCTGGCTTCAAGATGTGGTTACAAACTGACACTCCAGAACCTCCTTATTTTCTTCCTCTATCTTAACAGAATCGTAGGCAAAGGTCAAATTCTTTTCCACCTCCTTTTCCAATGAAATCCCAAATCTAAATAACCCGAACATATTCCACCCTTAGTATTACATTTCTGAAAATAGTAGCACAGAAAAGAAAACCCGTCAAGCCTTTAAATTTTCTAAAATAATTTTTCTGCCCTTCTTCTTTTCTAAAAGAGGCGGCTAACCATCCTTTACCGCTCCTTTCATTACATCTATCGCATGGCATAATATAGGAGATATCGCTTTTAAAGATTCCCCTGCTCCTTTCGGGCTTCCCGGAAGGTTTATGATCAATGTCTTCTTTCTGATTCCAGCAATTCCCATCGGAGTAACATCTATACCCACACTTTTAATTCCCATAAGAGAAGCCTCATGTGTAGCAGTTCCGGAGCCATTAAAAGGGTCTAAAAGAAGTGAACCCTGACTTAACTTGAAGGCATTGATTAGAGTTCTCACTACTCTTGGATAAAATTTCCCTTTGTATGGGTAAAGATTATGAAAAGCGTAGGCATTAGTATCACCAAATTTATCCACCAAGTCGGTATAAAGGGTAGTTTTTCCTTTTACTTTTTCAAGGTGGGCTATTCTTAATCTTATAAAATCATCATTGCCCTTGAAATTAACCACTCTATTTACTGGGTCAATTTTATATTCCTCAGTTAAACCTTGTAATTCTAAATCTAAAAATTCTAAATCAGCTAAGGTCTGCATCCAGAAACCAAATATGGTATCACCCTTAGGAATAATATAATTTGTGAATTCTTTAGCATAGGCATCCATTATTTCTTCATAAGATGGAAACTCATAAGTGCCAAACATTGTTGTCTGTTTTGTTTGTTTTTTGAGTTGAGTGTTCTCAATCATAAATTTCTTCTTTTTTCTAAGAGGATGTAAATTCCTTGTTATTCTAATAATGATTCCATGCTCAGGGCGGGGTGATTCTTCTCCTGAAGAAAAGGCAGAATTTCTTCTTCGGTGATGCCGACTGTTTCATCCGCAACCATCCCAATGAAATCGGGCACCCCTATTTCTTTTGCCCGGGTTTGCATCCTTCTGTCAATCTCTTCCTTCAACATTTTTGGCATCCAAACAATTCTCTTGAATCCTCCATCACCGGAGATGAACTTGCGCTGGCAGATGTTATATTTTGAGTGGCCTACGAAGCCCGGAGCAGAAAGGCCGCCGCCGATGGTTCCGGCAAGGGTGGTAAACTTCATCCCGCATGGGGTCATACCCTGATACTCACGGCTAACAATCATCACGCCGTTGCACAGCGGCAGAACCACGCAGATACACTCACAACAACCACAGGTGGTCATCGGGTCATGGACTACACTGTAAAAGTTATAGTGGTCTATTTTCTGCCGGGAAGCCTGGTAGACAAAGTCGTTAACTCCTTTCCACTGACCGAACTTGGGGTCAAGCACCTCGCCTTTTTTGACCGGCTGGTTAGGCCCCGTGGGGTGAATTTCATATGATGCCTTGCAGTCCATCCAGTTGTAGGCACCACACAGGCCAGTCCGTTCCGGACTGACCATGCAGACATGCTGGGGAGCAAAACTCTGGCACAGGGTGCAGGAGTAGTAGGTATCTACAGATTCGTCGGTCATTCCTTCAATTCGGCTGTCCCGTTCCGCATAGACCTCTTTGGCTGAATTGAGAATCTCTTTAACTTTCTCCTCTTCGGTATAGAGTTTTACCTGGACCTTGTCAAATATTTTTCCGAAGTCGCTGTGGTATTTGGAATGGATGATAGAACCTAAATGGGAGAGCCGGAACCCTTTTTCAAAAGCAGACCTACTGATGCGAATCCAGACGGTATCGCGCTGGCCAATGTGCATTACGCCCTGGGCGTAATTGATAAGGTGGTGAATCTGTCTTTCCAGAATAGGTTCAAAGTCCTTCTGCATCTTCCGGCCGGCCACTTCCACCACAATGGCCAGGTGTCCTTGAGAACCAACCTCCATTTTATCTAAATCCGGACCCATTACCTCTATCTTTCCGTCTTCTACCTCTTCCATCGGCTTTGAGGTGGTCCATTCTAATACCGCATTTACTCCACCCCGAAACTCGGTATGGAGGTCCTCTTTTCGGACCCGTTCGCCTTCAAAGGCAGCACCGTAAGGAACCGGTATCGGAACTTTGGTTACGGTTATCTTTAAACCTCTTACTTCAATCGCCTTAGAAATAATCTGGTTGTGTGGCACATTGGAGACCACATGTTCGTAAGTACAGATTCCGGTGGGCAGAATCTGGGGAATGTCAGAATCGGCAATGATGGGGAATCCGTAATTGACCGCACCCAAGGCGTTGGCGTACCATTCTTCCGTTACTTCCCCTAAAGGAACGGCAAAAGCAAAAATCCGTTCTTTATTATAAAGCAGTAGTTTCTTATAATCGCCTGGTCTTACGCCACCAAAAGCCAGAGCGGCCCGAGTAGCAAACCCAGCAGCAAAGATGGTGGCGCTAACATCCGGACCAAAGGGCACCAACCGGGTGGACCAACCCACCTGGACGCCAGCAGAAACCAACTGCTCGGCAAACCTTTTCCCACCGGACTCTGCAGATATAAAAACATAAAGGTTTTTCTCCTGTAATTCCTGCGCAATCTTTACCGCAGTCTTGTTATCAGGAGCCGCACCTAAAATTGCCGCAAAACCTGGTGCACTGCCATCAACGAATTCAATGCCGCGTTTGCGCAAGACGATGTCGTCGGCCGCACCTAACCAGATGTTGCCTTCCATTGGCTCTTCCTGTTTGGTGTAAAAACCAGGGGCTTCTAAATACCGGATAGCTTCAATAATTTCTTCTGCAAAGAAGGTTGACATACCGGCATCTAGAGCCGGTGCCAGATAGGGTAGCCAGTGCTTTTCCTCCACAAAAGGAGGCAGTAACTCTGTACATCTTTGCAAAACCGGCTCCATATCTCCCAATGTCTTCACTGGAATTCCTAAAATCCCGTAGATTACTGGCAGGTAGTAGCCTGTGTTGGGAAACCCCACCTCCTGCTTAACACCGAACTTGTCAATTGCAGTTTTCCACTTTTTTTTTGCCCGGTTTATAATTTTATGTGCACCGCGTATTCCGGCCGAACAAATAATTCTGGACATATTTTACCCTCCTTAAGTCTCTACTAACTCCCGGCGCTTCGCCATATCAAAGAGAACTCTTTCCCGTGCCTTATCTATTCCCAGGGCCTTTCGCTTTTTGTCAATATGAGCAATCATCAAATGGGCGGCTTTTATCGGATTCGGCTCAAAAGCCCATTTGCCCTTTAAAGTTTCTTCAAATTCCTCAAAGAGAAGTTTAGTGAGTTTTTCGCTGCCAAAGGTAGGCCAGGTCACACCAAATACTGTAAAAACTCCGGAAGCCACAAAGTACTGGCCTATGGCAATCGCCTTCTCGCTCATCCATTCTGGGGCCGCACCTGCGGCCGGCAAATCGGAAAAATCTTCGCCTAAACCACCTTCTTTAAGAACTTCTCCTGCCGCAAAAAGAATCCTGGAATTGTCCACGCAAGAACCCATATGAAGAATAGGTGGAATACCAACCGTTTCACAGATTTCAAACAGACCAGGGCCGGCGTATTGTTTGGCCGCCTCCGGCAGCAAAAGCCCGGCCTTAGCGCAAGCAATAGCCGAACAGCCAGTCTGTAGAACGATAACATCGTTTTTAATCAACTCTTTTACCATAGTCAGGTGGTTTTCATCCTGGGTCACTTTGGGGTTGTTGCAACCAACCATACCGGCTATCCCGCGGATTCTGCCGTTGATGATGTTTTCATTCAACGGCTTGAAAGAACCCCGGAAGGCACCACCTAAAAGATAATTAATGGTCTCCACCGAAAATCCGGCAATAAGTTCCATCTTTTCTTCTACCTTGTGGATGTCTTCGGTTCTCTTCGGGAAGTTCTCAATTGCTTTCCGGACAATCTCTTTGGCTGACCTCAAAGCATTATGTTCATCCATCTGTATATGGACCGCTCCGGGAATTCTGGCTTTCGCAGATGTGGTAACAATCAGTGTGTGTGCACATTCGGCAATTACTGGCAGCGATTCCATTATGCACTGGACATCTACCACCATCACCTCAACCAGACCAGTCAGGATCGCCAACTCCTGGTGAAGCATATTACCAGCGACGGGGATTCCGTGGCGCATCAGGATTTCATTGGCGGTACAACAGATTCCTGCAATATTAATACCTTTGGCTCCTTTCTCCCCGGCTAATTCCAACATCTCTTTATCCAAGGCAGACACCACAATCATCTCCGAGAGCAGCGGCTCGTGTCCGTGCACTATTATGTTGACCTCGTCTTCTTTCAGAACGCCTAAATTCACCTGACCGCGGACTGGAACCGGCGTACCAAAAAGAATGTCCTGTAGCTGGGTGGCAATCATAGAGCCTCCCCAGCCATCAGCCAGAGCACAACGGGTTCCCTGGAGTAAAAGATTATGGTAGTCCTGATCCATGCCGATGGTGGTCCGGTGCAGGGTTTCTGTAATTTCTCGGTCAATGCCCCGGGGCACCACACCTAATTTCCGCCAGATTTCCTGTCGTTTTAGGGGCGCTTTTTTGATAAATTGTAGTTCACCTTCCTGCTGACCGAACTGGGCCAAGGCTTTTTCACCAACAGCCAGAGCAATTTCTTCTACGGTTTTTCCTTCAGTAGTAACTTCAAAATCTTTCGCCACATTTATCAATTTCTTTTTATCTTTAATCTGATAGCCGGATGCCTGTCCGTTGGCAACTGCCAAAAAAATTTCCGCTACTGCCCGGCCGTGGTCAGAATGCGCGGCCGTGCCGGCCGCAATCATCCGCAGGAAGTTACGGGCAACAATTGTTTCCACAGTCGCACCGCAAACGCCCCTGTCCGCACGTTCACCAATGATTCGGCAGGGACCCATAGCACAGTTCTTACAGCAGATACCCAATTTGCCGAATTTACACTGGGGAGTCTGTTTCTCCAACCTGTCCCAGACAGTCTTACACTTTGTTCCGACCTCTTTCAATAATGACTCTACCGCCTTATCAATGCTTTTGTGTTGAGTTGACATTGTAACCCTCCCTGGTTATTTGATGCTTCTTTTCTAATCTTCCTTCTTCCCCCTTTACAAAAGGGGATTGAGGGGATTTCATCATTACAACTATTCATTTTGAATAAGGTTATTTATTGCTTGCCGTACCAATTTAATCGCAGACGGGTGGCGCATAACCAGAATATCAGCCCCGGCTAAAAGAAGAACAATGCCAGTCAGGGCCTCCAAAAGCACTCCCCTTTTTCCAACATCGCCTAATTTCGGGTCTTCCTCCTCGGTGGTCTTGGCCTCTTTCTTCTTCCAAACATCTGTGGCAAAATTCGCTATGATGGGAAACTGCAACTTCTTGTCAGCCTGGGTCAGCGCAGCCTGGCGCGCCCGCTCCATCACCGTGAAGGTATATTCTATTCCGTACCCTAAACTGCAACCGCCAATATTGGGGTCAATTAGTATCTGGTCATCCGGAACGCCCAGATCTCCCAGTAAAATATTCAACTGTTTGGCAAGATTGATATCAATAGGAGTAGAAGCCACTATGGTATGTTTATAGGCAATGGCAGCTGCACCGATTTTCTTGTAATTTTTATCCGTAGCGGGCCCCAGAATTAGCCTTCTATCCTGACAGACCTCGGCAATTTTAGGCAGAACACCTGCGTCCTTATCCGCACTTTCGCAGCCCCAAACAATCAGAGGTACTGGAACCGTAGACGCCACCTCTTTTACAATCTCTGCGACCTCTTCTGCAGACCGGTTCAAGCCATTAGGGTCAGTGCTGACCAAACGAAGACAGACCATCTCTGCATTACATTCGGAAATGGTTTTTTTCGCCCAGGCAATCGGGTCGCCAAGAACATCTTTAAACAATGTTCTCTCTCCAGCTGTCCAGTCTTCCGGCCTGGTATCATAGACCTCAAAGGCAATGCGAGGAAGATTGGGCGCCTTTCCTTCAAAAAGGAAGAACGGATAACCTGTTTCTCCGTCTACTGTTATCGCTTTTTTAGCATCACCAATATTTACTTTATTTATCTTGTCCAAACAAGAAACCTTTGGAATCTCCAAATTTATCTTTTCTCCTTCCTGAATGCTAACGCAGAGTAAGGCTTTAGCCTTGTAAATACCCCGCCTGCCAGACCTTTGGTCTGCCATCCCCTTTTGAATACCCCGTCTGCTAACACAGACACCCCTTTACTCAAAGGGGAATGAGCGGAATCTGCAAACCTTGAAACAAGCCTGCCCCAATCGTACCAGGCCGGGGTTCAGGACAGGCTCTAAAGATTTACCCTACATTTTTGTTTTCTCAATCCTTCTACACTTGTAATTTATTTAAAATCGCCTTGCCTTCTTTCAATAATTCCGGACAAGTTTCAAATATAGGTAGACCCTTTAAGCCAGCGTCTTTTATCTCTTTATAGTAAGAAAGAAAACCTAAAAGTTCAAGACCTTTAAGTCTATCCGCAATGAACTTTCGGTCTTTTTTATTATCAATTTTATTACCGACTACTCCTATTTTTTTGATGCCAATCTCACCGGCCAGATTCTTGATATGAAGACTGGTTTCAATACTGAGCAGGCTGGGTTCTGCCACAATGATCAACCAGTCAACCGCAGACACGGTTCCCCGGCCTAAGTGCTCAATACCCGCCTCCATATCCAGAAGTACCACCTCTTTTCTTTCTACAATTAAGTGCAAAAGAAGCGCTTTCAAAAACGCGTTCTCCGGACAGGTACAGCCCAGTCCGCCACCCCGCACTGTACCCATTACCGCTAAATTTATGCCCTGGTGTGAAACAAAAAACCTATCCGGAATATCATCAACACGTGGATTTAACTTAAAGTAAGGACTGGAATCTCCCACCTTGGTACCGGTTCTCTCCTCAATCAGTTTCTCCATCTTAATAAGAGGCGTAATCTGAGAAGAAAGGGGAAAGCCTAAAGTCAGAGCAAGGTTAGCATCCGGATCAGCGTCAATGGCAAAAACCTTTTGTCCTTTTTCCGCAAATAGTTTAGCGAGTGCAGCAACAAGGGTGGTCTTGCCTACCCCTCCTTTGCCGCTTACGGCTATCTTCATCTCTGAAATTCCTTAGTCAACACAAGAAAGTATTTTTTGAAAATGTAATTTCTGCATTTTTTGCACTTTGCCCGGTCTTGTCAGAAAAAACCTCAACGGTGTTTCCGCGCCGGCGCTTAATCTCCTCCACTTTCAAAGATCTTGTTATTTTTCATCTTGACATATCACCGCACAACTTTATCTTAATTATTCCGCTCCGATAAACTCCTGATCTCTTGGATCCTTAGTATTTTAGCACAGAAACCAAACAATTGGAAGGGGAAAAATGGAGGCTTGTCAAACCAAATTAGAAATGTCCTGTTTTTATGTTACAGTTAGCAGTAGTTCTTTTTCTTTTTGGCTACTTTTTTCTTTTTATTCATAATGGGAAAAATCATGCATTAAAACTTCTCTTTTTTCTTTTCTTCTAGGTTTGTCCTGCATTCTTGAACTCACCAACATTTTCTTTCTTTTTTGTATCAACTGAAATAATAAGAAATTTACTTTTGATGGCAACCCTTACCTGTTCATTGATATGCCTAAACTGGCCATTCCTGGTTGGGCTCCTGTCTGCTTTCTATCGCCTTCTTAATTGGATTGAAGTGAATAATCCATATCTTTTAAGCAAACAGCTAATAATAACAGAACTTACCCTGTACTTTTTTTTGTTATTTCTTGCGAAATTTTCCTTGTTGATTTGCCAGTCCACTTTAGAAGACTCATAGGGTCACCAGCAGTTGTTTCATACATAATCTTTGTGGAAGCCTTTTTAACAACAGGAGAAGCCTCTTCTATCTTTTTCCTTCCGCCGCCTTCTTTCGTATTTTGCCTTAAAAGGTCATATTTATTTTCGCAAACACTAAGTTTTTTTCATTCTTCTTAAAAAGCAGATCTGTCCCCTTGTTTCCACCTTAAAGATAAAGGCACTTCTAAACCATGAAACTCCATAAGGGGCTTATTGTTTAAGATTTCCTTTGTATCTCCGTTGGCGACTATTTTGCCCTTATTCAATACAATCACTCGGCCGCAAATATCCAAAATCAATTCCAGGTCATGGCCGGCAACAATTTTAGTGTGATGGAATTTCTTTAGCCGGCCTATCAAATCCTTCCGTGATTTAGGATCTAAATTACTTGAAGGCTCATCCAGAACTAAAATGTCGGGGTTCATGGAAAGAATGGTGGCTATGGATATCCTTTTCTTCTCTCCGAAGCTTAAGTGATGAGTCACTCTTGTGGCCAAATCCAGAACATCTACTTCTTTTAATGCCTTCTCAACTTGTTCTTTAACTTTCTCTTGCTTCCAGCCAAGATTAATTGGACCGAAGGCAACATCGTCAAATACAGTGGGCATAAAGAGTTGATCTTCCGGGTCCTGAAAAACCAGGCCCACCTTGCTTCTAATTAAATCCGGATTTTTATTTATTTCTAACCCCATAATTTCTACCTGCCCACATCCCGGTAAAATCCCGTTTAAATGAAGCAGGAGGGTAGATTTTCCAGCACCGTTTGGTCCAATTAAACCGACTGACTCACCTTCCAAAATACCCAAATCTATTCCCTCAAGTGCCCTGGTGCCATCCGGATAAGTGTATTTTAGGCCCCTTATTTTTATTATCTCTTTTCTCATAAGATATGTCCGGTAAGCGCCAAGATAAGGGCTGCTATTATAACGAAAAATGCCTTAAAGAAATCTTTTCCCGAGAGTTGAAACTCATATTGAGTTATCAGGTGCCCTTTATAGCCTCTGGAGACCATAGCCCGGTGAACTCGTTGTGTCCTCTCAAAGCTTCGAATAAATAACATCCCAATTAAATTGGCCATTATCCTCAGGGTATGAATATTTGCTCTCTTTTTTAAAAGCCTTGATTTAGCAGCCACAGACATTCTTCTTAGCTCTTCCCATAAAACAAAAATATAGCGGTAAGTAAACATTGTCAGTTGAATCAATTTATGGGGAACTTTAAGTTTTTCCAGCGCTTTCAGGGTCTTATGAAATTTCATCGTGCCCATCATAGGAAATATAAGCATACAAATGCTTATCGCTCTCAGGGCTATCAAAGAGGACAATCTTAGTCCTTCCCGGGAAATAGTTACCAAATTTAACCCGACAATTTCTTCCCCGGGAACAGTTAAAGGCATAACAACAAACAGGAACAGACTAAAAAAAATCACCCATCTTAATTGCTTTAACACAAAGGAAAAAGGAAGCCTGGATAGAAAGACAAAGCTCACTGCCAAAACAAGTCCCAGAAAAGCCGATAAGATATCTTGAAGAAGAGCCAAAGAAAGAATCAAAAAAGAAAGAGAAGCAATTTTTACCCGGGGGTCCCAGGAATGAAACACAGAATTAAGCTCTGCATATTTATCAATCTCTGGTAAATGCATCTTTGCCGGCCTTTTTTAATTCTTGAATCTTTTCCTTAAGAAGGCTGTTTTCTTTTCTTAATGCCTCTATCTGTTCCCTCAATTGTGCGACCAGTCCTTCTGTCTCAAACTCGGCCACCGCCCGGTGTCCCATCCTATCGGTAACTATCGTCTTCCATAACCTGGGAGAAATCTCGGGAGCAAATAAAAACCCTCCCCCTGAGTCCGTCTTTCCTTCGGTAAATAAAGAACCATCAGGGCTGAATATCCTTACCCTGGCCTCTTTAGCGGGTAAGTTATCGCCGAAACGAACATTGATCAAAACTGTTCCGTTTTCCTTAATCCAGGTGTCTATTAACATCCGATGGGCCCAGACTATATCCGGCGGAGCTACTGCAAAAAAGGTAAAAATCACAACCAATATTCCGATAAGATTCATAATATACACCCCTGTCAGGGCAGAATCTCCGGCTTTACCTTCTTTAAGAAGGAGATGGCAAAAACAGTTATTCCGCCTTCAATAACCATTACCGGAAAATGAGCAAAAATGGCATATTTAGCCACTCCTTTAAATTCCTCTCCTGTGGTTATTAGAAAAAAGGCTAAAATTATAGCCGCCCCCAGGACCGCTATCGCTCCGGCTAAAAATCCAAAGGCAGGTTCACTTCCCGTGAAATTAAATATCTTGTGCATCTTAAATAACCTGTAGACTAAGAGCGCTGGTAAGCCCATTATAAGGCTATTTATCCCAATGGTGGTAATGCCCCCATGCTGGAAAAGAAGAGCCTGCAAAAGAAGTCCTACTAAGATGGAAACAAAGGCCAGCGGCCCTAAAATTATTCCTACCAACCCATTAAGAATCAGGTGGACACTAACAGGCCCTACCGGAATATGAAGAAGGGAGGCCACAAAAAAGCCGGCGGTCATAAGGGCCACCTTTGGGACATCTTCGGCAGACATTTTTTTAATGTTAGTGCCCACCAAGACAGCAGTGATAATATATCCTACGAGCCAGACCGGGACTGGCAATACCCCATCCGCTATATGCATAAGCCACCTTTCTTTGGTTTAAAACCTGTGCATAAGACCTGTATGAAATCTCAGGTCATCAGCCTTCTTATTCCCAAGTCCCAGACCAACCCTGAAGATGGTGTTTTCCATTACCGGTAAAAATATCCCGGTCAATAGAAAGGCCGCTCCCTTAAAATCTCCTAACAGTTCCAACGAAAGCGCCACACCATGAGGGTCAACTGTCAGGGGGGTCCTTACCCCTACTCCCCATTCTCTGACCTTCTCATCCCCATCCTTTCCATAGCTCAGGTTAAGACAAGTGTTGCGGTGTCCAGTCAGGTCTTTACTCAGAATAAGCGTTCCTTTAATTACCCTCTCTCCTCCGAGAATCTTCCGACTACGACTCAGTGGATACTCATACTTAGCAGCCAGAGCAATATCAATGGGGAACTGATTCTTACGGGTGAGCTGATACTGAAGAGAGCCAGCAAAAGCTTCAATAAAAGGCGATGGGCCTTCAGGATATCTCCCTCTTTCTTCTTCAACTACATGCTCAGCACCAAACTTGGCAAAGTGGGTGTGGATGTCAAACATTAATCTTTCGGTTATCCCGTAGGACATTCCCGGAGTAATCTCCCAGTGATTCTTACCGGAAACATCCTTGTCGGGGACAGTGTAATCATACATTACATAGAAGACTTTTTCTCCCTCCCCGGTCATCGTGTAACCCTCCAGCTCAATGTATTCCATAGCGTGGTGAGCGAAGGAGAGCCAAGGAAAAAATACCACTACCGCTACTAACAGCATTACTTTTCTTGTCATTTTTACACCTCTTTTCTTTAGTGTTGCTATCTTTTTCATAATCGTGCTACTTATAGAGAAAAAAATAATATTGACTATTTAATTTCCCTTCCTGTAGTTGACATATTTAAGGCTCCGTGTTTTACCCCCTTTACAGATTTTAAAGTATCTACTAATTTTTGGGCTTTTTTTGAGCTGCCTTTAACAACAATTATCTCTAAGCAGTTATTGCGGTCCAGATGGATATGCTGAGCAGAGATAATCAGATTTTGGAAATCATGCTGAATGCCGGTAAGCTTATTAAGTAATTCTCTTTTGCGATGGTCATAAATAAGAGTGATTGCGCCGGCAACTTCTCTGTTCTGTTGCCATTCTTTCCTTATCAATTCCTGACGGATTAGGTCCCGGAAAGCCTCAGAGCGATTGGTATAATTTTTTTTGCGTATAAGATGGTCAAATTTATCCAGCAACTCCTTTTCCAATGAAATCCCAAATCTAAATA
>BBPF01003854.1_pt1 | contig 13974 bp, 9 predicted proteins | sample 1343921 | NCBI WGS metagenome assembly BBPF01 (sample SAMD00019090, study PRJDB2971) | groundwater metagenome | isolation source: The Cedars highly-alkaline
AGATTGTCAGTTGCCGCAATATATAATTTGGCATTTGATGGAAAAATAGTAAATTTCTCATCACGCAGAATCTTGGCACCAATCTCCTCTACACTGAAATGAAAATGTATTTGTGGCGGATCATTGTCAACATATAGAACTTGGGATTTTGGAGCTTCAGTGTTTTTTACATTATCAATAGCATAAAAATTCAGGCTGTGAACTCCTTGTTCCTTTATATTTATTGGAGCAGAATATTTTTCCATGGTATTGTTATTAATCCCGAGTAAAATTTCTTTAAGACCAGAACCAGTATCACTCGCGCCTAATAGAATGTTAGTTTCGGAGGTAATAAAAAGAGTGTCCCTGTTGGTAAAGGTTTTCCCCTCAAATCTAATCACAGAAGTAGGATTTATATTATCAACGAACAACTGCTGTGTATTTGCTTCTGAAATATTTTCTACATAATCTATCCCGTTATACGAAAATTTTATCAGACCCCTGGCTAAGGGCGTAAATGGTTCGGTATACAGGTCTTTTGTAAGAAATGAATTGCTACTGTAATAAATTGCCTGAACCCCTGATTTGTCATCTGAAGCACCTAAGCGAATCTTGCTTCTTTCTGAGATGTAGAGAATATTATTGGCTGAATGGTGATCTCCTTCTATTGCTATATCAACTACCGGTGGTTCACGGTCGATATAAAAATCGAAAACGATTTCTGAACCGATTTGATTACCGGCCTGTGTGGAGGCGAATGTTCCAATGGTTTTAACTTCCTCCTTATTGCCAACATTATCAACGGCATAATACTGCATTTTAGCCTCCCCGTCCTTTAAAACCGAAACGGAAATTGGCCTCGAGTATGCAATAAAATTTCCGCCGTCAATAGAGTAAAATATACGATTAACACCAGTTATTTTATCTTCCAATTGAAGTATAATGGTGGCATTTTTTGCAAGGACATTATTCATATTTATACCCTCAACAAAATGTTGTGTAAGCGGAGGAGTAAAATCGATTACGAATTTTTCGTATTTCACTTGCTCTACATTGCCAACATTATCAACAGAATAGTATTTCAATTCGTACTCTCCTTCTTCGTTAACTGAAATGTTTTTATCAAAATGAATCCATGGTTTACTGTTCAAAGAAAAATAAGTTTGATCAATTCCCGAATTTTCATCGGTTGAGACCAACTCAATTACAGGATTCTTGCCGAAATGTTTTATACCATTGGAAATAAAAGGCACGGCTCCTTCAAACTTATGGTGCGTAACAGGATTAAGGCCGTCAGTATATAGTTCAAAAACTATATCCTGAACAGGTGTTACAAGTTTCCTTGTTACAGTATCCACAGCCGATGGCGAACGGAGAGAGTTCCAGCCTTCGGAATCTAAGTACATTGGATTTGTAAACTGCCTCGAAGTTTCGCTGTATAATAGCCATGTTTGAGCAGTATCATCGGGAGATGCTGCAATTCTTATAAAAATTGGAAGGTTTTTATTGATATACAGTTTGTGCCCATCGCCGCGAAAAATTCTTTTTTGATGATGTAAGGGTTCCTGAGATAAGGTATAGCTTGTTTGAACTAATAAAACTATAAAAACTATTGCTAATATCTTTTTCATAGTAAATATTTAATAGTTAACTATATGTGAATCATAATACGCACTTTTTAAAGAATAGTTCTGCAAATAATTTCTTTTTACACCAATGCTTAAAATAAATTGACGAGAACATGAAACAGCCTGATAAATTCAACTATAATTCACTTTCACAAAAACTGCATACAGAAAAATAGCATTTTATACATTTTTATGGTGAATATCATAATATCATTTAACAGGAATTACATAACTGAAAACTTTCCTGCTTATGTTGCAGCTAAACCTGAAATTAAATCTGCTTTCGCTCTCAATTAAGCGGTACAAGGTTTATGGTCAAAAATTGCCTGGTTGAGGGAGATAGATAGAAAATACTGCTATACTTCAGTATTTACGAATTGCCGTCAACCATTCAGTAAATTAAGGATTATCTTAATATTCGAATTTCAACGGAAAATGAAGGTGAACTAAAATTGTTTACAAAACTCCAAATGCGTGATTTAATATAAGATTTAAAAATTGAAAAAGCCGGATGTCCCGGCTCTTTCAATTTAAATTGCTCATTTTGAGTAGCCTAATTTCATTACTAAAACTCAAAATCACTCGAATATTTACTGAATAATCAATTTTTCAGTAAGAGTAAATAATTGTGTTTTAATGGAAATTAAATACAAACCTTTTTTCAATGTACCGGTATTTATTTGAAAAATTTCGCCGTTTGGCTCCAAAAACTTTGATATGACGAGCCTGCTTCTCAAATCATAAATTTTAATTTCAGTTCTACCTAAATTGCGAAATTCGGAACCTAAATCAATATTTACAAATGACCTGGCAGGATTTGGGAAAATTGAAATCCCCCTTTCCCCCACCTCAACTGGTGGAGTTTGAACATTGATAACGATAGAATCCGATAAAACATTACACACGCCATCGGATAAAAGAACCTGCAGTGATCCGGGTAGGTTGTCAATATTTACGAAACTTCTGGCATTGGCACCAGGAATTGGCACCCTATTTAAAAACCATTGATAAAAAGGAGCCATTGATATTGAAAAATAGGCATTGCCACTTTCAATTATTCCACCGGTATTAAGAGTACTTTCCATTACAACAAGATCGTAGGATTTTTTTCTTGACGAACTCCTGTTCGATACTGTCAGGTGAACTTTATATATTCCAGGCTGGGTGAAGGTAGTAATTGGATTTCTTAAGGCCGATGTTTCTATATTCACGCCCCTTTCAAATTCCCATAACCAATTCTCAATTTGACCTGTGCTTCTATCATAAAAATGTGTAAGAGAATTTCTACAAGCATATTTGTACTCAAAGTCGGCAAAAAGAACATCGTTACAATTCATTGAATACCAACCGGTTGATAAGGGACTTACAATACTGTTTAAGCCTGCATTAAATATGGCTTTTCCCCGAGCTGAAATATTATTAATATTTAAAAAATCAAAACAAAGTTTGCGGTAATCACGAACCTCAATAATTGCATTACCAATACCGGAAGAAGATATGGAAACAATGGAGTCGGAACTGCTCCTGATAATAAATTCACCGGAAATATTTTGCACCGAATTTGCATTTAAAATTACCTTAGCACCAGTCAGCAACTGCAGAGAATCAAAGATGTTGCTACCCGAAAAACCTAAAGTTCCCCCTCCGATAAACCTATTGAAGGCATTTTGGCCTGATACCGAAATCTCATGCTTTTTATGATTGATATTCCAGAATTTCCTATCATTTCCATTTAGAATAAATGCTGCCTGTCCAGGATTATCTGTTCTGAAAAAAATATCTGAATACTCAGCAAGGAAAATTGTTTCGTCGCTTATAATATCAAATATTTCTACATTTTTAATTATGGAGTGTCTAATATCAACAGTTTTATTATGGCCCTGACGCACCAATAATTTATTAGTATTTATTCTCGTTCTGCTTGCATCAAAATTTCCATCTACTATCTCCAGAGACTTTACTTTTAAGGTATCTGTTATTTTCCAGGAACCTGTACCCCGAAAAGTAAATTTCGCTTCAGAAAAGGCCTCACCGCCGATATACACTGTGTTAGACGGCAAATTGCCAATCAAATGTACTTGAATTGGCCCAGCCTGCAGTTTATTCTGAGTTCTAACGTACATCGAACTAAAAACATCCAATTGTAAATTATCTGAAACAATATTTGCATTTCTGTCAGAATGCCAGTTAAAGGTATAGCAGTAGGCCTTTTCAACCAAATTTACCGTAAAAACCTGTCCGACTGCGCCAACAAATGAATTATTATCAAAAACAACATGGTCATTAATTGTAGGAATCCTTCCGGCCGGAACACCACCACTGGTTAATGCCCACTTTGTAGGGTCAGACCAGCTACCATCGTTCCCAATCCAAAACAAAGTAGTTCGTGCAGGAATATTTCTTGTTTGCAATAAAAGGGAAAAATTCTGCCTGCCGCCAAGCAATGTTCCTTTATGGCTGACAGTAAGCCTGTACCTTCCGGCTGGAGGATTTATTATGTTGATCTTTTCAACATTGTCGCGAAAATTATCTCCCCTTGTAGCAGGTGAGTCAGGAGTACCTGGGGATAAAAGCCATGGCATATAAACAATATCTCCTGCTTCATTGAAAATCCTAATATCCAAATCATTAACCAGCATTAATCTTGATTTGCTTAAAGCAGGAGGAACAGGGCTTCCTGCAGGATCTGTCCATGAAATGGTGGCAACAACATCTCCGCTCCCATCGGCACTAAAAAACATCTCATATACCGTATTTTGTTCCAATGTCAATTCATTGATAAAAAAGTTGGTAGTATCATGGAAGGCTATCATTCTGGCTGCCTTTTCGGTATTTAATAGCCCCCAACCAAACTGGTAGTCGGGACCGGGAGAAATTCCGGCTTCACTGGCTGTATGAATACCTAAACCTTTTAAAGTAGCAGCACGCATATAATTGTCCCTTTGGCTTACTTCCCTGAAATACTGTTGCAGCAACAATAATGACCCTGTTATATTTGGTGCTGCCATTGAAGTACCTGAATAATGGGCATACCCCTGGTTAGTAACCGTTGATAAAATATTCACCCCGGCTCCAACAAGGTCGGGTTTTATGCGACCGTCGTCGGAAGGTCCCCATGAGCTGAAATCACTCACTATTACTTGCTCCGGCAAAGTATATGGCTGAAATAATTTAAAAACTGCACCTACAGTTAAAATATTTTTAGCCACGCCTTCGGGTCCTAAACAATCATAAGGTCCATCAGGTGGGCGTGTTCCGTCACCTAAATCATTCCTGTCATTTCCGGCAGCCCAAACAATTAAATAATGTGGCGCGTTAAATGAAATCTCATCAATTGCTTGACTTTTACTACTGTAATACCCAAACCTAAAATCCGTAGTACTATCACGATGGGCATACCACCTCCATCTGTTGTCATCCCAACCCCAGCCCAGAACAATACCATATGAATGGTTCGAAATCAACAAGCCTTTGATAGCCTCATTGGACATTTCAAAAAGATCGCTGGTCCAGTCATAACTCAGAATCTCGGCATCGGGAGCCATCCCCTTTGCAGCAGGTGCTATTCCTTTGGCTGCTATGGTTCCTCCCACATGTGTAGCATGGTTATTTAAGACTGCCCAATCCTTTAACTCAACTCTGCCAGCTATTTCGATATGATTAGGATCAACATGCCCGGCATCCCAAACTCCTGCTACCATATTCCGACCGGTAATAAATTTCCGGAGACTTCCTCCAGGATGTAATTCATTTGTAGATGTGGTAAAAGCAGCACCAGCGTTTCTTGTCATATAATAAACCGGCAACGACCACTCATCTAAATATTGAAGTTCCTTTACCCTGCCATCGTCAAATTCAACTCTTACAGGAATGTTATTAGCATTTGCCCATTGCAAAGCACGTTTTCTTTTTTCAATATGCTGCTTCTCAAGAATTTGCGAAATAGTTTTTAATCTTTCCTGTTGCTTTTTTTCCGGTGGCCTATACTGACCGGTAATTGTATAAGAAAAAAACAATCCAAACAAAATCATGCTGCTGATATACTTCATAATAATAATTTATATATTTCTATCAATATTTATGAATAAGGTAAATATAATAAAAAAATAAAAACTGGTGTCTTTTTCACTGTATATTTCTAAACATTACAGCCGGTTAAATTTTAAATTACCATTAAATTGACAATATAATCAATGCTAATAGAACGACTTTTATTAGCTGGGCTTATTTCCGCCTCATGGAATTTCCTTTAAGAAAATCGGATTGATTGCCGTAAAGAAATCCGGGCTGTTTGAGCAAAGCGAGTTTTTGAATCTTAGGCTTTTAATCTGATTTTTTAGAAATTAACTGCTCCGGCGGCATTTTTTCATTACTTTTTTTTGCTGCAGAAAAAAAAGTAAAAGCCTGTGGCATGAAAACTTGTTCAAGGAGAAGATTATTTGCCGGACTATAGTGATTTCTAAAACAATATTGTTAAATATTAAATAATCACGACTTTTTATTAATTGTTGATTATCTATTCATTAGCAGTCCAGGCTTACATTTTAACAATAACAGCGGTACTTTTAGTAGATCAAGCGCGAATGGTAAAAATTTAAAATATAAAAGTCTTAGTGATGGAGTTTACCTTGGAACTATAAAAAATGTCCGAAATCACTGAAAGTTATCAGGAAATCGGACATTAATCTTGTAGCGAGAGGCGGGCTTGAACCGCCGACCTCATGATTATGAATCATGCGCTCTAACCAGCTGAGCTACCTCGCCAAAACAAACGTTTTATAATTGAGGAGAATTGCGGCTGCAAATATAAAACTTTTTTAAAAATTCTTTAAAACTCACCGGTAATTTTCAGAAGAATAATCTCCTTTTGAAAGCTCGAAAAAAGTAACCGGAATGTCTCAGGTAAGTTTTTTTTATAATGATTTTTATATATATTGCAGAATTAAAAGCCTGAACGCCTAATTTATTGATTATGAGAAAGAAATATAAGCTTGAATACACAGTCAATTCCTCCCCATCGATACTTTTTAACAGGCTTAGCACTCCCGGAGGCTTGGCAGAATGGTTTGCTGATAATGTAAACCTGAACGGGGAAATATTGACTTTTTATTGGAAGGACACTCAGGAAAAAGCTCAGTTAATAGCTAAGAAAGAAAATAAATTTGTCAGATATCGTTGGCTGGATTGTGATGATAAAGATTGTTTTTTTGAATTCCGCCTTCATCTTCATGAATTAACAAGGGATGTTGCGTTGGAAATAATTGATTTTGCCGAAGAAAATGATATGGCCGATGCCATTGAACTCTGGGATACTCAAATAGGAAAGCTAAAACATAAAATGGGTTTTTAAACTTTTCTGCCCACTTTCCCCGTTTAAATAAAAAACCATTAATTTTGCACAGTTACTAAGGTATTAAATCTGGCTGTATTGTGAAAAAACTCCATTTTCTGACTATTAAAAGTTTTCTGGGGCCGCTTATCATCACTTTCTTCATAGTTATTTTTGTGCTGCTAATGCAGTTTTTATGGAAATACATTGATGATTTGGTTGGTAAAGGCTTGCAATTTTCAGTCATTTCCGAGCTAATGCTATATACATCAGCCAGCCTGGTTCCACTTGCCCTTCCATTGGCAATTCTCCTCAGTTCAATAATGACCTTCGGAAACCTTGCTGAAAATAATGAGCTAACTGCAATAAAATCATCCGGAATATCTTTACTTAGAATTATGAAACCGCTTATTGTGGTAAATCTTATAGTAGTTATCTCGGCCTTTTTCTTCTCAAACAATGTACTGCCCTTTGCCAATCTTAAAATGCGCTCACTGCTTTATGACATTCAGCAAAAGCGCCCAGAACTTCAAATTCGCGAAGGGATATTTTACGATGGTATTGATGGATACAGTATTAAGATTGGCAGCAAGGATTTCAAAACCAACATGCTGTACAATATACTTATTTATGATCACACCCAACAAAAGGGGAATATTCGTGTTTCTGTTGCCGACTCGGGATATATGGTTGTTACCGAAGACAAAAACTACCTGATTGCAACATTGTTCAGCGGGCATAACTATGAAGAAATAGACCCGGAAAGAACCCGGCAGGCAACAAGAACATTTCCACACAGGCGTGAAAGTTTTTTGGAACAGCAAATAATTATCAAACTATCCGGCTTTGGTCTTAACCGCACTGATGAGAGTTTATTCCGTTCTCATTTCTCTATGATGAACCAACAACAACTAATGCATTCGATAGATTCTTCGAAAATAGTTATCAATGCTTTTGTTAATCAAAATGCTACATCTTTGGTAAATACAGTTTTAATGAATATGGATGCTCCGGCATTCCCACCCGACTCAATAAATTTGGTAAGGCCACATAATCTTAATCTGGATGCATTTTACAACAACCTTACTAATTCGGAGAAAAAAAATCTCATAGATATGGCTCTGAATTTTTCTAAAACCGGAAAAAACCTCATAACGTCATTTGCAGGGAACCATGAATGGCAAATAAAGCGATTAAGAAGGTTTGAAATTGCATGGCATGAAAAAATCACACTGAGCGTAGCTTGTTTTATCTTTTTCTTTATTGGTGCTCCCCTGGGTGCTATTATCCGCAGGGGTGGATTTGGGATGCCGGTAGTTGTGTCGGTCTTATTCTTTATTTTTTATTACGTTATATCCATTACCGCACAAAAAATGGTAAGAGAGGATGTAATTCATACAATAATAGGAATGTGGTTTGCAAGTGCACTGTTAATGCCAATGGGTATTTACCTGACCTACAAAGCAGCTACCGATTCAATTATTTTTAATCTTGAAACATATTCAGCAACTGTTAAAAAATTATTAAAACTCCTTTATTTCAACGGAAAAAAAACGTAACCATTCACGTTTAATAAATTTTGAAAATTCTTTTAATCTGCAATAAATCACCCTGGCCAAGCAAAGACGGAGGTTCACTGGCTACCTTGTCATTGGCAAAATCTCTTTCGGCAAATGGAGCATTAGTCACTATACTGGCTATGAATACTTCTAAACACAGGGTTTTAAAAAATTCAATTCCTGAAGACATAACAAGTATAATTAACCTGCAACTGGTTGATATAAACAACCAAACTAAAATTATCCCCGCTATTTTGAATTTTTTCACACCAGGAATACCTTATACAGCCACAAGGTTTTTATCAGCCAACTTCCAAAAAAAGTTAAGTAAAATTATTTCGGAAGAATACTATGATATTATACAGTTTGAAGGTTTGTACTTACTTCAGTATATAAATGAAATAAAAAATATTTGCAACTCCCGGTTAGCATACAGGCCCCATAATGTTGAACACGAAATTTGGGAAGGTCTGGCAAAAAACTCTGTTAATATTTTCAAAAAAATTTACTTCCGCAGGTTGTCCCAAAAAATAAAAAGACTTGAATTACAACTTCTCAACAGTTATAACCTTCTTGTCCCTATTTCAAATTCTGATTATGCGACATTCCAATCTCTTGGGAATACCAAACCGGCATTTGTTGCACCCTTTGGTATTTTCCCTGAAAAATTTGCAGAACCCAAACCACCCTCAGGTAAAAATCAACTTTTTTTCATTGGCGCGCTCGACTGGCTGCCAAATCAGGAAGGTTTATTATGGTTTTTAAATAATGTATGGCCCCGAATAAAAAAAATACGCCCTGATTTAGTTTTAAAAGTAGCCGGAAGAAATATTCCTGATAAATTTCAAAAAACACTTGCCAGTTATAACATTATCTTTATGGGAGAAATTGAAGATGCCGGAAGATTTATGATCGGAAACGATATTATGATTGTTCCGCTTTTCGCAGGAAGTGGAATCAGAGTAAAAATAATTGAAGGCATGGCTCATGGCAAACCAATTATTGCTACATCAACTGCCGTAAGAGGTATTCCTGTTACTAACCATCATAATATAATAATTGCTGACTCGCCTGAAAATTTTGCTTCGGGTCTTGACGAACTTATTTCAAATAATTCGTATAAAAATGAATTAGCTGAGAATGCAAGGCTTTTCGCTCTCGTTAATTTTAATAATTTTGAAATTGCAAACTCATTAATTAAGTTTTACCAGAAAGAAGCATGACTCTAATCAAGATCCTGTTCTGGGCCTCCCTCCTGCCTTTGCTGCACACCTATATTTTTTATCCATTTTTGCTGAAAATTTTATCTGTGCGAAAAAAAAAGAAAGGAGAAATATTCAATTCTTCAATGAATTTGCCCTTTGTGAGCGTTTTAATTGCTGCATATAATGAGGAAAAAGTTTTGGCCGAAAAGATTGATAGTATTTTACGTGATAATTATCCCGCACAAATTGAAATACTGATTGGTTCCGACTGCTCGAACGATGGCACCAACCAAATTCTCGAAAACTATTCAAAAAAATCAGCAATTATTCAGGCTTTTTATTTTAGAACAAGGCAGGGTAAGGGTTCAATAATAAACTTTCTTGCAGAAAAAGCAAAGGGAGAAATTTTGATTATAACTGACGCAAATGTGTTTTTTTCGGCAAACACTGTATTTAATCTTATAAGGCAATTTAAAGACCCGGAAATAGGGCTGGTAGATGCAAACATAAAACATAAGAAACCTGTATCAGGAGGGATTTCTATTCAGGAAAGTATTTACATTTCGCATGAAATAATTTTAAAAAACCGCGAAGGCCAGCTTTGGGGCACCATGATGGGACCATTTGGCGGTTGTTTTGCAATTAGAAAAATATTTTACAGAAATATCCCCGGAAATTTTCTCGCAGATGATTTTTATTTGAACATGCAGGTTTTAAAGCAGGGGAAAAAAGCTGTTAACGATTTGGAAGCAATTGTTTATGAAGACCTTTCGCATGAAATGAATGAGGAATTCCGCCGAAGGATAAGAATTTCAACAGGAAGTTTCCAGAATCTTTTCCATTTCAGCAATTTATTGTTTCCCCCTTGGCAACCGTTGGCCTTCAGCTTTATTTCGCATAAAATTCTCAGATGGTTTGGCCCATTTTTTTTAAGTACAGTTTTTATCGCAAATATTTTTCTTTTTCCATCATCAACCTTCTATAAAATAACGCTTTTTATTCAGCTTGGACTAATAACCATAACGCTACTGGATTTATTATTGCAAAAATATCGGGTACAAATTATAATTTTACGGTTTATTACACACTTTTACAGCATGAATGCAGCCCTTTTTTGGGGATTTGTAAAATTTACGAAAGGAGTAAAATCAAATGTCTGGAAGCCAACCAAAAGAAATCAACAGGAAACTAAACACAATTGAAGAAGCCATTGAAGACATCAGGGAAGGCAAAATTGTAATTGTTGTTGACGATGAGGACAGGGAAAACGAAGGCGATTTCGTTGCTGCAGCCGAAAAAGCAACTCCTGAACTCATAAATTTTATGGCCATTCACGGCAGGGGGCTTATTTGTGCAGCTATCCCGGAGGAAAGATGCAATGAATTAGAACTTGAATTAATGGTTGGTAAGAATACCTCCCTTCACGAAACTGCTTTTACTGTTTCAGTCGACCTAATTGGAAGCGGGTGCACTACAGGGATTTCAGCCTCCGACAGGTCTAAAACAATTATGGCTCTGGTAAACCCGAACACCAAACCCGAAGATCTGGCAAGACCAGGTCATGTTTTCCCTTTAAAGGCAAAATCAAAGGGAGTTCTAAGGAGAGCAGGCCACACTGAGGCCGTTGTTGACCTTTCTATACTTGCCGGACTGCAGCCAGGAGGTGTTCTGGTTGAAATACTAAATGAAGATGGGTCTATGGCAAGGCTTCCTGAATTAATTAAAATTGCAGATACATTCAACCTGAAAATTATTTCAATTGAACAACTCATTAAATACAAGCTGCAATATGAAAACCTGCTTGACAAAGGTGTAGAAGTTAAGCTGCCAACAAAATTCGGAGAATTTCATCTCATTCCCTTCCGTCAAAAATCAAACGGCGTGGAACATGTGGCCGTGATTAAGGGAAGATGGACAAAAGATGAACCGGTACTTGTAAGAGTTCATTCATCCTGTGTTACCGGAGACATTTTTGGGTCATTACGTTGCGATTGCGGTTTGCAACTGGAAGAAGCCCTGCAAATGATAGATAAAGCCGGCAAAGGAGCGCTTATTTACCTGAACCAGGAAGGAAGAGGAATTGGATTATTAAATAAAATTGCTGCCTACAAATTGCAGGAAGAGGGGAGAGACACTATTCAGGCAAATTTAGATCTAGGCTTCAGGGAAGACGAAAGAGATTATGGTGTAGGAGCCAATATAATAAGAATGCTTGGTATCGGAAAAATTAAACTCATTTCAAATAACCCGGTAAAATTAAAAGGTTTAATAGGTTATGAATTAGAAATAGTTGATTTTATTCACCTTAAAACAAAAGCAAATAAACACAATCAGTTTTATCTTGAAACGAAGCGCGACAGAATGGGCCATTTTCTTAATCTGGTAAGGTATGAAGAACTTAAAGGAAAGCCAGAGCTGTAATTATAATTCTTTAACTACACATTTGTCCATAGGAAGTTTATATTCAAATATTTATCAATAAAGATTTAGATACTTCCATTTTTGTTACACACATAATTCCCGCCATAAGGACGAAATGACTAATATTGCTCAATTTCCACAAGCGCGAATAAATTGCTCATTATTACATTCTAAGTTTAAATTCCGATTGTTGGGTTTAAGTTGTAATTTTGGTAATATAGAATTTTTTCATCTGATAATATGACTCCTGAAAAATTTGAAATTTTATTCATGGGCACCCCTCACTTTGCAGTGGAATCGCTTAAAAAATTAATAGAAAGCAACAAAAAAATTGTTGGTGTAGTTACTGCACCCGACAAACCTGCTGGCAGGGGAAGCGAGGTAACCGAATCACCGGTAAAACAATTTGCATTAGCAAATAATTTAAAGGTTCTTCAACCGGTTAACCTCAAGGATGCCGGCTTTATAAAACAAATTACCGAAATAAACCCTTCTCTGATAGTTGTGGTGGCATTTCGAATGCTCCCAAAAGGTTTATGGCAATTACCCGAATTCGGCACAATAAATCTGCACGCTTCCCTTCTCCCACAGTATAGAGGCGCGGCGCCAATAAACTGGGCAATAATTAACGGCGAAACTAAAACAGGTGTCACAACATTTTTTATAGAAGAAAATATTGATACAGGTAAAATTTTATTGCAGAAAGAAGTTCCGATTGAAAAAAATGATAATGCCAAAACACTACATGATAAACTTATGTGTGAAGGAGCCAACCTGTTGAATGACACGATAACCGGGTTAATGAATAATGAATTGACTGCTGTTGACCAGTTGGCCTTATTACAGCCTGACACGGTTCTTAATTCTGCACCTAAAATATATCGCGAAACCTGTAGAATTGACTGGAGTAAATCATTAAATTATATTCAAAATTTCATAAGGGGATTATCGCCCACGCCTGCAGCATGGACAGAACTGATTAGCGATGAAAACATAATATCTCCTGTTAAAATCTTTGAATCTGAAGTTGAATTCACAACAGGTTCATTTTCTGCCGGAAAAATTATACGCGACGGAAAAACCTATTTAAAAATTGCTCATTCTGATGGGTATCTGAGAGTATTAAGCATACAAATTCCCGGCAAAAGACAATTAACTGTTTCGGAGTTTCTTAAAGGATTCCGATTAAAAGAAAATTGTTACTTCAGATAGAATATTATGGCTCAAATTCAATTGCCGTTGTATTGCTTTCATTAACGTCCCGGGGTTTGTGTTGCCTTAACCAAACACGACTTCCGGGTTTAGGTTCCTCCCCCTGCTGCATTTTGTTCATTAGCCTTAACCTTTCCATCTTCACCCCATATAACTGAGAAATATAGTAAAGTGTCTCTCCTTCCTGAACAATATGTATTTCATTTCCTTTTTCGGCTCTGTTTCTTTTAGGTTGAAGATATACCACAGCGCCCGCTAAAAGAGGTCTGCCGTCTGAAATTTCATTGTATCTGGGTAATTCCCATGTCATTAAGCCCAATCCATTGGTTAAACTTTCAAAAGTATCTCCTTCTCTTGCCACAATATACTTAATATGATTCCGTGTAGATATAACCCATGGTTCCGAAGCTGGCAATGATTGCCCGGCTTGCTCTTTACCTCTGTTTTTTGTACTGGCAACTGCTCCCCTTATGTCGAACCTATAAAGCTGGTTTTCTTCAATTATCCGTATCAATAATCTATCGTAATCAGGATTAGTGGCATAACCTGCATTTTGTAATCCGGTAGCCCATGCGCGGTAATCTGTTGGATCTAAATCAAACAGAAAAGCGTAACGCCTCCTGTTCCTGAGAAAATCTGAG
>BBPF01000743.1_pt6 | contig 13967 bp, 12 predicted proteins | sample 1343921 | NCBI WGS metagenome assembly BBPF01 (sample SAMD00019090, study PRJDB2971) | groundwater metagenome | isolation source: The Cedars highly-alkaline
AACCGTAGCTTATCGCCCTCTAAGTCGCTGAAATTTCGGTGCTCCAAGAGAACAGCCCCAACTGTTTTATTACCTATAGTCAATGGTATAAACGCACTAAATTGCAACCCTCTCTCCTTTGCCGTCGGACTACTGATAGTACCTCCTATCGAATTCGTTACTTTGGCGGCAAATTGACCAGTTTTCCCAACTAACGTATTACAATGTTTTTCTAACTCACTCAAATACTTAGATTGTACATTGGAAGAAACAATATGCACAGTGCGCGACTTTAGTATTAGTATGGTAACATAATCTATTTTGTAAAAAGAACGTAGTATACCCACAAGATTTTGCGACGCTCTTGACAGAGAACTGTTTTTGAAATTCTCTTCCAAAATGGAGGTTAGCATATGATTAACCTCAGTAACGTCAAACCTGACTTTATACCGCCTTTTTGCTAAGAGAAAAACACCTACCAGACTGACAACATAGAAAAACACAAGGTACATTGCCACTAACAACCAAGAACAATGCCAACAAAAGAAGCCAACAAGTCAAGACACCCCCTTTTAACGTACCCCCTCAGACCTACACAAGCACAGGCTATGCTGTCTCTTGCAACTGAAATAATCGACTTACCTTGCTCCCTAAACTGCTCATGGTTACCCCCAGAAACAATTCAAAAGACTTGAACGTGTATAAGTTACCAATCTGCACCCACTGACTGTTGTAAAACTTACTAAAGAACGAATTCTATACAACGGATGACCAAACCAAGTAGTCTTAGTTTAATTGACCAAATCAAACTTTTTCAACTTAATACAACCTCCTTCTAGTTAGTCCAGCTATTATTTATATAATATATGCAGAAATTTATCCACTATTAACACACAAATGTACAGGCATTTCAACTACAAGTCAGGTTGTGTACACCACAAAAATTGTACCCGTGCTTAGACACTACCCCACACACCGGCACGGTAAAACAAAACCAAGACTCCTACTAATGCAGGAGTCTTGGTTCGCAACAACTTTAGTTAAACCTTGAACTTAGCAGCCGCACTCTGAAGCTCTTTAGCCAAATCACTTAACTGTTTCCCAGCAACTGCACTCTCTTGCGAAGAAGCAGCTACTTCCTCTGTGATTGCACCTAGATTCTCCATCGACGCCGCCACTTCGTTTGCCGCAGACGCTTGTTCTTGACCAGCCGCGGAAATGCCCTCTACCATGCTAGTAATATTACCGATTTGCTTCACAATATTCTCTAGGGCCTCACGTGCACTATTTGCACCGTCCGCCCCCTGAGTGCTGATAACTACCGCTTGGTCAATTTGACTCCTGATAGAAACAATAAGCTTGGTTATTTCCTTAGTCGCTTCCCTACTTTGCGCCGCCAAACTACGAACTGCATCTGCTACAACAGCGAAACCCCTACCATGCTCACCAGCACGTGCAGCCTCAATAGCCGCATTAAGCGCTAGAAGATTTGTCTGGTCAGAGATATCATCAATGGCTGAAACAATGCTTCCTATTTGGGCTGACACAAGAGAAAGAGCAAGGACACTCTCTTGTACGGTCTTTAAGGAACTGATGGAGTTGCCAACCTTCTGTGTGCCTTCAGTGGCTGCCAAACGAGCATTAGCACTTGCATTGGCTGCTCCCTGTGCATTGGCCGCGATTTCTTCAGTGGCTGCAGCCAGTTGCTCCAAGGTCCGTGAAATCTCTTGCGTAATGCTTGCCTGACTGTCATTGCCAGCAGCTACTTCTTTGATACTCCCACTGATGCCGCTAGCCTTATCCGCAACTGCAGTAGACATAGTTTGTGCCACCGTAATCATACCCCTTAGCGATGTGATTGTAGCTTCTACAGCATGTGACAGCTGACCAATCTCATCGGTGCCACGACCTTTATAACCAGAAGTTAAATCACCAGAGGCCAACCGCTTCATCTCTGTACTTACTTTGGTTATCGGATTAATTAAATACACCAAGATAAACGCTATAAGACCAAGTATAGCTACCAAACCTACTGCAATAGTTGCAATGCTGGAATTTCTACTCTGTATTGCTACTACAGCATACTGCTCTAACGCCTTGTCTGCGTACCCAGCGTAAAGCGTTTCCAAGGCCACTAATCTAGCTATGACCGCATCCGCGGCTGCTTGACACTCTGTCAACAAAATATTCGTTGCTGTCCGGAAATCCCGCGCCTCACCGGCACCTAAAATTCGACCACCAACGTCATAGAAAACAGCTCTAGCCTTCTTTAACTCTTCAATCTCTGCAGTGACAACTGGACTAGGTGCACTCTCCTCTAATTTTTCAACTAGCGAGTTTAATTTTCCTATTGCCGCTACTACATTCGTGACATACCTGCTCTTATCCCGATGGTCAAGCAAATAATCCCGCAAATCCACACGTATTGTTTTGAATACTAACGTAGCCCGATGTAGTGTAACTAAACTTGATTTGCTATCAGCTATTACTTCCTTAATTTCATTTTGTAAGACAAGCCTGTTTCTTATTTGCACCCCCGAATAACCACTAATCACAATCACTAACAACAACGAGAAGGCCAACAACTTGAACTTAATTGACTTTTTCAATGAACAAAACAACTCCTTTACTAATAAAACATTACTTCCGCACCAACGCGATTATTACATACCCCCTAAGTTATGTCACACAATACTACACTTATATGACTATAAAATTAAACAATCACAACGAATACGACCATAATGTATTAGTTGTTAGCGCACCTTCAAAAGACGCACCCCTAAGGTCTGAATACGTAAAATCTACATTGCGTAAATCTGCCTTAGAAAAGTTACACCCCCTCAACTCGGCACAAGCAAACAATGCTTCCCGCAAATCACAACCAACGAAAGAACAATTGACTAACCTGGCCACCCTCAAGTCAACTCCACGCAAATCCTGCTTGTCAAACTTATGATATTCAAGATTTAGTCTCTTACCGCCTAATGCGCCCTCAGCATACAGTTTGTGCAACCGCAACTTCTCTTTTAACTTTGCGTTCATTAGTAAAACATCCTTTCATTTATATAACAGACGCCGAAATATGCACTTTAACAAATACAACACCGTTTAGTTTACACAAACTAAACGGTAGACGCACAAATTTATAGTAGTTCGTTGAACTCCATGTACTTGATCATCTTTTCTGCGACCGCTTCTATTACGGGGACAGACACAGAATTACCAAACTGTCTATAGGCTTGTATGCAGGACTCCGATATGACAAAATTCTCTGGAAACCCCTGTAGTCTGGCACACTCTCTTGGTGTTAGCCTACGAGGATTTTTACCATCTTGCTCTATCAAAATATCTGCGCCATCCTTGTAGTACCCCGCGATGAGTGTTCCTGTACGCTTACTCTCTGCAGTAAAGGAATGATAATGAAAGCCATGACCTTGAGAATCCGCGCATTGCTTCCTCTTCTGCATACTTAGGTACGCTTTATCCGACAAAGTAAACCTATCCGGAACAACATCTTCGAGAATATTACCTACTTTTACACTGTAATCTACAACCCCACGTGGATAGTCAAAATGCGTACGCCAAGGCGGTAGATAGTCTTTGTTGAACCCCACTATTATTATTCTCTCTCTGTTTTGCGGTAAGCCGAAGTGATAACTGTTAAGCACTTCTGGGTCTGGTACATAATAGTTTAACTCTTCTAGGACATTAAGTATGACGTTAAGTGTGCGCCCTTTGTCATGACTTATCAAACCCTTGACGTTTTCTAGCATAAAGGCTTTAGGCCGGCTATACTTCAAGATGCGCGCGATATCAAAAAATAGTGTACCCCGAGTGTCCTCAAACCCCCTTCGTACGCCAGCACTAGAAAAAGGTTGACAAGGGAACCCCGCGAGAAGGATATCATGGTCTGGTATATCCCGCTCATCTATTTTAGTAATATCCCCATGAGGTGTGGCACCATAATTCGCGGTATACGTCTGTTTTGCATGAACATCCCACTCAGACGAAAATACAGTTCTGCCACCGTGTTTTTGAAAACCTAAACGTATACCACCTACTCCGGCGAACAAATCAACTTGCTTAAACTTACAAGTCTCTACAGATGGTGCCACAAAAGGAGGATTTCCCACAATGCGCACCGAAGCTTTCACTGACGCCTTCAATACCTTACGTGCTGACTTAACTTTTAGTCCCACAAGAGGCACTTCTAATTTCGGATTACTTAAAGCGAGTGCCGCTAAACTTAAATTACGCGTAGACGAAGTGCTTTTTTTCTTGCCCGCCAAAATCGCCTTCTCTAACATCCATACACCACCTCATTAATACTTAATACAGTATATTTTATGCCGATTTTAATGCATGAGAAGCGAATAGGAGCACTATTCGCTTCTCATGCCACACAGTTACTTTTTTGTCTTACCTACTGGCGGAGTGCCTACTGCTTTCTTCAACTCTCTCGCAGCACCAACTGCTGCGAACGCACCAAAGACCAGACCCCAAGGTCCTAGTAAGGAAACGGCTAGACTGACAACCTGCAACCCGACTGTAAACCCTAGCGCACCAGTCAAAACTCGAACAGGTCTAGACTGCCAAACCCAGTCCATACGAGAGGAAGTTAACACACTGACTGGAACTCTAAGCTTTTCTCGCAGACGCTCAGTTAACGTGTACCCACCCCTACCACCTTTGTCATAAACAGCAGCCGACTCCACATTCGTAATTACAGTCCCGGCGATATGGAATTCCTGCAACGACCTAAGACGAGTGAACAACACACTCCAAGGCCTCCGCGAATGAATGCCCAACTCTCGCCTCATCCTACTCTCAGCTAACCTGGCATTATCTACCCCTAAGATGCTTAAATTCCTAAACCTTACTAAGTCTTTGAAGTTAAATAACTCAGCTACATACCCCTCGGACACTGCGTCTTGAATATCGACAGGCATAGACGCTACGACTTGCTCATCAAATGTCGGCTTGTACATCACATCGTTTATAACCATCAAACCGGAATTACTTACGCTAATACTTGATACCCTGTCTAGGCCACCAAAGGCTCGACTTATGTCATCTAACAAAACTCCAGATGTGACACGCAAAGCCGTTATGCTTGCAATAGGGTTATTTGATACCCCTATGGTTGTGAAAGGATTGCTGACAAACTTAAGCGGAGCAGTATATGCTTTTTTAGACAACACACGTTCGTTGACAGTGCTGGACCCAGGAAGTGTAACCGGCCCTTGACCAGAGCTACCAACACCATTTGTCGGACTCGTACCAACAGACCCCTTGTTGCCACCTGGCGCACCGCCACCCGGCTTTGGTTTGCCCAAATCGAGATTGAACCACCCCGTGCTACCAACTGTAGATGTTACTGGACCAGGATTATTAGCGGTATTGTCCGCCTGCTTGTTGTCTCCAACTGTGCCATCCTTTTGTGTCCCCCTACACAATTTCAGTAAACCAGCTATTGTGTACAAGCTATCAAGGTTACTATCTTCTAAGTACTCTTCCACACAAGAATAACGTTCACTTAACCCTAACAACTTAAATACATCATCCATAAGATTGTACCCTAGCGATACTTTTTCTGCTACCGCTTTGTCATCGCCCAACAACTCTTTCAATAAACCATAAAAACCAACTGATTCCCGAACAGTTTTGTTTGTATTTAGTAAATCCTCATGTATAACTTTGTGTTTTGCCACTGGATCTGGTATATTTGAAAGCAATTTTGCTGTATAACTGTCCACTGGTAAAGTCCCATTAGTAAACGCATCTAAGTCGAAATCATTCTTGTTTAAGACTAAAAACGTTCTTATTGCCGTCAAGCCTGCACCACCAGGAGATGTTTTCGCAGCTCTAGACCGGAAGAATACCCCTTTTTGTCCGCTCAAGCCAGCCCCTTCTGCTTTAGAGATATCCGCCGGCAACCCATACGTGTCCGATGTGCCACCATTCGGCCCTAGTAATTTGAGAGTAACATTAGTGAGCAACCCACCAAATAAACCAGTCTTATCAGATGAAATTGGGTCTTTCCAAGCAGCAATGTCATTTTGTTGCCCTATAACAATAAACCCCATTCGTCCTGACCCGGCAGCTGTAGTGCGTGTTGTCGTTATGCCCGCTTGTAAGTCTCGTGCGAATACTTCCACTACCCGATTATAGTACTCTTTTTCTTCCTCACCCAAATCTTTGCTTTTTTTCCCCTTTATGCGTTTTATAAACTCCACATACATAACATTAAACGCTTGCGCTTCGTCCAACACAAAAAACACTTTTTTTGTGAACGGTATTAACTGTTTTAGTCTCAAGTGACCTATCAAAACTATAAACTGCAGTGTTTTTAGATAAACAAACAAACGCCGCTCAGTATCTGTAATAAACCTAGGGGTTGGACTAGCATTAATAAAGGTTCGTACGGGTCGTCCGGTCTGTGCACCAACACCAGCATGAGAGTCCACCGCAAATACTTTGGCCTTCTCACCTTTAGAAGCTAGAGTTCGTTCCAGCTCCCAAAGCGTAGCCGCCATATCTGGCTTGTGATCCAAATATAGTACTGGACATCCGCTAGCTATTAAATTTACTAGAATGTTTAAGGTTAAAACGCCTTTTCCAGACTGTGATGTTGCAGTTATAGCCGTAACAACTGCCGTCGGAGAATTGAAGTTCTCTGTTACAACTGCACCAGACGCAGAACAACCGAGCACCACACTCTCCTCTGACACGCGTAACCCTGCAGCGCTCCTCTTATTAAAATACTTGAATGCAAAAAGTATCTTGTTATTGTACGCCACCGGATTAAACAAGAAGAAAAGACGCTGCACGGCAAAAGTATCCCAAGAAGAAGCAAGCAGCTGTCCAGTATCTGCCCCAAGAATACGCCTCGCTTCTTCAGACAGAACCTTACCTATATCGACAACCTTATTGCCGATCTTCGCGACCATACTTAGGTCTACGACCCTGTCAAAGTCCATAACAATAATACAATTTGTGAAAAGTTCTTTAAGCGCAACCTGAACCCTGATACTATCCTCCTCTTTTATTTGTGATAACACGGAAGTAACCTTTCTCGTTACATCTAGTTCAAGTTGTGGTCTGAACTTCAACCAAAAACGTACCCGCCCTGCAGAATCAGACACCCCATGTAAATTATTTAACTGATACAGCGGACTATACGTTTCTTTCAGCGAACCATCGGCGTTTAAAAAAGAATCATCTATGGTACATAGTCTTGTGACCTCGGGCAGATAATCTTTTGATTTTTCCGCGATCGCTTTGTATAGGGTTTTCATGAAGTTGACACCACTCTGTTCAATAACAGGAACCCCATACTCATTCAATGTCAAAACACCCTCCGAAGTCAATACCCCCTGCGGAGGGCTCTCAAAACAAGGAGCATATATTGTATCGTAAACATTCATAATATCTTGAACAAGAGCTCGCACTTCCATCGATACACTACCATCTGACTGTTCGGTTAACGTGCTTAACTTATCAAACACAAAGTAAGCACCGTTTACCATCATTGTTGCATTTTTTTCACACATGGCCCAATCTTTGACTACTGCACGAATAAACGGCGAGTGTTGTGTAACGTGCTCTTGTAAACAGTAAAAATTATATTTCATATCTATGTTACCTAACAAGGTCCGTGGACACAAATTATCACGCGTCACCTTATCCTCTATCAACATCCAGAGCACTACAGTAAACGCACTAGCCAAAGCGGCGAAAGTAGCATCATCCTCTACAGAATTTTGTTTGCCCAAAAACACAAACTCTGGTATTATTTTACGCATAAACTGAGTATATGTACTATCCGAACCAGTATACCCCTTTAGAACGTCTAAACTAAGAGCAAGCGTTTCTTGTAGTGCGCGGTCTATCAATAAGTGTTTTAACTTATCATCCGATAACCCAATCTGCACTTGAAACCGCTCTATGCGTTCAACTAATTCCCCTAACGATAATGAGTCACCAACATAGACCTGTTCTGCAGCCACAGGTAACTCATCAGTTGTTTTGTTTTCCGGTGCAGCATCAACATCGACAATAACAACATCATCCTCAGTGAGGTAGGCATTCATACCATCTAGATCGACGTTGTCTGCTGTTTTGACCCCCTTGTCACCAACCGCCCTACCAGCAGTATTACGAGTTGAGGTCATGTCTAAGCCCTCCCTGGCAAAACATAAAATAATCCATCCAATTCAAAATATTGCCTGTATTTTCCGCACACAACTCGACCGGAAACTCTTCCACCAACACTTCTGCAGCCCCTATGGTATTTAAGCACTTTTTTGCTAACCCCGATGTAACGACAGAATTTAGAAACTCCATTGTTTTGCGGGTGTACAAAACTTGACTTAACACATTCTTATCTATTTTCGTTGCATGATAATCTATATAGTTTTCCCTAGACCGTAGTAAAAACAAGACTAATACAAAACACGCTATGTTATGCTGCATATACAATACCTTAGATGCAATATATACTAACTTCCCTAACGCACCTTCCAAATCTAACTCCTTATCAGTTTCCTGATGCTTAATCTTTGTGATTGCACTGAGATATGCTATCAAAAAAGATACATCATGTGAGTTCTTTGTAATCTGTTTCAGTGTTATCAACAACTTCTGCGTATCTATGCTCTCAAAATCCTCAGTCAAATTATTAAGAACACCTAACTCATTACTAAACAAGTAAGTTGCCAGTATGTCTGCAGTACCAGTTGTACTAAGATGCCCACACCACTGAAGATTGTCTACTACACCACCTTTCTGCGACACAACCTCGGCTCTATGCGACAAACCACGTATCTCTCCACACAAAAATAATAACCTAGCGCCCTCTTTTTCAAGAATAGTCGCAGTGCGTTTCGCATCCAACATTTTTAACTTTGCTTTCCGTTGTGCCTCCAGTACAGTACACTTCACCGTATTGAAGTAGTTATACAAAGGCCGGTCTTCCTCATCCATCTTGTATATGTTGCTACGTAGATAAGTACCAGCCCACCAGTCTTCCACCCCTGCATACACAGTTTTTGTTCCGAAAGACTCTTTTACCAACGGCAACAACAGTTCTATGGACACCTTGGTAGTGTTTAATACCCTTGCTAACTCTTGCACACTACACGCAACAGTAGAGATATGATTCAACCTAACAAAACGGTTTTTTAACCTATCAATCACATTACCTGTCTTTCCTGTTACAAGAGTAGCAAAATTCAAATCCACAGACAATAACTCAGGTGGATACCCCTCCGTACAAACGATAATTTCCTCCACAGAAGAACAAATGCGCCCAGATGTTAACACACTAAGTAACCCTACATACTTCTTGGGATTTGTTCTGACCAACTCTAAATCCTTATCTAGATACTGCCGCAAGTCGACAATCTCTATGTGTTTATCGTACTTTCCACCTGTGACATAATATTGTACTAAAGCATACTGAGCACCAAACATTAAACGCCGAACATTGTTAGGTGACCAATTTGCTATACATACATTAGATTTCTCATCGACTAAAATACCTTTGTTTATTTCTTTTTCGACAAGTGCAAATCTATGCATTTTAATACCCCCTTACGTTGTATCTTAGTATAATAAACGATGCAGAAAATATAACAATAACAACATCAGCAATGAACGACATTATTTTCCTGCAACGCATTGTATATGACCCTAAATAGTATGTCTATATTGGATACCCCTGAGTCTATCACAGGAATGCCATACTGCTTTGCGAACTTACTCGCTCTAAGCAAATGAGCGTGCTTAGATTTACGCACATTTATTATGACCGCATCAAGGTTTTCTGGCACTACAAAATTGCTGTTACGCTCCGCCACATCTATATACGTAAAAGCATGCACAGGAAGAACAGTCGATAACCTACAATCAAACCCAATCGGGCCACCAACAAACATAAGCCGCTTAGTCTGCAGAAACGATACTACAGTATCCAAACTTGGAGCATTATCTTCGGTAGGACTTGCCTCATATGCCGCAATAATAGCATTTAAGTTAGCTACTTCCGCACTCAAATTGGCTACCTCAGTTTCGACTTTGACCCTAGAAGAACCACGACCTTCCAAAGTTTTTATCCTCGCTTCGCTACTTAGTAACTTGCGCAGCAACACAGCGTTGGCTTTCTTTAACTCATGCAGTTCCGTCTCTAAATCAACACTACCAACATTATTATGCGCTGCTCCATTTTTAAGACCGACTTTTTCTACCCCTAACTCGAGATTCGCTGCATCCAATTTTGACTGTAATTTTTCGGCGCACTGCGTAGCACTAACCAGTTTCCGTTCTAGTTTTATAACTGCATTCTCCGCAGTCACACACTCGCCATTTGACAAAATCAACTCTTTAGCAAGCACCCTAAGCGCCACTGCTTTAATAAACCACCCCTCTACCTGGCGAACATCCACAAACTCTGGGGTACTATACAAGTTATCTATAGCCTTTAACTGGTCTTTGCAAGGTGTTTCCAAGTCATGCTTAGCTATAAACAAACTTAAAACATCCGAGTAATCACCTTTTTCCTTTAACATATCCATAAATGTTCCTAGTGGTAATTTTGGCTTATACTTCTTCGTGAGTGCAGTAGCAACACAAATCAACAACCAAGACAACTCATCAGGGAGCTCCCCTAAATTGTACCTTTGCACAATCTCCTCTTGTGTCCTTCTTCCTAACGCTAACAGTGACGCCGACCTACAAAAACTCACGACAACACTCAAAGGTGACTCTTTTAGACGGACATTTTTCTCAGTGCACCTTAGGTAAACACATAATTTTGTTAAATGCCGTATATCTGCTTTTGATAGCACATTATATTTAGTGCATAATACATTATGCAAAGTTAGCGCATCGGCTATCAACACATGTCTAAAGTTTTGTGTTACTAACTTAGACACAGTTCTTTCCAACCGTTTCATTACAGTTTCAATACTACGCTCAGCCTTGTTTCCTCTATGCTCCAATATAAATTTATCCGTAACCCATTTGGACACCTCTTCATCTGCCAGTGTAAAGACAGCCTCTAAATACTTATGCTTGAATAGTTGCTTGCCCCTCATAAGCAGTAACACGCTGAATAAAGAAGCGAAGTCATACGTGACCCCATTGTCTTCTACACACATATCAAACTCTAAACCTTCAGTGAAGTCCATCAGTTTTACAAACTCGTCCTTATTATGTTTCACCATGAGTACATCCCCTCTCGTTATAAGTTACGCCAGTGATATGTATCACTGGCGTAACATCAACCCTACTTTATGAGTCTAGCATGCGCATCTGCTATCTTTGCAGCCCGCGAAGTTTCGGCTAGGTCGGTGTAGTAACTACCATCGTACAGCATCACTTCTGCCGTACTTCCTTTTTTCTTTATTTCATACTGCTTGCCGACATCTACCCCATACTCAATAATAAAGAACTGGAACCTGCGAGCCAACGCTACCAACAAATCACGAATAAGCGTCTTGGCATGTGGATGCAACCCATTAAGTAACTCATCCATGACCAGTATTTTCCGACCCTTACGGGCATCTACCAAACAAACAGTGAATAGGAACGATACTATCTGCGCTAAACCAGTACCACTCTGCTTGAAGGTGCGCGTTTGACCATCCGCACTTGTTAACTCTACAATGAAATGTGGGTAAACATTTCGATACATTACTTGCTTGATTGATATAGTTCTGGTATCCTCCGAGAAAATTACTGCTAAGGCTTTGTTTATTACACCAGTAATTTTATCTAGTGTAGCTTTGGTGTTCTCATCTGAAACAGCCCCAACTAAAGTTGACGCGCGTATGTAGGTATCCAAATCCTTGGCTTTACCAACAGCCACTAACTCTAACTGTTTTATACGGTCGGCTAACTCTGCTTGTTGCTTCTTGCGTTCATGATGCGTCACTATTAAGTTATTGCCTTTTACCAATAGAGAATTGACAGCTTCAAAAGTTAAATCCAAAATCATTTCCACCTCTCAAATACCATACTAGGCTTCCCACGACTTAGCAACAGGTTGCGCATACCGGCTCGAAAAATGTACCCCATTTACCGAGAATGTAAACCAACTTTTTGTCCTGCTACCACAACTGACTTTGAAATACCTTGGCTCGCCCTGATACGACACCTTACCATCGACCAAGTACATATCTCTAATATACCCAAATACACGGTTTAACTCTTTGCTATGGAGCACCAAGTACGCAACACTAAGACGATTCTTTGGTGCAGCATAATTATTTCCTTTATCCACTGATTCCCACACACGCGCATACGCAGATAAATCTCCCGCAACAGTCAATGCCGCTAAAAACTGTTTACCCAACTTTATCACATCAGATCTTGATTCCTTCAATGCTAAACGTCTTGCATCAGTTACGACCTCCCACTCCTCAGGTGTAAGACGCAATTGACTGTTCAGACACCAACTTAATTCTGAACACGTTGCCTCACGCTCTGCACCAAGAGCCATAAACAAAGATAAACGCTCGTCAAGAGAAAACTGGTCTAACGACTTCACTCGAAAACCTCCTTTGTGCTATAACACCCCCACTATTCGAGGAGCGTATAGAGCCACAACTGACAGCCCTACCAGAACCAACCCCTGCACGGGACATACGACTAAAGCACTTCACCTCACAGTATAGTTATTACCTTACAAGTACATTGTATATATGCCGCGAAAACAGCAAACGCGATTAATACTTGTAATAATAAAAGTATTTGAGGTTACACTTTAACCCACCTGCAACGAAAGCGAGGTCACCATTTGGCCTAAGACTAAGCTTGACTTTGAAGTAACTGCGTTTCTCCTCTAGTTCTTTGAACCCCCACACCATATAAGCGATGTACCCGCAAACCATCATGGTGCTTTTACATAACCCAAGCAAAACTACAGTTTCTTTCTCCTTTGTTACAAAGGAAGCAACCCTAGGAAGATTCATAGCACCCTCCAGACTTATCATCTGCTCTTTCGATAGCTTAGTTAAATCACCACCTACACTATACAACGCATCTTTAGCTTCGACTACTGCAGTCATATTTGCACTCATCTATAATCCGCACCTAGCAAATCAAAAGTTCTTTGGTGTAAACTTGAGTAGACCCCGCCTGTGCCATAAGGAAACTGTGTACCTAACACACAATGTACACTTATGATATCGAAAAACACAACTCCATCCTTCTGCCTGCGTAACTTGACTTTGTAGTAGTACCTTTGCTTAGTGACTGTTTTTATGCGTGCCCACGCCGGATTATAAACATAACCAAAAACCTCTTTTGCAACTGGACACAAAGCCACTACGACTACTGTATCACCCGCACTTGTAACACGAGAAGTAATACCAACTAAATCACCAGACTCCGCCAAATGTGTCAAATGCTGTTTTGATAATAGTAACAAACCGTCAATCCCACGGGAAGCTAATTGAACTTTCGCCTCGTGTAACCTGTCTCTCATAGTAGAATCCATAAATATACACCCGCCTATCTAAAATTTTGTATTTCGATGTGCGCACCGAACGGCGCACAATAAGGAGGATTGTTTTCTGGTGTGAACACCCTGACTTTGAAATACTTCGGGTTGGACTGCTCTGATACCTTACCCAAACGCCAACGCGTCTCCGCGATGTACCCAAAAATCATTTCATGATCCACTTCTATCAGAAACGCTGTTTCATTCGGAGAAAATCTATACCCAGCCTGCACTCGTAAGTCCCCAGCCTCAAATAAGGCCACTAAATAATTTTTTGGTAGATCTAATACATTGTCATAACCAATGGCAGCTAGTGCATCGCGAGCTTCCGCTAATACCTTAGAAATAACCAAGATTAAACCCCCTCCTGACGTTTTGCCACAGCCCAAGTGTGATACAGTTCAGTTAGTATTTTCGATGCGAAAGGTTTAACGCTACCACTTACACTTGAATACACGTCTACCGCTTGTTCAGGTGTTAT
>BBPF01000334.1_pt5 | contig 13916 bp, 13 predicted proteins | sample 1343921 | NCBI WGS metagenome assembly BBPF01 (sample SAMD00019090, study PRJDB2971) | groundwater metagenome | isolation source: The Cedars highly-alkaline
AATAACAGCGGTCTAACCGCCTATACCAAAAAATTTATTCAAGTCAGCTGAATTTTATAACTTGCAGCTTAATTTAAGCAATTTATGATTCTTGGAATTGATATAGGCGGAACAACGACCAAAATAGCAGGATTTAAAAATAATACCATTTGCGGAGTATTAACCGTACAGGCCAACGATCCGGTAACATCAGCCTCGGGAGCTTTGGGTAAATTTATAAACGAGTTTTCCATGCCGCTTCAAAATATTGATAAATTAGCCATTACCGGGGTTGGCTCCAACTCTATTCCCAAAAAGTTGTTCGGCATTCCAGTAATACCGGTTGAAGAATTTACTGCAATAGGACTTGGAGGCTTATTTCTGGCAAAAAAGCAAAGGGCTGTTGTGGTAAGTATGGGTACCGGAACAGCAATAGTGCTCGTTGAGGGCAGGCAGGTTAAGCATCTTGGAGGTTCCGGAATTGGTGGAGGAACTTTAATAGGACTTGCAAGGTACATACTAAACACTACTGATTTTGACAATATTGTAAATCTCGCGAATAGCGGTTCACTTGAAAAAATAGATTTGAATATAAGCGACATTTCAACGAAAAATATGGGCAGCATTCCCTTGTCTGCAACAGCGTCAAATTTTGGCAAACATCTCGATAATGCCTCACCCTCAGACATTTCACTTGGATTAATTAACCTGGTTTGCCAGACTATTGGTGTTATGGCTGTTTTTGCTTCACGCGAACATGAAATTAATGAAATTGTGCTGACTGGCAAACTTGTTCGTCTGCCTCAATCTAAAGAAATCTTTAATAGGCTCGGAAAACTTTTCAGAAAAGATTTTTTTATTCCGGAAAATGCAGATTATAGTACCGCAATAGGTGCGGCTGTTGCAATAAATGGATTGGAAAAAAAAGCAGAAACGGAAGGTTAGATCGAAAATGTACTGACAGAAAATATTATTTCAGGGCTAATTCCTGTAATTCAAGAGAAAACATAACAGATAATTGATTTTCTACCTGTATAATACCCATAAACTTACTTGGTGCTTCGAGACCAAAATCGCAGAAATTGAATTCATGATTTCCAACTAAAATCTTAGTTCCGTCAAGCTTAGGCTTGACCGAAAAATTTACAACCGTTTCCTTTGAAACACCAGCAATAGTAATACTAACAACTCCATCAATAAAATCCTCTACACATGAATCACATGGAAGCCTGCTCAAGGAAATAAAAGAAATAGTGATTTCAGGATTTTCTTTAGCCCTTAATACCTGTTGAAAATCTTTTGTCATAAGGGGCAGGCCACAGTCAAACTGCCTGCTGTCAAAAACAATACGGTTTTGCGAAAACAAATAATTTCTTCCTGACTTTTCTAAAATAATAAGATTATCGGCGTGAGAATACCGGTCAACCTTACAAGTGAAATTATTGACATTGGAAGTCCCGTTAATAATAATCTTGCAATCATTCTTAACTATCCAGCCTCTTGCCGGAGAAGTTTCTGCAGCGACCGACAACAAACTTAAAGTAAAAATAACAATCACTAATATCGCTTTCATAATAATTATTAGGATTATCTTCAAATCTTTTAATAGAGATAGGGAAAACCGGAAAACCGGTTCTCCCCTATCAAATCAGTTATTTCTATTAATTAGAAAGCAACTACTGCTTCCATAACAAATCCGTCAAATTTGCCACCGCTCCGTATATCAGTAGTAGGAAAATCGTTGTAAGTTTGGGTAACATACTCCATTTTTGCCATTACATTTTTGGTTATAAACCAACCTAATCCAATTTGTGTCCGGTTAACGGAAACATCTTGAGTGAAACCTTGCAGTCTGCCGGATACTGTATTATATCTTGCACCTACAAAAAGTTGTTCATTCTCAAGAAAACGATAAATAACCTCTCCTGAAAGTTGAGTAAATTGGCGCTCTTCTGTTTCACCGGCATTCTTTCCACTGGCTACTTCATAAGTACCGAAAAATTCGAGTCCTCTGAATTTAACAAACGGATTAACAACAAAGGCAGTAACGTTATTTCTGAATCCGGGATTTATACGGCCGGAGGTAAATCTGTTAGCAGCAGTTGATGCAGTAACAACACCACCTGCACCTCTGAAAAATTCTGGTTCCATTACAAAATAATAATGTGAACCTGCTCTGTCGCCTGCATAAAGTGTACTTGCAATTGTTCCGTTATTATGGTAAAAACTTGTGCTTAAACGAAGTCTTAAATCATCAGTAATTTGATTGTCATATCCGATCTTTCCAAGAAAGGAAGGATTCTTATCCACTGCCTGATCCCTAAGATCTGTATTGAGAAGACCATTGGTCATCCCGGCCATCACGAAAAAATTATCAACTGGATAAACATAAATCTCTCCACCAATTTCGGTTGTAAATGCATCCATGATTAAATTTTCAATAAAAGGATTGTGAACAGTGTTCGCATTATCACTTCTTCTGAATTGCTGATCGCCGTAGTTAAGACCAAAGTGACCGATTTTTACAGTTACATGATCGGCAAACCATGCAGGATTGCCTAAGAATGGTAATTTGTCAAACTGTATGTACCCGCCCTTTACCATAAAATAAAGATTGTGGTGGCGTGAAGTCATATAGTTTTCTAATGTAACCTTAATACCATCGGCAAGCTGAACATCAAGTCTTAGATTGGCCAAGGCCAAGTTAAACCCGGTGCTTACAGGGAAGAGTAAATTTAGGTTTCTGGTTACTCCGCCAACTGTTACCAAATCAGGACTTGCTGTGTTACTGTGCTCGATTGCCTGAAACTGTTGGGTGAAATCTCCACCAATCTTCACATTGAATCCTTTGTATTCAACAGTGTCTAATTTACTTGTCTCAAAAACATGGAGGCCACGTTGAACCGAAGGCCTGGTAAATTGAATAGCATTCTGAGCAAAAATGCTGAATGGAAAAAGCATAGTTACTGCAAAAAATAGATTTTTAAATCGTTTCATAAAATTTAAATTAGTTGTTAATAATGAATCATTTATAAATAATTGTATAAGAAATTGTTACATCATTGCCAGTTCTTAATGCTCCAAGCATCATTGTTGGAGGTGTTATATTAAAATCTGTCATTTTCAGTTTCGTTTCACCTGTACATACAAGGGTATTGTCACTTCCATTAGTACATTCAGCTACCACATTAACAAGTTTGGTAACCCCGGCAATGTTTAATCTACCTTGAGTTTCAATTAGCATCTTTTCGCCATTTTGTTTAACCTGGGCAGGTGTAGCAGTTACAAAACTTATTTCAGGATTTTTAGAGGCTTCTAAAGCTTCAAGAGCACGTCTATCCAAGCCATCCTTGTCACTTTTGAGGGTATTCTTTTTAAGTCTAAAATTCAAAGCTTGCAGAGTTTCTGGCTTCCCGTTTGGAAGCAATTTAAATTCGGCAGAACTACTGGGGCTGGTGCTTGTCATCTCCCAGTCGTGCACATTCGATGTTCCCTTTACTGTTACGGTAGACCCGGGCTGCACCACCAATCTTGATTGAGCAGAAACAAAACTAACTGAATAATTTAGTGCTAAAACTGTAAGGAATGCACTAAATAAAAATCTGATTTTCATTGTTTTAGGATTTTTGGATATTTTTACTCTTTTGTCTTTTATTTTTTGGTACAATATTAAGTTATTTTATTTTTATTTTTACTTTTATTTTTATTTTTATTTTTATTTGATATGTTTTTTAATATGTTTTTGAGAGTAAAAGTTATCAATTAATGAAAATAACCTTAGACACTGTCAAAATCAAAATTTTAGATTAATTAAAAGAATCTTGTCTTTTTACCTCTCCTGATGAAGTTTTTGTCTGATTTTCTTCAGTTCCATTTTGAGTTCTGAAAAAACCTTACGGAAGGATTCGTCTATGGTATCGGATGCGGGTATTTCTTTGCTGATAAAATTCACAAAGCGCCAAATCTCTCTGATTTCCGAAACAGGTACCTCATAAGATTCGTATTGTGTATTCAGGGAGTGAAGTCTCAGCCGGTCATTATTATAAATGAGATTTTCAACAATCTTAAATACTACACCGTCGTTGAGCGTTAAAACAATATAAGGCTTACCTCCTTTGATGCTGTGCCAATCCTGCACAAACTCTCCGGTAACCCATGCACCATCGGGAACGGGGAGCATAGAATCACCTTTTATCTGGAAAGTGCGGTATTTTTTGCTTTTTGTAAGGAATGGCAACTGAAATACCGGCAATTCTTTTATGTACTCCGGATCGGCATAGCCAGTTATATAACCGGCCTTTGCCTTTTCGGTAACAAGTTCAATATTATCGTCATTGCCGCTGTTTACAGTGGTAGCCAGCACCCTCAAATTGCTTCCCCTAATGTACACATCGCTTCCCCTCTCCAGTTCCGACAACTGAAACTGCGACAAGGCCTGCAGGTCAACCCTAAGCAGGGTATCCACGGCAACTTTATAATAATCGGAAAATGCAAGCAGCACAATGGCATTGGGTACCGTTTGACCATTTTCATAATTATTCAGCGTTGAGCGTTTCATGCCAAGCGCAAAAGCAACATCTTCCTGGGTGCGCTTTTTATGCTTTCGTAAATATTTAAGATTGAGACTGAAATACATAGATTTATTTCTGAAAAAATTTATTTTTTTTTGTTTTTTAAAAAATCAATTTACTATATTATAGTCGTTTTTTTGACTATTTAACAGTCAAATTTAAAAAAATTAATATTAAAAAACACTACCGGCTGGTTAAATTTTAATAAACCCATGAAGCTTGCAATAAAATCAATATTAATAGAACGTATTTTATTACCGGGGGTTATTTCCGCCTCGGGGAATTTCTGTTAATAAAAACAGATAAATTGGCGTTGAAAAAACCTGGTTATTTGAGCATCTCGAGTTTCCGAATTTCAGGCAATAGGTTGATTTTTAGTAAATTCGTTTCAGTGGCGGTATTTTTTGTTTACTTTTTTTGCTGTAGAAAAAAAGTAAAAGCCCGTGCGGCTTGAGCGCTTAAACGAAGAGAGTATTTTTTGACGGACACTATTGATTAAAAAACAATTGTCTTAAAGGTAAAAAATGAAATGCCGGAATATTGGGAACTTCACTTTTTGTCATTCCTGCTTTCGCAGGAAGAACAAGTGGAGCATGCAGGAACGACAGGATGGACAAGCTGGAATAACAAAAAGGATACTTGATATCGCGTGAATTCGATAAAAATTAAAAAGACATAATACTATTTGTCACTAAGATGAACACTTCAGGCCGCAATATTGTACACTTTGATCTCGATACATTTTTTGTATCGGTGGAAAGGCTTCAGAACAGCAGCCTTATTGGCAAACCTGTTATTATAGGGGGATTATCAGACAGGGGTGTTGTAGCCAGTTGCAGTTACGAAACGCGCAGGTATGGTGTCCACTCGGCCATGCCCATGAAAATGGCCCGGCTCTTATGCCCCGATGCCGTCATTATCCGCGGCGACATGGAATTATACAGCAAGCACTCAAACGCTGTTACTTCAATCATTGCAGAAAAGTCGCCCGTTTATGAAAAAGCCTCGGTTGACGAACATTATATTGATATAACGGGTATGGACCGTTTTTTTGGCTGTTACCAGTGGACACACGAACTGAGGCAAACCATCATCAGGGAAACCGGCTTACCTATTTCTTTCGGGCTTTCAATAAATAAAACAGTTGCCAAAATTGCCACCGGTGAAGCTAAGCCGGCGGGTGAGCTATACGTAGCCAAGGAACACGTTTCTCCTTTTCTGGCTCCCTTATCCATTAAAAAAATCCCAATGGTTGGCGACAAAACTTTCCGTATGCTGCGCACCATGGGCATAGACACCATTGCCACCCTCAGGCAAATGCCCCCCGATATGATAGAAAGGGTATTGGGCAAAAACGGCAGTGAAATATGGCGCAGGGCAAACGGCATTGATGACACACCCATTCAGCCATACTGGGAGCAAAAATCAATGAGTTCGGAACACACTTTTGAGCAGGATACCACCGACATAGACCAGCTTAGGCGCAGACTGACGGGCATGGTGGAGAAACTCTGCTATGAACTTCGCTCGCAGGAAAAGCTCACCGCCTGTGTAACGGTAAAAATACGTTACTCCAACTTCGACACACATACACTGCAAAAGCGAATTCCTTACACCTCGTTTGACCACACACTTATTGAAATTGTAAAAGAGTTGTTCGTCAGGCTTTACAGCCGGCGTATGCTCATACGGCTAATTGGCGTCAGATTCAGCTATCTGGTACATGGCACCCAGCAACTCAACCTTTTTGAAGACACACCCGAAATGGTTGCCCTCTATATGGCCATAGACAAATTAAAAAAACGCTTCGGTACGTCGGCCGTTGTGAGGGCCATTCAGACAAAACCCTGAACATGTACACCGCACATACATATTACAGTCTGCTTTACGGCACCATGCAGGTTGAAGAACTGGCAGAAGAAGCTGCAAAACACCATGTAGAAGCTCTGGTAATTACCGATATCAACAACTCAAGTGCAGGCTTTGACTTTCTGAAAACATGCAACGAAAAGAATATTCACCCCTTATTTGGGATGGATTTCAGGGTAAACAACCACAGGCTGTACACCTGTATTGCTCGCAACAACAAGGGTGTCAGAGAAATCAACAATCATCTTACAGTTCATAACATGGAACAAAAAGCACTTGGATCATCAGCTCCCGATTTTTCAGATGTGTTCGTGCTTTATGCTCCGGGAAGCAGATCGTTCAGTCAGTTAAGGGAAAATGAATTCATTGGAGTACGGCCGTGGGAAGTCAATAAAATTTATGGCAGCCCTTTCAGGGGAAATATGCACAAGATGGTGGCACAATATCCTGTAAGTTTTGCACGACAAGAAGATTACGAATTTCATCGTCACCTGAGGGCAATTGACAACAACACACTGCTGAGCAAACTTTCGCCGCAGCAAGCAGCAAGACCAGAGGAATATTTCCTTTCCCCATCGGAAATCAAAAAAATATATACCCCCTACCCTTTTTTACTTAATAATTCTGAGAAGTTATTGTCTCAATGCAGCTTTTCTCTTGATTTCCATACATCAAAGAACAAAAAAACCTTTACAGAAAGCAGGTACGATGATTTTCTTTTACTGGAAAAACTCGCCATGGATGGGCTGGAACACCGCTATGGCAAAAACATGCAGGCAAAACAAAGGGTAATGAACGAACTGAAGGTGATTAACGAACTGGGCTTTTCGGCCTACTTTCTTATTACCTGGGATATTATCCGTTATTCCATGTCGAGGGGTATTCACCATGTAGGGCGAGGAAGCGGGGGTAACAGTATTGTGGCTTATTGCCTGCACATTACCGATATAGACCCAATTGAACTGAATTTGTATTTTGAGCGTTTCATTAACCCAAAAAGAACCAGCCCGCCAGATTTTGACATTGACTATTCATGGCTGAAGCGCGACGAAGTGATAGACTACATTTTCAAGCGTTACGGCCGTGCCCACACTGCCCTGCTGGGCACCATCAACACTTTTCGCGACAGTTCAGTGATACGTGAACTGGGGAAAATATACGGACTGCCAAAAGCTGAAATAGACACCCTGGTTGATAATCCAAATGCCCCTTTGCTGCAGAATAATCTCTCCGGGAAAATATTTCAGTATGGCAACCGTCTCATGGACTTTCCACATCACAGGAGTATACACGCGGGGGGGATACTCATATCGGAACTGCCAATCACCTGTTATACTGCACTGGACCTGCCGCCGAAAAATTTTCCCACTACCCAGTGGGATATGTACGTAGCCGAAGAAATAGGATTTGAGAAGCTTGATATTTTGAGTCAGCGCGGAATTGCCCATATAGGTGAATGCGCAGATATTGTTGAGCAAAACCGTGGTGTAAAAATAGACGTACACCGGGTGGAGCAATTCAAACACGACCCTAAGGTGAATGAAAATCTCTACAAGGGCGAGGCTATTGGCTGTTTTTACATAGAATCGCCGGCAATGCGCGGACTGCTGAAAAAATTAAAATGCCGTGACTACCTGCGCCTTGTTGCAGCCAGTTCCATCATAAGGCCGGGCGTAGCCAAGAGCGGTATGATGAGGGAATACATCAGGCGTTTCCACAACCCGCTTTCTTTTGAATACCTGCACCCGGTATTTGAGGCACAGTTACAAGAAACCTTTGGGGTAATGGTATATCAGGAGGATGTGATCAAGATTAGTCACCATTTCGCGGGCCTTGATCTTTCCGATGCCGACATCCTGCGCAGGGCTATGTCGGGGAAGTTTCGTTCAAAAAAAGAGCTTGAACGAATCAGCAGCACTTTTTTTACCAATTGCATGCAAAAGGGATACCCCCGGGAACTGGCGGATGAAGTATGGAGGCAAGTAGCTTCCTTTTCGGGTTACGCCTTTTGCAAGGCACACTCGGCTTCGTACGCCGTGGAAAGTTACCAGAGTCTTTACCTGAAAACATATTTTCCTCATGAGTTTCATGTAGCCGTTATAAACAATTTTGGAGGCTTTTACCATACATGGGTGTATGTTAACGAAGCTAAGCGACACGGAGCTGTCATTCATCTGCCCTGTGTAAACAGTGGGCAATATAAGACAAGCATTACCGGCAGGGATGTTTATCTTGGATTTATTCACCTGAAAAGTTTGGAAGAACAGTTAGCAAAACAAATCGCTATTGAAAGGGAAAAAAGAGGGATTTTTACAAATATGGAAAGCTTTATGAACAGGCTGCCCTCGGGCATAGAGCAGTTGAAAATCCTTATCCGTGCAGGGGCATTCCGATTTACAGGAAAAACTAAAAAAGAGCTGATGTGGGATGCTCACTTTATTGCTACCAAAGACAAGGACAAATCACAGGTTCGAAAATTATTTCCGGACACGGCAAGTAAACACAGCCTGCCTCCAATGAAAGATTACCTGATTGAAGATGCCTATGATGAAATTGAGCTGCTTGAATTCCCGCTGAGCCTGTCGCGATTCGATTTGCTTCAAACTACTTACCGTGGAAATACCAGTGCTGCCAACCTGCCTAAGCTTGTGGGGAAGACTGTACGAATGGTTGGTGACCTTGTAACCATTAAATATGTGCATACGGTAAAAAAAGAATGGATGCACTTTGGATGCTTTCTGGATATAAATGGGAAATTCTTTGACACTGTTCACTTTCCCGACAGTCTGAAGAAATTTCCGTTTTCGGGGCAAGGGGTGTATCTTATTGAGGGTAAAGTAGTGGAAGAATTCGGTTTCCCCAGTATCGAAGTGAAAAAACTTGCACGCCTGCCCTACCAACCTGACCCTCGTGCAGGTTAGATTGGAAATTATTAAACCCGGCTATATAACCGGCCTGGAGGCCGGCGTAATTCCATAACAAACAAAGCCAGAAAATTTACACTGCACTTCAGGGCAGGGTATTAACCCTTTAAAATTTAATTTTGTACTTTTCAGCAAATAATAAAAATTACAATGTGTTACTGGGTAGGAACAAAAAATGTACGCGAGGCAATGCTTAAAAAAAGGGATGAAAATCCCGGAGATGAAATTGCACAGCTTTTTTACAGAAGTTTTGTTGAAAATACAGGCACGATAAAATTCTTGAAGTATTATGTTGCCATCGGCAAAGCAAAACCATTGCTAAGTGTAATTGTAAACAACGGCAACCAAATTGGTTTTAAAAATCTGTCATGGGGACTGCAATGGTCGTACAAGGATAAAAATACAGGGAAAGAATATACACGTGAATTGCTTAATTCAACGGCAGAGAGGGTGTTTTTTCAGCACAGGAGTCTTATTTTCAGAAAAAGGTGCATCCTTCCCATTGACGGGTATTTCGAATATTATCATTTCAAAGGGGAAGTGTACCCGTATTTTATTTACCCTGCAGATAAAACTTTTTTTTATGCCGGCGGTATTTGGGACAGTATTGTGGATAAACACACAGGTGAAGTTACAGAGACTTTTTCCATAATCACCACCCCGCCCAATGAACTTGCCCTAAAAATTCATACCAATCCTAAAACACCGAACGGTTCGCGCATGTTACTGCTTATACCCAATGAAAAAGCAGGCACTTACCTCGATGCAAACATTGATTCAAACCTGCTGAAAGAAATGTTAATCCCATTTCCGGCTGACAAAATGAAAGCGCACCCTGTGATGCGTTTCCAAAGGAAGGAAAATATTGAACACATTAACACCGAAATGGTAAGGAAAAAATTTCATTACCCCGAAATACAGGGTATAATTTAAATGGATTTGTAGATTAATGGATTAAAAAATTAGTTTTTATTTGATTCAACAAGGGTAAATGATTTGTTTATAAGCATACTAAATTTATTTAAGAGCCGCATCTATACTTATTCCAACAATAAAACTTCAGTTCAGCCAAGTTTTGACGATTATTTTTATTTCTGCAAAACTTTTCAATATTTTTACCGAACTTTGCATTCTAAATTAATTACTAAAATCTGAAAATATGAGTATTGTATTAATTATCATTCTGGCTGTTATAGCAGTGATTGTTCTGCTGGTAATTTCCATTTATAACAGGCTTGTAAAATATAGAAATAACCGCGAAAACGCTTTTGCCGATATAGATGTGCAATTGAAGCAGCGCCATGATTTAATTCCCCAATTGGTTGACGCCGTTAAAGGATACATGAAACACGAGAGCAGTGTGCTTACTGATATTACCCGTGCACGTGCCGACGCAATGAACGCAACCACTATCAATGACAAAATTTCTGCCGAAAATCAATTAACCAGCGCCTTGGCAGGTTTAAGAATTGCGGTAGAGGCTTACCCCGATTTGAAAGCAAGTCAGAACTTTATGAACCTTCAGGAAGAAATTTCTGATGTTGAAAACAAACTCGCTGCTTCACGCCGGTTTTTTAATTCGGCTACAAAGGAACTTAACAATGCCGTTGAAGTATTCCCCTCAGTAATTTTTGCCGGAATGTTTGGCTTCAGACGGGAACCTATGTTTGAAATAAGTGCTGAACAAAGAGCAGCTCATGAACAAGCGCCTAAAGTTAATTTTAATTAAGCTATGAAATACGTTGGTTTACAAACCCAAATTTGGAAGAACAATTTACGTTCAATGCTTCTTCTGATATTATTTCCATTGGTTATTATCGGACTTACATGGTTGTTTTTTTATTTTACAAGGGTGGAAGGCGCCACAGTAAATGATGCGACCTATAATTTTATTGGAGCCTTGCCTTGGGTAAGCGCCGGTGTAATTATTTGGTTTATTGTTGCATGGTTTGCAAATACTGCAATTATTCAAAGGGCAACAGGGGCAAGGCCGCTAGAAAGGAAGGAAAATAAGCGGGTATATAACCTGGTTGAAAACCTATGTATTACAACAGGTATGAAAATGCCAAAAATAAATGTAATTGAAGATAACTCCCTAAATGCCTTTGCCAGCGGCATAAATAACAGGTCATATACAGTAACGCTTTCACGTGGAATTATTAACAAACTGAATGACGATGAACTGGAAGCAGTTATTGCTCATGAACTTAGCCATATAAGGAACAAAGACGTACGCTTGTTAATAGTTTCAATTATTTTTGTAGGAATTTTTGCCATGCTTACCGAAATGCTATTGCGCTCATTGTTTTTTTCAGGCAGGTCGCAAAGCAGGGGAAATAACAAGGGACATGGTGCCGTTATTTTAATTGCACTTGCTCTTGCCGCTGCGGGTTTTCTTATTACGACCCTTTTCAGGTTTGCTATTTCCCGTAATCGCGAATATATGGCAGATGCAGGCGCTGCACAGATGACAAAAAAACCCGAAGCGCTTGCCTCCGCGCTCAAAAAAATTGCATATGACCCAAGAATTGAGGCAGTAACAAGAAAGGATGTGGCACAACTATTCATTGAAAACCCCAAGGAAAAAAAAGCAGATTTGTTTTCATTTTTCAACGGACTTTTTGCCACTCATCCACCTATAGAAAAAAGGATTTCTGTTTTGGAGCAGTTCTAAATTCTTTCCATTTAATACCTGTCACGTATAGTAATTCTACCTAATGTGACAGGTTACTACTGGTTTTTTGACAATATTCAGGTTATATAGTTGGTAATTACCAATCAGATGAATAATTCATCACAGGTTTTCAAACAAATCTTATTTCCGGTATGAATTTTCAAAATAATATGAATGCCAATGCTAAATACAATTGACTTCTAAATAGTTCACAATTTCCATAATTCTAACTAGGGTTTAAATATTTTCCTTATAAATTTGCAAAAAGCTTGTTTCAATTAAATTATTAAGTATGAAAAAAAAATTAATCAGGTCGCAAAATCGAGTAATTAGTGGTGTATGCGCTGGTTTGGCAGAATTCCTGGGCTGGGATCCCACCCTCGTGCGTGTATTATATGTTTTACTTACAATTTTCAGTGCAGGATTCCCCGGAATTATTGTATATATAATTCTATGGATTATGATGCCTTCACAGTAATTAAGGGCTTGTAAATTTGTCTTACAGAATTTTCATAAAATCGTTTATTCACCTGCTTACTATAATTGTAATTTTTTTAATTGCAATTATTTTTCTTTTTGACAGAAATAGAACTTCAGAAATTTCTATCAGGCTAATGTCCTATAATATACGTTTAGACACCCCTTATGACGGAGATAATGCCTGGCCCTACCGAAAAAATATGGTAACAAATTTGATGGAAGATTATCGTATTGATTTTATTGGACTTCAGGAAGTTCTGCCAAACCAGATGAACGATATTCTTGCAAAACTCACTTCTTATAATGCTATCTTCCGCACAAGAGAAATAAATCCGGAACATGGAGAAGGCAGCCCCATACTTTATGAAAAAAACAAATGGACGCTTTTAAGCAGTGGCACCTTCTGGCTTTCAGACACCCCTTCGGAACCCGGCACCAATACTTGGGGGGGCAGCCCTAAACCGAATAACTACATGGGGCAGGTTTAGAAACCTGGAAAACACAAAAACAGTGTCTGTTATAAACACCCATTTTGATCATGTTTCACAACCGGACAGGGAAAAAAGCGCCGAATTAATTTTGGAAAAAATCTACAGACTGTCGGAAGATTCACCTGTTAATTTTACAATACTCACAAAAACCAACTCCCATGGTAAAGTTATCACTTTTCTCTCAAATCACAAGCCTGCTACCGCGTGATTTATTTTCAGATACTGTAAAAAAGTACGCTAGCAATAAATTTAACAAAGGCATTGACAGTTGGACTCATTTGGTCAGTATGATATTTTGCCACTTAGGCCATGCAAATTCTGTTCGGGATATTTCAAATGGCTTACGGAGCATAACGGGCAATATTGTTCATTTGGGTTGTTCTAAAGCACCTTCTGAATCATCAATCTCATATATTAATGAACATCGAACAAGCGCAATATTTGAAGAATTTTATTATGCCTTGGCCTCCTACTTACGAGCGCAAACAAAATTTGCAAAACCGGCATTGCATCAAATTAAACGAAAAATATACCTTTTAGATGCCAGCATTATATCCCTTTCTTTGTCATTGTACGATTGGGCAAAATTTCGTACCCGAAAAGGTGCAGTAAAATTACACCTTTTGCTTGATTATGATGGTTGCCTTGCGGCTTTTGCCGACCTTACCAATGGAAAAGTAGCCGATATTAAAGCGGCTCAAAGAATGCAGTTGCCTTCAGATAGCATATTGGTCTTCGATATGGAATATTATGATTTTGCCTGGTGGAATAAATTGGACAGCATGGGCAATTGGTTCGTTACCTGGGCAAAAGATAATATAGATTTCGAAATCATTGAAGACTTTGATATATCAAGCGAAAAGGATAAAAACGTATTACAAGATTGCAATATCAGGTTAAAAGGCACAAAAGCACAAAAAGAGTACCC
>BBPF01001761.1_pt2 | contig 13728 bp, 10 predicted proteins | sample 1343921 | NCBI WGS metagenome assembly BBPF01 (sample SAMD00019090, study PRJDB2971) | groundwater metagenome | isolation source: The Cedars highly-alkaline
GATGCCGGCAGCTTCGGGTTCTGCTCCAAGGTTAGTGGCAACTGCCGCTCCGTGAGCCTTGCCAAAAGTATGCCCTCCGGCTATCAGGGCAACGGTTTCTTCGTCATTCATGGCCATACGTGCAAAGGTGTTACGGATATCTTTTGCTGCTAAAAGCGGGTCGGGGTTACCGCCTGGTCCTTCAGGATTCACATATATAAGCCCCATTTGAATTGCAGCCAATGGGTTATCCGTTTCACTTAAATCGAGGTCTCGTTGATCATTTTCCAACCATTTGGTTTCGGTACCCCAGTATACATCTTCCTCAGGTTCCCACACATCTGCACGTCCCCCGGCAAAACCAAAGGTTTTGAAACCCATCGATTCCAGGGCCACATTACCTGCAAGTATCATAAGGTCGGCCCATGAAATTTTTTTTCCATATTTTTGTTTTATTGGCCAAAGTAAGCGGCGTGCCTTATCAAGATTTATATTATCCGGCCAACTGTTAAGCGGGGCAAAACGTTGTTGACCGCTTCCTGCTCCTCCACGACCGTCGCCTGTACGGTAAGTTCCTGCACTGTGCCATGCCATACGGATGAAAAAAGGTCCATAATGGCCGAAATCGGCAGGCCACCATTCTTGAGAGTCTGTCATTAGTTTATGAAGGTCTTTTTTTATAGCATTCAAATCAAGACTCTTGAATTCTTCGGCATAGTTAAAATTATCACCCATAGGGTTAGATAAAGAAGAGTGTTGTCGCAGTATGTTTAATTTCAACTGATTAGGCCACCAGTCGCGAATTTTAGTACCGCCGGCGCCAACAACGTGCTTTTGAGTTCCCCCGGTAACAGGGCATTTACTTACATTTTTTGATTCATTTTCCATTTTTATGAGTATTTATTTAAAATTGTGTTTTAAAAAATAGTTTACAAATTCAATTAATCAGAATACTATCAGCAACTTCGCAAAACATGGTAAATAAATCAAGCATCTTTTCCCACCGGCGGGAATGTACTGGTTCGTCAACTGCTGTTCATTTATTGAGTTTGCTGGCTATAATACTTATTCAAATCTAAAGATTTTGTGATTAATTTTTATATGAATTATTTCTTTCAGCATTAAATTTTTCTAATTAACCCAGATAAATTAAACTGCTAATTAATTGTCTTTCAAAAATCTACCCACTATTTGAAGGTTTATATCTTCGATTTTAAAATACGGTATTTCATTTTTTTGGAAGTACTTCTCTATCATTTCATTAAGCTCCTTATCAACAAAATCCTCCATTCTATCGGATTTAGAGCAATACAAGTGATTATGATTTTCCATTACGGCATCATACCTCATTACATCCCTTTCTGTTTTAACTTTTTTTATTAATTCATTAGCAACTAAAGCATCAAGAACTTTGTAAACTGTTGCTGTTGAAATGTTTGGATGGTTATTCCGGATATAATCAATTATATTTTCGGCAGTAGGATGACAATTGAGTTTAATAATAGCCTCCAAAATAGTAATCCTTTGTGGAGTAACTTTTAATCCTTTCTCAATTAGTTTATTTCTTATTTCAGATATTTTCATTATCAATTTTATCAAATAAGAATCATTATCTTTAAATAATAAACAAATTTAAATTAATAATTTAAAAAAATCAAGTTTGTCCAATATTATTTTTCAATTGTTTCCGAAAAAAAAATTTTCTATTTGTTCATGTGTTCAAGCCGCAAGGGCTGTAACTTTTTTTCTACAGCAAAAAGTAAAAAATGCCGCCGCTGCAGCGAATTTGCTGAATATCAGATTAATTGTATAAAATTTGAAAATCCGCCTCGCTCAAACAGTCCTGGATTTTTTAATGCCAATTTATTTGATTTTATTAACGGAAATTCCTGAGGCTGAAATAACCCCAGCTAATAAAAGACCTTCTACTAATATTGATTTATTTGAAAGCTTTACGATTTTATTAAAATTTAACCGGACAGTAGTGAAAGATAACAAATCACTTATATCACCTTTTATTTTCAGAACACCTTCTTAAAATGTATGGTAACAATTAATTAAATGCACAAAGTTGTGTTTATTTTGACATTCAAATGAAGATTTCCAATTTGAACGGTATTTGTTTTAATCTTTCTTTTGCATATTTTTAAAAAGTTTTATAAAACAGTTTTGAACAGTAAATTTTAAGGTATTTTATTATAACGGCGTATGAGCAAGCACAAATGTAAAATTTGCGGATTCATTTACGACTCCGAAAAAGGCGATTTACACACCGGTATTGAACCCGGCACCCCATTTGAAGAACTTCCCATTGACTGGGCATGCCCTGTGTGCGGAGCCAGCCAGGATGATTTCATGGAAAATGAGTAGGCTTACGGGCTGAAATAATTAAACAATCTTCTTTTTGTTCAAGTGCTCACGCTGCGAGGGCTTTTACTTTTTTTACAGCAAAAAGATTAAACAAAACATGTCGCTTTGGCAGCGAATTTCCTGAAAATCAGATTAATTGTCTCAAATCCGGAAACTCGCTTCGCTCCAACAGTCCGGATTTATTAACGCCAATTTAACTAATTTTATAAAAGGAAATTCTTTGAAACGGAAGGCACCAGGCAAAAAAACCGTTCTATTAAAATTGATTTTATTGTAAGTTTTATGATTTAATTAAAATTTAAACGGACAGTAGTGCTTAAAAATATATTAAAGCGCATACTGTTATGTTTGAATGCTGTGTTGCCTTATTTTTATTCCTCTTCGGCTTTTTCAATAATTTTTTCAGTCAGATTTTTGCCTGCCTTGGCTCCCAGAGTTTTCATTTCATGGGCACGCCTTACAAGGTTTCCTGTTCCTGTTGAAAGTTTATTCAAGGCTTTTTCGTAATTGACTTTTGCATCATCTATACGTGAGCCTACTTTTTCCAAATCCTCAATAAAGGCAACAAATTTATCGTACATGTCGCCTCCTTTTTTAGCTATCGCAATTGCATTTTGCCCGATATATTCCTGCCTCCACATACTTTCTATCATTTTCAATGCGGCAATCAGATTGGTTGGGCTTATAAGCAAAATCCGCCTTTCGTATGCAAAGTTCCATAATTCCTGATCGGCGTTAACAGCCAAAAGGTAAGCAGGTTCTACAGGAATGAACATCATAGTAAAATCGAGGCTTTTAAGTTCGTAAAGCGACTGGTAATTATTTGAACTCAGGCTCACGATATGCTTCTTAACAGAAACAAGATGTTCCTTCAATGCTTGCTCCTGTTGCGGCTTATCTGCAGAAGACTGGTATCTTTCGAATGCATTTAGCGATACTTTGGAGTCAATTACCACGTAACGGTCGCCGGGGTATTTTACAACCACATCGGGGTAAACTATCCTGCCATCCTCGGTGCGCTTAGATTCCTGAGTAAAATATTCGCGGTCTTTGGACAGCCCGCTTTTTTCGAGTATGCTTTCCAATATCATTTCACCCCAGTTTCCGGCCGTTTTCGCTTCCGATTTCAATGCTCTGGCCAGGTTATTGGCTTCTTCGCTTACCTTCTTGTTAGCCTCAACCAAATCTTTTACTTGTTCGGCAAGAGAAAACCTTATTTTGGATTCTTTTTCGTAAACCTCCTCAACCTTTTTTTGAAATTCCTTAATTTTTTCGTTTAGCGGATTAAGCAAATTGCCTATATTTTCATTATTCTTTTCGGTAAATTTTTTCGATTTTTCTTCAAATATTTCATTGGCAAGGTTCTTAAATTCCAGATTGAATTTTTCACGAATCCGATCCATTTCCAATTTCTGTTCCTGCAATCTAATTGTTATGGCATTAAGCTCGGCTGTTTTTTGTGCATTTTGCCGGTTTAGTTCATTAATTTCCTTTTCTTTAATAATGTTCCTTTCATGGAGTGTTTCAGCCTGTTTTGCCATAAAATTTATTTTATCCTTTGCCGAATTTTTTAAAACAAGCCATACAAGTAATCCACCGGTTAAAAATCCTGATATTACAAAAGTTATTTCACTCATAAATTTATTGTTTTCTGCTTTTTGGTTTTTCCGTTTTTTTAGTGCGATCCCTGAAACTTTTACCTCTTGAATTGTTCCATCGGGCATGAGTGCTTGCGGGATCCGGGCCTTCTCCAAGCCAGCCGGGATTTGGAATTTTATGAATTTCAGAGCCAATCAGTTCTTCAATTTTTTTTAAACTGTACAAATCATTCTGGTTTACAAAAGTTATTGCCACTCCGGTTGCATCTGCCCGCGCCGTTCGCCCAACTCGGTGAATATAATCTTCTGCATCGGGTGGAACATCATAATTTACAACCAGGTCAATGCCGTCAATGTCAATCCCTCTCGAGAGTATATCGGTTGCAACAAGTACCTGAAATTTTCTGTTTCGATAATTGCTTAAAACAGCTTCCCTGTCTTTCTGTTCCAAATCGCTGTGTATGGCTTCAACAGATAAACCTTCCTGTTTAAATTCTTTGGCAATGGCTTTTACGTTTATTTTAGTAGAAGAAAAAACCAGTACGCTTTTCAGATTTTTACCCAGGAGAAGGGATTTGAGCAATTGGGTTTTTTGGTTATCATAAACTATGTAAGCTGCCTGCAAAACTCCTTCGGCAGGTTTAGAAAGGGCTATATTTACCTCAACGGGATTTGTAAGGGTTTTCTTTGCGAGTGACCTTATTTTTGGGGGCATAGTGGCAGAAAACATTAATGTTTGTCTATTCTTAGGCAAATAACTCAAAATTGAATTAATGTCATCATAAAAACCCATGTCCAGCATTCTGTCAGCCTCATCAAGTACAAGAAACTGTATATGACTGCAGTCAATATTTCCAAGGCTCAACTGGGATATTAGCCTTCCGGGTGTTGCAATAATAATATTTACGCCGTTTTTGAGGGCAAGTGTTTGTTTTCCCCACGAATCTCCATCACCTCCTCCATAAACGGCAACTGAACTTACCGGAACGAAATAGGCAAATCCTTGTAATTGCTGATCAATTTGCAGAGCAAGTTCCCTAGTTGGAACTATAACTAAAACGCTTGCACTCTTATCGAGTAAATTATTTTGCAGAATTTTATGCAATAAGGGCAAAATAAATGCGGCTGTTTTGCCGGTACCCGTTTGAGCGCAGGCTATCAAATCCCTTCCGCCAAGAATGATAGGAATACATTGTTCCTGAACCGGGGTGGGGGTTTCAAACCCCATAGCCGTAATTCCCTCCAATAATTCACCGGCCAGATTAAATTCTTTAAAATTCAAAAAATACCTCCTTAATTTTTCCCAAGTTAATAAATTGCAATTTAAAATTTTACAGATATTTATTGAACATAAAGTTCGGCAAAATTCTATTTTGCAAAAATAATTGTAATCACGGTTATTTATCTTACCTGAGAGTTTTAATCGTTTTTATATGCTGAAAACTAAGAAAATACAAAACCGGAATGGATTGGCGTTTTAATTCCAGCTTGATTTAACATTCAGTAATACTGACTGTTAATAAAATTGTGATTATTACGGACTAAAATTTGATACATTTGCGGTTCAATTGAAAATAAAACTTATTCCGGGTTTCACCAATTGAATTATTGTAGGTTCATTGCACTTTTTAAGTAACAGTTTGCTTACAATTACACATTATAACTTTATTCTTTATGGTGGTTTATAAGCATTTATTCTTTGATCTTGACCGTACATTGTGGGACTTTGAGACTAACACGATTGAAACATTCAGAGATATTTATGAAAAATACAAATTGTCGGAATATTTTTCCGATTTTATTTCTTTTTATAAAAATTACACTGAAATTAATAAAATATTATGGCAAGAATACCTTGACGGAAAGTTAAAAAAAGAAATCCTGCGCACTCTACGCTTTCAACAAACCCTCGCGAAAAATGGGTTAAATAACAAAGAAATTGCCGAAAAAATTGGCATGGATTATATTACCCTTAGTCCTCTCAAGACAAATTTATTTCCCGGCACCATCGAATCACTAAATTATCTTAATAACAAATATAAGCTTCATATAATAACCAACGGATTTAATGAAGTGCAATTTGTGAAAATAAAGAACTGTGGATTAGAACCATTTTTTTCAACTGTTATCACATCTGAAAATGCCGGCTATCAGAAACCACGGAAGGAGATTTTTGAGTATGCCATTAAATCGGCCAATGCCAGAAAGAATGAAAGTGTAATGATTGGCGATGATTTTAAAATAGATATAGAAGGTGCAAAAAACGCCGGAATCGATCAGGTGTTTTTTAACCCTTACAGCGTTCAGTTACCTGAAGCCGTTACTTTTGAAATAAATTCTATTAAAGAGCTTCAAAACATTTTTTAATTAAAATCGATGGTAGAAAACAGATTAATTTACAAAGAAAATAGTATGCTTAAGTTTGAAAAACTAACAGGGGAAAGTATTAACCAATTTTCTAATGAAATTATAGCAGACACAAAGCTTTTACGGCAAAAAATAAAGGAAGCCGGCAGTGCCAAGCGCACTTTCAATAATACTTTAATGGCTTGGGATAATATGTATGACCGTTTTAATTCCGGCCTTTCACTAATATATTTGCTCGCTTATGTTTATCCCGAAGATGACGTGATTGCTCAGGCCCAAAAAAACATAAGTGAATTGAATAAACTATGGAACGGAATTCTACTTGATGAAGATATTTATCGTGCGCTGAAAGAATTTGAAACTACCGATGAAGCCGCATCAATTAAACCTGAGTTTTTGCGATTTTTGAAAAAACTTATCCGAAGTCTTGAAAAAAACGGACTGGCATTGCCAATGGAATCAAGGCAAGAAATAAGGGAATTAAAAGACCGGATTTTAGATTTGTCATTGCAGTTCAGTACTAATATTGCTGCTGTTTCCGATGAATTGACAGTGACCGGGGAAGAAATAGAAGGACTCCCTGATGATTACCGGGAAAAACGAAAAAATGCCGACGGAACCTACAAGATAGATCTTTCTTATCCATCTTTTCATCCATTTATGAAATATTCCGTCTCTGAACCTGCAAGGAAAAAATTATATATTAAATTCAGGAACCGGGCATCGGATGTTAATCTCCCAATACTACTTAATTTACTCAAAGAAAGAAAAAAACTTGCATTAAAGCTTGGTTTTAAATCTTTTGCCGACCTTGAAATTGATGAGAAAATGGCCAAAAAACCCGAAGTCGTGTGGGATTTTGAAAATTCTCTTGCCGGTAAAGTTAAACCTAAAGCCATATTTGATTTAAACGAATTATTGCAGGTAAAAAAGGATTTGCTTGATTCCGAAAATGAAGGAATTATAAATGCATGGGAATCAGCCTTCTATTCTAACCTTATTTTGAAAAACAAATACCGTGTTGATCAGGAAAAGGTTAAAGAATATTTTGAGTTGAATAATGTAATTAACGGATTGTTTACGATATCCAAAAAGCTTTTCGGGATTGAATTTAAAAATAACCCACAAGCTTCTGTATGGCATAATGATGTGAAAGCTTTTTATGTTTATCAGAATGGTAATAAATCGGGTTATTTTTATCTTGATTTATACCCGCGGGTAAAAAAATATAATCATGCTGCCTGTTTTTCTTTGGTAAATGGTAAAAAGCATTCTGCGGGTTTGCAAATGCCGGTTGCAGCCCTCATTTGTAATTTTCCTGAACCTTCAAAAACCAAACCTTCCTTGCTTTCTCACTCCGAGGTTGAAACTTTGTTTCATGAGTTTGGCCATTTACTTCATCACCTTCTTTCTGAAGCTGAATTATCTGCCCAGGCGGGTATTTCAGCAGCACACGATTTTATTGAAGTTCCTTCGCAATTATTCGAAAACTGGGCATGGGATTACAATGCCTTAAGCCTTTTTGCGCGGCATTATGAAACTGGCGAAATACTTCCACAAGTAATGTACACAAAAATGCTTGCCGCAAGAAACCTGGGTTCAGGAATTAATGCTCTTCAGCAGATTTTTTATGGATTACTCGATATGACTTTGCATAACAGGTTTAACCCCGATGATAAAGTTACTACCACTGAAGTCGTAAGGCAGTTACAAAACAGCATTACCCCGTTCCCATTTCTTGAAGGTACATATATGGAAGCAGGTTTCGACCATCTTACAGGGTATGCTGCTGGTTATTATGGTTACCTTTGGGCAAAAGTTTATGCTGAGGATATTTTTTCAGTATTTCAACAAAATGGAATATTTAACCGCGAGTTAGGGCTAAAGCTTAAAGATTCATTGCTTTCGCAGGGTTCAAAAATAGAGGAACATGATATGCTGCTTACCTTTCTTGGCAGGGAGCCCGATGACGGTGCTTTCCTTCAGTCACTTGGTATATAAAATTACTGTTGTCCGGTTAAATTTTATAAAATCATAAAGTTTACTAAAATTCAATTTTTAGGAAATTCTCTGCAGGGGCGGCATTATTTATTTGTTTTTTTTGCTGCAGAAAAAGTAAAAGCCCATGCGGCATGAACACTTGCACAAAGTAAGGCTTTTTTACCGGACACTAAGTGATGAAAATATTAAAAGGGAATACTTTTTGTACCTGGGGAATCAAAATCTGTCCCAAAAGTTGAATTCATTTTTGAGCCGTATTTAATCGTATTACCTTCCTCGGGCGGTGGTGGAATGGCATCATCGTCAAGGTCGTAAAATGAGGCAGTTTCCTTGTGAAATTTTAGTTTTACATCGCCTGTTGGACCGTTCCTGTGTTTCGCAATAATTATTTCTGCTATATTTTTAGTAGAATTTCCGTCTTCATCCTCAAAATAACCATAATACTCAGGTCTGTGTATAAATAAAACCATATCGGCATCCTGTTCAATTGCACCTGATTCTCTAAGGTCGGAAAGTTGGGGACGCTTGGTTCCTCCGCGTGTTTCAACGGCGCGGTTCAATTGCGACAGAGCAACTATGGGCACATCCAGTTCCTTTGAAATAGCTTTTAGGTTCCGCGAAATGGTACTTACTTCCTGTTCACGGTTTCCCTTTGTGTCTGAAGTGCCGGTCATTAATTGCAGGTAGTCAATAATTATTATATCAATATTGTACTGCCGTTTTAACCTGCGGCATTTTGCCCTGAACTCAAATATCGAAATGGCAGGCGTATCGTCGATGTAAATTGGTGCGTCAATAAGATTTTTAATTTTTATATCTAATTGTTCCCATTCATAGTCAAGCAGTTTGCCTGTTCGAATGCGGTCAACCGGAAGTTTTGTTTCGCTAATTATCAACCTGTTTACCAATTGCATTGAAGACATTTCGAGGGAGAAAACGGCGACAGATTTCTTATGGTCAACGGCCATATTTCTGGCCATGGTTAACACCAGAGCAGTTTTACCCATTGAGGGGCGGGCTGCAATTATTATAAGGTCTGAGCGTTGCCATCCTGAGGTAATTCGGTCAATTTTCGTAAATCCGGTAGGCACTCCGCTGAGATAGTCTTCCCTTTTGCTCGCTTCTTCAAGCCTGATAATAGCTTGTTGAATAAGCTTGTTTATTTTAGTTGTTTCGCGCTTAATATTTCCCTGGGCAATATTAAAAAGCTCCGATTCCGAAAAATCCAATAAATCATCCACATCAATTGAACTATCAAAAGCCCGGTTTTGAATTTCTGAAGACACCCTTATAAGCTCCCTTTGAATATATTTTTGTGCAACAATGCGCGCATGAAAATCTAAGTGTGCAGCCGAAGCCACCTTGGTAGTAAGTTGAGTAATGTAAAAGGCACCTCCTGTATTTTCAAGTTCATTTTGTTTACGTAATTCTTCTGTAACTGTAAGTAAATCAACAGGTTTTTCGGATGTGGAAAGATTAATAATGGCTTCATAAATTTTCTGATGCGCCTCCTTGTAAAAACTTTCAGGTCTTAATAAATCCATAACGCCAACTACTGCATCTTTTTCAATTAGCATTGCACCCAAAACGGTTTCCTCCAAATCAAGGGCCTGGGGAGGAATCTTCCCCAATTCTGCAATTTGAAAATTCTGAACCTGATATTTACTTTTATTTTTTACCGCCATAAATTTTATATTTTAGATTCGAAGTTACAAATTCGCATGAGAGGATAATTAAAAACTCTATATTGTTTTTAAACAATGTAATGTTAAAAAAACTCCTACTTTTGTTAACAAAATTAATTCAATAGCAATAAATACTGTTATTTGTGCCATATTAATCTAACAATTGACTTATTATAAATGATAGCTTTCCCTAATGCTAAAATTAACCTTGGGCTACATATCACTGCTAAAAGACCTGACGGGTTTCATGATATCGAAACAGTATTTCACCCTATAAAACTGTCTGATATTGTAGAGATAGTTCCATATAATTCTGGAACAATTACTCCTCCAAAATTTAAGTTCCATTCAACAGGTATTAAAATTACAGGTAAAAAAAGTGATAATTTATGCATAAAAGCCCTTACGATTATGCAAAAACGTTTTTCAGTTCCTTCTGCCTCAGTTCATCTTCACAAAATTATACCATTAGGCTCCGGGCTTGGCGGTGGTTCTTCTGATGCAAGTTATGTTATTTTACTGGCAAACAAGCTGTTTGGATTAGGATTATCCCAAGATGAATTAATAAAAACTGCAGCCGAAATAGGAAGTGATTGTGCTTTTTTTATTTATAATGAGCCGGTTCTGGCATTTGGCAGGGGAGACAAATTCCGGAAAATCAGTCTCAATTTAGGGGGCTATTTTTTACGATTAGTTTTACCAGGGATAGAGGTGAATACTAAATTTGCATACAGTATTTTGCAACCCAAAACCCCTGAATTCGATTTGGAGGAAACAATCAAACTTCCGGTAAATCTTTGGAAAACCAGACTTGTAAATGATTTTGAAGCTCCTGTATTTGCCCGATATCCAGAGTTAGGGAGAATCAAGGAGCAATTGTATAAATCAGGGGCTGTATATGCATCAATGAGCGGAAGCGGTTCAACAATCTTTGGCATTTATGATTGCCTTCCTGTAGCCGACAGATTTCCTTCTCATTATAAAGTTTGGGACGAAAAATTTTGATAGCGGAAGATAATTATGCAGTGTTTAACTATAAATTTCAGCAGCATAATCTGTATTAAAAAAAATGCGTGGAGAAGATGTAAATTTGGCAATCATTTAGTTTACTTCTATGGGCAATATTCTTAATATAAAAAATAAAAAGGCATCCTTCGATTTTGAGTTTATTGAGAAATTTATAGCAGGGGTTCAACTTACCGGAACTGAAATAAAATCGGTTCGCGACGGAAAGGTTAGCCTGGCAGATGCATATTGCGTATTTTTTAACAATGAGCTTTTTGTAAGGGGGATGCATGTCGCAGAATATTCATATGGAAGTTTATATAACCATGACCCTCGCCGCGACAGGAAGTTACTTTTGAACAGGAAAGAACTGAATAAACTTTTTAGAAAATCGCAGGAAAAAGGTCTAACTATAGTGGCTATTCGCTTGTTTTTAAATGAAAAGGGACTTGCTAAACTCGAAATTGCTCTTGCGAAGGGGAAAAGGGAATATGATAAGCGTGAAACCATTAAACTCAAAGATGCTGAAAGGGAAATGGACAGAGGATGGAAAAAATAATACTCGCTGATATTCGGAAGTTCTGAGGGAGCTTTACAATAAAAGTAGATATTTTACGTATAGCCCGGAATTTTTAATCGTTTTTATTTCAGGATAAATTGTAAATACCAACAGTACCTTTGGGATGGAGGCAGGCCTTTATTTCAAAATTTATTCCACGTTTTTCAAAAGCATGATTTTCTTTGGCAATGAGTAATCTTAAAAAAATTGCATTTTTTATTGTGCAAAGAAAAAATCATTCAGTTCGTGAATATCCTCGGTAGTTAACGGCGAACTGAAATCAAAGAAATTATCTATAGCCTTTAATAATTCATCGAAAGATAAATACCCATCGGTATTTAGATCAACGAATTTGAATTTAGGTGGTATTACGAGGTTTGCAATACCGGCATATCTTGAGTACCTTACATTGTTGGCAGTTGCATATAAATGAAGTTCGTTGCGGTTAATTGCATCGCTGCCAGCTGCAAGTAAAGTTATAAGATGGTCGTCTGTAACTTCTGCTCCAAACTTATCTATAAATGCTCCTTGCCGGGTATTTAATTCCCTGTCCATAAAATCGGGAATTCCGTCTCCATCGGTATCAGCCGGACATCCCGCTTCGTTTACTACTTCGCCGAAAGGAGTTCCGGGGCATCGGTCGTAAAAATCAAATATTCCATCATTATCCTCATCCTCAACAGTAGTATAATCAAATTCCTGCATGGCAAATAATTTTTCTATTACTCTGGTTTTAGGATCAGAAAACAGGTCCAAATTGAAAGTAACATAGGAATACCCGAACCAATCGTTTCTGTTATTGCCTTTAATTGGGGTGCCGTTTTGGGTTAAATTGTCAACAAAATCGGAAAATGTATAATGCAATGAGGTTCCAACTCTCATATTTATCCTGTCGGTCACTTTAAAATCTACCCCAACATTAACCGGAATTGCCAAATCGAACTGTGCATAACTTCCCAGTCCGTATAAATCAAGTCCCCGCAGATCGGTTTCAAAATTGAAATCTCGTGAAATGATTGTACTTGAGTATGCCAACGGAGAGTTTTGTGCAATGTTGCGTATGGTTCCGTCGTTCCAATAAAAATATTTATTACCTGCGTCATCAAACAAATCGCCTTTGGAACTGAACTGAAATGTTCCTATTCCGACAGAAATAAAAGGGGAGATAAGTCGTCCGGGCCTGAGGAAATGTCCGAAACCGTATTCTAAATTTACACCTAAATTAAGAATATCGGATTCGAAGTTTAAATTTCGGTCAAGGTTATTGAAAGATCTCTCATTTCCTGTTAATTTGCCCCCTATAAAAAAGAAGTTAACTTTAAAAAGTCTTTTATTATCAATAAAAGATGAAACATTAAGAATAATTCCAGGTTCTGATCCAAGTATAAAACGGTAATAATCGTTTATATCACCGTAAAAAGCAAGATTTCCAATGCCAAATCCAATAACCGGTTTATACACAGGGTTTTCTACTTCAACTTCTTCCAGAAGCATTCTTTCAAATTCGTCTTCTTCGCGTATTTGCGCATTCAAGGGAATGGAAAACGCCCATGCTAAAATGACAGAGATAATTGTATAAAAACAAAAAGATATGTTGGATGATTTATGTTTCATCAGTATTATTGTTTGTATTAGTTGCCAGATGAAATAGCCGCATCATACTTTCCAGTTCCTGTTGTCAGGTCATAAACTATGCTATTTCACTGCTCAATATAACTTGTTTTAAAACCTAACAGCTTATACGTGTAAGGTCTTAAAAAAGTTTATTATTTATACCATTTATGGTTGGTAACCATCAATGCTTCCTGAACCGTAATTCTGACACCACTGTTGTAAGCTGCAACAAATGCATCTTTAACGGGTGTGGTATTCCAGATATGGATACGGTAATCCCTTGCTGCCTTATAATTGTAAAAAGAGCCGATAGAATACTTTATCCATCCTTCGTGTAATTCGGTTCTTACCTCATCTTTAATATTCAATCTGCTAAAATACCTATTTACGTTAACTGGTTTTCGTCCTGCGGCCAGTTGAACGCGATAGTAAATTCCTGTTCCCGGCTCGAGCTGGCTTCTCAGCCTTGTTCTGGCTGCAAATTGTTCTCTTCCTGGTAAAGTTCTTTCGTTAACCTGTGCGGTAACCGGCCTTACAGGCGGGGTGGGTG